>Ga0126381_100006151_pt1 | contig 13275 bp, 11 predicted proteins | sample PanSoiMetPlot_28_FD_96465 | JGI IMG/M metagenome (GOLD analysis project Ga0126381, IMG submission 96465) | Tropical forest soil microbial communities from Panama - MetaG Plot_28 | ecosystem: Environmental > Terrestrial > Soil > Tropical forest > Bulk soil | place: Panama | collected 2016-02-17
CGCGCCTGTCGGCGCGACCCTCCCCCTTGCAGGGGGGAGGGTTGCGCGCGTCAATGCGCGAGCGGATCGGGACGCAGCTGGAAGTTCACCACCAGCGGGCTCGACAACGCGGCCGCGCTCGCGCCGGGCGCGCCGGGAGCGAGTGCATCGATGCCCTCGATATGCGCAGGCGTGCGGTTGCCGGAGGTGACCCACAGGCCGCGCCCCTTCCAGCCGGCGGCGGGATCATCGATGCGGCCATCGAGGCCCTTGGCGAAGAAGCCCATCGGATAGGGCACGCGCAGCTCGATGACCCGCCCGCCTACCAGGGCGTGGAGCGAGTCGGACTGATTGCCGGTGGCGATCGGCGTGTTGGGGCCAAGCCCCAATATGTCGTGCTGATCGACCCACAGGTAATACGGGGCCTCGGCGGCGCCGCCGTCGCCCTGGAAGCCGGGGCCGGGGATCGGATAGAAACTCCAGCCTTCGGGACATTTGTTGCCGAGCTCGGCGCCCGGCCCGTTGAGCGGGCCCGGGCACTTGCGGCGATCGAAGCTGCCAATGTGGCCGCTGTCGAGCGGCACCCAGACGACGCCGTTGCGATCGACGTCGAGGCCGCGGATTCCGTAGCCGGGCGCGGGAACGCGGTAGAGCTCCGCCAGCGCGGTGTCGGGCGGGTTCGGTCCGGGATCAAGACGAATCAGATAGCCCGGATGCGCCAGATTGGAGCCCCAGATGCTGCCGTCGAGCGGCGACCAGGAGATGCCGTACATGCCGTACGGGATGCGCGTGTTCTTGTTGGGATCGCCGGGCCGGCCGGGCTCGTTGTAGCTCTCGGTGCGCTTGCCGGTGCCGCTGGTGTCGACGATGAGCGGCGTCCAGCCTTGCGCGCGCATCTGATCGCCGGTCTCCCAGTAGAGCTTGGTGTTGATCCAGCCGACCACCGCGAGATTGCCTTGGCTGTTGTTGGAGAGCCAGAGCGTGTTGTTGGCGTCCTCGGCGAAGTTCAGATGATGGGTGCCGAAGCAGGTGTCGATGAACGAAAACTTGTTGGTCTTGGGATCGAAGACGGTGATCTGCCGCGCGTTCTGCACGAAGCCGTCGGGCGTGCCGGCGAGCGGATAGAACTGCGCCGAGCGCAGTGGGGAGGTGCGCTTGCAGTAGTCCGGCGGGTCCTTGGGCGAGCGCTGCTGCGCGGTGAAATAGACGCGGCCGTCCTGGTCCATCATCGGATTGTGCGCATTGACCTGCGTGTCCCAGATCTGCTCGCTGCCCCAATAGGGTGAGGGCGCCAGCACCGGGTTGGCGAGCGCCGAGCTCGGCGTCGCTTTTGCATCGCGCACCGGCACCCTCATGGTGCTCCTGGTGTTGTGGACCGGGTCGAGGATCGGCAGGTTGTCCGTCGACAATTCTGCCGCCCCGTAGATCAAGCCATAGCCGTTGACCGTCGGCTTACGCTTGTCGGTGAGGGTGAGGTCATGCAGATAGTGCTTGGCGTCGGACCAGTCGCGCACCGTTACCACGAGGTTGCGCTCGATCCCGGTCGGCCGCGGCGGCGTCGCGCTCGGCAGCTCGCCGGCCTTGATCCGGTCGGTCCAATCCGCGAGCGCCGCGAGGTGACCGCCGTCCGTCGTCAAAAGGCCCCCCATGGTGCCGACCATGACGCGGCCGGCCGGGCCCGATTGAATGCGCCGTGCCCACGCCTCGACCGAGCTGTCGAAATGCCCGAGCGCCGTGGGGATCACGCGCGTCGCGAAGTTGCCGATCTGGTGGCAATTGCCGCAGCCGTTGGTCTTGATGGTATCGAGCCACTGCTCCTGCGTCTTGAAATTGACCGGCATGCCGTTGCCGGTCGGGCCGGTGCCGGGAAATCGGCTGCGGTCCGGAATCTTGATCATCGCGAACCAATAGATCGCCGGATAGTACTGCGCTGCCGCTGCGAGATTTGGCGCCACCGCCGCGGTGAGATTGAGCATCTTGCCCGGCTCGCTTGTGACCTTGGGCGAGTCGACCAGGCCATAGCCGCGGACCCAAATCTTGTAGGTGGCCTTGGGAAGATCGGGCAGCACATAACGCCCATAGTCGTCGGTGACCACCATCTTGGCGAAACGCGTGCCGAGTTCACTCGTCTCGGCAATCACCCAGACGCCAGCCTCCGGTCCGAACCGGTCGATGACCACGCCGCCGATCGCGTGGTCGTCGATCTCGACCGCCGCGCTGCGGCTCGGGTTCTGCTGCGCATGGGTCGCCGGGCCAGCCGCCAGCAACGCGACAAGGGCCGTGGCAAGCCGAACGTACCTGAGGCTCATGATCTGATCTCCGGTTTCGGCTTGCCACCGCAATCAGCAGAGGCGCAGCTCGTGACGCTTTGACGTTCCTCGTCTAACAAATTACACCAGACGCTGGCCCAGCGGGAGAGGTTTCACATGTGCATTCGAGCCTGTCAGGTCGTCAGGACAGTGGTCCTGTCAGCCGCTCTGCTCGCCGTCGTGGGCGTGGCAAAGGGCGGCGCTCAAGCCGCCGGGGATGCGGTCAAGGGTAAGAGTGCGTTCACGCGACAATGCGCGATCTGCCATAGCGTCGATCAGGGCGGGCCCAATCTGTTCGGCCCCAATCTCTTCGGCATCCTGCATCGCAAGGCCGCGACGGTCGCTGGTTTCAACTATTCACGCGCCTTCAAGACGACCGCGACATGGGACTGGAACGAGGACTTGGTCGCCGGCTGGATCGGCGCGCCGGGCCAGATGGTTCCGGGGACGGCCATGGGTGTGTTCCAGGGTGTGGCGCAGAGCGACCGCGACGACATCGTCGCGTACCTCGCCACCAAGCAGTGATGCTGCGCCGCAGCCTCGCCTGCTGCCTGACGGCGGCGCTCTTGGTCACGCCTGCGGTCGCGCGCGCTCAATCGGCCGACGAATTCTTCAAGTCTGCCTCGCTTTCCCTCTATGTCGGCTCCGGCGGCGGTGGCGGCTATGATGCAATCGCGCGGCTCGTGGCGCGCCACATGACGCGCTTCCTGCCCGGCAATCCGAATTTCGTTATCAAGAACATGCCGACGGCGGCGGGCGTTGCGGCCGCGAACTTCATCTACAACTCGGCCCCCCGCGACGGCTCGGCCATCCTGGCGGCGCAGAATGCGCCGCTGATGCTGCCGCTCTACGGCTCGCCCGTCGCGCATTACGACCCGCGCCAGTTCGAATGGATCGGCTCGACCGACAAGCAGCAGGCGGTTTGCGCCACCTGGATCACGAGTGAGATCAAGACGCTCGCCGATGCCACCAAGCGCGACGTGCCGGTGGCGGCGACCGGCGTGAGCGCGGGCCCCGGCGTCTATCCGAAAATCCTCAATGCGCTGTTCGGCACCCGCTTCAAGGTCATCGCCGGCTACGACACCGGCAGCATGCGGCTCGCCGTCGAGAAACGCGAGGTCGAAGGCATTTGTGGCCTCGCCTGGCAGACCTACAAGGCGACGAGCTACGACTGGATCGAGCGCAAGAAGCTCAATGTCCTCCTGCAGATGGGCCTGACCAGGAACGCCGAGCTGCCGGACGTCCCGCTCGCCGCCGATTTCCTGAGGGATTCGGACGACCGCAGCGTGCTCGAGCTGATCGTTGTGCCGCAGGAATTCGGCCGCCCGTTCCTGGCGCCGCCGGGCGTTCCCTCCGACCGCATGACGGCCTACCGTCAGGCCTTCCAGGCCGTGCTCGGCGACCCGCAGTTCCGTGCCGAATCAGAGCGCCTGCATTTCGGTATCGAGCCGGTGGACGACCGGCAGATCGAGACCCTGCTGGAGCGTGCCTATGCGTTCCCAAAGGCGATCCGCGACCGGGCTGCTGCCTTTGCCGCCGAGATGAACTGAACGACCCGCCCCAGTACCGCATTGAACAGCGATTAATTTTCGATTTTGGTGCTGAGCGGGGGATAGCGGGGCTACCGTACGATTTTGGTCGATTGTTGCCGGCATGGCACGGCCAAACACAAGGGCGCGGCTGGTGTGTACGGAATGACCGTCGGCCGGGACAAGGCATCTTCTAACCTCGCATCGCCCAGCCGAACATCAGCAGGCCGACGGCGGCGATCCAGCTGCCGCATATGCGCACCGCCAGGCGCGCCCACTGCGCCTTGACAACCACGATTTGGCCGGTGACCAGCGACACGACCGCAAACAGCGAACAGGCGATGCCGATGATCGCCACCAGCGCGCCGGTGGTGGCTGCAAGGTCGCGGCCATTGTCGTAGCCGTGCAGCGCACCGATCGCGGCCGCGGCGGCGACGACCAGCGTCAGCGGCGGCCGCAGGTCGCTCGCGACCAGGGCCCCGAGCAGCGCCGTCATGATGGCCAGGAGCCATGCCGGCGCGCCTGGCAGACCGAGCGCCCAGCCCCCCACCATACCGGTGAGCCAAGCGAGAGGGAGGGTGGCGAGCACGAACCGGCCGCAGCGCGCGCCGCCCAGGCCCGCCAGCAGGGTCATCGCCACGGCCGGCAATATATCCTCGGGCGAGAGCAGGGGGTGGGCGAGGCCGTCGTAGAACGGGCCAAAGCCGCTGTTCGTCAGATGCGCTTGCGCAGGTCCGGCCGCCAGCACGGCGGCGGCCGCGAGGGCCGTTCTCACGTGAACGCGTCCCGGAGGAAGGGACGGCCCACCAGCGCGACGCCGGCGCCGTGGGTTCATTGCACCACTCCAAAGAGGATAGCAGTTCGTTGTATGGTCCAGAACGCTCCGGCTGAGCCGATCAGATAGCCGGGGGCGCGCGCGATCAACGGCGGCCAGCTGATCTCCAACTGGCGGAACGAGCGCTCCAGCGCCACAACCAGCAGCACGAACGCGATCTGCCCGATCTCGACCCCAATGTTGAACGTGAGCAAGGCGACCGCAAGATCGCCACGCGGCAATCCGGCACCGGTGAGCGCGCCGGCGAAGCCGAAGCCGTGCAGCAGGCCGAAGACAAAGGCGACGAGCCAGGGCGCGCGGATCGTCAGGCTCGTCTCGCCGCGCCAGATGCGGGCGATCTCCGGCCCCAGGAAGAGGATGCTGAGCGCGATCGCGGCATTGAGCGGCTCGACTGGCGCATGCGCGAACCCAAGCGTTGCCACCACGAGCGTGATGCTGTGTGCCACCGTGAACGAGGTGACGGTCTTGATCAGCATCCAGCGGTCAGCGACGATCAGCAACAAGCCGAGCACGAAGAGCAAATGGTCGGCGCCGAAGATGATGTGCTGGATGCCGTAGACCACATAGCTGCGCGCAAGCGCGAGCCGGCTCTGGCGCTCCTGCACCACAACCGATGGCGTTGCCGGCTGCAGTACATTGATCGCCACCGTGCCGTCGAGAAAGGCGATACGGGTGAGCACGTCCGTGACGGTCCTCTCCAGCCCGCGGATGCGCAGCGTTTGCCCACGCAGCGCCGGCGCGCGCAATGTCCAGGTGCGGATCGCATTTCCGGGCACGGTTCGCGTCACCACCGGCGACACTGGCACGGCCTCGCCGGAGAATTCCGGCTCGAGATCAAGCCGCGCATCGCCCATCATCGGGGTCTGCCACAACACGTCGAACTCGCCAGGTGCCACCTCGCGCAATTCGAGATAGGCCGGTCGGATCTCGTCGGCGTGCGCGGCCGGTCGCGCAAGCAGGACAAGGCAGGCGAAGGCGGCCACGATTTTTCTCATTTGTGGTCGCCTCCAGCCGCATCGATCAGCGGGTCGGCCAGCGCCTTCACGCCCGCATCCGGCACGATGCGGTATTTCCTCAACATCTCGGCGAAATAGCGCTCCTCGCTCGCGCGCTGGCGCTCGTCGTGCCATATCTCGACAAGCTCGCCCTTGATCTCGTCGAACGGGCGCAGCTCGCCCGGCACGCGCGCGCTGACGCGCACCAGATGGAAGCCGCGGCTCGATTCGATGGGGCCTTGCCACGTGCCTGGCGCGAGATCGAAGACCGCGGCGGCAAACTTCGTGCCGAGCTGGTTGGCGACCGCCCGTGCGTCGACACTGCGGAATTCCGATTTGACCTCGCCCGCGTCGCCCAGATCGGTCGCGGGCGCGGCGTCCGCGCGCGACAATTCCACCAAGGCCGCGCGGGCGTCGGCGGCGGCATCGGCATGCTTGTCACGGCCGAAGTAGATCTGCACGAACGAGATCCGCGGCCGAGTGAACAATGCCCGCGCCTGGCCTTCCTCGCTCGGCGGGTGATCGCGCTGCGTCTCGTAGAGGTGGCGCAGATCGTCCTCGCTCGGCACGGCGCGAGCAGATTCGTCCTGCAGCAGGAACGTCATCTTCTGGGCGAGGCGGCGACGCACCACGATGTCGTCCTTGTGGAGGCCGAGCTCCTGCGCCTGACGTGCCAGCATCTCCTCCTTGAGGAAGCCGCGCACCAGGCCCTGTAGCTCCGGGCCGCTGGGCTCGCGCTGGTGCTCGAGCGCAAACGTCTCCTTAAGCCAGCGCACGTCGCTCTCGGCGAGGCGGACCTGCGGCGCGGCTGCATTCTCGGCGCCGCGGTTGAGCCATGCATAGACTCCGAACAGCGCGGCGCCGATGAGGAGGAAATGCAGCAGCGGCTCCCGGAGAAGCTGCGTCAGCTTTGTCATCTCTTGCCGATGCGCGTCGGACCCGGCCGCACATTCATCGCGATCTCGATGATCATCTTCTTCAAGATGGCATCGGCGAAAGTGTCAAAATCCTTGGCGACGATCATGAACGCGCCGGGGCCGCCGATCACGTTCTCCTTGTAATACTGGTCGAGATAGGGCTCCCAGGCGAGGATCGGCAGGCCGTTGATGTTGACGTCGGCGGCGACCGCCTCGTCGCGGGCGCGGATGACCGAGCGCCCACCATTGTTGGAGCCGTCGCCGGAAATATCGATGACATGCCGCTCGCCCTTGAACGGGCTGCGCGGGAACCAGGCCATCGCATAGTCGATGGCGCCGGAGATCGAGGTGCCGCCGCCGAACAGGCGCCGCGGCGTGGTCTCGATGATCGAGGCCACGCTCTCGGCCGAGGCCTGGTCCTTGATCTGCGTCCATGGCACGATCTCGGCCTGCAGCCGCGGCCCCGTCCACTGGAACATGGCGACCGCGACCGATTGGTTCTCGCCGCCACGGATCGCCTGCAGCACCTGCGCGTTGCGGAAAGCCGCCACATAGCCGCGCCGCTGCAGCTCGAAGCGCGTATAGTCGACGCTGCCTGAGGCATCGACCGCGAGCAACAGATGCAGGTCGACCGCGACCTGGGCGCGCGCCGGAGCGACGAGGCCGAGGGCGAGCAGGAGAAGCGCAAATCCCCGCCGCCGATGTGGAGCAAAGCGCACGTGCATTGAAAGGCCTCCTTGGGATCGCTTAAATTCTAGTAGAGGACAAAAGCCATGGCGACCGAAAAGACCGATGTGGTCATCGTGGGCGTGGGCGCGGCCGGCGCGGTGCTTGCAGCCGAGCTGACCAAGGCCGGCATGAAGGTCACCGCCCTGGAACGCGGCCCGCGCCACACGACCACCGATTTCGCAGCGCAAGACGAGCTGCGTTTCTTTCAGCGTCAGGATTTGCGGCCCGATCCCAAGCGGCAGCCGGTAACTTGGCGGCCCAATGCCAAGACGCGGGCGACGCTGCTGCGCAACCTGAGCTATGGCAACCAGGTCGGCGGCGGCACGGTGCATTACGGCGCGGTCTCATGGCGATTTCATGAGGACGATTTCCGCGCCCGCTCGCATACCATCGAACGTTACGGCGAGGCCGCGATCCCCTCCGACTCCTCGCTGGCCGACTGGCCCTTGAGCTACGCGGACTTGGAATCTTTCTACGACAAGGCCGAGTACGAGATCGGCGTCTCCGGCAAGGCCGGCAATCTGCTCGGCCAGAAAATCCTCGGCGGCAACATTTTCGAGGCGCCGCGCCGGCGCGAATATCCTTTGCCGCCGTTGCAGACCGATCAATCCGGGGCGCTATTCGATGAGGCCGCCCGCAAGCTCGGCTACCATCCATTCTCCGCCCCGCATGCCATCATCTCGCAGGCCTATCAGGGACGGCCGGGCTGCACCTATTGCGGCTTCTGCCAGGGCTTTGGCTGCCATGTCGGGGCGAAGTCGAGCACGCTCGTTACCCTGCTGCCGCAGGCGGACGCAACCGGCAACCTCAAGCTCATCACCGGCGCCATGTGCTACCGCGTCAACAGCGACAATAGCGGGCGCGCAACTGGTATTGCCTATTACGGGCCCGATGGCTCCGACAACACGATCGAAGCCGAGCTCGTGATTCTTGCACCCTTCATCTACGACAATACGCGGCTCCTGCTCCTCTCCAAAACCGAGAAATTTCCCAACGGGCTCGCCAATTCGAGCGGCCAGGTCGGCAAGCACGTCATGGCCCATATCGGCGCCAAGGTGTACGCCGCCTTCGACACCCGCTACGTCAACAACTACATGGGCCCGAATGCGCAGAAGCATGGCCTCGACGATTTCAACGCCGACAATTTCGACCATACGGGCCTCGGCTTCATCCGCGGCTCGCAGGTCGCGGTCGCGACCGCGAACCTTGAGGGTGGCCCGATCGGCAGTGCCTTGGGCCTCGAGCCGCCGCCCGGCACGCCGCGCTGGGGCGCGGCCTACCGCGACTTCTTCACAAAATATTTCGCCCGCCACGTCGTGTTGATGTCGGAGACCGAGAATCTGCCCTATCCGGACCAGACCATCGACCTCGATCCGGACGTGCGTGACGCCTGGGGGCTGCCGGCCCCGCGCGTCACTTACGATTGGCGGCGGCCGAACGAGCTCAAGGGCGTCGCCTTCATCCAGGACAGGCTCGAGGAGATGGGCCGCGCCCTGGGGGCGACCCATGTGTGGCGCGCCCCCTTGGGCCGCGGGGCCCCGGGCCCACATACCCAGGGCGGCACCCGCATGGGCAGCGACCCCAAGAATTCGGTCGTCAACCGCTACAGCCAGAGCTGGGATATCCCCAACCTGTTCCTCGTCGGCTCATCGACGCATCCCTCGATGAGTGGCTTCAATCCGACCTTGACCATCCAGGCGCTCGCCTATTTGAGCGCCGACGCCATCGTCAATCGCTACCGGAAGAATCCCGGGCCGTTGGTGTAGGCCGGATTTCGCTGTGGAACGGCCTTGCTGTAGGATGGGTTGAGCTCACATGGGCGTTTACGCCCGTCGGCCAACGGGCTATGCGAAACCCATCGCGAGAGCGTCAATTGCGGCTGAAGGGTTCCATTTCGCTCGAGCCATCCTACAAGTCGTAAACAAACCGATAGGAACATTTTCGTGGACGTCCAAGCCGTAGAGAAATCGAAGCCGGGTGCGCTGGTCGCCGAGGGCAAGACCAAGAGGATTCATGAGGTTGGCGGCGACGGCCTGGTCACCCTGATCTCCAAGGACGACATCACCGCCGGCGACGGCGCCAAGCATGATGTCATCCCGGACAAGGGGCGGCTCGCCAACGCGACCACGTGCAATGTTTTCCGCCTGCTCAAGGCCTGCGGCCTGCCGGTCGCCTTCGTGCGGCAGGACAGCGCCAGCTCCTTCCTGGCGCCCCATTGCGAGATGCTGCCCTATGAGGTGGTGGTGCGCCGCGAGGCGCACGGCTCCTATCTCAAGCGGAACCCGCACATTGCCAAAGGGCAGCTCTTCCCGCAGCTTCTTGTCGAGTTCTATCTCAAGACCAAGGACAGGAGCTGGAAGGGCAAGCCGCTCGTCTGCGACGATCCGCTGATGCTGTTCACCAAGGGCGAGCGAACCATCCGCCTGCTCAATCCCGCAAAGCCGATCCAGGGCCAGGAGCCGTTTCTGGTGCTGCAGGAATCGGAAGTGTTCGGCCATGCGGACGAATTGGACCTGTTCCCCGAGATGCGGCGTATCGCCGCCCATGCCTTCCTGGTGCTGGAGAAGGCTTGGCAGCTCGAGGGCGGCACGCTGGTCGATCTCAAGGTCGAGTTCGGCTTCGACAGCAAGGGCAACTTGTTGCTCGCCGATGTGGTCGACAACGATTCGTGGCGGGTGGTCGAGAGCGGCACCTATATAGACAAGCAGGTTTATCGTGACGGCGGTGCGCTCGATGACGTCGCCGTCACGTATCGACGCGTCGCCGAGATCACCAGCCGCTTTCAGTTGCCGCGCCAGCGCATCATCCTGTGGCGCGGCTCGGAATCCGACCGGACCGATGTCTTCTCCGATGCGCTCGGCGAGCTCGCCGACCTGATGAGCGTTGTCACCTGCTCGGTGCACAAGCAGCCGGTGGCGGCCGCCGGCATCCTGCAACGCATGACGCAGGAGGTCCCCGACTCGGTCGTGATCGCCTATATCGGCCGCTCGAACGGCGCCGGCCCGACGCTCTCCGCCATCACCACCGTTCCGGTCATCACCGTGCCGGCGAGCGTCAAGGAGTTTCCCGAGGACGTGTGGTCGTCGCTGCGGGCGCCGAGCAAGGTGCCGGTCATGACGGTGCTCGAGCCTTCAAACGCCGTGCTCGCCGCGTTGCAAATCCTCGCCGCCCGCAACCCGCGCCTCTACGCTCATGTCCGCGGCGAGATCGAGGGCCGCATGACCAACACGATCGCGGTGTGAGGCGCGGTCAAAAGCGGCGATACCCCAGCGTGTCGTGCCCGCGCAAGCGGGCACCCAGCAAACGCGAGCATAAGCTTGATAGCTAAACGTCACCGATTATCGGGTCGTCCGCTTTCGCGGCGGTGACAGCGAAGAGATATTGCGAGCTTCCCAAAAGATTGGCGGTCTGTGGTTCACGCGGCTGAAACTTCTGTCCGTTAAGCCTCGGCAAGGTTTTGGGGACGACAGATGTCCGTCGCCTGGGCCGCGACCGTCCCGCTCGCCGCCAGCGGCACCTCGCTCGCGGCGATGCCGGGCGTGGTGGCGGTCGGCATTTTGGCATCTCTTGAATCCACCACCTCCTAACCCCTCATGGTGAGGAGCGCAGGCCGCTTGGCCTGCGCGTGCTGAGGCTCTCGCAGCACGAACCATGGTCACAGGCAACACCCTCGCCTCGCGGCATCCTTCGCGACGCCGGCTTCGCGGACGCGGCAGGATGAGGTCGGCGCGTGGGAGGCGCCTTGCTGATGCCAACAAGTCGGCGCATCCTTCAACGACAAACAGGAGGATGCATCATGATTGATCGCCGGGCATTTGCGTCGCTGTTGGCGGGCGCCGCCGTGGCGCCACAACTCAGTTGGGCCGAAGGCTTCGCGGAGCCGAAGGGTAAGACCGTCCTCTATGCCAGCATCGGCCCCGCCTTGACGCTCTATGACATCGACGGCGATGCGCTCGTCAAGCGCACCACCGTCACGTTGCCGGCCAATATCCAATACGCCTGGCCGCATCCGTCGCGAAAATATTTCTACATCGTGTCCAGCAATGGCGGTCCTGGCTCGGCCGGCGACCGGCATTACGCCAATGCGCTGCGCATCGACCCGGCATCGGGCTCACTCACCCCGCACGGCGAGCCGAAGGCGCTGCCGTCGCGGCCGATCCATACCAGCGTCGACCTCGCCGGCCAGTATTTGTTGATCGCCTACAACGATCCGAGCTCATTCACGGTGCACCATCTCAGGGACGATGGCACCATCGGCGATCCGGTGGCGCAGCCAAAAAATCTCGACGCCGGCATCTATGCGCACCAAATCCGTGCCACGCCCTCCAACCAGATGGTCACCCTGGTGACGCGCGGCAACAATGCGGAGGCGGGCAAGCCGGAGGACCCCGGCGCTATCGAGACCTTCAGCTTCAAGGACGGCGTACTGACCCAGCTCGCTTCGATCAAGCCCGGCAACGGGCTCGGCTTCGGGCCGCGCCATCTCGACTTCCATCCGACCAAGCCGTGGGTCTACGTGTCGATCGAGCGGCAGAATCAGCTCTATGTCTACAAGCTCGACCCGGCGACCGGCCTCGCCCGCGATCCGCTGTTCGTCAAGACCACGCTCTCCGACCCCAAGACCAAGCTCGTTCAAGGCGCGGGCCCGATCCACATCCACCCTAATGGGCGGTTCGTCTATCAAACCAACCGCGCCTCCTCGGTTACCGACTTTGAGGGTCAGAAGGTTTTCGCCGGCGGCGAGAACAGCGTCGCGGTCTTTTCCATCGATCAGGAGACCGCCGAGCCCACGCTGATCCAGAACATCGAGGGGCACGGCGTCCAGCTGCGCACCTTCGGCATCGATCCGGGCGGCCGCATTCTGGTCGCGGGTAGCGTCGTGCCCATCAAGGTGCGCGAGGGTGCCGGCATCGGCACGCTGACGGGGGGTCTCACGGTCTATCGCATCGGCAGCGACGGCCGGCTCGATTTCGTGCGCAAATACGATGTCGAGGCGACACAGGAGAAACAGCAGTTCTGGACCGGACTGCTCACCCTGGCCTAAGAGCGACACATGCAGGATTTACCTGGGTCCACGCACCTAATCAGTGTTAATACAGGCTGGTACAGGGCGCTTTTTTAATACAGGCTGTTTAATACAGGCTGGATGCAGGGCGCTTTGCCTCAGGGCTCCGTGCCGTGCGACCCAAAGGAAAGCCCGGCACGGAAACCGTGCCGGGCGCAATTCGCAAATTTCAATTTCCCGAATGCGCTGATTTGCGCGAGTCTGTCAAGCGGTCGTTAGTTTGTGTGCTGAGCCGCCGGCTGCGGCTCCATGCCGGCCTGCTTCCAGCGCTCGGCCGAAGCCGCGCTCGTCAAAAGTCGCACGAAAGCCGCTGCCGGATCGGTCGCGGCCGCCTTGGCGGTGATTGCCGCTTCATAATTGGTAAATTTCTGTAGCGGTGCCGGCACGGCGCCCGCATACTTCACATACGGGCGTACCTCGCTGATGTTGAAGAAGCCAAGCTCGTACTCGCCCTTGGAGATCGCCTCCTGGCCGGGATCGAGCCCGATCACCTTTACCTTGTCCTTGATCGCGTCCGCGACGCCCGCCTCGCTTAGGATGCGCTGCGTGAGCGCGCCGCTGGCATTGGGCATGGCCGGATCGGTCACCACGATCGACTTGGCGGCCATCAGGGTCTTCTTGAAGGCTTCCGGTGTCGAGACATCGGGCATTGTGGCACCCTGGCGCACCGCCATGCCGATGCCGCCGCGCGCGACCGCGATGCGCGAATCGGCCTTGAGGGCGCCGGCCTTGGCGGCGTCGTCCATCGCGGGCGCCGATTGCACCACCACGTCGAACGCCTCGCTCACGGCTTTCTGCGCCACGACGGGCGGCGAGCCGACGGTGAGCTTCACCTCGGTGCCGGTCGCCTTGGTGTAGTCGGCGATGATGGCGTCGAGCGCGACCTTGACGCCGCCGACCGCGATGAGGCGAAGCTC
>Ga0126381_100006153_pt1 | contig 13274 bp, 10 predicted proteins | sample PanSoiMetPlot_28_FD_96465 | JGI IMG/M metagenome (GOLD analysis project Ga0126381, IMG submission 96465) | Tropical forest soil microbial communities from Panama - MetaG Plot_28 | ecosystem: Environmental > Terrestrial > Soil > Tropical forest > Bulk soil | place: Panama | collected 2016-02-17
ACCACGACGTTGGTTGTTGTGGAGAAGGTAGGTCGCTCCTGTGGGAGGACCGGATAACCAGCCAGCAAGACGGTGAGGAGGAGGGAGACGAATTTCAAAACCGAAACCTCACGACTGCCTGCAGTGTGCGCATCGGGCCTGCAGCGCTGGGCAAGCCATAGTTAACGGCATTTACAACGGTATAGAGATTTGTGTAGTTCACATGATTGAAAACGTTATTTGCTTCCAGCCGAAACTCCAGCCGCCGGCGTTCCGCCAGATTGAACGATCGCGCAAAGGCCAGATTGAGGTTCACCAGGCCTGGGCCTGGTATGGTGTTACGTCCGGCGTCGCCGTAGACGCCGGGGGGCGGTGCAGTAAATGCGTCTAGATTGAAGAAACCGCTACCCGTCTCAATTGGGAGCCCCGTAGCCTCAGCGCGTCCGCTGCCAATACCGCCGGTTTGCGCCAGACGCTGGCTGTTTCCGAGAACCCGGGCGGTGAGAGGGTTTCCCGTCTGCGCGGTGAGGAGGCCGCTCAACTGCCAATCTTTCAAGAGCCTGCCCAGCTTGCCATCGGCGGCGAAACGCGAGCCGGGGCCAGCAACGGGCGAAGTCCAAATAAAATTCGCGCTTAGTTCGTGCCGGACGTCGAAGCTCGACAGGCCGCGCTCGGCGGCGAGGTCAAGCCAGTTCTGTGCCACAGTGTTACCAGCACCGCCAAACGTCGACGAGTCGTCGATTGACTTGGCAAACTGATAGAACGCGCTGAGAGAGATTCCGCGATTGAAGCGCCGCACCAGGCGCAGTTGCAGCGCGTGAAAAATGGAGTTGCCGACCGACTGGTCATAGGTAAAGCCAACCGCGTTGCCGAATTGGTTGCCTTGCATAAATGAGTGCTCACTGCCGGGCGGTGGTTCGTTGGGAAGGCTTCTTACATCAAGGCGGGTGCCCTTGGTTCCCAGGTAGCCAACTTCGGCGAAGAACCCACCACCGAGATCGTGCTGAATAGATGCATTCCACGTGCCTGCGTACGGTGTTCGATAGTTGCGATCCACCGCAAACGTGTTCGTGACCTGATCGGGTATTGTCTGTTGCAGGCCATCCCGCAGCGTGAGCACGTTGTTGGCGCTCGTATTGATACTGCTCGCTACGGCGAATGGCGGTTGGTTCGCAAAAGAATTCGCAAACGGGATGTAGGCTTGCCCGTTGTAATAGATTCCATAGCCGGCGCGAAAGACAGTGGACCGCGTTGTGCCGGGGATCTTCCAGGCAAGCCCGACGCGCGGAGACCAGTTGTTCAGATCCGGGTTGATCAGGCCAATTGGAAATGCGCCGGTATAAGGTCCTGGCTGGTCCGGAGTGACTACCGCTACATTCGAAAAGCCAGGCGCGATATCGAGATTGGCAAGGCGCCCATACTTCTCGCTCAATGGAGAAAAATATTCGTAGCGGACACCGAGGATGAGAGTTAAGTTAGAGCGCGCTTTCCATTCGTCCTGCGCGAACCCGTTGGCCTGATTTTGTATGAAGTACTCGCTGAACTCGCTGTATTGAATAGAACTTGACTGCGGAAACCCGAGTAGAAAATCTGCCAGATCATAGCCGGTTCCGGCGACCGGCTGTCCATTTGCGTTGAAATCGCTGGTCACAAAGCCGGTGAAGTTAAATGTCCCGCGTCCATTAGGATCCGTGCGCGAGCTCATGTCTGCTCTCGTGTAACCGCCACCGAAGGTGAAGGTATGAGCGCCTTTCAACAGCGTGATGCTCTCGCCGAAACCTTGCGACTGATTTCGCTTTAAGGTAGCGACCGAATCGCTCAGCGCGCCAAAATTCGTAAAGTTCAGCGTGGGTGGCCCGTAATCAAGTGGGTTCGTTGACGTACCCATGATTCCGAGCTCGGTTGCGACATCGGGCAAAAGAGAAAAGTAGGGAACAATCTCGTTGTAATTGCGGTTGAAACGGACCTGGGCATTGCTGATCGCCTTTGGGCCTAAGTTTCGAGTCCATTGCAATTGCGCGTTCAAGCCGTAGCCATCCGTCGTGTCGGAATAACCGAAAGGTTGGGCGATCGTACCATCGCGGCGTTGATATTGAAAATTCAGCGAAAGCCGATCAACGCTTGTGATGCTGCGCTGAATGCGGAGACCGGCGTTATCCGTGTTGCCGACCTGCGCAGTTTCGAACTGGTAATTGTTGGCCTGCAATGCCGGATCTGTCGGAAGGGGGTAAAAGTGTAGCAAGCCCAACGCGATCGGATTCAACAAACTCTGCGGAATCACGCTACCTGGGAAGGGTTGGTGGGTAGTAGGGTTGTAAATCGTGACAGGCACACTGGTTGAGGATGTGCCGAGCGATTGCGTTGCCTGAGAGAAATTCCCTTGTTGCTCAGCTGCTGTAGGAACAGTCTCAGCGAATAACTCCGGAGTTCGTCCTCTAGTGCCGAAGTAGCTGACAAAGAACTGCGTTTTTGGATCCTTTACGAGCTTTGGAATCACAAGCGGGCCGCCAAGTATGAGGCTGAAGCGAGTCTGCGCGTACGCAGCCTGAGGAAGGTCGAGTCCGTTCAGAGAGAACGGTTGCGCATTCAAGGCCGAATTTTGCAGGGTGAACGAAGCCTGCCCGTGTATACGCTGATTAGACCGACGCCGGTTACCGAAGCGCGCGCCAGCAACCTGACCGGGGCGTCCACCACCTCGGCCACCTGGCCCACCGAAACCCCCACGTCCACCGAAACCACCGCCGCCACCGCCACCAAAGCCCCCGCCTCCTCCACCAAATCCACCGCTGCCGCCTCCTTGTCCTTCTGTGCCGAAGCCGGGCGCATTGGGAGTTGCTTGCATCTCTCCCGGACTACCCAGCGCACCAGGGCCACGGGCGAAGCGGAGATCCGGTCCGGAGTCAGCCTGAGTTCCCTGCGCCAAACCCGGACTCAGGCTGCCGGAGACTAGAAAGGTTTCGTTACTGCCGGCGGATCCGGGATTCGCGATTGGAGTGTTCTGGGATTGCACATTCGCCTCGCTTTGTAGAATCTGATCAATCTGTTGGTTGCTCTCGCCCGCGCCCTGGCCATTCCTAGCAGTCGAGCCATTGGAACCAAATCCTTCGGCATGTCGTGATGCATATTCCTGCAGGCGCTGCAACACAGGCGATTTCTTTAACTGCAAATCGAAATCGACCGCCCCTTTGGCCGAGCTGTAGTCGATGTTCTTGGTGAGAGTATCGAATCCGAACATTTCTACAGTGACGGTCCAGGCGCCGGGGCCGAGCGGAGCAAAGTGATATTGCCCGTCCGGACCCGTGTTCGTTGAGAGAGTGCGACTTCCCTGAACTGCAGTAACGGTCGCACCGGGAATCGGCTGGCCGCTGGATCGTACTGCACCAGTTTGCGCCCGCAAGAGGGCTTCGCCGGCGCAAACCACCGCAATCAAGACTCTTTTCAAAGACAAGCTGAATAAAGGATGTTCAATAAAGTGACGAGGTTACTGGGGCGGAAGTTTGATAGGGTGAAGCGAATGGCGCAAGACCTCGAGACGCTCAGAAGTGAAATGGAGGCGTATCTCAAGCAATATGGCATGGCCGTATTTCACGGTTATCACCGCATGATCGATTCGATGAACCAGGTCTTATGGGACACGTCACGGCATCCGGACTTCCGTGAGTTTCTGCAGACGGCGCGGCATGCCGGAGTCAGGCTGGTTGTCTTCAATCATCGCTCTTTTTCACTTGACCAGATTGACGAAGCCCTCGACCAACTGGAAGATGCCGACCTTCTGACTGAGGAGAAGCGCGGCTACGAACGGCGCATACGGCAATTGCAGGCCTACGAGGGCTTCACATGCTCTGTAGAATTGTCCTTTACGATCGACGGCCGCGTATATTCATTTGAGTCGCGGACCGACTGGTACGAGGCGTTTACCGACATTCTGAGCGAGCTCGAAGCCACCGTGCAGGAATACGAAGACGAACAGGATGATTCGATCGGGGGATACTTCTCAAACAATTGATGTCAGAATGCGCTAACCCGAGAGGCGGAGCGCGTCCACCCGCCAAGTGGATCCTATCTGAGCCTAATCAACAGGCGTCGGCAAATCTGCGGCAAGAACTTGGACTTCAGCGGATCGTAGCTGATATTCTTGCCAGCCGTGGCTATACGGAGCCTGCCGCGGCGCGGGAGTTCCTATCTCCAAAGCTGGATGCCCTTCATGATCCGTTCTCAATGAAAGGAATGGATCGCGCCGTAGAGCGCTTGCGATCCGCCATCGACAAACGTGAAGCAATTCTGCTCTACGGAGACTACGACGTCGACGGCACCTGCTCGATTGTCATCCTGAAGAAAGCGATTGAACTACTCGGTGGTCACGCCGATTTTCACGTACCGCATCGCCTGAAGGACGGCTACGGAATGCGGAGTGAAATAATCCAGCGCGCATCGGAAGCGGGAGTTCGCCTCATCGTCAGCGTAGACACTGGCATACGGGCCGGCGACGTTGTTCGTGAGGCAAATCTGCTGGGTGTGGACGTAATCGTTACAGATCACCACCTGCCCGAAGCGGAGTTACCTCCGGCGGTGGCAGTGCTGAATCCGAATCGTCCCGATTGTGCCTATCCGAACAAGAATCTGTGTGGTGCGGGCGTTACGTTCAAACTAGTGCATGGGCTGCTTGCTGCGAGCGGCATTCCCCTCGTTCGTCAATCTGCGCTGCTTGACTCGTTCCTGAAACCAGTCGCAATTGCTACCGTCGCCGACGTTGTGCCGCTGGTCGGAGAGAATCGCGCGGTGGTACAGCGCGGGCTCTCGGGTCTGAGGGACGTAAAAAATCTGGGGATGCGGTGCCTGCTCGCCGTGGCGGGTTTCGAAGATGGCGAATGTCCTTCTGCCCATCAAGTTGCCTTCCGGCTGGCGCCCCGAATCAACGCTGCCGGCCGTATGGCAACGGCATATGACGTAATCGAGCTGTTTCTAACCGAAGACAAGGAACGCGCCCGCGCCCTGGCAGAACAACTGGACGTTCTCAATCGCGAGCGCCAGAAGGCCGAGACTGAAATTATTCAAGAGATTCTCCGGCAGTGCGAAGAGACGCCCTTTGCTGCCGATCGTGCCGCACTGGTCTTCGCAGGATCAGGCTGGCATCGCGGAGTGCTCGGCATTGTGGCGAGCCGCTTGGTGGAGCGTTTCAGCCGACCTGTTTTCGTACTGAGCGACGCGGATCACGGGACAGATCAAACCGAGCCGCTAATATCAGGCTCGGGCCGCAGTATCCCGGCGTTCCATTTACTCGAGGCGCTCGAGGCCATGGCAGAGCTCTTTACGAAGTTTGGGGGCCACCGCCAGGCGGCCGGCCTGACCCTGCGCGCCGCCTCTCTCGATCAATTTCAGGAACGCTTCAACGCCTTCGCAACGAGCAAACTGAGCCCAGACGATTTGTGTCCTCAATACAAGGCAGATGCCGCAGCGAATTTCTCCGAGTTGACGGAACTTTGCATACGGCAGGTACTGTCGCTGGGCCCGTTCGGTTTTGGCAATCCCGCCCCATTGTTCCTGTGCGTAGGCGCGGAGGTTGCGGGTCCGTTGAAGGTGCTCAAGGAAAATAAGCACTTCACCATCCCACTCCGGCAAAATGGCCGGCTGCTGTTCTGCAAGGCTTGGAACTTTGACGAACGCGCCCAGATGTTAGAGCCGGGCGCCAAGGTGGACGTACTGTTTCAAATTGAAGATGATCCTCTGTCGCAGAAGCGGGGCTACGGTTCGTGGTGCCTGTCGTTGAAGGACGTTCGCCAGGCGGCATAGCCGATGACCGGCACTGCTGGACGGTCGACGCCTGCGAGGAAAGGACGCTGATGCACACTTTACTTGAGGCCGCACTGACGGCGCGTGAGCGGGCTTACGCGCCCTATTCGGATTTCAAGGTGGGAGCAGCAGTCCGGGACGAGAACGGCCGCTTGTTCACCGGTTGCAATGTTGAAAGCGCAAGCTACGGGCTGTCCATTTGCGCCGAACGCGTGGCGGTGTTCAAGGCCCTGTCGGAAGGTGCGGCGAGGCTAGTGCGAATCGCAGTAGTCGCCGACACCGCCGTCTTGACTCCTCCCTGTGGCGCTTGCCGGCAAATTCTATGGGAGTTTTGCCGCGACGCGGAACTTCTTCTCGCGAATCTAGCCGGACAAGAGGAAACGACCACGGTCCGTCAGATCTTCCCGAGGCCCTTCGATGCGTCCTTTTTATAGATGCGTTCCGGCTCTCCTGGTCTTTGCGGCCCAAATCTCAGCGGTCGAGCCGGTGGATTGGATCCTTCGCGCCCGTTACGTGGTGACGATGGATGCCCAGCATCGCGTAATTGACCAAGGGGCGGTGGCCCTACGGGGGACGCGAATCGCCGGTGTCGGAACGCAAAGCGAGATCGCCCGGCTCTTTCACGCAAGGCAAACCCTGGATGCAACCGACGCTCTGATCGCACCTGGATTGATCGACACCCATACGCACGCGCCCATGTCATTATTGCGTGCCATTGCGGATGACAAACGGCTGGAGGATTGGCTGAAGAACTATATCTTCCCAGCCGAGTCCAAGAACGTGTCCCCAGATTTTGTGCGTTGGGGAACCCGGCTCGCCTGTCTGGAGATGTTGCTAGCGGGGATAACGACCTATACCGACATGTACTACTTCGAGGACGTCGAAGCGGAGGCGGCAAAAGAGGCGGGCATTCGCGGCGTTCTTGGTCAAACCATCATCGGCTTCCCCGCCCCGGACTACAAAACATGGCAGCAGGCCATTGCGGGAACAGAACACTTCATTCAAAAGTATCGGAATGACGATCTGATTGTTCCAGCCGTTGCGCCGCATGCTATTTACACTACGCCGGACGAAGCGCTTACCGCCGCTCATCAACTTGCGATGAAGTACGACGTCCCTCTCACAATCCACCTCGCCGAAACCGAAAAAGAGCGTAAGGATTCACTCACGAAACGAGGCAAGACCCCCACTCAGGTTCTGGAAGACCTGGGCGTACTGAACGGCCGCGTGATTGCAGCGCATGCGGTCTGGGAAGACGACCATGATCTGCAGATCCTCAAGCGTCACGACGTGGGCGTAGCACATTGCCCCTCGAGCAACATGAAATTGGCAAGCGGAATTGCACGCGTGGCGGACATGCTGAAGCTCGGGATAACGGTCGGATTTGGAAACGATGGTTTCGCGGGCAGCAACGATAGTGCAGACCTGATACGAGAGATGGATATCGCGGCAAAACTGCAAAAGGTCGCTCGCATGGATCCGACGGTGATGCCTGCACAGCGGGCTTTTGAAATGGCGACCAGCAGCGGCGCGCGCGTACTGCGCATGAATAAGGAAATCGGTTCAATAGAGCCCGGCAAACGAGGCGATCTCATCACACTGTCGTTGGCGACTGCAAACAACAAACCGCTATATAACATCTATTCGACGATCGTTTACGCAACCAAAGCGGGCGACATTCAAGACGTTTTCATTAGCGGAAGGCTGATCGTTCGGCATAGGCGCGTACTCACGTTAAACGAGAGTGATATTTACCGGAAAGCCGAGGAGTATAAGCGGCAAATTCTCGCGAGCCTGAAATAGCAAATGTTTCCGGGGCGTGATCCGTAAAGGCATTTCTGGATCAGAGCGGCACACGAATCAGTGCACTTTCCTTTTGATGGCAAGATCTCGGAGGAGGAGTGGAAGTGCACCTTAAGCGAGTCCTGTTGGCGGGCGCCACGTCGGTCTTTCTCGCCTACGCCAACCGAGCGAATGCAACAACGGTAACTACAACAAGCTACAGCATCTGGAAGACAGGCCTTACTGGAAACCCGATCGAACTCGACTTCACCAAGGTCAAGACCACTAATTATAAGACCTCGTCGGGCATCACTCTGATGCCGCTGCAGGGACCCGCGCAGTCCTTCGTGGTCACAGGGCCCGATCAGGCAGGCTATGCGCTTGCGGGTGGGTTTTACGGAAGCGTGGTGAGCCTATTTGGAGCGTCAGACGGAACAGGATACATCCGAATCGATCTGCCGGCCGGCGGAGAGAATGCCATTCTCCTTGGGCTGGCAGCGCAGCCGGCCGCCAATCTCTCCGTAAGGCTCTCCGACCAAGAGAGCTTCGTCGTCTCAAATGGTCTTTTCGGCCTCGTTTTATCACATGACATCAACTGGCTCACAATCTCAACCATAAACGGTGCACAACCGGTACTGGACGATTTCTTATTCGGAAACAGTAATCTCGCTCAGGACCCCGTGAATCAATCGGAGTCGAACGAAACCGCACCGGCGCTAATGATCGGAGCTGGGCTCTTGATCCTGTTCGGCGCGCGACGCAAGTTCAAGCATCGGTTGGCCGCCCGGGGCTGACTTAACTTACTGATCTACCGCCTCCGGCGGAGGAGCGTCACGGCGGTTCCGCGGTCTTCTTGATTCCACTCCCGCGTGGTACGTTGGTGGCTGATTTCCATGGCCTGGTTCACGCGGCAGAAGCCATCGCTTGAGGACAATGGCGCACAGGATGGCGAGCGCAACGTTCGCACGGAAGGGCTATGGCAGAAGTGTGACTCATGCGGCCAAATCATCTGGCGTAAAGGGGTTGAGGAGAACCAGCAGGTATGTCCCCAATGCGGGTATCACTTTCGCATTACCGCCGCGGAACGCCTGCAGCAACTCTTCGACGACGGCGAGTACACCAAGCATGATGCAGACCTTCGGTCTTCGGACCCGTTAAAATTTGTGGATTCCAAGCCGTACACTCAGCGACTGGCGGAGATGCAGAGTGCCACGCAACTACCGGATGCCGTCATCTGCGGCAGCGGGAAACTGAATGGACGCGAAACGCAAATCTGTGCGCTCGAGTTGAAGTTCATTGGCGGCAGTATGGGCTCCGTTGTCGGTGAGAAGATCACGCGGGCGATCGAGCGCTGTATCGCTCGCAGAAATCCCTTGGTCATCGTTTCGGCCTCCGGCGGCGCGCGCATGCAGGAAGGGGCCATTAGCTTGATGCAACTGGCCAAGTTATCAGCCGCGTTGATGCGGTTGGACGAAACCGGGATGCCGTACATCAGTGTGCTTACGGACCCAACGACAGGCGGCGTTACGGCGAGCTTTGCCATGCTCGGAGATTTGAATATCGCAGAACCAGGAGCGCTCATCGGGTTTGCAGGGCCACGCGTGATCGAGCAGACGATCCGCCAGAAGCTTCCCGAAGGGTTCCAACGTAGTGAATTTCTTCTGGAACATGGATTTCTCGACGCTGTTGTGAAGCGAACCGATCTCAAGGGCTATATCGCAAACGCATTCAATTTCCTTCTCACCTAATCTCCGGTCACACCTTGAGTGACCATGTCCGAAAAGCGCGAGCCTTGCTCTCAAACAACTGAGAGAATTCCGGTATGGAGCTGCCTGATCAAGAGATCTGCTATCGCGCTTTGCAGAGCCGCGATCCACGTTTCGACGGGCTGCTGTTTGTGGGCGTCACCTCAACGGGCATCTACTGCCGGCCTGTTTGTCCGGCCCGCACAGCAAAACGCGAACACTGCCGGTTCTTTGGTTCAGCCGCAGCGGCCCAAGAAGCGGGTTTTCGTCCCTGCCTGCGCTGCCGTCCGGAATCGGCTCCCGACCTCGCTTCGTGGCGCGGAACTTCGAATACCGTTTCTCGAGCACTGGCTCTAATAAGTGACGGCGCTCTTGATGGCAACAACGCAAACGTACAGTCGTTGGCGGAGCGTCTCGGCGTCGGCGAACGCCAGCTCCGACGATTGTTCATACAGCATCTGGGCGCTTCGCCCATTGCGGTGGCACAGACGCGGCGCGTGCTGTTTGCCAAGCATCTCATTCACGAAACCCGGATGCCGATGACTGAAATTGCCTTGGCGGCCGGATTTGGCAGCTTGCGGCGATTTAACGAGATTTTTCGCGATCTCTTTCATCGTCCTCCGACCGCACTGAGGCGAAAGGGATCCAGGAGCCCTGGCCAAAAGGACACAGCGGTGGCCCTGCGGTTGCGTTATCGTCCGCCGTATGACTGGAAATCGATGCTTCACTACCTGGAGATGCGCGCGATTCCCGGCGTTGAGATCGTGGAAGACGGTTGCTATTGGCGTACGGTTGAGCTTGACGGATTTACTGGCAGTGTGGAAGTGACGCACCTGCCGGGCAAGGAGAGCCTTGGAGTCAGGATTCGTTTTCCCAATGTACGGTCGCTCCCTGCGATTGTGAGTCGAGTGCGCCGGCTATTCGACCTCGGCGCGGATATCGAAACAATTGACTCGCACCTGTCACGCGATCCGCTACTTGCACGGCTGGTGGCGCAACGTCCGGGACTACGCGCGCCGGGTGGATGGGACGGCTTTGAGCTGGCTGTGCGGGCAGTTCTCGGACAACAGATCAGCGTCACTTCCGCCCGCCGCCTTGCAGGACAACTCGTTGCATTGCACGGCAAACCTGCGTCGAAAGACCAGGTAGATCACCCAAATCTGTCGCACGTCTTCCCCACAGCAAAGGACCTTGCCAAAGCTAAATCTATTGGGCTTGGCATGCCGGTTGCGCGCCAGTCGTCATTGAAGGCTCTCGCAAAAACCGTAGCAGCTGATCCGAACCTGTTTCGTCCGCTTGGAACCATCGAAGAGGCGATCGCGCAACTCCGGAGCATCCCTGGAATTGGCGAATGGACGGCACAATATATCGCGCTGCGTGCCCTGCGCGAGACGGATGCCTTTCCTGCATCCGACCTCGGTCTGCTGCGCGGCGCCGCAAGAATTGAAGGGATGCGGTCCACTTCTGCAAGCCTTCTCAACCGCGCCGAGTCCTGGCGGCCGTGGCGTGCGTATGCTGCGCAGCACCTTTGGGCCGCCGACGGCGGCGCTTCAGCAATACCAGGGAGCGCTCTCAATGAGTGACGTACTTCGACTGTTGATCGACCGAATTGACACTCCGATCGGAGAATTCCTGATTGTCGCCGACCAGGAAGGAAATCTCCGTGCCACCGATTGGACTGAGCATGAGGAACGGATGCACCGTTTCCTCAAGCTGCACTATGGCGCGAGCCGATTCAGGCTCGAACCGACCCGGAATCCGCACGGCTTGACGAACGCCATCGAAAACTATTTTCATGGAGAGTTGAAGGCGATAAACGAATTACGGGTACAGACAGCCGGCACGCCCTTTCAGCGAGACGTGTGGCGCGCCCTACGGACTATCGACTGCGGAACGACGATTTCGTATGCACAACTTGCCGCACAAATCGGCCGGCCGGCAGCGGTAAGGGCTGTCGGTCTTGCCAATGGGTCTAATCCAGTTGGGATCGTGGTGCCCTGCCACCGGGTAATCGGTTCCGACGGCTCCCTCACCGGATATGGCGGCGGGATCGAGCGGAAACGCTGGCTCCTGGATCACGAAGCGCAGCTCCACTTGACAGCCAAGTAAAGATAGTCAACACTGAAAGCCGGAGGTCCACTTGGATGCCAAGTGCAGATGGCGGCCGTATGGCGGTTCTACAGGGAACACTCGACCTGATTGTTCTGCGGACGCTTAAGAGCATGGGTCCGCAGCATGCCTACGCGATCGCGACGCGGTTGCAGCAGATTTCCGATGATCTGCTCCGGCTAAACCAGGGAACTCTCTATCCGGCACTGGTGCGGCTCGAACAGCAGGGGCGGATTAAGGGAACCTGGGGCAAAACCGAGAGTAATCGCGAAGCGAAGTTCTACGCAATTACGCGGGCCGGTGAGAAGGCACTTGCCCAAGAGACACAACGCTGGCGGAAAGTGTCAGGCCTGGTCGAAAGGCTGCTTTCCGAAAGGGCCTGACGTGATTCGACAATTCTTCGCCAAACTCGCAAGCCTCTTCCAAAGTCAGCGTGCGGAGCGTGACATGCTTCGTGAGATCGAGAGTCATCTGGCGCTGTTACAGGACGACTTCGAGCGCCGCGGAATACCGCCGGGAGACGCAAGGCTGGCAGCTCGCCGCCTGTACGGCGGTGTCGAGCAAGCAAAGGAACTGCATCGCGAAGCGCGCTCGTTCAGGTGGGTGGAGCACGCCATTCAGGACATTCGCTATGGCACTCGCAATCTTGTTCGGACGCCCGGCTTCACCACCGTGGCTATCCTCACTCTGGCACTGGGAATCGGCGCGAATACCGCGGTCTTCAGTGTCGTGAACGCTGTCTTGCTCCGTCCGCTGGAGTACAAGGATCCGGATCGCCTGGTTACTGTTCTACACCGGGACGCCAATCCGGTCGCACCGGCCAATTACATCGATTGGAAAAATCAGAGCGGTTCCTTTGAAAAGATGGGAGCCGCGGAGGCGTGGGGCCCGAACCTCACACGCAGTTTTCCCGCAGAGCACCTGCTGGGCCTTCATGTGACGCAGAACCTCTTGCCCATGCTCGGAGTCAGACCGCTGCTCGGGCGGCTGTTCATACCGGGAGAAGACAGCAAAGGCGCGGAACACGAAGTGATTCTGAGCTACGCACTGTGGGACAGGCGCTTTGGCCGGGATCCCGACGCATTGGGGAAACAGATCACACTTGATGGCGAGGGCTACACGGTGGTGGGGGTGATGCCGCGCGGATTTCAGTTCGCACCGTTCTGGGCGACCCACGTGGAACTGTGGACGCCCATGGTGCTCGGAGAACGTCTCCACGACCGGGGCGGCAATAGCCTGCGCATATTCGCCCGCCTGAAAGCCGGTATTACGCTGGTCCAGGCCCGCGCAGACGTCGCAAGAGTCACTGCGCACCTCGAACGCAAGTATCCCGGCACGAATCGGGGCGTTACGGTCACTCCACTCAAGGAGAACGTCGTCGGCAAGGTTGAGACGCCGTTGCTGATGCTGCTGGGGGCGGTAGGATTCGTACTCTTAATTGCATGCGCGAATGTTGCTCACATGCTGCTGGCGCGCACGTCCGACCGCCGGAAAGAAACGGCGCTTCGCACGGCCCTCGGGGCTGGACGAATCAGGGTAATCGCCCAGTTTCTTACGGAGAATTTAGTGCTGGGGGTGTTGGGAGCCGCGGCTGGCCTTTTGATTGCCTTTACAGGCACGAGGGTGCTTGCCACGCTAGGTGCTCAATACATACCCCGAATGGAGACCGTGGCAATCGATGGACATGTGGCGCTGTTTCTGCTTGGCGTCACGATACTGACGACGGTCGTGTCCGGACTGGTACCCGCAATGCATGCGACCGCTGGCCATCTGAGTGATGCACTCAAGGAGAGCGGTCGCGGCGACAGTGACGGCATTCGCCACAACCGGCTACGCAGTTTCCTAGTGGCTTCCGAGTTCGCGCTGGCG
>Ga0126381_100006154_pt1 | contig 13273 bp, 8 predicted proteins | sample PanSoiMetPlot_28_FD_96465 | JGI IMG/M metagenome (GOLD analysis project Ga0126381, IMG submission 96465) | Tropical forest soil microbial communities from Panama - MetaG Plot_28 | ecosystem: Environmental > Terrestrial > Soil > Tropical forest > Bulk soil | place: Panama | collected 2016-02-17
TAAATCAAAGGCAGCGTCACTTTGCCTTCTTTTAAGTCGCTCAATACAGGCTTGCCCAGTTGTTGCGCCGACGCAGTGAAGTCCAGCAAATCGTCCACCAACTGGAATGCCAAGCCCGCGTTCCTGCCATACTCTGCCAGCGCCTGCTCTTCTCCGTCTTCCAACCGCCCCAACACCGCACCCAATCGCGCACAGCCACTGAACAAGCACGCCGTTTTATAGGTGGCCAGGCGCAACGCATCTTCTTCCGTCACGTCGATGCGGCCGATTTTTTCGAGTTGAATCAGCTCGCCTTCCACCATCTTCTGCGTGAGCTCGATGAGGATATCGAGGATGTGGAAGTTCCGTTCCTCCAAGGCCATTTGAAACGACTGCATGTACAGCCAGTCGCCCGTCAGTACACTGCGATGATTGCCCCAGCGCGCATTCGCAGAAAGACGCCCGCGCCGCGTGCCGGCGCTGTCAATCACGTCGTCGTGAATCAGCGTTGCGCTGTGGAGCAACTCGACTACCGCCGCAAGGCGAATGGCGCTGCCGTCCTTGCGCCCAGCGTAATTTGCTGAAAGAAGCAGGAGCGCAGGACGCAGGCGCTTCCCGCCGCCTCCCAGCAAATAGGCGGCAACTTCAGACACCGCGGGAAATGCGGTATCACTTTGACGGGCAAGCTCGTCTTCCACCAGAGCGAGGTCGTCGCGAACGAGATCGAAAACCTCTTTCACCGTGAGCAGTGCGATGGCCTTCCTCCTGGCCTCTATCTAGTCCCTGTTTTTGGCAGCCGTGTCCCCTGTGGCTGGGCGAGACGGAATAGCCGCCGGAAATTCTCCGAAGTCGCGGCGGCAATTTCGTCCGGCGACAAGTCTCTCACACTCGCAAGCATGCGCGCTACTTCAGCAACATAAGCGGGCTCGTTGCGCTTGCCGCGGTAGGCTTGCGGCGCCAGATACGGAGAGTCCGTCTCAATCAAAATCTTCTCGAGCGGCAAAGCTTTCGCAACATCACGAAGGTTCTGCGCTTTCGGATAGGTGGAATTGCCTGCAAGAGAAATCAGGAAACCCATGTCGATTCCGCGCCGCGCGTCTTCGAGCGTGCTGCTGAAGCAGTGCAGAATGCCGCCTATCCCCGTGGGCTTCCAATGCTGTTCGAGCATATTCATGCAATCGGACCAGGCATCGCGGCAATGGATGATGATAGGTAGCTTTGCTTGCTGCGCCAGAGCCATTTGCTCGCGGAAGACTTTGTGCTGTGTTTCGCGCGGAGCATGGTCGTAGAAGTAGTCGAGGCCGATTTCGCCCCAGGCAATCACTCTGGGACGATTGGCAAGCTGCGAAAGTTCATCGAGATGCTTCGGCGTGACCTCTTTCGCTTCGTGAGGATGGATGCCGATGGTCGCGTAAATCCAGTCGTACTGTTCAGCGAACGGAAGCGCGGAGTCGAGCTTTTCGGGACCTGGGCCAGTGCCGATCGCTAGAAGAGTCGTCACTCCAGCGACACGCGCGCGTTCGAGCATCGCGTCGCGGTCTTCCGCAAACTGCGGAAAGTCAATGTGTGCGTGGGAGTCGATCAGTTCCATTTGATTTGGTAGCACAGACACGCTTGTCTGTGCCGCGTTCTAGCCCAAGCAAATGCTCAGAGCACAGGCAAGAGCGCCTGTGCTACTTGAGGCGGGCGCCGATTTCGACGTCTTCATCGGGGAAGCCAGCAAGGACGGGGCGGCCATCCGGGCCGACTGCCGCGGCAATGACCATGCCGTTCGATTCGACGCCTCGAAGTTTGCGGGGCGCCAGGTTCACGACCACCGCGACTTTGCGGCCGATGAGCTTTTCCGGTTCGTAGTATTGAGCGATGCCAGCGCAAATCTGCCGAATTTCCGTGCCAATGTCCACGGTCAACTTCAGAAGCTTGTCCGCGCCGACGATGCGCTCCGCCGTCTTGATTTGCCCAACGCGCATCTCGACTTTCGCAAAATCCTCGATGCCAATTTTCTCGGGCGCGGCTTGGGGCGCCGCAGCGGCTCCCCCCAGAGTCGCGTTGGCCGCAAGCTTCGCGGCCGGAGCGGCCGGGGCCGGATTCAATTCTTCGTTTGCCATCGCTTCGATCCTTTCTATCGCTTCGTTTTTGTCCACGCGCGGGAACAACGCTTGCGCTTTGCCTAATTGTTTGCCAGGCGCCAACTGGCCCCAGCGAAGACCGTCCAGTTCAACGGCAGCGGGGGAACCCGTTTGCCCGAGGAGCGCCCACACTTTTTCAGTGCTCGCGGGCAGAACAGGATGCCCTAACACCGTTACAATCCGCAGCAATTCTGCAGTGGTCCACAACACCGCGGCCTTCCGCGCTTGGTCCTGCTCGGAATTTCCCAAGGCCCAGGGCTGCTCGCTGGTCAAATACTTGTCGGCGGACCCAATCACACTCCAAATCGTCTCCAGGGCCCGTGCAAAACTCAGATTCTCGTAGTTCTCCAGCACCTCGCCGATTGCGCTCTGAACTTCCTTTGCCAACGCCTCGTCCTGCGACTTCCGCTCCGTGACTTTGGGAATTTTGCCCCCGAAATTCTTCTCGATGAGCGCGGCAGTACGGCTGGCAAGATTGCCAAGACCATTTGCCAAGTCGCTGTTGTATCGCGTAACCAGCGCGTCGTAGCTGAAATTTCCATCTTGCCCGAAAACCACTTCGCGCAGCAGAAAATAGCGCAGCGCGTCCATGCCCAGCATGTTAGCAATCGGCCTCGGCAGAACGACGTTGCCTTTGGACTTGCTCATTTTTGTTGCATCCATCAAGAACCAACCGTGCGCCCAGACCTGCTTGGGTACCGGCTGCATGGCAGCCATCAAAAACGCGGGCCAATAAACCGTGTGGAAACGAATGATGTCTTTGCCCACGAGATGCAAATCCGCCGGCCAGAAACCGCGTTTCTCAAACTCCGGGCCGCCGACGGCAGTGAGGTAGGACGTCAGCGCATCGAACCAGACATAAAAAACGTGTGGTTCTTCCCCGGGGACGGGAATGCCCCAGCGAATCGTAGTGCGCGTGATGCTCAGATCTTTCAGCCCGCCTTCGACGAAACTAACAATCTCGTTGCGTCGCGTTTCCGGCTGGATAAACTCCGGATTCTTTTTGTAGAAATCAAGCAGCGGCTTTTGAAACGCGGAAAGCTTGAAAAAATAGTTTTCTTCCGTGATCGTTTCGGTCGGACGGCCGCAATCGGGGCAGTTGTCGCCCGGCTTTGCGTCGTTCACAAAAGCGTTGTCGTAAATGCAGTATTGGCCTGTGTATTGGCCCTTATAGACGTAGCCATTCTCACGGCAAAGACGAAACAGCCATTGCACCGTTCGAACGTGGCGCAGGTCCGTCGTGCGAACAAATTCATCCGCAGCGAGCCCAAGCTCATCCCACAGCGCGCGCCACTCCGCCGCCATCTTGGCAACAAACTCCGTTTCAGATATGCCGGCCTTTTTCGCGGCGCGCTCGACGTTCACTCCATGTTCGTCCGTGCCAGTGGTCATAACCACTTCGTAGCCGCGCATGCGCTTGTAGCGGCGGATGGTGTCGGCCACAACGGTCGTGTAGGTGTGGCCGATGTGCGGAAGGCCGTTCGTGTAATAGATCGGCGTGGTCAGATAGAATTTGGGCTTTCCCTGTGACATGTTCAACTTGTTTTGCCTGCCGTTTCATACGCGCGCAAGGCTTCGCCGATGACGCGCTGGAGCGGCACGTTTTTCTCGACGGCTAGCTTGCGGCAGTCGTCGTATTCAGGCGCTACGTGCAAGATGCGCCCGTTTACGCGCGAAATCTTGATGCGCACGTCGCCGAAATCGGTGGACACGCTGACGACTTCGCGGGGAAGGGTTCGACGTTGCGCCCGATAAGTGCGCGCGCCGAACGTCGTGGTCTCGGCAAAAATCAGCGACATCAGCGCTTGCAGGTCCTGCGGTTTGCACAAAACTGTTAGCAATGTCCCGGGACGGTTCTTTTTCATTTGTACGGGCGTCGTGAAAACGTCCAGCGCGCCCGCACCCAGTGCCTTCTCTAGAAAATAGCCGTAGATTTGCGGATTCATGTCGTCCAGGTTGGCTTCGATGATCGCAATTTCCTCATTGAAGCCGGGAACTGTCTTTTCCGCGGCTTGGCCAATCATCAAGCGCACCACGTTCGGCTGACCTTCCAGATCAGCGGCCCCCGCACCGTAGCCAATCGCACTCACGCTCATCGACGGCTGTGGGCCGAACGAATCACAGAGGGTCGAGACAATCGCCGCGCCCGTGGGCGTCACCAACTCTCTTTGCACGCCATTCGAATAAGTCGGCTTCCCTTGCAGCAGGTTTGCCGTAGCCGGCGCAGGAACAGGCAGAACGCCATGCGCTATCTTCACCGTGCCGCCGCCCACATTCAGCGGTGAGCAGGCAAATTTCTCGATCCCCAGAAAGTGGAATCCAACGCAAGCTCCGACAATGTCCACGATCGCGTCAACGGCGCCCACCTCATGAAAATGAATTCTTTCGAGCGGCACGTCGTGCACGCACGCCTCGGCTTCCCCAAGCTTCGTGAAAATCGTCGCCGCGCGCTCCCGAACGGGCGCCGCAAGTTGAGAATTCTTCAAGATTTCTAGAATCGCGCCGAGCGAGCGATGCTTCTGCTGGTCTTCCGTTTTCACCTTGACATACGTCGCCGCCATGCCGTTCTTCCAGACTTTTTCTGCAGAAAGCTCCCAACCAGGAACTTGCAGCCCGCGAAGCTCCGAGCGCAAATGCTCGACCTGGCAGCCCGCATCCACCAAGGCCCCGAGGGTCATGTCGCCGCTAATCCCGGAAAAGCAGTCAAAATAAGCCAGTTTCATGGAAAAACCGCCGAACGGTGGAACTTCAAGCCGGATTTGTCACTCCGTCGGATTCAAATTGATACTATCGGCGGCGCGATACGCTGTCAAATAACTAAGAACCCGAGCGAGTGTGTTTTCCTTATTACTTAGGAACCATTTCTATTCTGCTTCGCGATTCGCCACGGTCACTCGAAATACCGGTTTGGACTTTTCGGACGGCTCAAGTTCGTAGGTTTGCGACGTCTTAGCGGGATCGTAGTCGCGCCAAAGCCAGATCATTTCGGCGGGGAATTCCGCGGCACCGTGCGCGGAATTGTGCGAGCCTTTTCCAAAGCTGAAGTGGAAGTCGTACTCGCGCGATTTCAGAGCATTGGCCATGCGCAGGTTCGCGAGCGGCCAATTTCCGTAGCGAAGATCGAGATCTTCATTGCCATCCTGCAGCCACACGCGAATATTCCGTTTCGGTTCGCGGAGAACTTTGTCGGGATAGTCCTGGCCCCCATCCGGCACAGCCGGGTCTTCTTTCCACTGGATGCTCGCAAAGCTACCGATCCAAGAGATAACACGGCTGAATTGATCAGGCATCTGCCACGCGGCATTGAAGGCACAGATGCCTCCGGACGAAAGCCCCGTGATGGCGCGGCTGTAAGCGTCTTTGCGGAGGTTGTACTTGGCCGCTACTTCCGGAAGCACCTCGTCGCGAAGAAAGCGGGCGTAGCGCTCGCTGACGGTATCGTAGAGGGTGCTACGCATCGAATCTTTTAGAGTACGATTCCACTTCTCGGAATAGGCCTTTGCGAAATTATTCGTAGGTGTGCCCGGCGAATCGCCAATGTCCCCTGGGAAAATGAAAATACAAATCATCACGGGAATCTTTTTCTGGGCGATCAGGTTATCAATTGCATTCAGCGCCGGATTATTACCGTTGCGATCGGTATACCATCCGCCGTCCTGAAAAATCATTACCGCCGCAGGTGTGTCGGATTTGTATTGCGCCGGCACGTAAATCCAATAGTCGCTTTTCATCCCGTCGTAGATTTTGCTCGTATGAGTGATTTTTTCGGACAGCGTCCCCGTGGGTACTCCAGGCTGAAGGTACGATAAGGGTCCGAAAGCAGGGACGTCCAGGCTGCCGCCAAATCTGTTTCCGCCGACCAGGTAGTAAAACGAATGAAGCTTGCCCAAGTTCTCGATGCGGGCAGTTGCGTACCAGGCGTCCGACCCAGCCAAGGGCTGCATCTGAGGACCGGAAGCATCATCGATCAGAAGCTCGGGCCGGGATAAAGCCTGCACCGCAAAGAAAAAATCATGGCCATGGCCAACCCACGCCGTACCTTCCTTCAAGTCCTTGGCACTGAAAGTGGAAGTGATGGCATCGTGAAGCGCGGGACTCGCGGACTTGGCCAGCGCGATGAGTTGGGTCGCGTTCATTTTCTCTGCCGCGAAGACACAAGTGTTCCCGAAAAAGAATAGCGCGGCAAAACACAACATGCCACGCCTTAGAGAAATCCGATTGGATACAGGCATGGTCGCTTCCTCGAGAAACGCCGATACTAACGGCGGCTCAGGAGCGTGTCAAACCTTCGGCAGATGCAGCCGCTCGAGAAAGGCCGCTTGCGAGAAAAGACTCCACGCAGGGGGCCGCGGCTGGCATTTGGTGCGAACATCCGAGGCCAGCCAGATTCCGCTCTCTTTGACGCTCTTCAGCGTCATCTCCTATACTGGCGTGATTCCATGCCGGTGCAGGCTCACCCAGAGGACACGTGTATCAGACACTGACGAACCGGTTACGCGAAGGACTCACGACACACATACGGGAAAAATATGGAGTGCAGCACGAGATTGTGCTGGACCGTCCCCCCAAGCTTGAAATGGGCGAAGCGGCGTCACCGGTGTGTTTTGAGCTGGCAAAGCGGCTGAAGAAGGCACCGCGGCAAATCGCGCAAGAGATTGCTGGGAATCTTGGGAAGATCGCAGGCATCGCGCGGGTGGAAGTGGCGGGCGGCGGATACTTGAACGCGTACTTCGACCGCGGCGCTTTTTGGGAGTGCGCACGGAAGGAAGTCGCTGAGCCGCGGCAGGCTGCAGACGCTGCACAGCAAAAAATCATCGTCGAGCACACGAGCATCAATCCCAACAAAGCGGCTCACATTGGCCACGTGCGCAACGCGGTGCTTGGCGACACCATGGTGCGAATCCTGCGGCACGCTGGCAAGCGCGTGCAGATTCAAAACTACATTGACAATACGGGCGTGCAAGTCGCGGACGTGGTCATCGGGCTACTCCGCATGGAAGAGCGAACTGCGACCAATGTGATGATGCTGGCGCGCGAGCCGAAGTTCGACTACTACTGCTGGGATCTTTATGCGAAGGCAACCAGTTTCTTTGCAGAAGACCCAGCGCGCGCGGCCAAGCTGCGCGGGGAAACCCTGAAAGCCATTGAAGAAAATCGCGGGGAAGACGCGGAGGTCGCGCAAATCGTGGCCGATGCCATTGTGACCTGCCATCTGAACACGATGGCGCGGCTGGACATTCATTACGACTTGCTGGCGCGCGAGAGCGAAATTCTGCACTTGAAGTTTTGGGATATTGCATTCGAGATGTTGAAGAAGTCCGGCGCTATTCACTTTGCGGAAAGCGGCAAGATGAAGGGCTGCTGGGTTTTGCCGTGGGAAAAGGAGGAGGTTAAGGAGGCAAAGGAAGTAAAGGAGGCAAAGGAAAAGACTTCCGAGGAAGAAGACGAGAACGAACAGGACAAAATCATTGTGCGTTCGAATGGCACAGTGACGTATGTCGGCAAAGATATTGCATACCAGCTATGGAAATTTGGCCTGCTGGGGAAAGATTTTAACTACCGCCGATGGCCGGAAGCGCCGAAAGAGGAGGCAGTTTGGGCTACAACCAGTCGAAAGAGCGAACCGGACGCGCCACACTTTGGCGAAGCCGCCGCGACCGTCTACAACGTGATCGATGCGCGCCAGGCTTATCCCCAGGATGTTGTCGCCGAAGGTTTACGCCGTCTCGGTCACTTGAAGGCAGCCGAGCATTCGATCCACTTGTCCTACTCCTTCGTCGTGCTGACTCCACGGTGCGCCACGGAATTGGGTTACCAACTCTCTGCGGAAGATGCCAAGCGGCCCTTTGTGGACATGAGCGGGCGCAAGGGATTCGGCGTCAAAGCCGACGATTTGATGGACAAACTGGAAGAAGCGACATTGAGCGAAGCCCGACAGCGGCATCCGGAAATGAGCGAGAAAGAGCAGAAGCGCACCGCGCATGCGATTGCCGCAGGAGCCCTGCGGTTTTTTCTCTTGAAAGTAACGCGGAATTCGATCATCGCTTTCGACTTTAAGGACGCACTGAGTTTTGAAGGCGAAACGGGACCGTATTGCCAGAACGCCGTAGTGCGGATTCGCGGAATCCGCCGCAAAGATTCGGAAGCGCCAACGCAAACCGTGAAACTGACCGCCGATTCTGTCAGCCGCCTCCTTTCGGAAGCCGATGCCGCTGATTTGTGGGATTTATTGCTCGGAGCGGGCTCGCTCGATTACGCCGTGGACGCCGCTATCGCCACGCAGGAGCCCTCCTTTGTAGCGAAATATGCGTTTCAACTGGCTCAGTCGTTCCACCGTTTCTACCACAAGCATCACATTCTTTCGGAAACAGACGAGGAAAAGCGCGCATTTCTTCTCGAACTAACTGGATTGGTAGAAACGCAGCTTGTCCGCGCACTGAGTTTGCTTGGCATCGAAGCCCCGGAAAAAATGTAGAAATGTCGCCCAACTGGGGCGGAACAACGGCGTCTTAGTAGGACATGACGAGATGAACGAGCGTGCGAAGGGCCACGCCGGTGGGACCTTTTGCGAGCCAGGGCTTCGCGTCGTCGTTCCACGCAGTCCCCGCAATGTCGAGGTGAATCCACGGCGAGTCGCCCGTAAATTCCCTTATGAACATTGCGCCGATGGTCGCACCGCCGCCTTTGCCGCTGCTGATGTTCTGGATATCCGCAACCGTGCCCTTGATGAAGTCGCGATACTCGTCGTCCACCGGCAGCTGCCACATTTTTTCGCCAGCCACCTTTGCGCTAGCCAGCAGTTTGTCGGTAAACGCTTGGTCCGAGCCGAATACGCCGACATTGATGCTCGCGAGGGCTACGACGACCGCACCGGTCAGCGTAGCCGCATCAATCAGATGCGTCGCGCCAAGTTGCTTCGCGTAGTGCACGCCGTCGGCGAGGATCAGACGCCCTTCGGCATCGGTGTTGAGCACTTCGATGGTTTTCCCGGACATAGCGGTTTGAATGTCACCGGGCTTCTGAGCGCGGCCCCCCGGCATGTTTTCTGTTGAAGGCACAACGCAGATCACTTTGACATTGGGTTTCAGAGCCGCCAGAGCGCGCATCACGCCAATCATCGTGGCGCCGCCCGCCATGTCGTACTTCATTTTTTCCATGCCGTCTGCGGGCTTGATGGAAATTCCGCCGGTATCAAACGTCACGGCTTTGCCGATCAATCCAATCACCGGCCCGCCTGGCTTGGCCGCTGGAGGGTTGTAAGTGATGACCATCATCCGCGGCGGCTCGACGCTGCCTTGCGAGACGCTCAGCAACGCGCCCATCTTCAATTCCGCGATTCTCTTTTCGTCGAGAATTTCAACCGACAAGCCCGCCGCTTTGGCCATGGCTTCGGCTTTCTGCGCGAGGATCGCCGGCGTCATTTTGTTCGAAGGCTCGTTGATCAAATCCCGCGCGAAATTCTGCGAATCCGCAATGATGCGGCCTTTGGCAAGTCCCTTTTCGCCGGCCCGGCGTTCTGAATCGGAGTAACCGGAGATCGAGACGGATTCGATTCGTTTGTCGTTCTTTTTGTCCGTCTTGTATTTGTCCGATTCGAAATCACCGGTCAACACGCCTTCCGTGACGACCTGCGCGGATTCCTCCGTTGCATGGCCTTCGCGCACAAGGAGCGCCAGGTTCTTAACAGACCGGGCCTTCAAATACCGCAGCGCCGCGCCGGAAATCTTCCGCAGCGTCGCCGCATTGAATTGTTCCTTCTTCCCTGCCCCGACCAAAAGCAACCGCGTCGCTTTCAGCCCTGCGGGCGCGTGAATCAGAGTGAATTCCAGCGTCTTCCCCGTCAGCTCGCCGCTCTTTGCCAGCTTCGCGAGCAAGCCGCCGGCGAGTTTGTCAATCTCCGAAACGCGCCCCTGGACCGGGTCGCTCTCTTCAAACACATACGAAACGAGTGCCTCCGTTTCGATTCCCGCGAACGGCTTACTCTCCAACGTGATTTGCATGGCTACTCTATCGCCTCCGATTGCGATACATGGATTCTTCCACTTCCCTGCGGGCTTCCTTGGCGCGCTCATCGGCGCGGCGGTCCCAGGCCTTCTTGCCCTGCACCAGCGCGATTTCCACTTTGGCGATGCTGTTCCGGAAGTAGATTCGAAGGGGAATCACCGTCAACCCTTTAGACTCGGCGCGGCCGGAAAGTTTGTGAATTTCGTTCTTGTGGAGCAGCAGCTTTCGGGCTCCGAGCGGCTCATGGTTCCAGGGACCGCCCGGTAAGTACTGTGCTATGTGTGCATTAACCAGCCAGGGGCCGTTTGGGCGGAAATCAACGTAGGCGTCCCGGATATTGGCTTTCCCTTCGCGGAGGGCCTTTACCTCGGTTCCATGCAGGACCAGACCTGCCTCATGTTTCTCAAGAATATGATAGTTGTATGACGCAGCGCGGTTCTGCGCCACGTTTAGCTCGCCCGGCTTGGCGCCCTTCGCAGGTTTTTTTGCAGGCTTGGCCACGACCGTCCATCATAGCCGCAGTGGAAAAAGTTGTCACTCTCCGGTGAAACCACAGGCGAAATTGGTGTTATTTCGTAAAGGACAGTCAACCCCCCGAACCTTGCCGCACGTCTAATGCGAGTGTTAAACTTCAAAGGCAAGAGCTTCACAGGCCTCGGAGAGAGTATGCCGCAAAAGTGGGGAACCCTAGTTCTTTGTGTGAGTTTAGGCCTAGTCGCCGCCGGATGCCCCAAGGGCGGCGGCGAATATAACCAAGGTCTGAAGGCAGAAAAATTCCAGGACTACGACGCGGCTGTTTTGTACTACGAAAAAGCAGCCAAAGAGGATCCTCAGAACGCCACTTTTAAGATAAGGCTGCACCAAGCGCGATTTGACGCTGGCGAATTCCACATCAAGCGCGGGCTGGAGATGCGGAAGAGAGGCGAACTAGACGGCGCCGCGATCGAATTCCAGAAGGCGTTCGCCGCCGACCCTTCCAGCTCCATCGCCGAGCAGGAATTGAAGCGCACCGCGGATATGATTGAGGAAAGGGCCCACCCAAACCAACCCGAATCCCCCACCGATCACAACCAGCAGCCGCTGGCTTCCCTGCCACCGGAGCTCAAGCCGCTTACCCGAGCCCCCATAAGCATGAAGATGTCCAACGACGCCAAAATCGTCTTTGACACTATCGGGAAGTACGCGGGCGTGACCATGATCTATGACCCTGACTTCCCCGCCCGCAAAATCAATTTCGAAGTTAACAATGTCACGCTGGAGCAGGCGCTGGAAATCGCGTCCCTCGAAAGCAAGGCCGCTGTCAAGCCAGTGACGGAAAACACGCTTTTCGTCTATCCGGACCAGCCTCAGAAGCGCAAAGAGAACGAAGAAGAGGTCGTCAAGACTTTCTATCTTTCCAACGTGAGCTCGCCGCAGGACATTACCGAGATCATGACTGGGCTGAGGCAATTATTCGATCTGAAGCGCATCCAGCAGGTGAACGCACAGAACGCCATCATCATCCGCGACACGCCAGACAGATTGATGCTCGTCCAGAAAATGCTTGACGACGTCGATAAGGAGAAGCCGGAAGTCGTGGTTCAGGTGGAAGTCTTGCAGGTCAGCAAGGACCGGCTCCGCGAACTTGGGATTCAACCCGGTTCGCAAGCCACTGTCGCAGTCACGAACGGCACCACGACGTCAGGCGGAACCACCACCTCTAACCCGATGACGTTCGATACTTTTCGACACCTGAATCCGAGCAGCTTCAGCGTCACGCTACCGAGCCTGACTCTCAACCTGGTAGAAAGTGATTCGGACACAAAGATCATTCAGAACCCGGAAATTCGCTCCGTAGATGGTCAAACCGCCAAACTTAAGATTGGTCAGCGCATTCCGGTGGCGACAGGCAGCTTTCAAGCGGGCGTCGGCGTGGGTGGCGCAGCAGGCACCGGTTTTGTGAACCCCCTCGTGAACACCCAGTTCACCTATTTAGACGTCGGGGTGAATGTTGACATGACGCCGCGCGTGCACCCAAACCACGAAGTCACCTTGAAACTGCGGATCGAAATCTCGTCCGAACTCACCACCACGAACATCGGCGGCATTTCACAGCCAGTCATCGGCTCGAAAACCATCGAGCACGACATACGGCTGAAAGAAGGCGAGACCAATATTCTCGGCGGCCTGATTGAGCGCACCGACACGAAAACCATAAGCGGATGGCCGGGTCTTGCGAGAATCCCAATTCTCGGCCGCTTTTTTTCGGACAACAAGGTGGACCATCAGGAAGATGAAACGCTCATCGTTTTGACTCCTCACATCGTGCGCATGCCTTTCTTGACAAGAGCCAATTTGCAGCCGATGCTATCGGGCCCGGATCAGAACCCCCAGACCCGGCGCGAGAGCGAACTCCGCGCGCCGCAACCGGAGACCCAGCAACCTTCGTCACCTCCCACACAACAGCCGCAGCAACAACCGCCAGTAACGACTCCAACGACGCCGAACGCGGGCTCACCATCTTCACCGGCTCCACAGGCGCAGTCGGGCGGCGCAGTTGCCAAGATTCGTTTCGAGCCGCAAACCCTCACTCTCAAAGCCGGGCAGACCGCTACTTTGGGGGTGGTCGTCGAAAACGTGAACGATCTTTACTCCATCCCGTTGCTCTTGCAGTACGATCCCAAGGTGATCAGCGTCGAAGAGGTGCAGCACGGCGGGTTCCTCTCGGGCGGCGGCTCGCAAGTCATTGCCATTCCCTGGCAAGTTCTCAAGGACAAAGGCCAGGCCATTATTTCCGCCACTCGCCCGCCCAGCACTTCGGGAGTCAGCGGCAGCGGCACGCTGATCGGCGTCGTGGTCAAAGCATTGGCGCCCGGCTCCACGAACTTGTCTATCGTTCAGGTGAACGCCAAGGACTCCCAGCAAAAGGCCATTTCGCTGGTCACGAGCGAAGCAACTTTACAAGTTCAGCAGTAGACCAATTTAGGGGAGCCCCATTCCAGATCGTCTGATTTACGCTAGAGAGATGCTGTCTGATTCTCCAACTCGAAAGCGCATTCGCCGGTTGCCGGCGTACACGCAAGCCGGCCTGACGCTTCTTGAGCTAATCCTGACCTGTGCCATCCTGCTGATTCTGTCTTCTGTGGCTCTGCCGATCGCTAGATACGCGGTGGTTCGCGAGA
>Ga0126381_100006155_pt1 | contig 13272 bp, 14 predicted proteins | sample PanSoiMetPlot_28_FD_96465 | JGI IMG/M metagenome (GOLD analysis project Ga0126381, IMG submission 96465) | Tropical forest soil microbial communities from Panama - MetaG Plot_28 | ecosystem: Environmental > Terrestrial > Soil > Tropical forest > Bulk soil | place: Panama | collected 2016-02-17
GACGACGCGGTCGCCTGGCCGCACCCCCATCTCGCGCAACCGGGTGCCGAGTATCCGCACCTGGCCTGCTAGCTGCGCCCAGTCCAGCCCGGCCATGGGCGCGCACTCGCTCACCGACAGCAGTGCGGACTGGCCGGGCCGCTCCATCCGCAGAATGTGCTGCGCGTAGTTGAGCCGGGCACCGGGAAACCACTCGGCGTCCGGCATGGCCGTCCGGCCGAGAACCCGCTCCGGCGGCTCGGATGACCTGATGCCGGAGTAGTCCCAGATCGCCTGCCAGAAGCCCTCGAGGTCCTCGACTGACCACCGCCACAGCTCGTCGTAACTGTCAAACCGCCGGCCGCGATCGGCGAGCCAGGCCTGGAAGGCAGTTATGTTCGCGCCAGTCACCTGCCTGGCGCTCGGCGTCCACAGCTCCTGCCCCTCGCGGACTGGCCCGCTCATGCACCGACCTTCTCAGCGGCGATAGGCCAGGGCAATGACGATTTCACGGGGTGAAATGCTGGGCCAGGCAGGGCTGACCACCGTGGAGGTCCTAGTGGCAGAAAATGTCCGGCTCAGTGCGGCCGTCGTATTCGTCCGCAACCTCGAACGGTCGGTGACGTTCTACACCGACGTGCTGGGCCTGGCGGTCATCGACCGCAGCCCGACCGCCGTGCTCCTCGGCGCGGACGGCGGCCCGCAGCTCGTGCTCCGCGCCTTCGGCGAGAACGCCACGCACCCGCTCGGCTCGCTCGGCGTTCAGTACCTCATCTGGATGACCGACAGCCGGGACGATCTCGACCGTCGGGCCGCAATGCTGCAGCAGCGGTCGGCGTATCGGGAGAGGCACACGTACGGCGATGCAGTCACGGTCGAAGGCCGGGATCCGGACGACCTGGTCGTCATGATCGCCTACCGGCCGCCGGGCCAGCCAGCCCTGGGCGAGCTCCCTGCCCGCGTCTATGCCTGGTAAGCCCTCGGACAGGGTGGTCTCGGCGTGAGATTGCACCGATCACACCGCAGGGAGGTTTAGCGCTGTCGGGTGGGAAACGCCTAGGGGTACGAGGGGGCGATGACCATGCCGGACATCAACTACCAGGCGGTGTTCGAGGCCTTCCCTGGCCCGACTGCGCTGCTGAGCTGCGATTTCACGATCCTCAACGCCAACGACGACTACCTCGCCGCCGTCGGCCGCGAGCGCGCGGATGTCGTCGGGCGGAATATCTTCACCGCTTTCCCAACAAACACCCGTGAACCCGACAACAGTGGCCAGAAGAACCTTCGTGCCTCGCTCGAGTCGGTCGTGGCGACCGGCGAGATGGACAGGATGGAGCTGATCCGGTACGACATCGAGGTGCCGGGCAAGCCGGGCGTCTTCGACGAGCGCTACTGGGCGGTCGTCAACTCACCGGTCATCGGGCCAGGCGGCCAAGCGGCCCTCATCGTGCACCGGGCTGCCGACGCCACCGCTACCGTTCGCCAGGTCCTCCAGTCTCAGGCCGTGAGCGGCTAGTCTTCCGTCCGTTTGCCCTGGGGTCCGCCGGGCACCCCTACTGCCAGTGCGCCGGATCGGGAGCGCAGACCGGAACCGAGGGAGACCATGCCATACCTCAAGGTCGGCCAGGAGAACACGGGTTCGATCGAGCTGTACTACCAGGACTACGGGAGCGGGAAGCCAGTTGTGCTCATCCACGGCTACCCGCTGAGCGGCCGAGCTTGGGACAAGCAGGTACCGGTTCTCCTGGATGATGGCCGCCGGGTGATCACCTATGACCGGCGTGGCTTCGGCAAGTCGAGCCAGCCAGCAGGCGGATACGACTACGACACCTTCGCAGCCGACCTGCATGCCCTACTGGAGACGCTTGACCTGCGCAACGTGATCCTGGTCGGTCACTCCATGGGCACTGGCGAGGTGACTCGCTATCTCAGCCGGTACGGCTCGGATCGGGTCGCCAAGGGCGTGCTCATCTCGCCGATTCCGCCGTTCCTCCTGCAGGCCACGGATAACCCCGAGGGACTGCCGGCGAGCCTGTTCGATGGATTCATGCACCAGGCCCGGGACGACGGTCCGGCCTGGATGAAGGGGTTCCTTGACAACTTCTTCAACATCGACAAGTTCCGCGGCACGCTGGTCAGCGACCAGTATTACGAAGCCTGCTGGAACATCGCGGTGTCCGCGTCGGCTATTGCGGCGGTGGCCTGCGTTCCGACCTGGGAGACGGACTTCCGTGCTGACCTGCCCAAGATCGACGTTCCGATGCTGGTCATCCAGGGTGACGACGACCGGGTGCTGCCCTTCCCGAAGACCGGCCGACGGCTACGAGGCATGATCAAGGACGTCCAGCTCGTCAGCATCGACGAGGGCCCGCACGCCATCGCCTGGACGCATTCCGATCAGGTGAACGCCGCCTTGCTGAAGTTCATCGCCTGAGCGGGCCGCCGCTCGCGCATACCTGGGCCTGGTACGGGGTAGCTCCGAGGCAAGTACTCGTCGCGACCCCCGGAGTTGTCACGATGTCAACCGTCACCAGCCGCGTGAGCGGCTGCCTGCTGATCCTGCTGGGCGCGTGGGGCGGACTTGTCCCATTCATCGGCCCGTACTTCGGTTATTACTACGGCCCCAACAAGACCTGGGACTACACGTCGAACTGGCTGTGGCTATCCGTTCTGCCGGCCGCGGCCGTGTTCCTGGGCGGCTTGATCGTGCTGGTGTTGCGGCGCGCGAGCGCGCTCGGAGCAGTGCTTGCCGTGCTCGGCGGCGTCTGGTTCGTGGTCGGCGCGCCGGTGCTGGCGGTAGCCAAGCCAGGAACCGCACCAGGCGCGCCGGCTACTCCGCCGGGCGCCATGTTCAGCCCGGCTACCATGCACCTGCTGGAGAACATAGGTTTCTTCTCCGGCCTGGGCGTCGTGATCGTGTTCTTCGCGGCGCTCGCACTCGGCCTCGGCGGCGTCCCGAGGATCGAGGCGGACGGCGTGGAGGCCGAGACGGTCGACGCGTACAACCCGGCCTTCTAGCAGCGGCGCCGGCACGCTCGCGGGCGACCCGCCCGGAAGGTGACGGCGTCATGAAGGTATTCCTCTCCACCGACATGGAGGGCACTGCCGGCATTGTCGACTGGGCCCAGTGTGTCGGTGAGGGCCCGGAGGCCGCCGCCGGGCGACGGCTGCTGCTGGCCGAGGTCAACGCCGCCATCGACGGCGCGGTCGCTGGCGGTGCCACCGAGATCGTGGTCAACGACTCACACGGGGCGATGCGCAACCTGCCCGCCGCTGAGCTTGGGGCCCAAGCGTCCTACATCTCCGGCAACCCCAAGCCGCTGTACATGATGCAGGGGCTGGACGACAGCTTCGATGCGTGCCTGTTCATCGCCTACCACGGGTCGGTCGGCGCGCCGGCCGGGATGTCTCACACTTACAACCCGAGAGCGGTCGTCGAGGTACGGCTTGACGGCACGGTCACCGGGGAGGCCGGCATCAACGCGCTCGTCGCTGCGCATTACGGCGTCCCCGTGGTGCTCGTCACCGGCGACCGGTGCGCCTGCGAGGAGACCGCGGCCGTGATCCCTGACGTGCATCAGGCGGTGGTAAAGGAGCACGTCAGCCGGCTGGCCGCCCACAGCCTGCACCCGGACCGGGCCTGCGCGCTGATCCGGGCGCGGGCCCGGGCTGCAGTCGCGGCCGCCGCGGCCGTGAGCCCGCCGGTGCTGGAACCCGGCGTGCTCGAGGTCTTCGTGCGCACCGCCGATATCGCCGAGGCGGCGAGTTGGGTACGCGGCGTTGATCGCACCGGCCCGCGTCTGCTCCGGATCCATGGCCCGGACCGGCTCGCCACCTATCGCTCGTTCTGCGCGGCGATCCTGCTGACTCGCGCAGTCGCTGAAGCGGTGTGAGCGAGCTAGGTGCTGATGTCCGGGTAGGGCAGGCTCCAGTGGCTGAGCTTGGCGGCGAACTCGCGCTGGAAGGCGAGCGGTTCTTCGTAGTCCCTCTCGAACAGCGCGATGAAGAGCGTCAGCAGCAGGAAGTTGTGCGACCCGAGCTCGAAGAGCTTGACGTAGTCGTGCGTGGCGAGTGCCTCGCGCTCGACGTCGGTGAACGTCGGCCACGTGCTCCGCTCAGCCTCCGGGCAATTCAGGATCACCGGGGCGCGCTCGTTCTCCCACCATTCGACGGTGCCGCGAGGGTCGGCTCGGTACCGCTCGACCAGCTCGGGGTCGCGGTCGATCGTGAACAGGAACTTGTTCAGCAGGTACTTGCTCACGACGATGCCTCCGTCGGGTACCAGGTGAAGTACGCCTCCATGGTGTGGAACAGGTCGAGCGAATCGGAATAGTCAGCCTTCACGTTCTCCCCCGCCACGCCCATCATCAGCATGAAGTCCATGAAGCCGTGGGTCGCATTACCCGGCAGCCACAGGCTGTCCAGGGTCACCTCGGCGAGCGCGGCGTCGATGTCGCTGGCGGCGATCCAGCTGACCGCCTTGCGGTCGAACTCCGGGTCCGGCCCGTGCGGCCCGAACTGGCGCGGCCCGCCGAGCTCCAGCGACAGGTGACCGGTGCCGATGATCGCGACGCGCTTGTCGCTCGGCCAGGCTTCGACCATCCGGCGGATCGCCTTGCCCAGCTCGACGAACCTGCGGGGCTGGGGCAGGGGCGGCGCGAAGATGTTCGTGTACACAGGGACAATCGGCAGGTCGGCCTGCGGTCGCAGCGTAATGATCGGGCAGGTGACGCTGTGATCGACCCGTAGCTCGTTGCTGAAGGCCAGGTCGAAGCCCTCGTCCAGGCCCTGCCGCAGCAGGAACCCCGAGAGCTCCTCGTCGCCCTGCAGGAACATTCGCGGCAGGCCGAACTCGCGCTCCTCGTTGTAGTAATTCGCGTCGTAATACGGCGCCTTTCCGATAAGGAACTGCGGGTAGTTGTCCAGCCAGAGCTGATGAAAGTGGTCGCTGCCGACCATGACGAGGACGTCCGGGTTCGCCCGCGTCAGCGTCTCGCGGAAAGCCTTGATCTTGGCGACCCATTCGTCGGCGAACGGCGGCCGGTCGGCTCCGGTGGAGGTGCTAGCCCGGAGGTAGAACGGATGATGCGTCGATGCGATGACCGCCGCGATCTTGGCCATAGCACTCCTCGGGTGAGCCATTTGTCCGCTACACGGACACTAGTCCGGATTCGAAGTTTGGTTGTCCGGACACCGGCTGTCAAGCCACGCGAACGACGTGACCGAGCCGCCCGACCGCCGTCTGCCAGCCGTGCAGCCGGGCTGCCGCGGTGTCCTGACCCTGTGGTGCCCGAAATGCGATGACCGAAATACTTTCGAAGGTACTGCTGACCGGTTGTTGTCTCAAATACCCGGATAGAGATCGGTTCTAGGCCGCCTTGTGGTCTTGACACTGGCGCCGGGCGCGCCTAGCTTGCCGGCAGTCCAGTAAGTATCTCCGAAACTTTCGCGGCGGAGCGTCTCACGCCGAGGAGGCAGACCCGATGAGATGCCGTAGTTTCCTCGCGGCCGGCGGCGCAGCCGGCCTTGCCGCGACGTTAGGCGGCCTGGCAACAGCCGCTCCGGCCGTTGCCAGCGCCGCGCGAGCAGCCCGGTTACTTCGCGCTCCAGCAGGACCTGCAGCTTGCCGCTCTCGGTGCACCGCGGCGGGTTCGCACCCCCCAGCCTGGGCTGCCAGATAGCTGACGCGGTCCGGAAATGGCGGCGAGGAGGCCGCCCGGCGTACGGACGGCCCCCTCGCGGTCTGGGGCCAGCTAGTTGAAGCTGGGCAAGGCGTTGGAGATGTCGTAGTTCTGGCCCCAGTACCACTGAGTCGCGGAGGAGCCAGGCACTATGTGCGGCACGCCAGTCGGGTCGGCGATCCAGTACTTGGTGTGAGACGGCATCCACCAGGCCAGATGGGAAACGGCATCCTGCACGGCACCCCACTGCGAGAGCATCGTGTAAACGATCGCGGTCGAGTTGGGGTGGGCGTTGAGCTTCTGCTGGACCCAGGCCGCGGCCTGGTCTGGTGTGGCATCGCCCGGCTCGACGTCCAGGACGTCAGCGTGCGGGTTGGACCCGTTGGTGTCGATCCACAGCGTGAGCCCGCGCTTACCCACCTGCTGAGGCTGCGCCGCGTAGCTGCCATTGGCATAGACAGCGACGGCCTGGCTCGACGACGGTATCGCAGACGGCGTGACCGAGTCGTACAGCTGGTACGGCTGCGGCGGCGCCGGTGGCGGCGGCGGGGGCGCTGGGGCAGCGGGCTTCGTCGGCGCGGCGGCCGGTGTCCCTGACGGGGCGGACGACGTGGCCGGGGCCGCAGCTGCCGTCGCCGCGGGCTGCGGTGCCGCAGACGCAAGCCTGGCTGCAGTCGCGTGGCCCGGTGCCGGTACCGAGATCAGCTGCATTCCCTCCCCGATCCGGATCGAGGGCGCGGCCTGCTGCCCCGGCAGGGTGTACGCCGAGAACGCGGTGGTGTGGCTGACCTTGGCAGCCGGGCTTTGTGTGCCACCCGTGGTGGCGGCGCTGGCCGAGCCGCCGCCGACGGTTGCTACGGCCGCGGCGGCTGCCGCCGCAACGCCGAGCATGACTCGGGAGTTCGGGAGACGCAACTGGTCGCGGACGTGCGCAACGGACCGTGATGAGGGCATGCGGAACTGCACAGATGATCCTTTGGTCGGGAGCGGGGGCGCTCGCGGGACCCAGGGACTCTGCCGGCTCACGCCGCTGGGAGGCGGGCGGCCAGTGCGCACGGTGACGCTTGTTCAGGGCGACACAGGACTCGGGGGCGAGCCACCACGCGCCTGGGTTCGATCTGTTACTCGGTGTTAACGTCCGGTAGCTTGCCGCGCATTGCAACAGTGACGTGGATCACGTTTGCCCGCTTGGGCCCTCCGGTGGTCCGCAGGCAATGATCTCCACGCCACGCCGGCGGATGGCCTCGTTGCGGTTGGCGGACGGACCTGGTGCGGACAGCACCCCGGGCAGAGCACGGACAGACCTACGTTCGGCCGTGCCAGCATCGCAGCCGCCCGAGGTTTGCGCTCACGGCGGCGCGGTGAAAGCTCCCCTAGGCCGCCGGCCAAGGCGGCTGGCTTTGCTATATAACGGGCATAACACTCGGGGGGAAGGCCGCGATGACGAAAGTCCTCTACACCGCCCAGGCCCATACCACCGGAGGCCGCGAGCACGGCCACGGCCACACCACGGACGGCGAGCTGGACGTAGAGATCCGGCCGCCGAGGGAAGTCGGCGGCCCCGGCGGCGGGACCAACCCAGAGGATCTGGTCGCCGTCGGCTGGGCCGCGTGCTTCGAGAGCGCCCTCGGGATCGTGGCGAGGCGCCACCACGTCGTTGCCACCGACGTGTCGATCGAGTCAGACATCAGCCTGCTGTCGACCGGCGACGGCGGCTTCAAGCTCGAGGCCACGCTGGATGTCATGCTCCCGTCGATTCCAGATCAGAACACCGCCGCGGAGCTCATCAGGGAAGCCGAGCAGGTCTGTCCGTACTCCAACGCGTTCCGCGGCAACATCGACATCACCTACACACTCGACGGCGAGCCGGTGTGACGCTCAGGCGGGCGCGCGAGCACCAGACCGGCGCCCGAAGTCCCACTCGGTAACGGATGGCGGTCTCCATCTCGCCGTCACAACCCCTGCACCAGGCCGGCACGGCAACGGCGTGTCCTGACGGGTGCTTGGGAGAGGCGGCGACAGTGACCGGAACCAGTGTCCTCGTGATCGTGCCGTGGGCGGTCTTCGCCACGGGCCTGATCGCGCTCTGCCTGCGGCTGCGCAGGTTCCGGCGGTAGCCAGCGAGCAGCACGTGCGTTGCACCCGACCTTCATCTGGTCTGCACACGGCTCCGGTGTCGTAAGGACCTGGGGCAGGCGGTGCCCGCACCCGTCACTCGCCGGCCGGGATCGCCGACGCTGGGGACGAGAAGCCCGGCACGGGCTGCCGGGCGAGCGGGCACCGCCATCACCGCAAGAGACCTACTTCCGACTAAGCCGTGACCACAGACACCCGCGGCTGCACGGGCGCCGGCTCGGCGCACCTCGTGCAGTAGCGGGCCTCCGGTTCCGCGCACAGCGTCTGCGACGGGATCGGCGCCGCGCAGTACTCGCACCGGCCGAAGCGGCCCGCCGCGAGCCTGGCCAGTGCATCGTCGGTATCGGCCAGCGCCCGGCGTGCCGACGCAGCCCGGCGCATGAGCCGCTGCAGCGCAGGCCCGGGCCGGACGGCGCCAGCCGCAGGCGCCGCTGCCGCGGCGTCGTGAAACTCCACCGACAGCTCGGTGAGCTGCTGCAGCCGGTCGCGCCAACGCGACTCCAGCAACGCTCGCCACCACGGACCGCCGGGCGCCGGACTGGTTATCTCGAGCACTCGTTGCTTCATGCTCCGAGCACACCAGCACAATCTGCACGCTCGCTGGATGCGCTGTGGTGGTTCCGTGAAGAAGTCACCCGGCCGGCAGGGTAAGCGTCATCGCGGTCCCGCGGCCCGGCTCGCTCCGCGCGGTCAGCTCTCCGCCGTGCGCCCGGGCCAGCTCCGCCGCGATGGCGAGGCCAATGCCGCTTCCCGACGTCTGTGCCGCCTGCCGGCCCCGCCAGAAGCGCTCGAAGATATAGGGCAGCTCATCAGCTGGGATGCCAATGCCCGTGTCGCTGACCGTGAGCGCGGCGCCCGGCGCGGCCGGGCCGGCCTCGATCGTGACCGTCCCGCCGGGCGCGGTGAACTTCAGCGCGTTGGTGAGCAGGTTCGTGATGATCTGATGCAGCCAGCGCCGGTCGGCTCGCACCGCGGCCGGCTCCAGCCGCCGCTGCAGTTCTATGCCCGTGGTATCGAAGCGGCCCGCGAGGCTGGCGGCAGCGTCGGCCGCAATCTCGCTGAGGTCGCACTCATGGAGCGTCAGGTGAAGCGCCGCGGCGTCGGCGGCCGCCAGCTCCTGCAAGTCAGCGACCATCCGGCCGAGCCGGAGCACCTCGTCACGCAGCGACGCGAGCTGCTGCGGACTCGGCTCTGCGACACCGTCGAGCAGTGCCTCATGCCCGGCCTGCAAGATTGCGATTGGCGTCCGCAGTTCGTGCGCCACGTCGGCGACCAGGTCGCGCCGCAGCTGCTCCTCGCGGTCGAGGGTGTCGGCCATCCCGTCAAACGCCGTCGCCAGCTCGCGCAGCTCCCCCGTCGCTCGCACCGGACCGACCCGCGCGGACCGCTCGCCCCGGCTCATCGCCCGGGTCACCGCGATGATGCGGCCGACCGGGCCGGTGATCCGCCGGGCTATGACGAGCGCGGTAACCAGGGCTAGCAGGGCGGCCAGTCCGGCGGCGCCGGCGATCGCCCGCAGCAGCGAGGCCAACAGGGCGCGATCGGCGCCCGCCAGCCCGGCGCTGGTGAACCGGGTGAGCACCGTGCCGACGGTGGCGCCGCTGGCGAGCACGGGCGCGCTGTATTGCTGGGCGCCGCGCAGCTGGGCAAATCCGGGCGAGGATGCGACGACAGCGCCCGCGCTGTCGCGTACCTGCACCTCCGCGCCTGGGCCGCCGAGACGCCCGACCAGGTCGAGCACCGGCCCGAGGTCAGCGTGCGCCCAGCTGTCGTCCCGTTCCCAGGCGGCGCTAGCCGCCACCGCCACCGCCGTGGTCAGGTCGGCGCGCTGGCGGTGCACCAGGGCACGGACATCGGAAGCCGCCAGCGCCGCCGTCAGGATCGCGGCCAGCCCGACAGCCGCCAGCGCCACCGCCAGGAAAGCCAGCGCCAGCCGCAGCGCCAGCGTCGTGCCGCCGCCGGCAGTTTGCGCCGCCTGGTCAGTCATCGCGACTCAGGCCGAGCCGGTACCCCCCGCCGAGCACCGTCGTGACGATCTGCGGGCTGGCCGGATCGGACTCAATCTTGCGCCGCAAGTTCTTCACGTGCGAGTCGATGGTGCGCTCATAGCCCTCGAACTCATAACCCCGTACCCGGTTGATCAGCTCGAATCGCGAATACACCCGGCCGGGCACGGTTGCCAGGGCCACGAGGATGCCCCACTCGGTCGGCGTCAGGTCGATGCGCGCGCCCCGCACCCGCGCCTCGCGGCGTGGTTCGTCAAGCACGAGCATTCCCTCGCCATATCCGACCGGGCCTTGCGTATCGGCCTGGCTGCCCCGGCGCAGGATTGCCTGCACCCGCAGCACGAGCTCTCGCGGGCTGAACGGCTTGGTGACGTAGTCGTCTGCGCCGAGCTCGAGACCCCGGATCCGGTCCTCCTCGGTGCTCTTCGCGGTCAGCAGGAGAATCGGCGTCCTGCCCGCGGCCCGTATCTCGATCGCGATCGCCTCGCCCGGTATGTCCGGCAGCCCGAGGTCCAGGACAACAAGATCGGGTCCGGCCGACGAGGCCAGGGTGAGCGCCTCAGCTCCAGAGTCGGTTGACAGCACCGTAAAACCGGCGCGCTCGAGGTAAGAGCGCACCAGATCCCGCAGCTTGCGCTCGTCCTCGACCAAGAGGATCGTCGCCGCCACGGTTCACCTGCCTCTCTGCTTGCCTGCCTCTAAGCGGCTGAGCTGACCCGGCCCCTGCTAACATCTTTCACCCTCTAGCTCCGCTGCCCGGGTCCGGGCGCGACCGTCCGGCGGCATCCAGCGCACCCGGCCACGTTCCGTCTCTCGTGGGGGATCCGCGGGGAGGCCCTCCACCCTGCCTTCACATCCGCTGCGCCGTGGCTGCACCGCGCACAGGTGACATGACGGAAAGCCGGCCAGCCGGCCGACCGGAAAGGAGCCACCTGATGATCACTACAGCATTCCGGCACCAGACTGCCCTGACCGCTGACCTGGCCTTCGCAGGCTGGCTGGCCCTGCACGCGCCGTCGGGCCGGAACCGGCCCCTGCCGCTGCTGGCCAGGGCGGACAACGCCGGGCAGATGCTGCCCCGGGCAGAGCGCGTGCTGGCAGTTACTACCCGGCCGGGCCCGGAGTCAGCGGATCTCGGTGCCCTGCTGTACACGTTCAGGCGGTCCGGGGCGCAGGTCTCGCTGCTGAGCCTGACCAGAGGCGAGGCGTCAGAATTCAACTCCACGATCGAGCCGCTGCACTCCGCCCGCCCGTGGGAGCTTCTGGTCGCAGCCACGCTGCTCGGCATATCCTCGGTCGCCGTCGCCGATTACCCGGACGGCCGGCTCGGCTCGTGCGGCCTCAGCACGCTCACCGAGCGGATCGGCCGCGCGATCACCGAGCACTCGGCCGACCTGGTGGTGGTCACTGACCCGGCCGAAAGCGAGCCGGACGACGCGGTCGTGTCCGCGGCCGCCTCCGCGGCCGCCGAGGAAGCGCAGGTGGCAGCGCTGGCTCGCTCGCTGTCCGCCGCGGCGGGTGGCTGGCGGGTGGACCTCGGCGCGGGCGCCGCGCGGGCGAGGGCCGTCCAGCGGTCCGCGGTGGCGGCGCACGTCAGCCAGTCAGACGCCCTGGCCGACCTCACATTCCGGCTGCGCGTGCTCGGGCGCAGCGAGTGGCTGCGCTGGCTGGTGCCGCCGCCAGAGTCCGGGCAGCTGGTGAACTGAGGTCCGGCCGCAGGGCCGTCAGGACTGCTCGCGCGTGCGGTGGTCGAATACGGTCACGGCGGTGACAACTGCGCAGAGCAGTCCGAGCGCCGCGAGCGCCGGCAGGCTGGCGGCGGCTGGCAGCAGCAAGATGATCAGGCCGGCCCCGGCTAGCGGCGCCGGCCTCGCCAAGCCAGCGGACAGCTGCACGAACGAGAAGCGTCCTGCCAGGTAGACAGCCACCCCGCAGTAGAGGGTTAGCGCCGCGAGCCAGCCGAGGGGTTCCTCGGCGTGCGCTGTGCCGCCATGGCTGACGTGGTAGATCACCTCTTCGACGCCCGCGGCGAGGTAGAGCGCACCCAGCATGAGCAGGAAGTGAACCCGGGTGTAGGCGTCCCTGGCCAGAATGGCCCGCTGGCGATCGCTGGCCTGCTCGAGAGCCCGCTCGGCTGCCGCGGCGCAGCCAGAGTAGAGCGACCATAGCCCGACGACAATCGCGAGCCCGAGCACCGCCGCGACGAGCACGAGCCAGTGATTGATCGAGTGGCCCGCCCCCTCGCCGACTGCGATCAGCGTCTCGCCGAGCGCGATGATCATCACGAGCCCATACCGCTCGGCGAAGTGGCTCGGGCTGCGCAACTGGTAACTGCGCAGGCTCGGGCTGAGCCACCCGCTGCCGAAATCCATCGCGAACGCAGCCGTCCAGAGCACGGCCTGGCGCCAGCCTCCGGCGACGCCGCCGGCCAGCACGAGGCCGACCGCCACCAGCTGCGGAAGCGTGTCAAGCACGGCAGGGGTGCTGGCTGGCCGGCCTCCCGCCGTGACGCGCAGGTACAGCGCCAGGTAGATCAGCCGCGCAATAACGAATGCCGCGGCCAGTACCAACGGCGAATCCATCGGGCCGGTGGAGTCCCAGGCATCGGGGATGACCAGGCCCGCAACGAAGACAGCCGCCATCGCAACCGTCACGCCTGCGCGCACGAACCCGGTATCAGCCCGCGACTGATTGCCGACCCAGCTGAAGGCGGACCATGACCACCACAGCAGCAGGAGCAGCAGCACTCCCTCGGCCAGCGTCACCGCCGAGAGCGGATTGGTGACGAACGTCGTGATCCGGATGATTGCGAACACGAAGACGAGGTCAAAGAAGACCTCGAACGTCGTCACCCGGTGAATCTGCTCAGTCGCCACTGGCCGGCGGAGTGCGGTCGCCACGACCATCAGGCGACTGCCACCCGCACCCACGACGAGGGTTGTCCTTTCGGCCGACATGATCAGGCTGGCAGGTTCCTGCCCACTCGGCGGCCGCCCGACCCACCGGTCCGCCCGGCCGCCACCGCGTGCACACATTGCAACCAGCCGGGCCCGTGCCCAGTCAAAGTTTGCAGCGTTGGGTCTCGGGCAGGGGGTCGCGATGAAGCGCTGGCGCTCAGTTGTCGTTGGAGCAGTTACCTGCGGCGGGCTCGTGCTCACCGGGTGCGGCAGCGTTCAGTCCGGGTCCGGGTCGGGCAGCCGGGCCCCGAGCGGAAGCCCGCCAGTCAGCTCGCCGCCCGCTGAGGCCGCGGCGCCGACGTCCGGCACCGGCGCCGGCACCGCGGACATCGGGCTGAGCAGCCCGCATGCGCCGTTCACCGGGGACGTGGTCACGCTGACGGTCCAGGCTTGGCAGGCGCCGCACGATACGCAGCCAGTTCGGGTCGCGAGCGCGACGGTCGATCTGGGCGACGGCACGACGGCGACCGTGCGCGGGCCCTGCGCGGGCGCCACGCTGCCCCCGCCAGGCGA
>Ga0126381_100006156_pt1 | contig 13272 bp, 9 predicted proteins | sample PanSoiMetPlot_28_FD_96465 | JGI IMG/M metagenome (GOLD analysis project Ga0126381, IMG submission 96465) | Tropical forest soil microbial communities from Panama - MetaG Plot_28 | ecosystem: Environmental > Terrestrial > Soil > Tropical forest > Bulk soil | place: Panama | collected 2016-02-17
GCGCAGCCGGGCACGCACCTGGTCGAGCGGCTCCGAAATCCGCGGCCCGCACGCCGGGCAGGCGTTGGGCTGCGCATGGAACCGGCGGTCGGCTGGGTCACGATATTCGGCCTCACACGCTTCGCACATCGCGAACTCCGCCATGGTGGTGGCGGCGCGGTCGTAGGGCACGTCACGGATGATGGTGTAGCGCGGGCCGCAGTTGGTGCAGTTCGTGAACGGGTACTGGAAGCGGCGGTTACGCGGATCGGTGAAGTCGCGCCGGCAGTCGTCACAGGTGGCGATGTCGGGTGGCACCAGCGCGAAATCGCCTTTCGGCGGTGCGCTCCTCAGGATCTCGAACCCCGTTGTATTTTGCGGGGCAAGGTCGCACAGCTCGATCGCGGCGATCTGGGCCAGCGGAGGCGCACCGCTCCGCAACTCGCCGAGGAATTGCTCCAGCGCCTCACCCTCGGCTTCGATCTCCACACCGGCCTCGGTATTGCGCACGAAGCCGCTGATGTCGAGCCGGTTTGCCAGGTTTCGAACAAACGGCCGGAAGCCCACACCCTGTACTGTGCCGCGGATTTTGATCTGCTGGCGTTTCGGAGAGCCCATGGCGTATGTCACCCGTTGTTTCCCGGTCCAGTGTGGGGCAGGATGGGGGAGTCGCGCTCGGCCGGCAGGTTGCCAAGCTGCCCCACACAGACCATCGGTGGCATTGATCCCCCGGCCCTTACGCCGCGCGGTCGAGCACTGTCTGCAGAAGTACGTCGGCGCCGCGCGCGCAATCCTCCCAACGCGTCAATTCTCTGGGCGAATGGCTGATGCCGGCAACGCTCGGCACGAAAATCATCCCCATCAGCCCGAGCAGCGCCATCGCCTGCGCATCGTGTCCGGCTCCGCTCGGCAGGCGCATCGTGCGGATACCCATCCGCAGGCAGACAGCCTCGATCGCCTTTTGCACCTCGGGCGTCGCCAGCGCGGGATCGTGATGCGCCGCCGGCCGTAGCGTGATCTCGGTTTTGGTTTCGGCGGCGATCTCGCGCGCCCGCGCGCGAATCTGTTCGCCGAGCGCGGCGATTTTCGCCGCGGACAGATCGCGCAGCTCGATCACCATCCGCACCAATCCCGGCACGATATTGGGCGCGTTCGGGCTGACGTCGAGCTGCCCGACGGTGCCCACTTGACGTCCAGGCTCGCGGCGCACGATATCGTTGACCGCGATCGTCAGGTGCGATGCGGCCACCAGCGCGTCGCGCCGGTCCGGCATGGGCGTCGTTCCGGCGTGGTTGGCGAAGCCGCGCACCTCCACGTCGTAGCGGTCGATGCCCACGATGCCCTCCACTACGCCGATGGGCACGCCTTCACGGTCGAGGTTACCTCCTTGCTCGATATGCAGTTCCAGATAACAGGCGAACGCTCCCGGCTGCAGCCGCGCCTCGGCGATATGCTCCGGAGCCCCGCCGATGCGGCGGAGGGCTTCCGATTTCTTGATTCCGTTCCACACCGCATCGAGTTCGCCGGGGTCGAGCCGGCCGGCGGCGGCGCGGCTGCCCGCAATGCCGTTGTTGAACGCATAGCCCTCCTCGTTCGACCAGATGACGACCTCCAGCGGCCGGCGCGTGGTGATGCGCGATTCGTTCAACGTCTGAATCACTTCTATGGCGGAAAGGGAGCCCACGTCGCCGTCAAAGTTGCCGCCGTTGGGAACGGAATCGATGTGCGACCCGAACAGCACCGGCGCCAGCCTGTCGTCGGTTCCCGCCCGGCGGCCGAAGATGTTGCCGGCCGGGTCGATGCGGGGCTTCAGCCCGGCGGCTTCCATCAGGCTCAAGGCGTAAGCGCGGCCCGCGATGTCGGCATCGGAATATGCTACGCGGCTGACACCGTCGGCGAACGTGCCGCCGGCGGGCCGGCCGAACACGCTGAGGCGTTCCAGATGATCGCGGAGGCGGGCGGCGTTGATGCGCGCGGCCCCGGGTTGGGCGAAGGCGGAAGCGGCAAGCGTTCCGAGCAGGTGGCGACGAGTCATGGTTACGCTTCTGGCTGCCAGCCACTAGCTTCCGGCTAAACTCTCGCTCGTTTCGGAACGGAAGGCTGGCAGCTGGTAGCTGGCAGCTTCTATTCTAGTAGGGTGCGCTGGATACTGACTGTGTTCGTGTGCGCGGCTTACGCTCAGACCCTGGAGCCGGCCAAAGGCCTGAAGCAGGGAGGGACGCTGCGCATCCACGGCAATGCGCTTCGGTCTGCGCGCATGAATGGCCGCACCATTCGCCTGTTCCCGCAGGCGGACGGCACTTCGTTCGGCCTGATGCCCATTCCCGCCGACGAGAAGCCAGGCGAGTACAAACTCGAGCTTCTGGATGGGAATAACAAGGTGGCGGCCGACCCCATCGTCACGGTACTCGACGCTCACTTCCCCAAACAGAATGTGACGATCTCGCAGAACCTGGCGGAATTGAAGCCGTCACCCGGCGAATCGGAAACGGCCTCGGCATTTCGCCAGGCGGTTTCGGCAACGCGCTACTGGTCCGATCCATTGATGCCGCCGGTGCGCGGCTGCATGACCTCGCCCTTCGGTGTGGCCCGCTACCTGAACGGCAAACCGACGGGTGATTTTCACGGCGGGCTCGACATGCGGTCGCCGGCCGGCACGCCGATTCATGCCGCAGCCGATGGCGTGGTCAAGATCGTGCGCGAGTGGAATCTGCACGGCGGCACCGTCGGTATCGATCACGGGCAGGGCCTGGAATCGATGTACCTGCATATGTCCAAATTCGCCGTCAGCGAGGGCGCGACGGTGAAAAAAGGCGACGTCATCGGCTATGTGGGCTCGAGCGGTCGATCCACGGCGCCGCATCTGCACTGGACCCTCTATGTGAACGGCGTGCCCGTGAATCCGCGCGAGTGGGTGCAAGTGGCGCCCTGCGCGCCGGCGGCGAACAAGGCCGTACGGAAGAATTGAGAACGCGATCGCTCCCTTTTGGTCGAGCCGCAAGCGGCGGCTCCGTTCACAACAGAGCCGCGACCAGAGGGAGCGGTCGTGGCTTCAGTGCTTGCCCAACATCTCCTCGACGTCTTTGTGTAAAGACATCAGGCTGTCGCGGCGGTTGTAGAACATGTGACCGCCCGGATATTCGTGCACCGCTACGCGCGCGGGGTCGCCCATCAGGGGCATCTGATCGACGCTCAGCAGCGAACCCATGAACGGACAGGAGAGATCGTTCCAGCCGTGAGCGATGACCACCCGCAGTTTCGGATCGGTGGCCACGGCCTGGCGGAGGTCCGTGACCGCTCCCGCCCGCAGCGAGGCGCTGTCGCGGTCCCACTGCGCGTTGACTTCATAGTTGAGCGTGTGATAGCGCGCCTCAGTCTTCCAGCCGACCACGCGCGTCACGAAATCGACCATCGCGGTGGTGGTCGGCGCGATGATCTTTTCCAGTAGCGGATCGTTGGTGCGCTGGTAGGGGGCGAAGGGGAACGGATCCCACGAGGTGACGTTGGAATCGTAGATGCTCCCCAGCCGGCCGCGTTCGCGGAAGACTTCGCGCAGGTAGGCGCCGATCTCCAGCCGCCCGCCCGAGCGGCGCACAAACTCTTCTTCCAGGCCGGTCATCTCGGTAACGCGCTTGACGATGCGCGGCGTAGCCTCCGGGTCGGAACGGCCCTTCAGCAGGTCGGTGGCATACTCGCCCCGGGTGTAGGCGATCACGGGTGCCATAGTATCGGCGTTCAGCCTGTGTTCGCGCTCCAGGCGCGCGGCCGTGATGGACGGCAGCGTCAGCATCCACGGGAGCGGCGAGAGGTCGCCGTTATCGTACTGCGTGGGGTTCAGATAAGGAGATACCAGCACCACACCATTCATCGCGACGCCCAGCTGCGTTTGCAGATAGTGCGTGATCCGCGGCCCGCGGTAGCCGCCATAGCTCTCTCCCACAAAATACTTCCGGCTCGCCAGACGTCCGTTCTTCACCAGCCAGTCATAAATGATGCGCGAAAGATAGTGAATGTCGTTGTCCGTGGTGAAGAACTGTTTCTTGGTCTCGTCCGGCGACACGAGCGACCGGCTGAAGCCTGTGCCGATCGGATCGATGAAGACCAGATCGGTCATATCGAGCCATGTGCCGGCATTGTCGGTCAATGTCGTCGGGTCCGACGGGCTGTCGCCCTCTTCGCCGAACTCCAGGCGCTTGGGGCCTATGGCGCCGAAGTTCAAGAAGACCGAGGCCGCCCCGGGCCCGCCATTCAGCGCAAACGTGACGGGCCGGCCGGCGCCTTCCACGGTATAAGCCGTACAGACCACCTGTCCGGCCTCTTTGCCGGCGCTGTCGAAGACCGGCAGCTTTCCCACCGTTACGGTATACGCGAGAGTCTTGCCATTCAGTTGAATGCCCTGCGCCGTGTGCGCGTCGCCGGGGAGCGGCGCTTCTTTCTCGGCGGGTCTGTCTTTCGCGTCGGCAGCCGCCGCCGGTGGGGCAGCGGCAGTCGGGGGTTTGGTCTCCTGAGCGGCGGCCGGCAGAAGCCAAACGACAGCCAGGAACGCTGCGTGGAGCGGATGAAACTTCATATTTTCAAAATAGCGTACCGGCTGCCGGGGAGACGTTAACAACCGAGACGCTAACAACTCCCTGGCAGCCGCGTCCTTATTGTTGCGATCCATATATGGGACGTACTAATATAAGGGTATCCCGCATAAAGGCTTTCTCGTATGAATCCGAACGTTCAGGATCCGGAATGGAAGAAGGGAAGCGCGGAGCTTCTCGTGCTCTCGCTGCTGGAGGACCAGCCGCGCCACGGCTACGATATCTCGAAGTTGATCCAGATGCGGTCGGGGGGCGCGCTGCGCTTTCACGTCACATCTTTGTATCCCCTGCTGCACCGCCTGGAAAAGGAGGGCCTGATCGACGGCCGCTGGGTAGAGAAGGCCGATCAGCGCCGCCGCCGTTACTATCATTTGACGGCCCCAGGGAGAAAAGTACTTCGTTCAAAGCAACAGGGCTGGCGCGATTTTGTGACCGCGATCAGCCGGATTACGGGGATTGAGCATGCCTGATTGGAAGACTTACGTCCGCGAGCGGATGGCGCCGTGGCGCCTGAAGCCGGAGGAGGAATCGGGTCTCGCTGAGGAAGTTGCGCAGCATCTGGAAGATTGTTTCCGCGAACTGCGCAGCGGCGGAGCGGGCGAAGAAGAGGCATATCGCCGGACCATGGAGGAGCTCGACAATTTGTATCCGCTCCGTGCCGGCCTCGAAAGAAACCAGCTCCTGCCGCGGTATGACGCGGTGCGCGCCGGCGAGACATCGCCGGGCACGCTTCTGGAAGGCATCTGGAAAGACTTCGGCTACGCATTCCGGAGCATGCGCAAGAGTCCGGCCTTCGTGCTGGTCGTAGTGGCGGTATTGGCGCTGGGGATCGGAGCCAATACCACCGTCTTCACACTCATCAACACCCTGCTTCTGAATCCGCTTCCTGTACGCAACACCGCCGAGCTCGCGGCCGTCGCCGCCGAAGACGCGCGTAACACCCGGCAGTCTGAGGCCGTATTTCCCATCTCCTATGCCGACCTGAAGGACTACCGCGAGCAGAACCAGGTCTTCCGTACGCTAGCCGGATTCACCTCAGTGCGAGGCCTGACTTTGCAGGAGCATGGCGTAGCCCAGGGCATATTCGGCGAGTTCGTGACTGCCAACTACTTTTCGGCTCTGGGCCTCGAACCGGCTCGCGGCCGATTCTTCTCCCCCGACGAGGACACCGTTGCCGCTGCGCACCCCGTGGCGGTGCTCAACTATGCGGCGTGGAAGACAAGGTTCGGCGGTGTCGAGGACATCGTGGGGCGTCCGCTTCAGGTAAATAACGTCATGCTGACCGTAGTGGGGGTTGCTCCGCCGCATTTCATCGGCGTCAACGCCGTCTTCGGCCCCGACCTCTGGCTGCCTGCCACCATGGCCGAACGCATGGTTCCCAACTCCATGCAGAATCTCCTGACTGACCGCGCGAAGACGGCATTCCTGGGCGTCGGACGCATCAAGCCGGGGATCACGCGAGGGCAGGCGGCGGCCAATCTCCGCGCCATCGCGGGAACACTGGCACGGCAATATCCGGCGACCAACGACAATCACGGCGCGACGGTACGGCCGCTCGACGACGTCCTGCTATCCAGCTCCGGCGGCACCGGAGCGTCGGCGGTGTACGCGAGCGCGGCTCTGCTCATCGTGGCGGCGATCGTGCTGCTGATCGCCTGCTCCAACGTGGCGAATCTGCTGCTGGCGCGGGCAGCGGCGCGGCAACAGGAAATGGCCGTGCGGCTGGCGATAGGAGCGAGCCGGCCGCGCCTCATCCGGCAGCTTCTCACCGAAAGCGTGCTGCTGGGTCTGATGAGCGGCGTGGCCGGACTGCTGCTGGCTTCGACGGGGATCCAGTTCCTGTTCGGGCAATTGCCCGGATGGGCCAACTTCCCGACCCCCAAGCTGGATGCCACGGTGCTGATATTTGCACTGGGCATGTCGCTGGCGACCGGGTTGCTGTTTGGCACCGTCCCCGCTTGGAAAGCATCCCGCGCCAACGTGGCGGAAGGATTGAAGGAGGCGGGCCGGACGGCTGGCCGCAGCCGGCGGCGCGTGACCATGACGAACGCGCTCGTGGTGGGGCAGGTCGCGTTCTCCTTCCTGCTGCTGGTGACGGCTGCCCTGTTCCTCAAAAGCATGGGCCGTGCCTACGCCATCGATCCCGGCTTTCAGACCGCGCATCTGGCCGTTTTCCCCACCAGCCCGGGACAGGCTGGGTATGACAAGACCCGCACCAAAGGCTTCTACCAGGACGTGCGCAATCGCGTGTCGCGTCTTCCGGGTGTGCAATCGGTATCGTGGGCATCGGGCATGCCCTTGTGGGCCCGTACCGTTACCGGTCTTCAGCTCGAAGGATGGCAGCCCCGCTCGCGCGCCGAGCAGATCCGTACCGTGATCGAGACCGTGGACCTCGATTACTTCGAGACCGCCGGGGTCGCGCTGGAGACCGGCCGCGTGTTCCGCAGCGCCGACCGCGAGAGTTCCCTGCCGGTGGCGTTGGTTAACGGGAAATTGGCCCGCGACAACTGGCCCAACGGCGCGCTCGGTAAGCGCATTCAGCTACCTGGTGAGAAGATGGAGCGCCAGGTGGTGGGAGTGGTGCGCACCGCAAACTATACGAGCTGGGGCGAACCCCCGCAGGCCTGCGTCTACGTGCCGTTGGAACAGAACTACACCGATGCCATGGTTCTCTACGTCCGCAGCCAGGGAAATCCGGAGACGATTATCGCGCCCGTCGGGCACGAGTTGCACGCGGCGGGGCCGCAAATCCTGGTATTCGGCACTAGAACCGGAAGCGGCATCGTCGATGGCGGCCTGTTCCAGGCAAAGGTGGCGGTTGGACTACTCACGACCTTCGGGCTCTTGGCGCTGGGGCTGGCGAGCATCGGGTTGTATGGTGTGCTGGCCTATTCCGTCCAGCAGCGAAGGCGCGAAGTGGGTCTGCGGATGGCGCTCGGCGCCACGCGCGCGGGCGTGTTGCGGCTGGTTCTGAGGGAAGGAATGTCGCTGGTGATCACAGGCATGGTCATCGGACTTGTCTCCGCCCTGGCGGTGGGACGGTTGCTCAGCCGCCTGCTGTTCGGCGTGACGGCGAGCGACCCCCTGAGCGTCGGGGCGGCAGCGCTGGTCCTGTCCGCGGTGGCGCTGGCTGCCTGCTACCTGCCGGCCCGCTGGGCGACTCGTGTGGATCCGCTGACGTCGCTGCGCGACGCATAACCGTGACATCTGCCACCAGGAAAGCCGCGCGACCGGGGCCCGCCGTTAGGCGAGCCATCTGGGGGGCCACGTGGCTGTTGTGCGGGATCGGCGTGGCAGCCGTCGCTCGCAGGGGGCTGCAACTGCTGTCGCCCGAGCACGCTTTCCCTGGTCCGCCGGGGCAGGCCCGATTGGATGACGGGTTCTCTCGTCATCGCCTGCTGACACTGGTTCATATCGTGCCCGGGCTGCTGTTTGTGCTGTTGGCGCCGCTGCAGTTCGCGCCTGGGCTGCGCACCCGCCGGCCGAGAATACACCGGGTGGCGGGTTGGATCGCGATTTCTTCGGGTTTTGTAATTGGCGGCTCGGCGCTGATTATGAGCCCGCAGATGGCGATCGGCGGCATCAACGAGACAGCGGCCACTATGTTGTTCGCTCTGCTGTTTCTGTTCTCGTTGTGGAAGGGCCTGGCGGCCATCCGACGGCGCCGAATCAGGGAGCATCGCGAGTGGATGATCCGCGCCTTCGCCATCGGCCTGGCCGTCGCTTTGGTTCGCCCCATTGTGGGTATCTTCTTCGCCACCGGCCCGCTCACGCACCTGACGCCGCACGACTTCTTCGGCACGGCGTTCTGGCTCGGGTTCACCATTCAGACGATGGCCGGAGAAGCCTGGATCCACTACACCAGAACGCGGTCAAATTCTCTGTAACCTTTCCCCTCCTGCCCGGTATTGCTAGCTGACGGCGACGCCAGTTGCCGCCAGGCAAGGAGGATTTCGATGAAATTCGCACTGAAAACCACCGCGTGGATCGGTCTGGCCGCTCTCACCGGGGGAGTTCCCTCTCTCGCTCAGTTGCGTGACAACAGCGAGAAAACAATGACGTGTCAGAACGGCGGAGGCGACCGGGACCGCGCGCGGCATTGCGACATCCGCGAGCAAACCCTCCCTTCGATGGGCCGCTTGAGTGTCGACTCCAGCCCGAATGGCGGGTTGACGGTCAAAGGTTGGCTCCGGGGCGACGTGCTGGTGCGCACGCGCGTCGACGCATCCGCCGATACCGAAGCCGCGGCCGCTAACCTGGCCAGCCAGGTTGTCATCAATACCGGGAGCGGCGAAGTACATGCCACGGGACCGTCGTCCGGCAACAACGCCTGGTGGAGCGTGAGTTACGAAATTTTCGTGCCGCAGACCTCGGACCTGAACCTCAAGACCGTCAACGGAGGGATCGTTGTCTCCGATGTGCGGGGCCAGATCCACTTTGACGCCGTCAATGGAGGGGTTACCCTGAGGCGTCTGGCCGGCGACGTGGGAGGAGCCACGGTCAACGGTGGCATCACGGCGGAGCTTACCGGCGCTATTTGGGAAGGCCAGAAGTTGGAAGTCCGCACACAGAACGGCGGCGTCACACTTAAGGCGCCGTCCTATTATTCGGCCCACGTCCAGGCGGAAACGGGATCGGGCGGCATTCACTCCGACTTTGCCAGCCCGGCGGACAACAACAACAATACGCGGTCGCGGCAGTTGGACTTTAATATAGGCTCGGGCGGTCCGCTGATTCACGTCACCACGAACAATGGCGGGATCAGCTTCAAGCGGACGGACGCGCAGTAAGCGTCGGCATCACCGCAGCTGCGCAGCGGTGGCGGTAATGGGGCACGCGCGCATGGCGTCGCTGGCTTCCTGTTTGGGAAAGTACGGCGTGACCGACGCCAGAGCGCGCGCTAGCGAGCCGCGGGAAGACTCGCAGGAGCCGGCGGACACCGCGGCCATATAGCGCCAGGCGTCGGCGTCAGCGCGCAGCGCCGGCGAAATATTGAAGTTCAGAGCACTCGAAAACTCATCCTCGGCGCGCGCGAAATCCTTGCGGCGGTAAAATACGATGCCACGGTACAGGTGGGCTTCACCCGAGTTCAGATCCTTCGCCCCGGCGAAAGCCGTTCGGCTCGCCAGATTGTAATCAGCCAGGGCCGCTTCCTGCTGCCCCATCCTTTCCTTGGCGCGTGCTCGCAGGTAGTAGGCACGCGCCATTTCCGGCGCCGCCTTTACCGCCCGGTCGAGCGTTAGGATGGCCGCAGCGGCATCGCCCGCCACCAGCTGCGCGCCGCCCAGATCCGTGAGTGCCTGGCCGAGGTCCGGCTGCGGGCGGATGCGGTCGTTGAAGGAAGGCGCGGTCTGCGCGCGCTGGCGGTCCCATTCTTCTATAGCGCGCTTGCCGGAAGCCGCGGCTTCTGGGTAGTTGCGACGGTCGAACGCCTGCCGCGAGGCTACCCACCGCTGCCATGCGAGATTAGAGCTCTGGGAGAATTCGCGGGCTGCCGCCGCGAGATTGCCGCGGCGCAGGTCTATCCATCCCAGCCATTCGCGCGCGGTCATGAGATCCGCCTCGCAAGCGGCGACGGGCATCAGTGCCGAAGTGCAGGATGGGTTGGCGAGCGTGGCCACGACAGTCTTCTCCGCCTCGTCGAGCGTCGTGTCGTTCGCGCCTGCCTTCAGGCGTGCAATCGCATCCAAAGCCAGGAGTGCGGGTGAGACGGGTTCTGCCACCTGGTCTCTTCGAGAGTTGGTCGGCCAGGCCGCGATGGCCTTATCGAATTCGGCTGCCGCGCCGGCGAAGTCGCCACCCACCATCGTGCAGTAGCCTTTACGAAAACGATGCAGGGACTGCTCCGCCGGTGAAGCAATGGCAAGCACGGCAGCCTCCGACTGCACACAACGTGTCGAGGCCGTCAGATCCGGCACGGCAGCCATCTGCACCCGCTCGAAATCGGATTGGGCCCGCAGTTCCAGCGCCAACTGCTGCTCATCGGCCGCGGTCGCCAACGAAGCAGCTAACAGTGTAAGAAAGCACAGCCGCATGCTAATATCGTCGCAATCGGCATTCCACAGAGCTTCACATTTAGTGATAAATCACACATATATTTGAAAGCTTGCGACTCCAAAACGGCACACGGCTTCAGAGGTGGTTAACCTCCGGCTACTTCCCTACCTCGGCCTCTATCGCTTCCAGTTCCTTGCCGGCCTCGGCCCACTTGCCCTGGGCGGCCAGCTCGCGATAGCGCCGCAGATGCTCGCGGATGCGGGCCAACCTGGCATCGCTCGCCGGAGTGGCCGCCGCCGGCGCCTGCGTTAGGCCGGCGGCGGGGGCCGGTGTCGGCGCCGCCGCCTGCTGGATCAACTGCTGGGCGCCCGCCGAAAGCTGCGCCAGTGCCTGATCGTAGGTGTCCGCATAAATTAACCGGTTGCCCACTGCCAGCACCACTTTCTTCAACTGCGGCATGCGCGCTTCTGTGGCTTGAATATAGATCGGATCGACGTAGAGAAAGTTGTTGCTCACCGGAAGCACCAGCGTCTGCCCGCGCAGCACCTGTGACCCCTGCTGGTTCCACAGCGTCAGGTCCTTCGAAATCGTTTGGTCCTGGTTGATGCGCGCCGCAATCTGCATCGGCCCGAAGATCAACACCTGTTTGGAAAGCTGGAGCACCACGATGTCGCCGAGGTGATCGCCGTCACACCGCGCCGCCATGAGCCCGATCAGGTTGTCCTTGTTGCGCGGCGTGAACGGCATGAGCAGCAGGAATTCGGGTTTGGTTTCGCCGGGCAGTGTGGACACGATGTAAACCGGGTCGACCGTGGCGGTCCCCTCCTGCTGCGAGGCGGTGCGCCGCGCCAGGTCCCAGAGGTCTTCCTTGTTATAGAAGATCTGCGGATCCAGCATGTGGTACGTACGGTAGATATCGGCCTGCATGCGGAACAGCGTTTCCGGGTACCGCGCATGCGCCCTGATATCCGCGGGCATCTGCGAGGCCGGCAGAAACAGGTGCGGGAACAGGTGCTGGTAGGACGCGATGATCGGATCGTCCGGCGCGAAGATGTAGAAGCGCGCTTCACCGTCGTAGGCGTCCACGGTGGCTTTGACGGCGTTGCGGATATAGTTCACCGGGCCCACGTCGCCCATGTCCACCGCGCGCGAGTAGGGATGCGCGTCGGAGGTGGTGTAGCCGTCCACCATCCAAACCAGGCGGCCCGCCTCGGTAATCACCAGGTAGGGGTCGGGGTCCCATTGCAGAAATCCGGCCAACTCGTGCAGCCGGTCGCGCACTTTGCGGCGGATCATCATGCGGCTGTTTTCGGTGAGATAGCTCGTGAGCAGATAATTGGGCTCACCCTCGCGCATCGCCGCTGCCAGGCGCATGAAAAACCCGGAGACCGGAAAGCCGCCCTTTCCCTCGTACTTCGAATACTCGTCTCTGCTGCCGGCCGGGTAGTTGAATTCGCGCTGGGTCGTGTTGACGAACACGGGCTCGTGCGTCACCTCGCCGTAGTACAGTTCCGGCCGCGTCAGCTTCAGGCTGGGCGTGTGGATACGCGGCGGCGCATCTTCGATCAGCAGCACCGGAAGTCCGTCGGGAGTGATCTGGCTGACCCCCGCCATCACCATGCCGAAGCCGTGCGTATAAACAAGGTCCGGGTTAATCCAGGTGGAGCGCAGAGAGGGAAGCTGATTGACGTCGAGTTCGCGCGGCGCCAGCAGCACCTGGCGGTAGCGGCCGTCGATGGTGTAGCGGTCCACGTCGATGTCGTGGAAAACGTAATACGGCCGGATCGCTTGTATCTGCGTCACGGTGTCGTGAAAGGCGTGCGTATCCCATAGGCGCACGTTCTCCAGCGTGGCGGAATTCTCGGCCGCATCGATCGGTGCGTTCGGCTGCACCGCAAACTCCTCTTCGTGCACGCGCTGCTCCAGGCCGAATGCGCTGCGCGTGGCATTAATATGGGTTTGGATGTAGGGCCGCTGGAGCGATATTTCGTTGGGCGCGACGTAGAGAGCCGAAACCGCCCGCGGCAGAACGAAAGCGATCACCAGCGCCAGCGCCATGTAGGCCGCCCAGCGCCAGCGCCCCATCCAGACAAATGCCGCCGCCGCCAGCGACGCGAAGATCAGCAGCCATTGCAGCGGAATACCGATGTGATGGTCTACCCAGTCTACGCCCACTAAAAACGTTCCATGGTCGTTGTAGACCATCTGGTAGCGGCCCAGAAAGAACTTCACCGCCAACGCCAACAGCACTGCCACTGCCGCGCCCCGCAGGAATTTCGACTCCAGCCCCCCTTCCAGCCGGAAGAAATTCGGTTCGAGTTCGCGCGTTTGCCGCATCGCCGGCAGTGAGTACCGCAACTGCCAGGCGCGCGCAGCGATCCAGTAAACCAGGATCGCCACAATCGCGAGGCCGAGTACATATCCGCGCAGCAGCTCGTAAAAAGGGAGGTCGAAAAGGTAGAACGAGAGAGGCTTCTGAAAGACGGCATCGCGCCACACCGTCGCCCCCGCGGGCAATCCCCGCGAACCGGCGAACCGGATCACCGTCCATGTTTCAATCGATGAAGCGGCTACCAGATATCCCAGCCCCAGCAGCACCAGCGTCGAGAGCCGTGCATATACGGGATGCTCGCTCAGCGAAGTACGCGCGAACTTTAGCGCGCGCGCGTGCGCGATCCACAAGACGGCGAACGCGAGCAGGGTCGCTCCA
>Ga0126381_100006157_pt1 | contig 13272 bp, 10 predicted proteins | sample PanSoiMetPlot_28_FD_96465 | JGI IMG/M metagenome (GOLD analysis project Ga0126381, IMG submission 96465) | Tropical forest soil microbial communities from Panama - MetaG Plot_28 | ecosystem: Environmental > Terrestrial > Soil > Tropical forest > Bulk soil | place: Panama | collected 2016-02-17
ACTTGCAGACGAGGCGGTTCGCGTTCTGGGCGTGAAGTCAAGAACCGAAGCCGTGCATCTTGCGCTTAGGGAGATTATCGGCCTGAAGCGTTTCAAGAAGCTGATGGAAGAGCACGGCGGAAAAGGATCATTCAAGGGCAGCGATGAGTGATCTAGCCGTCTTCGACACCTCGGTCCTTGTCGATCAGATCCGCACAAACCGGCATATCGATCGAATTTCGAATTTGGAGTGCGTGATTCGCAATTGCTCGGTGGTGCTTGCTGAACTCTGGCGAGGGGCAAGCTCCAGCGTCGACCGGAAGGTCATCCAGACGCTTGAGCGGAACCATCCGATACTGACGCCTACGTCAAATCACTGGCTTGAGTCGGGACATCTGCTTGCAGAGATTCACGATGACAAAGGTCTCCAGCCTGCGAAGCTGCGTGATGCGCATTTCGATGTGCTGATAGCGCTCACGGCTCGTGCGCATGGTGCGCGACTGATTACGACTAACCGAGCTGATTTCGAGATGATCCGCGAGTACCGGGACTTCAAACTGGAGGTCTGGTAGAGTAGGCGAGAAATTGGCAACCAGATTACTTTGATAAATCTGTGATCGCTGCTTGTAAACGCAACAAAGCCGTCCCAGGTGGGACGGCCTTGTTGGTTGAGAGAGCCCAAGGCACTCAAATGGGAGACCCCTCCCCCAGAAAAGGACTTGCCGTCCAGGCGTTGGCTCATGAGAGAGTCACCCGTCGGGCATCCCGATAATCCTTAGTCCCCGGCGACTGGCTCGGCTTCTTCCTGCCGACGGTTGATCGGCGAGGCAGCGTTGTTCGAAGCAGGCCGGATGGAGTCGAGGCTTACGAGGCCCTCGACCGGCTTCTCGCCGAGTACATGCTCGCGATAGAGCTTGGCCATGCGAGCGTTCTCGGCATCCTGCTTCCCGTTTGCGTTCTGCGCAGCGCGCGCGCGAAGCTTTTCTTCGCGGGCGTTCTTGGCAATGCCGAGTTCGTCGAGCGTGTGGTTGGCTTCGGCGTTTACGTGCTCCATGTTGAGGACGAGCTCGTGGCCGACGTGCGTCATGCCGACCTTCTTGCCACCGGCGAAGATCTCGTGACGGCCGTGCTCGTCGTACCACTTGGTGAGCGTGGCAGTCATATGCATCTTCTCGATGATGTTGCGCCAGCCGATGCCGGTGTTGTACGCGCAGAAGCTGATCTCGCCTTCCTGCGTCGCGTACGGGATGATGCACTGTTCGGTGCGGCGGAAGTCGTAGTTGAACAAATCCTGGAACCACATGCCGGCGATGAAGAGGAAGTTCCAACGATCGGCGCGGCGCTTCTGGATATCCTCCATCGTGCGATCGCCCTTCACCGAGCCGTAGTTGCGGCCGGTCGCGTTGAAGGTCTTGTCCATCTTCTTCAGCATGTCGGTGATCTTGAAGTGGGTCGGCGACTGGAACGGATCGTAGTTGCGCAGCAGCGCGAGTCCGAATCCGATGACCGAGAGCCACTTGCCGCGGGCAGCGTCGTTCACCTTGGCGAGGTCCCTGGCAACCTGGTCCATGTGAAGGAAGGCCGTAACGGGGGCGGCTTCCTTGGTCTCCTTGTCGATCATCAACGCCATGCCGATGCCGCAGTTCGGGTGGCATCCGCAGGAGAGCTGGCCCCACTCGGCGCTGGGCCCATGGATGAGGTCGGCCCAGTCAGAGAAGGTGGACATGAACGAGATCGGGAACCAGTCGCGCTCGGGGACGCCGAAACCGCACTGGTCCTTGATGTCGTGCGCCATGTGCGAGAGGGTGTAGCGCTGGGCGAAGCGGCGCTCGTCGCTGATCTCCTCGTCGCGGCCGGTAAAGCTGACCGGCTGGAACGAGAGGAAGCTGATCTTCTTCGGATTGTCGAGCGCGAACTTGATAATGCGGCCGACCTGCTCGTTGTTAATGCCGTTGATGATCGTCGTTACGGGGACGATCTCGACGCCTGCTTCGTGCAGGTTATTAATCGCTTGCAGCTTCACATCGAAGAGATTGCCGACCTTGCGGTGCGAGTTGGCAGCGTTGCCGATGCCGTCAAACTGGAGGTAGACGTAGCGAAGTCCGGCCTCGGCTGCGGCGCGGCAGAGTTCCTTCGACTTGGCGAATTCGATACCGTTCGATGCGGCCTGCACCGAGTTGTAGCCGACCTTGCGCGAGTAGGCAATGGCATCGAGAAAGTAAGGCGAAAGCGTGGGCTCGCCGCCGGAGAACTGAACGCTCATCTGCCGGCGGGGCTTGATGGTGATGGCGTTATCGAGCATGGTCTTGATTTCGTCCCACGTGAGTTCGTGGACGAACCCGACCTGGTTGGCGTCCATAAAGCACGGATCGCACATCATGTTGCAGCGGTTGGTCAGGTCGATGGTGAGCACCGAACCGCGGCCGTGCGTGACGGTCGAGGTGCCGTGATTGTGCAGCTTCTGGTCTCCGGCACCGTGCGCGCGGATGTCGCGGCCGGGGAAGCTCTCTTCGAGATGCTTGAAGAAGGCCGAATCGATCGACATCACGTCTTCGAAGTGGCCGTGCTTGGGGCAGTCCTTCACCATAAGGATCTTGCCGTCGCGCTCGATGATCTGGGCCTTGATTTCGCCGACCTTTTCGTTCAGCAGGACTTCGTGGGGCAGCTTGCCGTCGAGGATCTGCTGGCGAATCTCGGGGACGCACTTGGGACAGAGCGAGTCTGTGGTGCGCGGCCAGCCGAGGGGCGGCTTCTCCTTCTGCCAGGACTTCAGAAGCGGCTTATCGCTCCACTTGGGCGTGAACGAGGGGTTCGGGCTGATGCGATTCAGCCGCTCATAGACTACCCACGCTCCTTTCGCCGCATAGACGGCGACCTTCTCGGCGTACTTAACAGCTTTGGACATGGTCTGCTGCGCTCTCCTTAAAAAAGAATGGCTACACTTACGGAACCCGGCGGGAGGTAACGGCCGGACCCAAAAACCCAGCACAAGAGTAATCGCCCCGCCTCGTCAACCCAACCAAGGTGCAGCGAATGGGGAAAAGGGGGCCTGAATGGTGATGGAGAGCGGTTGAATGGAGCACAAGTCAGATTGCAATCTCAAGGAAAATAAGGAACTTAGGTAAAATTGGCGGGTCTCATTGTGTCTTTGTGACGCGATGGCGCTTATGGTTCTGCCATGGGTTCGGTTTTGGCGACCTGGTTGATGATCTGCTGAACGATGACTACGCGGACGTGGATGCGCCGGGCGATGTCGGGCAGGAATTCGGAGATGAGGTTGTCGGTTGGGGCAAATGCCCAACTAGTGGCGACGCGGGCTGCGGTTGACTGCAGATTAGTATGTTCGCCGGGTACGTAGAGGTTGGAGATCTCCGCATCAATGGGCGTGCCCAAGAGGCTTGAGTAGTTGGGCATGTGGTTTCCGTTGTCGCCCTGCGTCCAGCCCACCGCAACGATCGTGTGGAGAATGCGCCGGCCGATGGGGGCGCCGGGCATCCGGTGATAATGCGGATCCTGATGAAAGATGGACGGGATGGCGAAGGTGCCAAGGAACTCGGCGATGACGTCCTGGGTGTAGCTGTAACCTACAAGGCGTCCGAAACCGGGCATCCCCGGCCCGTAGGCCGTGTGCGAATTCGCGCCGATCGTAATCGCAGCGTTGCCTGCAATGGTGACGGCATTGAACGGATCGAGCACATTTCTGGCGGCCAGCCGGGCCTTTTCTTCAGGCGTGAGCGGCTTGACCTCGGGCCCATTGATGAATCGCTGATAGAAATTGACGATGGCCGGAGCCTGGCAGGGGGGAAGCTCCCGGCCCGTAATTGGGTCTGCCGTTTCGTTGAGCTGAAGCGAGTACGTGGCGGTGCTTTCGACGACGGGCCAGCCCGCGACTGCAGCCATAAAGGTCGCCCCGGTTGCGGTCATCATCCGTCCCGCCGACACACTTTTCGACTCGACCGCACATGGGCCGGATTTCGACTTCTGGTGCTTGATAACGGGCAGAGGCGCCTCGGGAAGAGGGACTGCCGGGCTCACTGCTTGTTTCTGTCCGGAAAGAATGCATCTGGCCGAAAGAAGGATCGCCAGAACAAAAAGGAAGCGGTGGGATGAGAATCTTTGCCGCTGCCGGCGCCCGCGCTTGAATTCACCTTTCTCGCTATCACCCAAGTGGCTTGCCCTCGTTTGGAACTCTTCCCATAGAGATTCGTACTGTCTGTAAGATGCGGAACGCAACCTTCGCATCTTCGGTGCCTTGCCGCGATCCTGATAGTGTGTCCGACGCTGAATTTTCAGCAAAAGTAACTATCGGGCGAAGAAAAGAGTCGTCTCTGCGGGTCTGAAGGTTACCGAAGGGCCGTTGTTTCAAAGGCACTTTGCGGCTTTGTATGCGGCTTGCCGCATTGACGCCGTACATCGCCGCATCGAAGACTAGAAAGTGAGGTTTTCTGCCATGAGTTCGTATCCTCCGCCTCCACCGCCGGGTCCAAGCGCCGGCCATAGACTCGATGAGGCGCTCGAACTGATTGAGATGGAGCTGCGCCACGCCATCGCCTACGTGAATGACGCTGTAATTCCACAGGTGCGCGGTGAATCGATCGCGGCAATGCGCAAGCTCTCTGACAGTTTGCGAAACCTTGCCGATCGCATGGACAAGTCGCAGCAGCAGCGGGGCCCCCGATCCTGATGGTCGGGTCGCACCGTTCTGGCGCGCGATACTCGGCGTGTATCACTGGGATGACGGTTGTGTTCCTGGTTGCCGTAGGCTGCGGTCACAAGAAGCAGCCACCCTACGCGCCGCGGTCGGCCACGGCTCCGCCGGTTTATACGTCGCCGTCGTCGACGCCTCCGTCCACATCAGGGCGCATTCCCGTTACACCGGTGCCTGATGGAGGGATCAGCGCCGAGGACAAGGAATTCATCCTCAGCCACCGGCCAATTTATAGCGAAGTAGGAGCGGCCACCTGGTACACCGCTCCATATAAAGGACGGCACGCCGCGAATGGCCAGGTCTTTCGCGATGATGCGCTGACCGCCGCGCATCGCACGCTGCCGATGGGTTCGCTCATCGTGGTCACCAACCTCGCTACGCGGCAGGCCTCGGCCATGCGTATCAGCGATCGCGGCCCGTTTGTGCCCAGCGCGATTATCGATTTGACCAGGGAGTCGGCGAAGTCGATCGGCATCTATCCGGGATCGGGCAAGGTACGCGTCGATGTCTACGAGACGCCGAAGCCGATGGATGCGGGCGGTCGATGGTGCGTGCAGATCGGGCCATTCCTCAGCGAAGGCAAGGCAATCCGGCTTAAGGAGAAGCTGCTCCGCGAGTATGCCGGCTCACGCGTGATCGAATTTTCCGGCGAGCGAACCTATTGGGTGCGCATCCGGCCGGCAGGAGACGAACGGGGAGAGGCCGAGGAGATGGTGCGGCGCATCCAGCCGGATGAGGGTACGGCTTATCTGACCAGGCTGGACTAGAGCGAAACCAGCATCACTGTGTCCCCCAGACTCCGAACAGGATGCCGACGATGACCGCGATCGCACCGGCGATCTGTGCTCTTGCGCCTACCCGCATTCGACCGGACACCGTGTCTCTTCCGTCGAGGCTCTTTCGCGGTCAGTGTGACACACGATATGCTCGCCCTCGTCAAAGCGGAAAAATCCATCTTGCGCGAGCCGAAGCGCCGGGCATAATGTGAATCCCACAGTCTCGCCCGGAGGTCGCAATGGCAGTTGGAGTTCCTCTCGTGCAGATGGCGCGGGTTCGCCAGAACTATCTTGCAAACCTTGTGGCCGCAATTGCCTGCTTTCTACTTGAAGCCGCATGGTATTCGGCTTTCCTTCAAACCTGGATTAACGGAATCGGACGCACCCGCGCATGGCTGGAGAGTAGCGGGATGAATCCGGCGATCCAGTATGCGACGGCTCTGGTGATGGCTTTCGTGATGGCAACGGCGATTTCGTGTGTGGTTCAGCTCACCGGCAAGCAGACGGCTCTGCGCGGCGTCAAGGTCGGCGTACTGCTCTGGGCGGGGTTCGAGCTGACAGCCTACGCGACCGAATACATCTTCGAGGTGCGCCCCATCAGCCTTTTCTTCGTGAATGCCGGCTACTGGCTGCTGGGGATGATGCTGATGGGCGCGATCGTAGGTGGATGGAGGAAGAAGGTGTGAAGGCCAGCTACTGGCTCTTCGCTTCTAGCTCCTAGCTTTGTAATGCCCTACTCCGGTGGTGGATAGTAGGGTAGCTTGTCGTTGGTCTCGTTGGCACGCTTTACCGTCACATCGTCGAAGAGCAGCGCAGGTGCAAGCACGGTGGTCGGAATCTCGCTTGCATAGTTGGCAACCCATAGGTTCTTGCCCGCTGCAACGACCCCGGAGCGGAGCGCCCGCTGATCCAGATCGTCGAGTACGGCGCCGCGTACCAGGGTGCGCGAGCCGTCAGGGTCAACACGATAGAGCAGCCGCGGAGTTGCCGCCCCTCCAAGCGTCTCAACGTAGTAGACGCTTTTGAGACCGCGATCTTTTGCAATCTCGAGCAGCTTCTTGTTCAGTTCCTCGTCCGGCAGGCCCTGTTGCGCAGTCACCTTCATTACCCCGATGATCGGGTGCGCCGGCCCGGTAACTCCGGCGCGTGCGTGTCCGTTCGACTCGGGAAAGTCGCGCACAGGCGTGCGGCCGATGAGGTAGTTCTCGAGATGCCCATCGGCGACGAGTTTTACTGCCTGCGCCGGAACTGCTTCGTCGTCCACCGAATATGCGCCCAGCAGGCCCTTGCCGTCGAATGTCTTCAGCATCGGATCGTCGATGACGGAGAGCGACTCGGGCAGAATGCGCGCATGGTAACTCGATGCGAACGGCCCGTTGGTGCGCGCCTCAGTCCCCAGCTTCGGGCGAGTGGCAGTGACGCCCTCGGCCAGCAGGAAGCGCAGCGTGTCAGCACTCGCGTCGGCGCTCAACAGCACCGGTCCGTGATACTCCTCTTCGACCAGCGGCGCCTTGCGCAGATCGCTCAACGACGAGACCAGTGCGACGACGTGCTTTTTGAAGTCTTCCGGGCTGTCGAGATCGGCCAGGGCTACACCGCTTGTGCCATAAGAACGGTCGAGGTGCATACCGTCGCCAGCCTGCGTTCCCACGCCGAACGATTCGGCATAGCTGCTCGCGCTTTTGCGCACAATCGCGCCTTCGCTGGATACGATCCAGGTTGTCGTCACGCGCGCGTGAAACGCGGCGTTCGAGTACTGGATGTCGTGCTCTGTTGTGTTGATGGCGGCATCGCTGCGATAGAGGCCGCTGTCGTGCGCGACACGGTCGCTCCAGGCTTGCTCATCCACGACCAGCTTCATCGGTTCCGCGAGCGAAGTTATCGGCTTTGCTTTGCTGAAGTCATCGGCCTGCGGAGGAGTCTGCACCTGCTTGAGCTCGGCTTGCTTCTGCGCGTAAGCGGCAAGTGCAGCCTTGTATGCCTGGTCGGTCCCGCTCCAGAGCGCGGAGCGCAGCGCGATGGAGTCGTCGTCGACAGCGGTCAGCTGCAGAGCTCCGTCGGGGCGCGGGCCGGAGTTGTCGATCCTGTAGTCGCCAACGCGGACACTGATGCGTGCGACTCGCGCGTGGCTGCGCACCGCACCCTCGCTCGCGCCGTAGCTTGCCCGCGTCTCAAAGTCCTGCACGTCTTCGATGCGGTACTCGATGAAGTAGGGCTTTTCGAATCCCGGCAACTGCAAATGCGCCATGCTGCGGTCGAGCTCTTCGAGCATGGCTTTCAGTACGGGGTCCTTTTCGGCATCCGCGCGGGTTGCCTGCGCCGGAGCGGTGTGCGGCGAGAGTGTTGCGGCGATCAGAAGCCCCGCTGCGACAGATGATCCGATACGACGAGCGAGCTTCATTGGGCCTCCTTGATCGGCGTTGTTGCCGGCGCGCCCGGAATGGGCAGGATCGGCGGCCGCTGCGTACCCTGCTGCTGGCGCTGCGTTTCGATCTCGCTCACGAGCATTGCGGGGGCTACCGCGCTTACCGGAACCGTGCCGGATTCTGCGCCGCACTCACCGTTGAACACTTCACTCTTATCGCCCGTTGCGATAATGCGCTTCATCGCGGCGAGCGGCGTGCCTACAATGCTGACACCGCGTACGAGCTCATCGGGCCGGCCATCCACGTAGACGCGGTAGACGACGAGCGGAATCACCTGGAAGGCCTGCGGGGCGCTGCGCGCCGTGACGGCGAATCCCGAGGAGATGTCCTCGAAGTAAAGGCCGTATGGCTTGCCCTGCTTCTTCGCTTCCTCAATCAGCTGCTTGCGCAGGTCGGCTTCGGACTCGGTCTTAGTCGAGGTAACGATCAGGTTTCCCTGGCGTCCCGTGGGCATGCGCCCGGTCTGCCCGCGGCCATGTCCATTTGAGGCGGCAAAACTGGCGATGGGCAGCCGCGACATGAGAAATGTCTTGAGCACACCATCCTGAATGAGTTCGACGCGTCGCGCCTTCTGGCCTTCGTCGTCGTAGGTGTAGGTGCCGCTGAGCCAGGTTTTGCCGAACGCGGTCATCGTGGGGTCGTCGGCAACAGAGAGGAACGACGGCAGGACTTCCTTGTTGAGCTCTTTCGTAAAAGTCTGGCCCTCTTCGTCGCCGCGCTGGCGCTGGCCTTCGAGCCGATGGCCCAGCACCTCATGAAAGAACACGGCAGCGGCACGTCCAGAGAGGATTGCAGGACCGTCGAATGGCTGCGTCACCGGCGCTTTGCGCAGCGCCTCGAGACTCTTGCCCAGTTCGCGAGTACCGGCTTCCATGTCGGCCTGCGAGGGCAGACCGTCAGCTGTCTCGGCTTCGAAGGTCTGGGCACGAAACAGATCCATGCCGTCATCTGCGCGCGTGACAGCCAGCACAACAACGCGTGCCTGCATGTGCGGGGCAACGACGCGCGAGCCCTCCGACGATGCGAAGTAGTCGGTTTCGTTCTGCACCGTCAGCATCACCATGTTCTGATAGACATCCGGATAATCGCGGAAGACGCGGCTAAGGGCCTTGACTCGTTCCTCCCACGCGGCGCGGTCAACCGCGACCGGCGGGGCTGCCTTCTCGATAGAGACCTGCGGCGGCTCCTGGCTGAAGTCGGGCGAGGTGTCCTCCTCCTTTGCGCGTACCTGGGCTTCGGTCTTCACGCGAAGGTAATTTTCAAGCGCGCTTCCATAGCCCGCGTTTGTGGCAAGCCACAGCGTGCGGGCCAGCGCGCGGCGATCGTCGCCCAGGGGCAGCTGCATACTGTTAACGGCCGAGCCGCGATGCGTGCCGTGCGTGTTGTCTAGCTTGGGGTCGCCGATGCGTACCTGCACGTCAGCCACGCGCATGCGATTGGCAGAACTTTCGCCGAGAGCGCCGAATTGGGCGCGGATGCTGATCGAAGAAGCGTCGGCGACCGAATAGCTGAGAAAGTAGGGCGGCAACAGCTTATCCGCATCCTTCTGGTTTGGAACGGGCTTGCCCAGCGTTGTAAATGCGCGCTGGAGCTCGCCGGCCATCGTATCGAGCAGGACGGAGGAACCTGGGGCCAACTCTTTGGCCGAGGCGAGCATGCGCGACGGGGGCTGCTGGGCGGCGAGCGGTGCGCAGGAGACCGCGGCCAGGAGCAGCGCAACCATCGTTCGGGCTTGAAACTGTCGCTTGTGCATTCGCAGAGTAGGAGGAGGTCCTTGCAACGTGTCGGAGGAAAACATCGGTAAACTTGATTGTCGCAGAATCGCGCGACTCCCGAAGGAGCGTATGGCAATTCTCCCACGACTGGCTCTTGCCGCGGCGATTGCGATTTCTGTAATGTCGGCGAGCGCGGTGGTCGCCTCCCAGGCTGGGTCGGCGCCGCAGAAGCCGAAAGAGCCCACAGCCACCGCACCCCAGCCGCACTCGGAGCAGGCATATTCTCTGCCGCCCGACAAGCTTGCCCAGGCTATTGCACTCAATAAGATACGCATCGCGCTCGATATCGCTGGTTCGCTGTGGGGCTTGATCGTTCTCTGGGGTCTGCTCGCTTCGGGCACTGCCGCTCGGCTGGAAGCATGGACGCGGCAGAAGACAAGCCGGCGCTGGGTGCAGGGACTGGCGTTTTTCGCGATTCTCATCGTGTTCCTCACTCTTGCCGGCCTGCCGCTCGATCTCATCGGACACGCGGCGAGCCTCCATTACAAGATCAGCGTTCAGCGGTGGCCCGGCTGGTTCGCCGACCAGGGCAAGGGACTGGCGGTTTCACTCGGGATCGGCGTGCCCATTTTGCTGTTCTTCAACTGGATTGTGCGGGTGTCACCGCGCCGCTACTGGTTTTGGACCTGGCTCATCTCGATTCCGTTGACTCTGGCTGCGGTTTTCCTGGAGCCGCTGGTGATCGATCCCATCTTCAACAAGTTCGAGCCTCTCGAGAAGACACACCCGGCGCTCGTGGCCCGGCTTGAGCAGGTGGTCGCGCGCACCGGCACGAAGATCCCTCCCGAGCGCATGTTTCTGATGAAGGCCAGCGAGAAGAGCAATGGGATCAATGCCTATGTGACAGGCATTGGCTCAAGTAAACGCTTTGTGATGTGGGATACCACAACCGACCGTATGCCCGACGATGAAATCATGGCCATCTTCGGCCACGAGAGCGGCCACTACGTGCTCAACCATATTGTGAAAGGGTTGATCCTCAGCTCACTGGGACTCTTCTTTGCCTTCTGGGTCTGCGCGCGTGTCGCGGAGTGGCTCGTGCGCCGCTTCGGCGAGCGATGGGATGTTGACTCCGTTGCGAGCCGTGCCGGATTCCTGACGTTGCTCCTCGCTCTCTCGCTGGCTGGATTCGTCTCCACTCCCGTTAGCAACGCCATAAGCCGGCACTTCGAGCACGAAGCCGACGTCTATGGGCAGGAGGCGATTCACGGCCTGGTTCTCGACGATCAGAAGACTGCCGTTTCGGCCTTCAACCATCTGGGCGAGGCCTGGCTTGAGGTTCCTAATCCCAACGCATTTATCGAGTTCTGGTCGTACAGCCACCCCTCAGTGCAGCACCGCGCCGAGTTTGCCAAGCATTATGATCCCTGGGCGAATGGGGGACATGGAAGGTTCTTCGGCAGATGAGGTTGGCAGGAAGGCTTCTTCTCACCGAAAAGTAACTTGTTTCCAAAATGCACCTCGGGCTATAGTTTGGACGCTCCCGGCCGAGTCCGATTTCGATTTCTCGAACTGAGGTAGTGATGCGTCTGCAATCCTGTGTTTTTTTGAAGTTTGCTCTCTCTGGCTTACTGATCCTTTCATTTCACTCCGGAGCGCTTGCCGCATACGGACAGGCGCCGGATGCTGAATTCAAGTTCACCAAGATCGACCTGCAACTGCTCGACGACATCAATGAAATCGACCGCCAGGTCGCCAAGAAGGGCCTGATCTTCGAGAATGCGGATCTGCAAGCCTATGTGGACTCAGTCTGCAAGCGGCTGATCGGCGATCGGCCAACGCCTGAGAATGTGAAATTTAGGTGTCTGGTTCTGCGCGATCCGATGCAGAACGCATTCTCGGAGCCCAACGGCACGGTGTACGTCACGACCGGCCTCCTGGCTCTGCTCGAGAACGAGGCGGAGTTGGCCGGTATTCTGGGGCACGAGCTCACGCATACCTACAATCGCCACCTGTATTTCGAGAACCGCAGCATGCGGAAGAAGGTGCTGACAATGAATATTCTCAGCATCGCTTCGGCGGTCCCCGGAGTTGGTGCGGCGGTCGCGGTAGGCGCTGCAATCACGGATCAGATTCTCGTTGCGTCGGTTTACGGTTACTCGCGGGAGAATGAGGCGGAAGCCGACAGCAACGGTTTGGTGACCATGGTCGCCGCATCCTACGATCCCAATGCGATGGCGCGATCGTTTGAACTGCTGGACCAGGGATCGCGATACGAATTCGAACCTTTCGACACGTTTTATCACGACCATCCGAAACTCACGGAGAGGCGAAAGCTCGCTCATGATTTTGCGACTGAGCACCCCGTCGCGAATCCCCGGCCGGCTCCGGAGAAGGAATATCTCACAAAGGTCGGGCCGGCTATCTGCTACAACATCGAAGCCGACATCAACAGCCGCCGGGCCCGCTCGGCCGTGCGAGCGTCACAGAGATTGGTAGACGCTTTCCCGGATCAGCCGAGGTATCAGCTTCTGCTCGGCGATTCTTATCGCGCGCTCGGAGCAAAGCCGAAGACGCTTTCCGACGACGAGATGACCCGCCACGGAAAATCGGAGGACCGGAAGAACTACTTCAGGCGAACCGAACAGGAGGAACAGAAGAGCCTTCTCGAGAAGCCCGAGGGCCAGGCCGTGCTGAAGGAAAACCAAGCCCAGGCAGAGAGGCTCTACCTCGGTGTCCTGAAAAACGATCCCTCGTATGCCGATACGTATCGGGACCTCGGTTTCCTCTATGAACAGCAGGGAAAATACACCGACGCTGCCGCTCAGTATAAGCACTATCTCGCCATGGTATCCGGAACGAGTCTTGACCACCGTCGCGTTGAGCTTCGGCTGGTAAATGTTCAAAAACTGATCAGCCTCGCGCCCAGCGCGCAATGATGGTTGGGCGCACGCAAAAAAGCACTGTCAAGCACATCTTGAAACCTGTGTGACGTAAGGAGTGACGTTATGAAAGTGAATCACTGGTTGTTTCCGGCCATCCTTCTCTCTGCTTCGTGCGTGTTGCCGGCACGCGCTGCGACCGGGTCCTGGTCGTATGAACACCCTAAGGTCAAATCAGGCGAGTTTGCCATCCGCACCGCCTGCATGATTCCTGCGGAAGGCAAACTCTCGAAGCTAGGGGTAAAAGGCCGGGAGGGTATGGCAAAAGAGTCCGACGACTGGAGCACCAACCTGCAGAACGTGGTGGAAGCTCACCTCAAGTCGGCTGGAGTTTCGTTGATGCCCGCGATAAGCGCCGGCGAGAGCGGTGCGTCTGACGATGAAGTGCGCCAGGTCGTGCTCGGGATCCAACAGAAATACGACGAGGTATCTGCCAAACTGAACAGCAAGCCGAAGGACATCGGCAAGTCGCGCTACACGTTGGGGGACCAGGTAGCCCTGCTGCCCTGCGCTGCGAAATCAGACGTGCTTGTCTTTGTCGAGGGTGAGGGCGAGGTCCTGACCGGCGGCAAGAAAACGATGTCGATGTTCATCGGGGGCGCAGCCAATTCAAATGCTACGCTCATCCTGACCATGGCAGATGCTAAGACCGGCGAGATCCTTACCTTTGCCAGGCTCGTCAACATCAACGGTGTCGCGGGCGGGCAGAAGTTCATGGACGACACG
>Ga0126381_100006158_pt1 | contig 13271 bp, 6 predicted proteins | sample PanSoiMetPlot_28_FD_96465 | JGI IMG/M metagenome (GOLD analysis project Ga0126381, IMG submission 96465) | Tropical forest soil microbial communities from Panama - MetaG Plot_28 | ecosystem: Environmental > Terrestrial > Soil > Tropical forest > Bulk soil | place: Panama | collected 2016-02-17
CAGCGATTCACGCCCGTAGTCCTCCGGATACGTGACATCGAATTCCTTCTCGTCGCCCACCGAGGCGCCGGTCAGGTTTTCAGTGAAGCCCGGAAGAGTCTCGGGGCCGCCGATCAGAACCTGCACTTCGTCCGACCTGATGCCTTCATCGGTTCCCGAAAGGCTCTCCAGTGAAACCACGGCATAATCGCCATTCGCGAGCGGACGTGGCTCTTCGTTCACGTATTGCGCTTTCGTCTCGCGGATCTCTTCGATGCGCTTATCGACATCCTCAGCGGTCACCTGCGGCTCGGAATAGGGCGTTTCCACGCCGCGATATTCAGCCAGTTCGAACTCCGGGTAAACCTCGAATTGCGCTTTGAAGCGAAGCGGCTCGCCATCGTGAAAATGGACATCGGAGATATTCGGCGAACCCACCATGCGAAGGTTTTCTTCCTTCACCTTTGCTTCAAAAAAGCGCGGCACCAGATTCTCCAGAACCTTCTGCCGGATATCGCTCGAGAAACTCTTGCGCACGAGGGACAACGGCGCCTTGCCGGGACGGAAACCCTTCAAATGCGCCTTGTTCTGAAACTGTTCGGTTACCTTACCGGTCTCTCGCTCCACGTCCTGCGCAGGGACGGAGATCTCCAACTCGTGCTTGCAGCCTTCCACTAATGCCAATTCGGATTTACCTCGGAATAATTCAGGTCGAAACCTTCAGGATAACAGGACGGGCGGCGTGGTACACGTAAGGGTTTGCCCGCATGCTGTTGATTTCAATCGCGCCAGCCGCGGCGCCGCGTCGATGATGGTCCCTCCTTCCGCGCCCAAAACTCCCACGCCCCGCACCGCTCATGGCGAGACGGTGGTCGATGAATGGTTTTACCTTCGGGACCGCGAGAATCCCGCGACCATTCCCTATCTCGAGGCCGAGAACGCGTACACTGACGCGATCATGCCGCCCGCTGGCGACCTGCGGCAACGGCTTTATGACGAGATGATCAGCCGGATCCAGGAGAACGACTCCACCGTCCCCTGGCAGTTCGGAGATTACGAATATTATTCGCGAACCGAGCGTGGCCGGCAGTATCCCATTCACTGTCGCCGAGTCATCGGCTCGGAGCGGGAAGAGATTTTACTCGACTGCAACGAGCTTGCGGCAGGGTACAACTACTTTTCGCTGGCTTTTCACGTCGTAAGCGCCGACGGGAGGCTGCTCGCTTATGCCACCGATACGGACGGGTCGGAGGTCTACACGCTGCGCTTCCGAAATCTGAAAACCGGCGAAAGCATTCAAGGGGAAATATCTGGAGTCTATTACTCGGCGGATTGGGCGGCGGACAGCGCCACGTTCTTTTTCACAACTCTGGACGACACGAAACGGCCGTATCGGCTTTGGCGCGTAAGAGCGGGTTCGGACCCAGCGCCCGTTCTGGTTTACGAAGAGCCCGATGGTCGCTTCAATGTTTCGATCCGAAGGACTCGTAGCGGACGCTATCTGCTGCTGACGGTGGATAGTCATGCTTCGAGCGAGATCCGCTATCTCGAGGCCGAGACACCCGAAGGGGAATTCCGCCTGATCGATGCGAGGCGAGACGATATTGAATACTTCGTCGAGCATCACGAAGATCGGTTTTACATCCGGACGAACGAGGGCGGTCGTAATTTCCGGCTGCTCCGTGCTCCTGCCGCGGATCCTTCACCGGCGAAGCGAGTCGAGGTCATCCCGCATCGAACCGATGTCGCTCTTGAGCGCGTGGATGCCTTCGAAAACCACTTGCTTTTGATCGAACGTGCGGATGCGCTTCCCCGCATTCGTGTCGTCAATCTCAGCGATGAGGCGGATCACGTCGTCACACTCGACCAGCCGGTTTATACCATCCATCCGGAGCACAACGCCGAATACCAAACGACGCGCTTCCGGTTCGCCTACAGTTCGCCAATCGAGCCGCGATCAGTTTTCGATTACGACATGAACACGCGCGAACGCGAGTTGAAGAAGCGGGATGCGGTCCTCGGCGGGTTTGATACGAACAACTACGCAACCGAGCGAATCTTCGCCACCGCCCCCGATGGCGTGCGCGTTCCCATTTCGCTCGCCTACCGAAAGGACGCCCGCCGCGAGGGCCCGGGCCCTCTTTATCTCTACGGCTACGGCGCGTATGGCATCATTACCGAACCGTCATTCTCCTCGGAACGCATCTCTCTTCTCGATCCAGGCGTGATCTTCGCCATTGCGCATATCCGCGGTTCGGGCGATCTCGGCAGAATCTGGTATGACGATGGCAGGCGGTTCAGGAAGAAGAACACCTTCACCGATTTCATCGCCTGCGCCGAGCATCTGATCGCCCAGGGATACACATCGCCCGATCGTCTGGCGATCTCCGGGGGCAGCGCGGGAGGACTCCTTATCGGCGCGGCGCTTAATGCCCGGCCAGACCTCTTCCGCGCCGCGGTTGCGTATGTGCCGTTCGTCGATGTGGTTAACACCATGCTCGATCCGAACCTGCCCCTGACCGTGACCGAATACGACGAATGGGGCAATCCGAACGAGCGGGCAGCATACGAGTACATCCGCTCCTACGCGCCGTACGAAAACGTGGAGCGAAAAGCGTACCCCGACATCCTGGCCACCGCTGGCCTGAATGATCCGCGCGTCCCTTATTGGGAGCCGGCCAAATGGATCGCGAAACTGCGGGACTGCAACGCTGGCGGCAGCGTGATCCTGCTCAAAACGAATATGGGCGCGGGCCACGGCGGGCCATCCGGGCGCTACAAGAGACTGGCGGAGAAGGCGTTCGAATATGCGTTCATTCTCCCGCGGCTTGCGCCGGACGCCTCCGAGCCTCGTCCTGCCGAATAAACGACGCCAGCGCGCCCGCGCCGATCATGCACGCGGTGAGGCGCCAAAGACCCGTTTCGAAACGGCCGGTGCGCGTCCGCAGATACCCGAAGATATAAGGCCCAACGAACCCGCCCAAATTGCCAAACGAATTAATCAGCCCCACAGCCGTCGCGGCGGCTGACTTCCCCAGAAATCCGGACGGAATGCTCCAGAAGACGGGCAGATAGGCCTGGAACGTGAATCCCACAAGACACAGGAACGAGATCACAAGCGCGAGATTGGACCCCGAGAGAATGGCCATCGCCAGACTCACGCCCGCAAGCAGCATGGGAACAGCGGTGTGAAGCGTTGGACGCCTTGTCCGCGACGCGAGATATCCGTTCAGGAGAATCCCGCCGACGCTGCAGACGTATGGCAGCACGGTGACCACCGTACGCCAGACGACCGACATGCTTTTCATGTTGTCGGTGATCGAGGGCAGAAAAAACAGAATCGCCTGGTTTCCCGTCACGATCAGGAAAAACGACGCGGCCAGCAAAGCCGTGCGTGGCTGCCGCAAAGCATCCATGATGCCTGTGCGCCGCGCCGCCGTCCGCTGCCGCTCCTCCGCCGCAAGTTCTCCCACAAGCCACTCCCGCTCGTCATCCTTCAGCCATCTGGCCTGCGCGGGACGATCCGTCAAATAAAACAGCGTCACAAATCCCAGCAGCACCGGGGGCAGGCCTTCGAGAATGAAAACCCACCTCCAGCCTGCAAGGCCATACCAATGGACCGTCTCGAGAATCCACCGCGAAATCGGGAGTCCAATCACGATCGATAGCGGCTGCGCGATCATGAACCACGCCTTCGCCCGCGCGCGATCCTGTTCGCGGAACCAGTGCGACAGGTAAACGACGACGCCCGGAAAGAAACCCGCTTCGGCTGCCCCAAGCAGAAAACGCAGCCAGTAAAATTGTTCGCGGACACTCAAAGGCAAGGGAAGCAGGCCGGCGAATCCCGAAAGAGTCGCCACTATTCCCCACGTGACCATGATTCGCGCCAGCCAGCGCCGCGCGCTCCAGCGCTCCACAATCAGCGTGCCCGGGATCTCCAGCAGGAAATAGCCGATAAAGAAAACACCCGCGCCGAAGCCGATCACCTCGTCGGTCAGATTCAGCGCGTTCTGCATCTGTAGCTTTGCGATAGAGATGTTTGCGCGGTCGAGATAGGCGGTTACGTAAACCAATATCAGGAACGGCATGGCGCGCAGAGTGACGCGCCGCCGCGTGCGCTCGGCCAGATTGTCGGGAACCATTAATTGTGTGGACTAGGGAACAGCGTATCGCGGCCCAGTAGCCACTGCGGATCGAGCCGTCGCTTGACCGCTTTCATCGCCTCGATATCCTCCGGTCGGAACTGTAGCGGCAACAGGTGGGCCTTGCTTTTCCCGAGACCGTGCTCGGCCGAAACCGTACCGCCAAGCTCCACTGCTTTTCGCGCGAACTCTGTCATCAGCGCGCTCGCCGCTTCGGCCTGCCGCTCGGTCCCGGGCAGCATGTTGGCGTGGACATGCGCGTCACCGATATGTCCGTAAAGCACATACTGGTCTGGCATTTCAGCGTCGAGGCGCTCTCGGTAGTACGCCAGCATTTCTCGGTTGCGCGCCACCGGAACCGCGTAGTCTGTGCCCTTTTTCTGAAAGCCGCGCTTCGACACCGTTTCAATCACAAGTTCGGGCAGCGAATGCCGGAATCGCCGGAAGCGCTCTCGGTCGCGCGCCGATTCGGAAAACCACGACGCCTCAAGCAAGGCTCCAGCCGATTCCAGGCGCTCATCCCATCCGTCGATCTCCTCGCCTTCGATGAGCAACGCGGCCTTCGCTTCGGCGGGAATCTCCGGGTAGCGCCCGCGCAGCAGATCGAGCGCCGATGCGCCCACGTATTCCAGCATCCGGAGGTCATTCACCGGACGCCAGGCATCCACCGCATCCAGGGCCTCATCATCGGAGCCGAAGAACACGACGCCGGCGAACAGATGCGCCGGCAGAGGCAACAGGGCGATCTCCGCCTCGAAGACCACCGCAAGCGTTCCCTCGGAGCCGCAGATGAGGTCGATCCAGTTCATCCCCGGCTGCAAGCGATACCCCGCCGTCGTCTTGCGGACGTCAGGCAGGGCGATATGCGGAACGTCGAAGTCAATCTTCTCCCCCCGGCGGAACTCGGCAGTGGACCCGTCCATAAATGCGACGCGCAACGAAAGAATGTGGCGTCTCGTCGCCCCGAACCGGAAACTCCGCGATCCGCTCGCGTTCGTCGCGATCGTGCCGCCGATCGAGGCAGTGATCTCGGTCGGATCCGGCGCGTAGAACTGCCCGGAAGGCGCCGTAGCGTCCCGGATTTCGAGCAGGCTGATCGCCGCTCCTACCCGCGCGCTCCCCTGCCGGATCTCCAGCCTCCGGAACTTCTCCAGCGAGAGTGCCCATCCGCCGCGCGCCACGCGGCCGCCAGTAAGCCCGGAACCCGCCCCAACCGCCGTCACCGGAATACCGCGCGCGGATGCCTCGCGAAGTACCGCGGAAAGCTCTTCCTCATTTGCAGGGATTTTGACGTCGTCCGCCCAACCGGTATATCCGGAGGCATCTCTGACGTAGGCGGGGTTCACCACCCCATTATTTACGTGAGGTCTTTGCGGCGATCTATACCGCCGTCCAGATGAGCGCGGCTGCCATGGCAACCAATTGCAGTACCGCGAACACCTGTATCACCCGATCGCGGCGTCGCGACCGAATCTCGTCTTCAAAAAACTCCGGCTCGTACGGCGCCACGCCGATCGATCGGAGAAAATCGCTGTCCGTAAGCTGCGTCAAAAGCCCGGGCCTCGTTTCTTTTTCATTTCGGAAGGCCGTTTCGGGGGCGGTTCCGCGCCAGGTTGCTTCTGCAGCTTTTCGCTGTTGACGTTTTGCTTCCGCTGCGCCGGCGACCCGCTCTCCACATCGAGTATCGCCTGGGTTTCGGTTGCCTGTGCCCGCACGCCTTCCCGAACATTATCGTTCGGATTCACGATAACAAGATCGCCCTGCGACAGACCGGCAGTAATCTCCGTCGCCGCTCCGTAATCGCGCCCCAGTGTCACGTTCTGCAGATGCACCGTGCCGTCAATCGTTTCCCCTTTTGATTTGCCGTTATTATTTCTGCTCGGCGGCGGCACGCGTTTCACATCCCGAAGGACACCGACATGAGCGCCAGCCGCATCCACGATGAGCGAATCCCCCGGGACAAGGATCGGCTCACTCACTCTCTGGATTTGAAGTTTCACGTTCACGAACATTCCCGGCCTGAGCTTGCCATCCGGGTTGGGAACCTGCACCTCGGTCACCAATGTGCGGGTCGCGGGGTCAAGCGCCTGAGCCGTTCGGGTTACCCGCCCGGGGAAATCGTGGTCGCCGAACTCCGCCGCGGAGATGCGCGCCTCTTCTCCAACTGTGACAGAGGGCGCATTCGGCTGCGGCACGTTGATGTAAGTGCGTAAACGATCCGTCTGAGCGACCCGAAACATCAGTGTCGTTCCGGTGGTGATCAACGCTCCCACGTCAATATTCCTCAGCGTAACGACGCCATCAAACGGCGCGGTGACACGCTCAAATCCCTGCAGTTCAACCAGGCGCCGAAGATTTGCGCGCGCCGACTCTACATTCTGTGAAGCCGCGCCCTCCGCTTCCGCGAGCGCCGAGACATTCGACACCTGAGTCTGATAGTTCGTCTGTTGCGTATCGTTGTCCTGACGCGCTACCGCTCCGCGCGCCACGAGATGCTCATATCGCGCCGCTGTTACCCGCGCGAGTTCTTCATTCGCTTTGCCCTGTTGAAGATTCGCGTCCGCCTGTTTCAGCGCCGATTGCGCCTGGGCCACCTGCGCGCGAGCTTGCGCGACCTGCTGATCCAGATCGGGCGCTGCGATGATCGCCATCACCCGGCCCTTTCTTACCCGATCGCCGATGTCCACGAACCGCTGCGCTACATAGCCGTCGGCGCGGGCGAGGATGGGAGCGTCGGTGATCGCTTCCGTCGTGCCGGGCAGCATCAGTTCATCGGCGCCGGCCGAGGACTGCGCTCGAACGAATTTTACCTGGGGCAGCGCTTGCTTCTCCTGACGCGATTCTTTCTCAAGCTCTTTAGCGCGCAGGTGGCGCGGCAACCAGCCCAGAAGCGCCGCCAGGACCAGCAGGATCAGAAATGCTATCCCAATCAGCCAAAGCGTTCGTCCCCGAGGCCGCGCCGCTTTGGTATCGTGCCGGGCGCCGTTTTTCTCCTTGAGTTCCTTCAGTTCCCGGCGCAAGGCTTCGATTTCTTCCCGGAGTCTCTCTTCTGCGGGAGCCTCGATCCGCGGCGCCTCCTCGCGAGGCGGAAGGAGTTTCTCATCCGCGTCGATCATGATCCTCCTTCGCGGGGGCGCCTGACTCATGCTCTTCCTCGGCGATACGCCGGTCGTAATCGATAGGTGCTTCCTTCCGCAAGTAGGTGTAAATGATCGGAACAATGAACAGAGTCGAGAACGTCGCAAGCGTCAACCCGCCGATAACGGCTCGGCCGAGCGGAGCGTTCTGTTCGCCGCCTTCACCGAGAGAGAGGGCCATCGGCAGCATGCCCAGGAGCATTGCCAAAGCAGTCATGCAGACCGGCCGCAGCCGCGTGAAGCCTGCTGAAAGCGCGGCTTCGCGTACGTTTTTGCCCGCCGCGCGCTCATCATTCGCGAAGGTGACCAGCAGAATGCTGTTTGCGGTGGCGACCCCCACCGACATGATTGCTCCCATGAGGCTGGGCACGTTGAATGTGGTCTGGGTCATGAACAGCATCCAGAGCACGCCCGCAAAAGCGCCCGGCAGCGCCATAAGAATGATCGCCGGATCCACCCAGCTCTGGAAATTCACGACCATGAGCAAATAAGCGAGCGTCACGGCGAACGCCATTCCCAGCCCGAGCCGTACGAAGGAACTCTGCATCGTTTCCGCCTGGCCCCGAAGATCGAGCTTGACGCCTTTGGGCAGATGCGACCGCATGCCGTTCATTACTTTTTCGACATCAGACCGGACCCCGCCGAGATCCCGGCGATCGACATTCGCGTAAATATCGAATACCGGTTGCACGTTGTAGTGGTTCACGATCTCGGTGGAGACCCCGCGTTGCAGGCTCGCGATGTTGGAAAGCAATTGGGTGCTGGTCTGCGGTCCCGAGGCGCCGGCGTAGGCGGCCGAGGCCCCGCTGGGCGCGGCGCCGGTATTGTAAAGGTTTCCCACCGCGGTGTTTCCTGTAGCCGCTGGCGTGGCGTTGGCGGTGGAAGTGGATCCGCCGGTCGAAGCGCCGGAACCGCCCAGACTCGAAATAGGCGTTTTCATCAGCGCATCGAACGAATTGATCAGAATCTGCGGCGTCTGGACGGCGACCTGATAGTTCACGCCATTCTGCGGATTGAGCCACTGGTTCGGCGCAACCTGTCCGCTCGAACTGAGCGAGATCAGCAGGCTATTGCTTACGTCGCGCTCCGTGAGACCAATCTGATTCGCCTTGCTGCGGTCGACATTCACCCGGACTTCGGGATAGTCGACGATCTGGTGGACGTGCACATCCACCGCCCCGGGAATCGCCGACATTTTCTTCTCGATCTCTTTTGCGATCTTGTAATTCCCCTGAAAATCCCGTCCCAGTATCTGAACGTCGAGCGGCGCGGGCAATCCGAAATTCAGAATCTGGTTTGTAATGTTCGCCGCTTCGAAGGTGAATTCGCAGTCCGGGAAGCGCTCGCGAAAGCGTGCGCGAAGTTGCTCGTTGTATTTTTCGGTCGGATGATGGTCCTTCTTCAGCGAGACCAGGATGTCCCCGTCGGAGTCGCCGAGCACCGGGTTGTCGCCGAACGCAAGATTGATACCGCTGTTGGGAAGGCCGATGTTGTCGAGAATCGTATCGACCTCATTGGCGGGAATGACCTCGCGCACTAAGGCATCAATGCGCGAAAAATAGTGCTCGGATTCTTCGATCCTCGTCCCTGACGGCGGCTGCACATGAAATCGGATCTGTCCCGAATCGACTGTGGGGAAGAAGTCGCGTCCGATAAACAAAGTCAGAACCATCGAACCTGCGACGAATACGCCGAACACGATCAGGAACGCGCCCCGATGATCGAGACTCCAGTCGAGAAATCCGGCGTATCGATCGCGCATCCGATCGAAATAGCGGTTGAACTTATGGTGAATCTTCCAGTTCCAGCCCGGGGCCTCCCCCGGCTCTCCGCCTTCCCCCGCGCGATAAAGATCCACTTCCTTCCGAAGGAGGTAGTGAACCATATTCGGGATCAGCGTGCGCGAAAGCAGGTAAGAGGCGAGCATCGCGAAAACTACCGCTTCCGCGAGGGGCGTGAACAGGAAACGCGCCGCCCCTGCCAACAGGAGCACCGGCACGAAAACGATGCAAATCGAGAGCGTTGAGACGAAAGCCGGAACGGCCACCTGCTGAGCCCCATCCAGCACGGCGCGCGTCAGCGGCTTCTTCATTCCCATATTCCGGTGCGTATTTTCAATTTCGACGGTGGCGTCGTCCACCAGAATGCCAACGGCCAGCGCAAGCCCTCCCAGCGTCATGATGTTGATCGTGCTGCCTGTAACCGCCAGCACGATGAGTGACGTGAGAATCGAAAGCGGGATCGATATGCAAACGATCAGCGTGCTCCGGATGCTGCCGAGAAACAGCAGAATCATCAGGCCAGTCAGCGCGGCCGCAATTGCCCCTTCACGCAATACCCCGTTGATGGAAGCTCGGACGAACAGCGATTGATCGAACAGAAACTTCATTTTCAACTCAGGCGGCAGACCGGCTTGAATATCGGGAAGGGCCGCCTTGACGCGGTTGATGATCGAAAGCGTCGATGCTTTACCGTTCCTGAGAACGGTCAGCAACGCTCCTCGACCGCCGTCCTGCCGCACGATATTCGTCTGAACCGCGGCGCCGTCGCGAACCTGAGCCACGTCCTTAATGAACACGGTCGCGCCGTTTACGGTCTTGATCGGCAGATCGTTCAGCGTATCCACATACAGAGGACTGCTGTTCACGCGCACCAGATACTCTCGCTTGCCGATCTTCGCCGTTCCCGCCGGGAGAATCAGGTTCTGAAGACTCAGAGCGTTCGATACGTCTGTGGCCGAAAGCTGCTTCGCATAGAGCGCGTCCGGATTGATATCGACCATGATTTCCCGCGTTTTGCCGCCATAGGGAAGCGGCAGCGAAGCGCCCTGAATCGTCGCGAGTTGCGTTCGGACGAAATTCTGCCCGTAGTCGTAAAGCTGCGATTCGGTCAGCGTGTCGCTGCCCAGCCCGATCTGCAGAATCGGCACGCTGGATGCGTCGTACTTCACTATTCCTGGCGGAAAAATCCCGGGCGGGAGCGCGCGAAGCAACGTCTGCATGATCGCGGTGACCTGCGCAATAGCGAGTTCCACTTTCACGTTGGGCTGAAAGAAAACCTTGATCACCGCAACGCCGTTGTAGGACTGTGACTCGATGTGCTCAATGTCGTTGACAGTCGTCGTCATCGCGCGCTCGCTCACCGTGACGATCCGTTTTTCCATGTCGTCGGGCGATACGCCTGGATACGTCCACACCACGCTCACAACCGGAATGTCGATATACGGGAAAATGTCAACCGGCATGACCAGAATTGAGGTCACGCCAAGAATCGCGATGAGCGTCGCCATCACGACGAAGGTAAAGGGACGGCGGAGGGCGAGCCGAACGATCCACATGCGGCGCGGTTCTCCGTGACGAGCAGCAGTCCACGTTCCATGGGTATAAGCCGTACGTTGCTTACGCTGCGCCGTTCTGTTTGGAACAGACGCCCTGTTACCTGCAATCGTACGTTTGAGTCAAATGGCGAAAACAGCAGGCGACATTCTTGTGGAAACGATGCTCGACTGGGGCATCGATACGATCTTCGGAATCCCCGGCGATGGCGTGAACGGGATTATCGAGGCGCTTCGAAAACAGAGCGAAAAGATCCGGTTCATTCAGACGCGCCATGAAGAGGCAGCGGCATTTATGGCGTGCGCGTGGGCCAAGTTCACCGGAAGAATCGGCGCGTGCATCGCAACGTCGGGGCCGGGCGGCATCCATCTCCTCAACGGACTTTATGACGCGAAACTGGACGGCCAGCCCGTCCTTGCCATCACAGGCATGCAGTTTCACGATCTTGTCGGGACCAATACCCAGCAGGATGTCGCCCTCGACAAGCTGTTCATGGACGTCTGCGTCTTTAATGAGCGGGTGATGGGCGCCGCGCATATGCAGAACCTCGCGGAGCTTGCCTGCCGAACCGCCCTTTCAAGACGCGGCGTCGCCCATCTGACGATGCCCACCGACTTGCAGGAACAGGAGATTTCGGACGATCAGCGCTCCCACCGCAACAGGCCACATCACGCCGGCAGCGTCTACGCCCGAAGCGCCCGCATCCCGCCCGAAGAGGACCTGAGCGAGGCGGCCGACATATTGAACGCGGGAAAGCGAGTTGCGATTCTGGCGGGTCAGGGCGCTCTGCACGCGGGCGCGGAGTTGGAGCAGATAGCGGAAATTCTGGCCGCGCCAATTGTCAAACCTCTGCTCGGCAAAGCGTGCGTGCCGGACGATAGCCCTTATACGACCGGCGGCATTGGCCTCCTGGGAACCGAGCCGTCGCAAACCGCGATGGAGAGCTGCGACACCCTTTTGATCGTCGGCACAAGTTTTCCCTATATCGAGTTCTACCCGAAGCCGGGAAAAGCGCGCGCCGTCCAGATCGATCTCGATCCCATGCGGATCGCATTGCGCTATCCGGTCGAAGTCGGTCTTGTGGGAGACAGCGTCAACACTCTTCGATCCCTGATTCCGCTGCTCCGCCGCGCCGAGGACCGCGGCTTTCTCGACAAGGCGCAGGAAGGAATGAAGCGCTGGAACGAATTGATGGCTACTCGAACCTCTGACCAGAGCAAGCCGATGAAGCCGCAGGTCGTTGCCCATGAACTCGGAAAACGCCTCCCGGCCAACGCAATTGTGACTGGCGACTCCGGCACGAATACAAGCTGGTGGGCGCGCCACATTCCGGCGAAACGGGGCCAAATGCACTCATGCTCCGGCAATCTGGCCACCATGGCGCCCGGGCTGCCGTACGCCATCGCCGCGCAGATCGCGCATCCGGATCGTCCCGTTTTCGCCATCGTCGGTGACGGCGGCCTGACCATGCTGATGGGCGAGCTGGCCACATGTATCAAGTACAAACTCCCGATCCGAATTCTGGTATTCAAGAACGACACGCTGGGGCAGATCAAATGGGAACAGATGGTTTTCCTGGGGAACCCGGAATACGTCTGCGAACTTCAGCCCATCGATTTCACCGCTGTCGCGCGGGCATTCGGATTCTCAAGCTTCACCATCGATGACCCCGCACGCTGCGGAGCGATCCTCGACAACGCGCTTGCGACCGCTGGCCCGGTGCTCATCGAAGCGGTCGTCGACCAGAATGCGCCGCCTATGCCGCCCAAGGTCACGGCGGAGCAGGCGCTCCATTTCGCTGAAGCCCTGTCGCGCGGTACTAAAGACGCGGGCAAGATCGTAAGAGAGATTGTCGGCGAAAAAATTCGCGAGTTGGTCTGACCGGGATTTTCGTGGGGCGGGCTATCCAGCCCGCAGCCGCCTTTCCAGGCGGCTAGAACTTCGGCGCGTAGTAACCCTTGCGCGCGCGCACAACTAGATCCTTGCGCGTTTTCACCTTGACCGTAACGGGATGATACAAGCCATCTGTCTTCAGGGGGTCCGGGCGGTAGAAAATGTTGTACTGATGCCGCAACTCGTTCGCGATGTTCTCGAACGACTGATCGAGATCTTCCACTTTGAACGGGAAAAACGCCTGTCCGCCCGTCTCCTCGGTGAGATAGCGCAGCACTTTATCGCCATCGAGGTCGTCGCGTTTCGTATTGGTTGAGATGGCGTAGATAACAACATCGGCCTTCTGCGCCATCTCCAGCGCCTGGTCCCGCGAATATCGGCTGGACGTGTCCTCCCCATCGCTGATTACGATCATGGCTCGGCGGAACTTATCGCGCGGCTGGTCCATCATCAGCTTTTCTTTCGAGGCGAAATAGATGGCGTCGTACATGGACGTTCCACCGCCTGGGCGCATGCCCTTGATTCCTGTCTCCAGCTTTTTCAGATCGCCGGTCAGGTCGGTCACCAGTTCCGCGGCGCTGTCGAAACTGACGAGCAGCATCCGGTCTTCCCTGGGACGCATAACGCTCTGCATAAAGCGAACTGCCGCTTCCTGCTCAAACCGGAACTCGTCCCGGATACTGTTGCTGGTGTCGATCAGGACGGCCAGGCGAAGCGGGAGATCGGATTCCGCCGTGAACTGTTGGATGACCTGAGGCTTTTTGTTTTCGATCACCCCAAAGTCG
>Ga0126381_100006159_pt1 | contig 13271 bp, 17 predicted proteins | sample PanSoiMetPlot_28_FD_96465 | JGI IMG/M metagenome (GOLD analysis project Ga0126381, IMG submission 96465) | Tropical forest soil microbial communities from Panama - MetaG Plot_28 | ecosystem: Environmental > Terrestrial > Soil > Tropical forest > Bulk soil | place: Panama | collected 2016-02-17
CACCCTGAGGGCGGAGGTTCCTTTTTCTCCGGTATTGGAAACAAGTCCAGAAGTGGCCTAGGCAGGCCGTCTTAAAACTTTACTTCAGCAACGCGCTTCAAGAGGAGAAGAAGGGTTGCGCGTTCGTCCGGTGTCAGTTCTTGGCGGAGTCTATCGTCGGCGGCCACCCTCGCATCGATGAGGTGTTTTCTGTACTTGTGGCCCTTTGGCGTCAGCTTGACCTGCATAGCCCTGCCTGATTCGGCTTTCCTCTCCGACACAAGCCCTTCCCGAACCATGGATTTGATGGCTCGATGCACAACGGTTCTATCGAGAGCGAGAAGTGTGGCGATTTGATTCTGATTGAGCGCGGCACCGCCCCGGAGTGTGGATAGGATGAAGCCGCGAGTCGCGGAGCAGCGCGTTTTTCGCTCAAGTTGCTTCCCGACGGAAAAATAGGCCGCAGCGACATGGGCCAGTACCGAATCCTTCAGGATGTCTTGAGGAATGTCGCGCCTTGGAACGGTGATCACAGGACCGTCACCGTGGCTTCCAGAGGCCTGCGCCACTGGGGAGTTCCCACGTAAGAAGCCGACTTCTTCCCGATCGCAATCACCATCACAATTTCATGATACCGGGTTGATAGGCCGAGAAATTTGCAGAGCCTGCGGCCATCAAAGCCCTCCATGGGGCAGGTGTTGAGCCCCAGGGCTTCGGCGGCGATCATCAGATTCTCACAGGCCAACGATGTACTCTTCGTGGCCCACTTGAATATGGCGTGCCGAAACAGAGGCGGCATCCCCATTGTCCTCCACAAATGCACCAGCCGAAAAATCGTCCATTTGAACGCGCCGAAAATGCCAAACGGCCCCGGCATGAACAGGATCCGGCCGATCTTTGCCGTCCGCTCGTAGTCTCGAACTTTGGCGTCGCTGAAGCCGCTTCTGCGCATCCACTCCAATTGGGATTGGGAGGTCGCGGCCAGTGACCCGATGTCGGCCACCGCGACCAGCAGCGCCGATGCGGTTTCCGCAGGCCTCTGCCCCATGCAGAGTTTAGCGACGCTTGCTTTTCTGCCAACCGATTCGACCCAAATGAATCGGTAGGGTTGCGCGTTGAAGCTGGATGGAGCATGGCGCGCGGCATCGAGGATTTGCTCGCGCAAAGCTTGTGGGATCTCAACCGGCTCGAAGGCCTTGACTGCTCTTCTGTGGAATAGCGCTTCCAGGATCTCGCTCATGGACACCTCCATGTTGCTATTGCAACATAGAAGTGTTGCAGATGCAACATAAAAGTCCTTGCTAGAAACCGGCGAGAGTCTGCTGAGGTAAGGGCGGTGCGCCAGGAAGGATCGGCGTAGAAGACAAGGTCAGTCTTCTCCGATGTCTTCTTTCCAGACTTCGGGATGGGCCTTCACAAAGTTCGCGAGCAGGTCGATGCATTCCTGAGAGTGGAGGTCGATGACCTCGATGCCATTCTCGCGGAGCCAGTCGATTCCGCCTTGAAAGTTTACGGACTCTCCGACGACGACCGCGCCGATTCCAAATTGACGGATCAATCCGCTGCAGTACCAGCAAGGCGCAAGGGTAGTGACCATGATTTTGTCGCGATAGGTCCGCTGGCGGCGTGCTTTGCGAAACGCGTCGGTTTCACCGTGTGCCGAGGGGTCGCCCTCCTGCACGCGGCGATTGTGGCCCTTGCCCAGGAGCTTTCCTTCGCGGGTGAAAAGAGCGGCGCCGATTGGAATTCCCCCTTCGGCAAGGCCGGCGCGAGCCTCCGCGAGAGCGGTCTGCAACATCTTCTCGAACTCTTCTCGATTCTGATTCGCGTCCGCGCTCACTGGTGGAGTCTTCTCCTTGGATGCATCTTCATTCCGATCTTTGAGCCAGAGGGAAAGCGCGCAGAAATAGGAGGTGCGTTGGCCAGTAGAAAATCGCTACGCATCCCGCGAGAATTACAAGCAAGTGTGACGGAGCTGACCCCCACGCACGGTGCAGCAAAGGATCCTGAAACGCATAATTCATGTTGAGTTCGGGAGACAGAAATCGCGAAAAGATGAGCAATACTCCCGTGATCGCGGTTTGCAATGCCAGGGCCCGGCGATCATAACCAAGGATTTGCAGCGCCCAGAGCAAGACGACCGGCAAAACAATGTGAAAACAAGAAAGCAGCCGAATCCACAGCGCGTAATGCGTATCCCACATGTATTCCGTACCGCCCACCAGAGGATGGCCTGTCGCGATGCGCCAGCAGACATCCAGGGTCCACAAGACGCCGACAAGAGGGGATAAAAGTGCCTGGCTGGAAAGTAGCAGGGAATTGCGGAACCATAACCCCAAGCAGGATACTACGACGCTGACATCGCACAGATGGAGCATGTTCTGCCAGCCCCAGGTCCAAGTATTGACGGGGAGCCAGATGAGCACCCAAACGACTGCAGCCCATCGCACGATAGCGAAAGCCTTTGTTTCTTTGTCCTTTGCTTCTCTGTTCATGGACTTCGCGTTCGGTGCCAAATGCGCCACAGGGTAGCATAGGTCCCAATAGGGGGCTCCAATATGGAGCTTGGAGAGTTCTAAGGATGACCCAAGCATAGGCTCTCATGTGGGCAAAGGCCCAGGAAGAGAGAGCAGCAGAACGCTTGCTACGTTGGCTGAGACAGCGCGAAGACGACATGGCAGCGCTGTTGGCTCAACTCGTCGCTGTGCCTACGGAAAACCCTCCCGGCCGGAATTACAGCGAGTTTGCGGACTTATTTGAAAAACGAATCGCAAAACTTGGATTGCGCTGCGAGCGTCTTGAGCCTTCCTCAAAGCGCAATGCCGCGGACGATACTCCAGCTTGTGTCGCGGTCAGCTACGGGCAAGGCGACCGCGTTTTCTATTTTCACGGGCATTACGATGTTGTTCCCGCGCAATCCGAAGAGCAATTCCAAGCAAGCCGAAAAGGGCATTTCCTGCTTGGGCGCGGCACTTGCGACATGAAGGGCGGGATCGTTTCCATGCTCTACGCGCTTCTCGCGTTGAGGGAGTGTGGCGTCGAAATGGGCGGGAGAGTTCAGCTAATTTTGGTCCCGGACGAAGAAACCGGAGGCGCGCGCGGGTCTGCAAAGTTGGCGGAGCGGGGAATTCTGGGCAGAAATGGAGTTGGCATGCTCCTGGCGGAGCCGACCAGCGGCGTGGTTTGGAATGCAAACCGGGGCGCCATCACCCTGCGGGTTCAGGTCCATGGGAAATCTGCGCACGTCGGTCTGCAGCACCAGGGCGAGAACGCTTTCGAACGCATGCACAGCGTGGTGGGGCGTCTGCAAGAGCTAAAATGCGAAGTGGAAAAGCGCACAACTAGTTCGAATGTAGGCGCAGGCCAGTCGCGCAATTCCATCCTGATGCTAGGCGGGGAGAGCGGCGGCGGCACGAACTTCAACGTAGTGCCGGAAGGCTGCTGGTTCACCATCGACCGCCGAATTAACCCCGAAGAAAACCTGGCGGAGGAGAAGGCTAGACTCATCGATGTTATGAAAGAGTGCCAGCGCCAAGGAATCCCGCTGGAATGGGAGATTTTGCAGGAAGGGGATTCGGCGTCAACCAACAAAGACGAAGCCACCGGGCGAGCTTTAGGTCAGGCCATCCAGGAAATAACGGGCAAACCGGCCAATTTTGAGTTGTGCCCGGGCCTGTTGGAAACGCGGTTTTACGCGGCTCGAGGCATACCCAGTTACGCTTACGGGCCGGGCCTCCTTTCCGTTGCCCATGGCCCGAACGAATATGTGGATTTGCGCCGAGCGACTGAATGCGCGGCGATCTACGCAGTGGCAGCCGCAAAAATCTTCGAGAGAATTGTGCGTTAGTCTCGCGCTCACCTGCCCTTTGCATTTAATAATCGGACCGAAGTACAGGTGTTCCAAAACTGAACTAGTTCTAAGACGCTGACCCGAAAGAGTTTAATTTGGCTGACGGTCTCTCTTGGGCATGCCGCAATATTTTTGAGGTTCAGTTGTCCGGAAGTACTATTTGAGTTTTCCACAGATTCCCTGATGATTTGCCGGTATGCCGAACCTCTACTTCTGCCAGCCGCACGCAAAAAATCAGGGCATGCTACGGGCCGTTCTTTCGGTGAATGAGTGCGAAGCCGTGGTCAAGCAGCATCCGGCGACCTACGTGGGGCAGGATTTTCCTCGGTTGGGCAACGATCCCAGGGCAACTGGCGATTTTGCGGTCATCCGCTTTCAGCCTGAAGAAACCAAGGCTCCCTGGAGGCCCGGGTATTATCGAGTGGATTCGGACCTCAACAAGCTGAACGAATCGTTGATGGCCCTGGCCCGTTAGTTACCCACGGTTTCCAGTTCCAAGCTAAGAACAAAATCCGGCAAAATGCGGGTAAAAGTGTCGCGGGGAGCGGCAGTTTCAAACTGTCGCAGGCAACCAGGTTTGCAAGACGTCGCGCGAATTGGGCGACACTTCGCTAAAACTCAGCCCCATTCCCAAGTGCACTACGGAATACGCCACTGTTGCAGGCGCTTCGAAAGTTTGCGTTTCATTGAAAATCCGCACACGCACCGCAGTGCCGCCCGGCAGAGGGTTGATGGTGTCCACATAACAGCCTGTGGCGCTGATGTCGCTGATGCGCGCAGAAAGCCGTGCGCCGTTGTTTTCTTCTAGAACTTCTGCGGAGGCAATAAAAGAGAATCGCGGGGAACGGCGGCGCTCTTGTTCCATGGCCTGGGACCTTCCTTTGGGCGCAGGCATTTTATACCCATTTCCCAGTTTTGCTAAGCCACAAACTTGGACAGGGCAGCTGTTCGGTTCGCTCTGACACTCCTAAGAAATGCCACGCGGCAGCTATTGATCACTAGGCGACACCGTAGTACCAGGGGCCTATCGACGCGCGCTTTTTGTTTCCGAAGAATGCACCTAACATCAGAGAATCCCTAGTTCACCACGCAAATGGTTGAAGTAGCGACCCCGGGTTCCGCATGGCCCTGATGTAAGGAGACCCAGGTGAAACGCTTTATTTTGTTGAAGTTATCCGCGCTGCTTTTTGGAATTGGTGTTGCATTGTTCCTGACTCCGGCCTGCCAAGCGCAATCCGAAGTTAGCCCTGATCATTTTGATGGAACCGACTCTTGGGCCATGGCCGCGCGGCCGAGTCCTTCTCAGCCGCAAAAACGGCTAGCTTCGAAGCCTTCCCTTCAAGCGAAGAGCCAAAGAGAGACGAAAGGCTCCTCGTTTCAGCTTGCTGCGGATCGCGAGATATCAAGGCCGATGAGCCATGAAGCGGGCGCCATCGATCGCAAGCGCAAGACAGCCGCGCCGAATACCCAAAAGCAATAGACACTAGGCGGCCTGGGCTGGTCCATGAGTGTCGCCGTTCCTGCTCTTTGCGATTCTCCTTTAGCCTAGCCTTTAAAATGAGCCTTGCCGCTTGCGTGTCATTCCCCGACAAAGTCCGTGACGGAAAGAAATTTCCCACAGTACCATCGAAGGAGAGTCCTCTCAGAGTGAGTGAACGAATGTCCCCCGAGGGTGTGCGCCGAAGCAGCCGAATCCCCAAAGAGATTGCTATTCTTTTGACCGGCAGCGACATCGAAGGCAAGGTTTTCTCTGAGCAGACGAAAACCGTGTTGCTTAGCCGGCATGGGGCGGGCATTGTTTCCCGCTACAAGCTTTCCGCCGAGCAGGAGCTGATTCTTCGCCGGCTGGATACGAATAAAGAGACCGAAGTTCGCCTAGTAGGTCAAATCGGTGTCGAAGGCGAGGTCTACACATACGGCGTGGCCTTTCTGGATTCCACGCCTAATTTCTGGGGCATGCAATTCCCAACGCCTTCAGAAGAAGAAAAACAAACGCGCGTCGTATTAATGGAGTGCGCCAGTTGCCAGACGCGCGAAACGGTTGAGCAGAGCGACCTGGAATCGGACGTATATCGGATCAACGAAGGCATTGTCCGCTACTGTAAGAATTGTGGCTCCTCCACATTCTGGAAGCGCGGATCGGAAGATGTTGAGAGAGTTCCTGCAGAGATGGTCCAGAGCCGCGCGATGGGGTGGGTCGACGAGGAGGAGCAGTCACCGGCGCCCGCGCCGGTTGCGGTTGCAGATCCGCCTGAACCAGCGCCCGCGGCACGCCGGGAGAATCGGCGAAAACATGTCCGCACGAAGGTGAACTTCAAAGCTTGCATACGGAGCTTTGCTCACGGCGATGACATAGTGACTTGCGAAGACGTTTCCCGCGGCGGGTTGTGCTTTAAGAGCCGCAAACCATATTCTGAGCAATTCAAGATTGAGGTTGCGGCCCCCTACACGCCTGGAGCGCAGAACTTCTTTACCACAGCTGAAATCGTTCACGTGGAGGAGCTAAAAAACGAAAAGAAGTTTCGTTGCGGCGTGGCCTATTTGAAGAATCGGTAAGGCGCAAAAAAAAAGCTGGTTCACACACGTTCTGGGTTCAGAGATTTGAAGAATCGAAGGGCTTGGGGAACAAATCCCGCATCCGAAGGACTTCCGTTTTTGCTTTGAGATTTGCAAGAATCACCGGCACGTCGCCGCAAAATTCCCAAATCAGCTGGCGGCATGCGCCGCAGGGCGGTGTCAGCGTTTCCGTGTCCGTCACTACAGAGATTGCATCAAAACCGCGCTCCCCTTCGCTGAGGGCTTTGAAAATGGCAACGCGCTCCGCGCAAACGGTTAGCCCATAAGTCGCGTTTTCAACATTGCAGCCGCCAAAAATCCTGCCAGAAGAGGCGCGCAGCGCGGCTCCCACGCGAAAGTTCGAATATGGCGCGTGCGCATTCTCTCGCGCTTGTTTTGCAGCGGAAATCAGTTTGTCGTATTCGCTCACATGCCTGCCTTTCTATTCGACTCGAAAATCGGCCCGCCTGCCCGACGAGAGTCGGGGCAAGCACCAGGCGGCCCCCGCAGAATCCTTATGCCGTAGTTTCCGCAATTCGTGGAATCACTGCTTTTAGCAGACTGATGAACTGTCCTTTGACGCGCTCCGCCGTCTCGAGCACTTCAACGTGATTCAGCGGCTGATCAAGAATTCCCGCCGCGGCGTTGGTCACGCAGGAAATGCCTAGCACGCGAATACCGCTGTGCCGTGCGGCAATCACTTCCGGAACCGTGGACATTCCTACGAGATCGGCGCCAATCGTGCGCAGGTAGCGAATCTCGGCGGGCGTTTCATAACTAGGTCCGGCGAGCCCCGCGTATACGCCTTCGTAGATCCCGATTCCTAGGCGATGGCCCTCACCTACGGCCATCTCACGAAATCTCTTATCGTAAGCGTTGGTCATGTCATGAAAGCGCAACCCGAAGCGCTCGTCATTAGGACCTGTTAGGGGATTCACGCCCTGCAGATTGATGTGATCGTTGATGACGACCAGGCGGCCTCGGGTGAACTCGCGCTTGATGCCGCCCGCCGCGTTCGTCAAGATCACCGCCTTCACTCCCATTCGTGAGAAAACGCGAATGGGAAACATGACGTCCTTCGCCGAGTACCCCTCATAAAGATGCACGCGGCCTTGCATCCCGGCAACGGGAACCGTTCCAACTTTTCCTATAACCAACTGTCCAGCGTGACCTATAGCTGTGGACCGCGGGAAATACGGGATATCTGCATAAGGAATTTTTGTTGAACCGGCGAACTCGTCGGCGAAGCCGCCAAGCCCCGAACCCAGAACCAGAGCGATCTGCGGACGGAGTTTGGTGCGAGAAAAAATGAAATCCGCGGCAAGTCCTGCGCGTTCGAATTCCCCGGGAAGCTCAGGCGCTTTCTTCAAGAGAGATGGTGGCCTGGCGTTGCTTTTCTTTTGCGCTTTCAGCCGCACCTTCTTTGCGCTCATGTAAACATTCCGACGATCGAAGCCGACATCAAGTTGGCCATCGTGCCGGCGAGCATCGCGCGAATCCCAAACTTCGCAAGTTGGCTGCGCTGCTCAGGAGCTAGCGCGCCGATTCCGCCAATCTGAATTCCAACCGAGCTGAAATTCGCAAAGCCGCAAAGCGCAAACGTGGCGATCGTAAACGACCTCGGATCGAGCGACGATTTCAATGCGCCTAGTTGCTGAAACGCCACCAATTCATTGATGACCATGCGCGTGCCGAGCAAATTGCCCATGATTTTGCAATCGTGCCAGGGAATTCCAATGAGCCACGCAATCGGCGAGAGCACCCAGCCAAACACCCGCTGCAAGCTGTCCGGGAACCACGAGATATGGCTGTGGCCCCATCCCATCATGGCGTTCACCAAAGCAAGCAGGGCGATGAAGGTTACGAGCATAGCTCCCACATTCAGGGCCAGTCCCAAGCCGTCAATTGTGCCGCGCGAAATCGCTCCGAGAACATTCGCCTCTTTTTCCATCTTGGGCATTTCGACCTTGCCCGCCGTGAGCGATTGCTCCGTCTCGGGCACCAGCATCTTGGCCATCAGCAGCGTGCCCGGAGCAGTCATGATTACGGCGGCCAAAAGGTGCTTGGCTTCAATGCCAAACGCGATATACGCCGCCATAATGCCGCCTGAAACGTGCGCCATCCCGCTCGTCATCACGCACATCAATTCGGATTTGGTCAACTTGCTGAGAAATGGCCGGATCGTCAACGGCGCTTCGGTTTGGCCCATGAAAATGCTCGCCGCGACATTCAAGGATTCCGCGCCGCTCGCCCCCATCACCCGCGTCATCAACCAGGCCGCTCCGCGAATGATGAGCTGCATCACGCCAATGTGATAGAGCACGGCAAAAAATGCGGCGATGAAAATGATCGTCGGAAGCACTTGAAAGGCGAAAGAAAAACCGAGCGAAGAAACTTTTTTCCCTATCTCCCCAAACACGAATTCCGATCCAACATAAGAAAAACTCAGCAATCGGTTTACTGCATCACCCGCAACTTGAAATACTTGCCGACCGATATCGAAGCGCAGGACAAAAAACGCAAACGAGAGTTGTAGCCCAAGTCCCCAAAGAACGGTTTTCAGCCGGATCGCTTTTCGGTCCGTGGAGAACAAGTACGCCAGGCCAATCATGGTCCCCAGGCCGAGTAGTCCCACGAGTCTTCCCATTCGTTCTCCTTTTTTCTACGCGTTCCGTGGTCCCATGTCCCCGGAATTTCTAAGCGCCAATGATGCGGCGCACCAACGGCCGCTTTTCGCGTGGCCCACTCTCGCTCACTAAGTAGCTGCTCGCAATAAGACTTTTCGCTTCAGCGAGTTTGGTGTCGCTATTGTAATGAATCGTGACTAGTTTTTCGTTCTTTTCCACACGGTCGCCGATGCGTTTGTGAAATTCCAGCCCCACGCCGTGGTCAATTTTGTCTTCCTTCTTCTCCCGGCCCCCGCCGAGCATAGCTAAAGCGATTCCCAATTGTTCGCAATTGGTGGCACCAATGTAGCCTGATGTTTGGCTGACAACACCAGCATGAGAACGCGCCTGAGGCAGGCGGTCCGGCTCGTCCACAATGCGCTCGTCGCCTCCTTGCAGGCGAATACCTTGGCTGAATTTTTCCAGCGCCTGCCCACTGGCGACCATCTTTTCTGCAAGCTGTCGCCCTTCTTCGACGTTCTTCGCTTTCTCACCTAGAAAAAACATCCATGCCGAAAGCTCTAGGCTCAAATCGCGCAAATCCTCTGGTCCGCGGCCCTTCAGCACTTCGACCGATTCCAACACTTCATGAGCATGTCCCGCTAGGCGCCCCAACGGCTGATCCATGTCCGTAATCAGCGCCACCACTTTCTTGCCCATGCGCTTTCCGGTTTCCACCATCACCTCGGCCAGCCGCACAGAGTCTTCTTCTTCTTTCATGAACGCGCCCGAGCCCGTCTTCACGTCAAGTACGAGCGCATCGATTCCTTCTGCAAGTTTTTTGCTCATGATAGAAGCGCAGATGAGGCCGACGTTTTCCACTGTGGAAGTTACATCGCGTAGGGCGTAAATCTTCTTGTCCGCCGGCGCAATCTCCGCGGTCTGCCCGATCAGGCCCATGCCGCAATCGCGCAGAACGCGCCGGAATTCCGCGAGCGACAAATTCACGTCGAAGCCAGGAATCGCTTCCAGCTTGTCCAGCGTTCCGCCCGTGTGGCCCAAGCCCCGGCCGCTGATCATCGGCACGGTGAGCCCGCCTGCGGCAACAATTGGCGCAAGAATCAGCGAAGTCTTGTCTCCCACGCCTCCTGTCGAGTGCTTATCTACTTTCTTTCCTGGAATTTCCGCGTGATTGAGGACTTCGCCGGAATGCAACATCACCTCGGTGAGCGCCGCGATCTCCACGCGGTTCAACCCGCGAATCCAGACGGCCATCAACCATGCCGCCATCTGGTAATCTGGGATCTCGCCGCGCGTGTACCCCGACACGAGAAAGTCAATCTCTTCGCGGGACAGTTCCCCGCAATCACGTTTCTTGCGGATCAGGTCTACGGCACGCATGCGTGTGGAAAGCGATGGCGAGCGTAGCATCCACCCAACGCAGCGTCAATCGAATGCGCTTTCTCTACTTGAAAACCGTTACAGAAGCTGACCCACGTCGGGAGGCAGGTTGCTGATTTGACCAGAAACCACATGCCACCCGCTTGCGCCGTTCAGGTAAACGTGAATCGCGCGCATCTGGTGGCCGAACTGCTGGCCTTTCATGGTGAACCTCGAGGACCACAGGCACGTTGCGACGGCCATGTCTTGATAGATTTGCACCCTGATGTCCGACGCCTGAAAGAAATCGTACTTAACAGTGTCAGATTGAATTAATGTGATCCATTGAGCCTTGTTCACCTGCTGGCCATGAGACAAAGTTCCTGCAAAGTCGTCGTTGTACACGCGATGGAAATAGGCGCTATTCCTCAACTGGATGGCTCGCCCCGCTTCTCTTTCCAGACTGACAATCTCCTGCCGGCGTATCTCTGGGTCATAATTCTGGGTGACACAACGCCTTATGCAATCGCTCCGCTCCGCCGCCCGCTCGTCTTGCTGCGACGAGCCCTGTCCAATCAATAGCCCGATGGCCACCACCGCAACCGCTCCAAACTTAATCATGGCCGATGGTTCTCCTTCATCGGCTTGATTATAGGAGAAAAGCGAAGCGGCCAAATCTTGACATTCCGCAAAGTGTCGAATTTGCTAGAATCTTGCCCCGTCGCGAACTTCCAAACCATTCTCAGACAAGGAGAAACCGGCCGCGATTCTGCGTTTGCGGCACTTGTCACCTACCTCAAGCGCCTCACGGCTAGGAATCGCATGTTAGGTGGGAAAGATGCCATCGAAGTTCCCAATCACCTGCTCCGTACTTTGCGGCGCACCCTCTTTCGCAGCACGCTCGCACAACAACGCCTGCATTCCCGCCGCTCGAGCTGCTTGAATCTCCTGCAAAACATCCGAGAGAAACAAAAATTGCTGCGACTCACGCGACAGCCCCTCAGCGATTTTCCGGTAACTCTCTGGCTCGTTTTTCATCCCCACCCGCGTATCAAAAAATGCGCTGATATAAGGAGTCAAATCTCCCGTCGCAACGCTTCCAAAAAGCAACTGTTGCGCGAGCACGCTCCCCGACGAGTAAATGCAAACCTTCTTCCCCTGCACCTTCCATCGTTCAAGCGCTGCAGGTACATCCGGATACACTTCGCCGCGCAACTCCCCGCTTGCATATCCCTGCTGCCAAATTTTTCCCTCTAGCGCTTTCAGCGGTGTGCATTTGCTGTCCCGTGCGACCAGCCACTGGCCATACACTGCACTCGAACGCAGCCGCTCGTCCTTCAAATCATCGCGCCAACTCGGCGGCTTCAGCCCGCTCCGCTCATCGAGTGAATGCTGAGCGCGCAAATCTTTGATCAGCATGTCAACTTCTGCATCCGCCGCGTGTTCGCGAAGAAAAGCCTCCAGCTTCCGGCTCGCGTACGGAAAAAGTGTTTTGGTGACGAAATCAATCGGAGTGGTCGTGCCTTCGATGTCGAGAAGAATCGCGCGGACTTGCGTTTCGTCGAAAAGCGGCACGCGGGTTATTTTGCCGCAGTTTGCGGCGGAATATAGTGCGGGCCCCAGCAGCCGGGCTCGTAATTCCTGTCAACCCCGCTTTGAGTGTAGTGCGGGGTCCAGCCGGATTTGTCCTGAAACAGTCGAATCGCACGAATGCGCTTATCTCCGCATAGGTCGAACCAGTGCAGAGTTCCTCTCGGCACGCGCATTAAGTCGCCGGCTTCAACTTCAATGGCTACCACGGGGCCTTGCGGCGGATGAATGTGAAACAGCCCACGCCCCGCGATGATGTACCGCACTTCGTCCTCGTCATGCGTGTGCTCGATGTTGAACTTCGCCAGCATCGCGTCCAGCCCGGGCGTGTCAGCGTTCACGTCAATCACGTCCGCCGTCACGTAACGGCCTCGGCGCTTTAACTCGTCAATCTGCGACGCGTACGCGCTCAATACTTGTTCCGCTGACGCGTTTGCCGGCAAATCAGCGGGCGTCTCCCAGCGTTCGTAATCGATGCCGATTCCAGCAAGGTAATCTTGCACCTCGCTGTGCTCTCGGATGGATCGTCGTTCATCAGGGATCTTCAAAACAGCCATACCAACTTTCTCCCGTCCAGCGGTTCGGTCCTCATGCATTCGGGGCCGCGCCGCAGCGCACCACAACTTCCATCAAAAACTCCAGAATCTCCACATGCCGTTTGGCTTCCGCCAGGCTTTCCCCCCAAGTATAAAGCCCGTGGTCTTGCAAAAGGAATCCGTGGGTGCCGGGCTTCTCCCGCAGCGCCTCCGAAACGCGGTCGGCCAGTTCCACCATGTCTTGGGAATTTTCAAGAATCGGCAGCCATTCGCGATGTTTGTGCGTCGCAACGCCGGCCAATCCTTTCAGCATCTCGTATCCTTCCAACGCAAGTCCGCCACGGCGCGCTTCCGCCCCGGAAAGCACCGTGCTCCAAACCGAATGCGTGTGCAGAACCGCGCCCGCATTTTCGCTGCGGACGATCGCCAAATGTAGCAGGGCTTCCGCAGACGGCCTCCCGTCACCTCGCCTCACGTTCGCCTTGTCATCAATCTCCAAAAACTGCGCCGGTGTCAGGCCGCCTTTGTCTAGTCCGGTCGAGGTAATGGCCAGCCGCAACGGTTCCCGCGCAACCACAGCGCTAAAGTTCCCGCTCGTTCCCAGAACCCACCCGCGCGCGTAAAATCCTCTGCCAATCTCCGCCAGGCTTTCCGCGGTTTTCAAAAACCCCTGCAAATTTGTGCCGTTGGAGTCGGCACGGCGCTGCGCCAGGATCTTTCTAGGCCTGCCTTTTCTAGTTCTCATTGGCCGTCATTATAGCCTCGAAAGTCCTC
>Ga0126381_100006160_pt1 | contig 13271 bp, 6 predicted proteins | sample PanSoiMetPlot_28_FD_96465 | JGI IMG/M metagenome (GOLD analysis project Ga0126381, IMG submission 96465) | Tropical forest soil microbial communities from Panama - MetaG Plot_28 | ecosystem: Environmental > Terrestrial > Soil > Tropical forest > Bulk soil | place: Panama | collected 2016-02-17
GAAATCATCCCGGCAGCTTCGGACAAACCGAAGCTGCAAAAGTAAGTGTGAGCCGCGCTTTTCCGTCTTGGAAGAGCGCGGCTCACAAGATCAATTACATCAACCGCAAAAACGGGAGGCTCTCATGCGAAACCAACACTTGAAGGAAGAGAACTGCTTTCGAGCGCAGCAGTAAGCGCCGGAAAGGCTATCCGTCACAAACCACAGTGAAGCGCGGAAGGCAAGTCGTTCATGGCGAAAAAGAACTCGAGGAAAAACTCGGCCGGAACGACTTGTGCCCGTGCGGTTCCGGACGAAGGTTTCAAGCGGTGTTGTCTCCACAGCGGCCGCTATGACGGAAGCAATCGCAACTACTTTTTCCGCGAGTAGCCACCAAAGACGGCTGCACCTTCCATTTCCGGAAGGATGCAGCTTTTTATTTTCCCTTAGTGTGAGGCGAAGGTTGACATTCGCTTTTTATTCGCCTATAGTGTGGCCGGTAGAGGAAACGGGAAACGGGTGGCGCGCCGCCCTGCCTACCGCAAGCAGGCTCCATTGCCGTTTAGGCTCTCTCGAGCTTGCTTGACTGACAAGGCCGGCCGCCGCCCGTGAATCTAGCTCAGAACCCGCTTCCCTTCCAGGAGCTGTCATGAACACCTGTGTCGAAAGCCAAAGCGCCGCACTGACAAACCCCGTCATGGCAACCATCCTTGAGTGTGTTGCCCCTGCAAAAGAAACCGGCCTCGGGCCTGAAGGCCCGAGCTACAGCGATCCGGGACAGGAAGCTCCAACGCAGGGCTCTTCGGACGACCTCCGGGCAAACGACAGCCCTGCGGGTTCTTCCGACGCAGCTTCGCCGCAAACTGAGCCCGCCGCCGAGAAAAATCCTTGGGCTGCTTGGACCTGGCTGGGACTATGCAAATCTCCCACGCCCAAAATCCCCAACATCGTCCACGTGGACGTGGACGCGTTTTTCGCCTCGATAGAGCAGGTGCTGAATCCCCGCCTGCGCGGCAAGCCCGTGCTGGTGGGGCGCGGCTGCGTGGCTTCGGCAAGCTACGAAGCGAAAGCGCTCGGCGTGCGCACCGCGATGGGCTTCCGCGAAGCGCTGCGCGTTTGCCCCAAAGCCATCGTCGTCCCCGGCCAGTACGAGCACTACGCCGACTTTGCCGAGCGCGTCCGCCGCATCCTGGAAACCTACACGCCCGCGGTGGAAACCGCCGCGCTGGACGACTTTTACCTCGACTTCGCCGGAACCGAGCGCCTCTACCCGGATTATCGCGGGGCGCTGGTGCGCTTGCAGATGGAAATCTTCAAGCAAACAGGGCTGAGCGTTTCGATTGGCGCGGCGAGCACGAAAGTTGTCGCCTCGATCGCCTCGCGGCTCGAGCGTCCACGCGGCTTTCGCATGGTCGCTCCCGGCGACGAAGAATGTTTCCTGACGCCGCTGCCGGTCGAGAAACTCCACGGCATCGGCCATGTCCACGCCGCCGCGCTGGCAGAGCGTGGCGTCGCCACCATTGGCCAACTTCGCCGCGTGCCGAAAGCCCCTTTGCAGGCGGCCTTCGGTGAAACCCTAGGCCAGCAAATCTGGGAGCGCGCCCGCGGCCTCGATGGCCGCGAAGTGGTGCCCCCCTCGACGCCCAAATCCGTCTCCCGCGAAACCACCATTGAGGGCGGCACCATTGACACGGAGTTTCTCACCGGTCTGATCGAGTACCTCAGCGAGCGCATAGGCTCGACCTTGCGCGAATACCGCAAGCAGGCGCGCACCCTCGAACTGCGCCTACGTTACGTGGACCATTTTTCGGCGCACCAGGCGGTGCGCCTCTGCAAACCCACCAACGACGAACGCGAACTGCTCGCCACCGCCAAGGAACTGTTCGGCAAACTGTTCACGCGGCGCGTGGCCGTGCGGCTCGCGGGCGTCAGCGTGACCAACCTCGAAACCGACCGCCGCCAAAATGAATTGTTCGATACCAGCGCGAACCGCCGCTGGTATCTCAACCGCGAAATGGATCGCGTGCGCGGCCGCTTCGGCTGGAACGCCGTTTTTTATGGCAAAGGCCTCGCCCTGCGCGAGCATTACGCCACCCAGCCCAACGGCTTGGTGCTCTCCACGCCGTGCTTATCGCGGTAAGCAGGGAAAATAGGAGCCTCGTCTAAAGACCCGAGCGACAGTGCTTTGATATAGGGAGTCACGTTTTGTCGTTGCAGTAGTTGAAGTTGCCCTTTCCTGTCCCCTACTAGATTCCGAGTGACAGGTATGCCCGCAAAAGCGGGGATGCCTCTTCCTTTTCCGGGGCTTCATGTTCATCCATTTGCATTGTCACAGCCACTATTCGTTCTTGCGAGGCATTGCTTCCCTGGACGAGATCATCGCCGCCGCAGTCGAGCAGAAAATGCCAGCGGTCGCGCTTACGGACAGCAATGGGATGCACGCGGCCGTGGCGTTTTACAAGAAGGCAAAAGACAATAGGATCAAGCCGATTGTCGGCGTAACGCTGGATGTCGAGTCGCGAGTGACGAGTGGCGAGTGGCGAGAAAAGACCGGAGAGGTTCCTCGCTTCGTGCGGAATGACAGCTTGGTGATGGTGCTGCTGGCCATGGACATGGAAGGCTACAGCAATCTATGCCAGCTCACTACGCTGCGGCACTTGGGTACGACGAAGCTGTCCGACCTGCCCGCCGGGCAAACGGGGACAGACAAAGCAAGCCCCGCTCCGGCTGATGGGCGGCCAGTAACCTTACAGGAATTGGCGGAGCACAGCCGCGGTGTCATCGCGTTGTGCCCGTTGCCTCGACGAACGTTCGATGACAAGAACCGTAGGGGCACGATATATCGTACCCCTACAAACAAAGGCATAGACGGTGTTGGGACGACGGCTTGGCTCTTGCAACTGAAAGACATATTCGCCGACCGCCTTTACCTCGAAGTGCAGCATCTCTCTCCTAGCGACGGCCGCACGCTGCGCGAGGCCCAGCGCCTCGGCCGCGAATTCGGCATTCCTCTAGTAGCCACAAACAACGTGCACTTCGTCAAGCCGGAAGAGCATCTCCACCATCGCGCGGTAAACGCCATTCGAACCGGCGGATTGCTGACCACCGTTGCGCCGCCCGAGATTACTACCGGCGAAGCCTGGTTCAAGCCCGCCGCGGAAATGCAGAAATGTTTCCCCGATCATCCGGAATGGCTCACAGCCACGCTGGAAATTGCCAACCGGTGCAACCTGGAACTCCAACTCGGCGAACTCATTCTCCCGGAATGTTCCGTTCCCGACGGTGAGTCTGCATTTTCCCACTTGTGGAAGCTCAGCTTCGACGGCGCACGCAAACGTTACAAACCGCTGCTCCCGAAAGTGCTTTCCCGCCTCACGCACGAACTCGAAGTCATCGAGCACTGGCATCTCGCTCCGTACTTCCTTCTCGTTCTGGACATCGTCGATGAAGCACGCCGCCGCGGCATTCCCGCGGTTGCGCGCGGATCGGCCGCCAGCTCCATGGTGACCTATTGCCTCGGCATTTCCCGTGTTTGCCCGCTGCGCTGGGGGCTCTACTTCGAGCGCTTCCTGAACGAGCAGCGCGGCGACTGCCCTGACATTGACATAGACATCTGCGGCGCGCGGCGCGATGAACTGCTCGATTACGTCTACGAACACTGGGGCGCCGAACATGTAGCCATGATCGGCAGCTTTATTACTATGCATGCGCGTCTCGCCGTGCGCGAAGTCGCAAAGGTTTTCGGCGTGCCCCCTGGTGAAGTCGACCGTTTCACCAAGCGCCTGCCGCATCGCACGGTGCGTGAGATATTGCAAGCCATTCGCCAACTGCCGGAGTGCCGAGACCTGCCCATAGACGACGAACCCTGGAAAACAATTCTGCAAGTGGCGTTGCGCCTCGATGACGCGCCACGCCACTTGGGGATTCATCCTTGCGGCACGGTGATTTCGGCGAAGCCGTTGACCCGCTTGACGCCTCTCGAACGCGCCACCAAAGGCATCGTCGTCACGCAATACGACATGAACGCCATCGAAGATCTTGGGTTGATCAAAATGGACCTGCTCGGCCAGCGCGGCTTCACCACTATGTCCCTCGCGCTGGACAACATCGAGAAGGCTGGCACCAACAACAATGGCCACTCCAAAGTCGCTCCCGACGGCATGACTCCCTGCCCCCAACCACGCGAACTCGATTTCGACGCCATTCCCGAAAATGATCCCGCAACCTGCGACGTCGTCGCCGCCGGTCGCACCATGGGTGTATTCCAAATCGAATCGCCTGCCATGCGCGGCATGCTCCGCATGATGAACGCGAGAACACTCGAGGAAATGGCCATCGCTCTCGCGATTATCCGCCCCGGTGCCGCCGAATACGGCTCGAAGGAATTATTCGTCAAGGGCCTTCGTGGCAAAGAAAAAGTCATTTATCCTCACGAGTCGCTCGAGCCCATCCTGCGCGACACGCTGGGCGTCTGCATTTACCAGGAACAGGTCATGCAAATTGCTCGTGCAGTCGGCAAATTGTCTTTGGCCGAAGCGGATCTCGTGCGGCGGTCTTCCGTGAAGTATTCTGGCCCGGCTGATTACGAACGCTTGCGCGGAAAATTTGACGAAGCCGCGAACATGATGGGCTTGACCAAACACCAGCGCGAAGAATCCTGGCAAATGGTCGAGAAATTCGCCGGCTTTGGCTTCTGCAAGGCTCACGCCGCGACGTACGCCGATGTCGCCTACCGCATGGCGTATCTGAAAACGCATCATCCCGCGGAGTTCCTCGCCGCCATGTGCAGCGCCGGCGCGGGCTTCTATCACGTTTCCGCGTACGTCGAAGAAGCCAAGCGCTGGGGCATCGCGGTGCGCCTGCCGTCAGTGAATCATGCGCGGATGGAGTACACCAGCGAAAACACCGCCAACGGCCAGCGCGCGCTTCGCGTCGGCTTGATGCAAATCAAAGGCTTGCGCATCGAAACCATCATCGCGATTCTGCGCGCGCGGGAAGAACCGGGACCGTTTCTCTCTCTTGAAGATTTTCTGCGCCGTGTCCCTGTCGAGCGCGATGAGATTGAATCACTCATCAAAGGCGGCGCCTTCGATGAAATAGGCGATGAAGCGCACAACAACATTCGCAAAATGACGCGCCCCGAAATGCTCTGGCAGTGGAATCTCCTGCAAGCCTCCGGCAAAGGCGCGCACACGAACGGGAGTCACTCTGCCAGAATGGCGCTGCCTGAAAAAACAGAAACTTTGTTTGACGAAACCAATGCGCCGGATCCCGTTGCCTCAACTCTAGCCGAAATGCAAATGCCCGAATACACGCTGGAGCAAAAGCTCCGCTACGAACGCGAAATTTTGGAAGTCTGCGTCAGCGGCCATCCGCTCGATTTTCTGCCGCGCAATGGCGAAGCCTGGAGCGACGAATTGCCAGGTTTAGTCGGCAAACGCATCACGCTTTGCGGCTGGGCGATCACCCACCGCCACGTCGGCACCAAAAATTACCGCAACATGATGTTCGTCACGCTCGAAGACCAGCGCGGCGTCTACGAAGTCGTACTCTTCCCCGACGTTTACGACCGCTACGGCGGCCTGGTCTACGAAACGCGCACTATGCGTGTCACCGGCCGCGTTGAGCCGGATGGCCAGATCCAAGGCGAGAAGCTCGAAGCCTTACGAAAATAGAGGAATAGCTTGAATAACGGAAACCACGGTGTGCTTCATGATTCGGACAAAACCCAAAAACACGCCGGTCGCCGAACCGGACGCCGGACGCCCCGCCGGAAGCGGCGAGGAATGGCTCGGGCGAAACCGCAGCAGCAAGCGTCGCCTCTGGGAGCGGCTTAACCCCTTAAGCCGCAAGCAGATACGCATTATCGCCGAGGCATTGGCACTCGAACAAACCAACGCGCAACTCCCGGAACCGCTGCGGGCCCGCCTGAGCGCCGCCCTCCAGGAGCTCGAGCGTCTGGTCACCCGCATCCGCGCCCTGCTCGTGGAGGTAGCACGTCGGACACCGCCCGGCGCGTAGCCGTTGCGGGGCCTGTTTTGCGGCGGGATACTTTTTATATGGGTGTCCCCTCGAAGTGGGGTTTTTCTGTCTCCGTGGCGGCGGCCTTGGCGCTGTCGGTGTTCGCTATTTCCGCGCGCGCCGACGAAATCCGCCTCAAGGACGGCAAGAAGCTTTATGGCTCTGTCGTCGCCATTGAAGACGGCATGTACAAAGTCAAGACCGACTATGGATATGTCCTCGTCGAGAAAGACAAAATTGCTCTGATCGTCCCTATTGCGACGCCAGCGAAATCTGAACCCGATCCCACTGCGAAAAAAGAAACCCCTCAGCACTCGTCGAAACCCAGCGACGAAGCACGGCCTACGACGGAGCCCGCCGTCGCCACCTCCTCGAACGGTAACCCCGGCGCGGCGTCCGCCAACGCCAGCGTAAAGACCGTCACGCCATCTCCGAACAGCGCAAACACGTCCGCAAAAACTACAGCACCCCCCGCCGCGTCCGCGGCAAGTGTCCCGGCCGCAGCTCCTGCGCCACCGAAAGAGCCTGAAGTCCCCGTCAATCGCGAAGAGGTGACCGGCAATCTTTACACGAACTACACGCACGGCTTTCGAATGTACAAGGCACCGAGCTGGAACCTCATCGAAGAGGCGCGCGGCGCCTTGCCCAATGCCATCGTCGCCATGGGCACGAGTGACGAATCCACGCTAATGGTCGTCGGCGAGGAAAAAACCAAAGATTCCTTAGATACTGCAGCATCGGGCGTCGAGAAACGCTTGCAGGACGTCTACGCCAACTATCGACGTCTTTCGCAAAAGAAAACTGTCCTAGGTGGGATGCCGGCGGTGGAGTTCCAATACCGCGGAAAAGCGGACGAGCATGACTGGTCAGGAAGGCTCGTTGTGATCGCGCGCGCCAAAGACATGCTCACGGTGCTGGCCATGACGTACGCCGACAGCGACCTGATCCAGATCCAGGAAAACGTCATCGCAAGGTCGATCGCGAGTCTCGACTTCAACGTCCACTAACACGATTTTAAAAACCGAGTCTAGATATAGGCTACTGCCGGTCTACATTGGAAGAATTTCTGGTCGGGCAAGTTGCGGTGAGGCCTGCTGCGCCTAGCTCGCCGCCGCCATGCTCGGCTCAGACGGTTTGCGTTCGCGAATCAGCCCGATCAGCGCCTGTGCCGCGCGCGGCAGGCTGCGGTCGCGCCGGTAAATCAGCCCCAGCTCGCGCCAAAGATCCACGCCCTCGACATTTAGCAGCTTCACTTCGCCGGCTTTCACATAGTCCCGCGCAAAACTCTCGCTGATGAACGAAACTCCGGCATCGGCTTGCACGAACCGCTTGATCATGCCGACGCTCGGCAACTCCATCGCCACGTGAATCCGCGAACGGTACGGCCGGAAAAGCTTGTCGAGCACCTGCCGCGTGTAACCGGTGCGAGGAAAAATCAGCGGCTGGCTCGCTACTTCTTCCAGCGTAATCTTCGAGCGGTGTGCCAGCGGATTTTGCGTGCTTACCATGAACCGCAAACGGTCCTTATAAATGCTGTGGACTCTCAAGTTGGGGGATTTCACGGGCATGGTCACGATACCCACGTCGACCGATCCGTCTTCCACGCGCTGCAAAATCTTGTGGCTGAAGTTCCGGTAAATGCTGATGTGCACCAGCGGATGTTTCTGCTGGAACTCCGCGAAAATGTCCGGCAGCAAATAGAGGCACGTCGCTTCATTCGCTCCAAAAACCACCGGACCTTGCACGACGTTTCCTCGGTCGGCCACCACTTGAACCGACTCATCTCGTAACCGCAGCAACTTTTCCGCGTATTCGAAAAGCACTTCCCCGGCCGGCGTCAATTCCACGGACTTCGCCGAGCGGTCCAGCAGCTTGGCTTTGTAAGCCTGCTCCAACTGGCGGATTTGCGCGCTCACCGCGGATTGCGAGCGGAACACTTTTTGCCCCGCGCGTGAAAAACTCTTCAACTTGGCAACGTAGACAAAGGTCGTGAGTTGGTCGAAGTCCATAGTGTGTAGACCGGAGAAGATTATAACGGAACCTTCTTTTCCGGCCGTAAGTATTATCCTCTCCTCTCAGGCTGGAACTGCCGTTCGCGAAATTGGCGCAGCGAGCGGCGCCGGGAAAAACAGCTGGCGCTGCTGAAACTGCGCAAGAACGGGCTTCCAGGTCGCTTCCACGGAACCCTGAAAATGGATTGGCTGTACGCGAACGAGGGGTAACCCGCTGCGCCGGGCAAGCACGCGCGATGCCCGCGGGCTCCGCGTATGATGCACGTGCTCTTCGAGGGCCTGCCGCAGCCACTCCTCTTCTCGCGGCTCGATTTCGGCAAGCGTCACAAACTCCCGGTGCAACATTTCCTCCGCTTCTCCGCGCAAAACGTAGGCCAAACCGCCGGTCATTCCGGAGCCGAAATTCAAACCGACCGGCCCAAGAATGATGGCAACGCCTCCGGTCATGTATTCGCAACCGTGCTGGCCGACGCCTTCCACCACGGCCAGCGCTCCGCTATTGCGAATTGCAAAGCGCTCCCCCGCGCGGCCTGCGACAAACAGTTGGCCAGACGTCGCGCCGTAAAGCACGGTATTTCCCGCGAGTACATCCCCGCGCCGCGAGGCCGCCAATCCCGCACTGATGGAAATCGTTCCGCCGGACAACCCTTTTCCAACATAATCGTTGGCTTCGCCGTTGAGCTTGATTGCGACTCCTTCAGCCAAGAAGGCTCCGAAGCTTTGTCCTGCCGTTCCACGAAATTCCTGGCTGATCGTAGCGTCATCAACGCGGCCATTTTTCTTGCGCCGCATCAGCTCGCCGCTCAGGCCCGCACCCACGCTGCGATGCGAATTTTGAATCGCTCGCGGCGCGCTCTGCATGGCTGGTGTCGCATCGAAATGAATTGAGTCTTCCAGCGCTGTCACGTGCAAACCGGGCTCTTGCTGCGGATCGACACGGTTGGACGGCGAAATCGGCACCACCAGGAACGGATCCATTCCCGACCGCGCTCCGAGGCGGTCATACCAACCGGTTAACTCCCGCAACGACCGAGCACCTAGTTGCGCCAGCCGATTGCGCACTTCTTCGGCGAGCGCGCGGAAGTACGCGACGACCATTTCCGGCTTGCCTTGGAACCGTGCGCGAAACTTTTCATCTTGCGTGGCGATGCCCACGGGACAGGTATTCAGATGACATTGCCGCGCCATCACACAGCCGATGGCCAGCAGCGACGCGGTGCCAAAGCCGAACTCGTCAGCGCCAAGAATCGCCGCCAGAATGATGTCGCGCGCGAATTTCAGGCCTCCGTCCACACGGAGAGAGAGGCGTGAACGGAGGCCCGCGCGAACCAATGTGTCATGTGCTTCGCGCAATCCAATTTCCCAAGGGAGGCCCGTATTCTTGATGGAGGTCAGCGGCGAAGATCCCGTGCCGCCATTGTGCCCGCTAATGGTGATCACGTCCGCGCCGGCTTTCGCAACTCCAGCGGCAATGATGCCCACGCCCGCGCCGGAAACGAGTTTCACTCCGATGCGCGCCCGCGGATTCACCGCGCGCAAGTCATGAATCAATTGCGCCAGGTCTTCGATGCTGTAAATGTCGTGATGCGGCGGCGGCGAAATCAGCGGCGTTCCCGGAGTCGCGTGCCGGATTCGCGCGATGTATTCGCTGACTTTCTTCGCCGGCAACTGCCCGCCTTCGCCGGGCTTCGACCCCTGCGCCATCTTGATTTCAAGTTCGTCGGCGTGCACGAGGTAGTCCGTCGTCACACCGAATCGCCCCGAAGCTACTTGCTTGATCTTGTTCGCGGCCGCCGGCTCATAGCGATATGTGTCGGGGTCTTCTCCGCCTTCGCCCGTGTTGCTACGCCCGCCAAGCTTATTCATCGCCAAAGCAAGCGTGCGGTGCGCTTCCGGACTCAGCGAGCCAAGTGACATCGCCTGCGTGCTGAAACGTTTGACGATCGCTTCCACCGGCTCAACTTCCTCCAGCGGAACGGCCGTTTCCGGCACGGTGTCCAGCAGGTCGCGTAGAAAAATCGTGCCTTGCGTTTCTGCCAGTTCTTCGAAAACCGAATACTGCTTGGCGCTGGGCGCCTTCACGAAAGCATGGAGCCTGCGCACCACCTCTGGCGAAGTCCCATGCAGCTCGGCGCCCTTCCGGAACCGGTAAAGACCTGCATCCGCCAGGTCGTCGCCTTCGTCCGAAAACGCTGCCTTATGCATTCTCAAGTAGTCGCCAAGCAGGTCATCCAGGGACTTCTGGCCGGGATAATCCGAAGCGTCTTCAAAAAGCTGGTCGCAAACCTCCTGCGAAAGTCCAACAACGTCGAACAGATGGCTGTTTCGATAGCTCGCCATCGTCGAAACTCCCATGCGCGCCAGAACTTTACGCAGGCCCGCAAGGATAGCCCTGCGCGCCTTTTCGGCTCCGCCAGGTTCCAGCGATTCCGCAAACTCATCCGCGAGATACGGCACGACGGCGCTTGCCCCCGCTGCCAAGAGCAGTGCGACGTGATGCGTGTCAAACACCTGCGCCGATTCGACAATCAGCGGCACATCCCACAATCCTTTGCGGACCATCGCTTTCCACACCGCCGCTGTTGCCAGCAAGGCCGGAAGCGGCGCGCGCTCCGCGGAAATCGCGCGGTCGGAAAGGAGGAGGAGTCTCGGAGGATCGCTGCTACTCAGAGGGGTAGTGGACAGCTGAGCAAAACTGCAGCGCGCCCCCGGGACTCCCGCGGCGGAAGGGAACGTAAAGTCAATGCGGTGCCCGGGCCTAAACATTTCGCGCAGTTCCGAGAGTTGCGCGGGCGTCATCAGCGGACTCGGAAGCGTCACTCCGTCTTTCAAATGCACTTCGAGCGACATCACGTGGGTCTCGCGCAGGGGATCAATCGGCGGGTTGGTTACCTGAGCGAACCGTTGCTTGCAGTAATCCCACAAAGTTCTTGGCAACGCGGAGAGAAATGCCGGTGGCGTGTCGTCCCCCATGCTCCAGTCCGCCTCTTTGCCGCCGAGCAGTGCTGAGAAAAGAATCTTGAACTGGTCTTCGGTCCATCCCGCCGCGCCAGCCACTCGTTTGGCATCGTTTGGAAGAGTCGGGCGAGAATTGAAAATCTCTGCAACCTGCCGTTGCGTCACGGTGTTATGCGCCTGTTTTGCCGCCATCCTTTTGAGGACGTCGCGCCAGCGCAAAAATTGCCCGGAAACCGGATTGGCGAGAACCATTTCCCCCGGCCCAAGCCGTTGCCGCTCGGCGATGCGCGATTCATCCAAATCAACAAGACCGGTCTCCGATCCCAGGATCAGCAATCCGTCGTGCGTCAGCGTGTAGCGAAGCGGCCGGAGACCGTTACGGTCGAGCTTCGCTCCCACCCACTGGCCATCGGAAAAGACCATCGCTGCAGGTCCATCCCAAGGCTCGGTGTGCTGTGATAAAGCGCTGAGTGCGTTGCGAACATCTCGCGACAGCAGCGGATCTTTCTCATACGCCGGCGGCATCATCGCCAGCAGTGCTTCTTCCGAAGAAAGTCCGTCCAGCAGCCGCAACTCGAAACCATTGTCAAAACTCGCAGAGTCACTGACGTTATCTTCCAAAATCGAGAACCACGGACCAACCTTGAGGCGTTCCTGAATCTCTCGCTCCTTCGCACGCAGCCACCGCCGGTTCGAGACGATCGTGTTGATCTCGCCGTTGTGCGCCACGTAGCGAAAGGGTTGCGCCAAATGCCACGACGGTTGCGTGTTCGTCGAATAGCGCTGGTGAAACACGGCGAAGGTCACCGCAAAAGATGGATCGCGCAGATCCTCGTAAAATTGTGGGAATTGCCATGGAGTAAGCAGGCCCTTATAAACGACAGTTTGAGAGGAAAGCGAACAAAGATAACTGCGCTCAGGCAGCAACGATTCCGCGCGCTTTCTCAGAAGCCAAAGGTGCTTTTCAAACTTCTCGGCTCCCTTCGGCGTGTGTAAAGGCTCGACAAAGAACTGCCAGATTTCTGGCAGCGTTTCGAGCGCCTTGCGCCCCAGCGCATTCACGTTCACCGGCACGCGCCGCCATCCGGTTACTCGCAACTGCTCGCTATCTGCCGCGATGTCAATAGCAGCGCGAAATTCGACTGCCGCGGAAGCGGGAAGAAACGCAAACCCCACGCCAAAATGTTCCGGCAGCTCGATCTTCAGCTCCTTCGCGCGCTCGCGAAAGAATTTCTGTGGCAGCGCCGTCAGCAATCCCGCTCCGTCGCCGCTGGCGCCATCCGCATCCACTCCGCCGCGGTGCGTCAAACGTTCCAACGCCGCCAAAGAAATTTGAATGATTTCGTAGCTCGGTGCGCCACCCAAGCGGGTCACAAAACCGGTGCCGCAGGCGTCGCGGTCCGGGTGGCCCCAATTCGGGTGCCGCTTCCCGGCAGATGGGCCGCGTTTCCGACACATGTCGCTTGGGTCTCTGCCGTGCTCCATGTTCCTTTATGGAACGGGGAGGCCGTTTCTGTAAAACGCAGAATTTCGATTCGCTGAATTGATTTCTTGACGGGCCTATTCGATGGATCTAATTCGAGCGAGTGGGCTTAGCTTTGTTAGAACTTTGTGATTTCAGAGAAGTGGAAATCGTGGACTTTCATCGCGGGCACAACCATTTCAAACGACTCTTCGCCGGTTGTGCGTGCCGCAGGACTCATCAGCTCCACGTTTTTCAGCATTCCGATGAGGGACTGATTGAAGCGGAAATTCTTTACCGCGCTTGTAACCATCCCATTTTCAACAAGAAACAGGCCGTCGCGGGTCATGCCAGTCATCACTTTCTCGTAGGGGTCCACTTCGCGGATGTACCACAGCCTCGTCACCAACAGCCCTCGGTCGGTCGAAGCCACCATTTTCTCGACCGAAGAATCCCCGCCGCTGAACACCAGATTCATCGGCGCTTCTCCGTATTCGTTGGGCAAAGCGAACCCGTGCCCTGTCGGCTTTTTGCGAGCCGCTTTGGCCGATGCCCGCGAATACACCAGGTTTTGGGGGACGCCCTTGTCTACGAGCCGTACCTGCTGTCGCGGCATCCCTTCGCCGTCAAACGGCACACCCTTTTGCAGTGGATGAAAAACGTCGTCCATGATGCTGATGTTCTTTCCAAAAACCTGCTTGCCCATGCGGTCATTCAAGCAGGAGCGCTTGTCGCGCAGCGCGGTCGCGGCAAAATCGTAAAAAAGAAACCCCACTAGATCGAGCACCGCCGCAGGTTCCAGAATCACGGTATAACGTCCCGGTGCAAGCTCTTGAGTC
>Ga0126381_100006161_pt1 | contig 13270 bp, 13 predicted proteins | sample PanSoiMetPlot_28_FD_96465 | JGI IMG/M metagenome (GOLD analysis project Ga0126381, IMG submission 96465) | Tropical forest soil microbial communities from Panama - MetaG Plot_28 | ecosystem: Environmental > Terrestrial > Soil > Tropical forest > Bulk soil | place: Panama | collected 2016-02-17
GATATTCCCCTCGTCGAGCGCAGGTCCGTATCGCTCGTGAATTTTGTCTTCGATCATCTCGGCGATGGCATGATATCCTCGCTCTTGCAGGTCCTTCGTCCAGTCGCCATAAATGTGCTGATGGTACTGCGCCGCGACTTCAAAGGGAACGGGATTGGCTCCCCGTTCGAGCAGCCATCGGACCAGGTCCTCGTGCCCATTCATAGCCGCCAGACCGAGGGGCGACCACAAGCACGATTCCGGATAACAGAAGCGCGTATCGTAATCCGGGCTGTTCAACACCTCAGGGTGCCTGGCCAATAACTCGTCCACGTGTTCGAGCCGGCCCGCCTTGCACGCCTCAACAAGGGCCTTGATTTCTGTAAAACGCGGGTCCGGCGGCATCATTGGTCTATTTTATAAGCGATTCCATTTCAACTGAAGATTTCGATGCCGCAAACGCGAACTGGCGACCCCTGCTGAAGCGGTCACTTGACCAGTTTGTCATCCAGTCGCACTTCTACGCGGAACAGCGGCGGCTCGGCGCGGACTACGCCCTACGCTCAAGCATTCGGCCCGGGAGAGCTTTTTTGAGGAGGCCACGGGCATTGCTACCAAGCGCTCGGTGGAGGCCGTCGACGAACTCATCGACAACGTCAACAACAGGCCCTACTCTGACTATCGCTTTCGGCGGTGCTGCCTCGGACCATGTGACTCCCCGCCCGTACACGAGGACCAGATCCCAAACAATTGACTTCTTACCGGTCTCGCCCATGGCTTTTGACAACAAGCGGTCCTTGTCCCAATACTGCCGGGCCCGTCCATCTGAGACTCGTCTTAGAGTCGCAGTTGACGGGGCCATCCAGTCGGTAGCCAACACTGGCTCCCACACAATGAACACCCGGATACCTTTACCCGCCTCTTGCTGCAGAACCTGCTCGACTGCGGAGGCCCCCCGCAGACAGTAAGCTCAAGTAGGCGAAAGCATCGCAACGACGCGGACGGTGTCCTTTGCTTCATTGAACGCGTTGCTCAGCTCGCTAAAGTTCGATGCGTCGAGTCGCGCAAGTGGCGGTTGGCCAGCCGGGGCAGCGCTGTCGGCGTAAAGGTAAAAGACAATCCCGACGATGATAGCCAGCAGGCACAGACCGATAATCTTACGTGATCGCTTCATCGATTTAAGCTCCCAGCTAGAAGCTGGGCAACAGCCTGCGGGAAAACGATCATGACCGCGACAATGGCCGCAGAGATCCAGAGGATTGCGGTGCTCAGTCTGCTCTGGCGACAGTTGCATTGCTTCGCGCGGTGCGATTGAAAGAAGGCGAAGCCGATCAACAGGACAGAAAACACGAGCAGATACGGCCGGACTGCCGTAAACCAGGCGGAACTGCCGGCAAGACCGGCGGCGGCCACGAATGGCAGCAGGGGCAAGCAGCAACTGGAAGCCGCCACCGCGCTTGCGAGCGCGGTTGTGCTGACCACAATCGTTGTTCTGCCGGTTTGCCGATTACTCCCGGGCACGGCAATCCTTTCTGCGGTCGGTGAGTTCGCGAATTGCATTCCGGATCAGTGCAACGCTCGGCGCACCCTGCGGACCACGCTGCCCACAGTACGTTCGGCAGCACATGCCAGCGGCGCCGCCTGAGCGAGCCGAGGGCTCAATGTCGATCCCGTTGATGCGGATGGTGGGAGAGCCAAGAAATCGAGTCGCCGTAGCCGTAGCCGTATCCGACACCTGCACGTGTTTGATTTCGGCGAGGGCACGCTCTTCCTGCAGCGCCGTCTGCACGTGCTCAACGGCGGGCAGATAGTTTGGACAGTCCGGGAAGTATAGAATGTCGATCATCATGATCTGCCCTTCCCTTTGCCCGTCGCGATTTCTTCGATTACTGGACAACCGCGCCTGATACCGCTGCTGTGTTTCAGGGCGCGGTCGCATGATCGCAAGCCGCGCGCCAATTCGGATTCCAATTGTCTTAACGAGGCGATCTTTTCCCTGACGTTTTGCAGCTTGCGGCGGATGAGGCCGCGGATTTCCGGACAAGCCCGGCCGTTCTCATTCCTTAAAGACTGCAGCTCTCTGATCTCAGCGAGCGAGAATCCGAGGTCTTGGGCTCTGGCGATAAATTGCAGCTGAGCAATTTCAGCCTCACTGAATACTCGATAGCCTCCCGTGGTTCGAGCAGGGGCCCTCAACAAGCCGGACTTCTGATAGAAGCGGATGGCGTCAACGCTGAGGCCCGTCGCCTTTGCCGCCGATCCTATCTGGAGCCCGCCATCCATAAACCTGACCCAAAAATCAGTTTAAACCCTGGAGTATACTCCAGAGTCAAGCCTCGGTAATCCAGTGCAGGCTAATGCCAGCCAGCGACTTACAGCCGCTCTGCAGACCACCCAGGAATGCCAAGCTCATGCCGTTCGTGGAAAAGAAGGTGAAAGTCGGCGGCACTCCGCTCGAAAAGGGCGGACTGGCCGGTCTCACGACCAAGACAAGGGAGACCGCGCAGTAAACGGTTAGACCACCTCCTGACCGGGTAGGGTTAGACGCGCGCGCGCGCCTCCCAACGGAGATGCTTCAAGCGAAATCGATCCGCCATAGATCTCCGCCACATCGCGGACGATCGCGAGACCTAGACCCGAGCCCGGAACCGCTTCGTCTGCCCGGACGCCGCGCTGCAGGATCGCCTCTTTTATGGAAGGTTCTATTCCAGGGCCATCGTCATCCACTAGGATCACGATCTGCTGGCCTTGTTTGGAGGACGTTAGTTTAACCCTGGCGTTGGCCCATTTGCAGGCATTATCGAGCAAGTTTCCGAGCATCTCGTCGAGATCTTCTGGCTGCCCCTGGAAGGCGTGCGACAAGGGCGCATCGATCTCGATCCGCAGACCCTCGTCGCCGCGCAAGCGCTGGAGCACGCGGGCAAGTCCGTCGGCAGATGCGGCAATCGGCGTACGCGATGCAGGCGACGCCGAGGAGGCCGCCGATCGTGCGTGTGCCAGGTGGTAGTCGATCTGCCGCCGCATGCGATCGATTTGCTGCTCTATTTCTGCGGCAAGTGGTTCGTGTCCTGTCGCTCGCGCCTGCTGCGCTTCGTGCGCCAGCACCGCCAGCGGCGTCTTGAGACCGTGTGCCAGATCGCCGGCCTTTGCGACTGCGCGTGCAACGCGGCGCTCACGATCGTCAAGCAGCGCGTTCAGATCATCGACCAGCGGCTGCACCTCTGCCGGATAAGCGCCGCCCACACGCGCGTCGACGCCTTTGTGCACCGCCGCGAGGCGGTTGCGCAACCGAGTGATTGGCGACATGCCGCGCCGGACTTGCAAAAATCCGAGATACATCCAGAGCCCCGCAACGACAGCCGTCGCCGCCCAATCCTGGGCGATCCAGTGGAGGAGTCGAATGAAGCCAACCGGAGCCGACACGCGGTGATGAAGCATAAATTGGCTGCTTTCATGCCAGAGACTGAGGAAGATGACTGCGATCGTGAACAGGCCTATGGTCCAGAAGATGGCGCCGACGAGGATGCGAGTTTTGAGCGAAACGTGTCTCATTCGATTCGGTAGCCGAGGCCCCGCACGGTTTCAATAAACGACGCCCCAAGCTTGCGGCGCAGGCGCGCGACGAAAACCTCGACCGTGTTCGAGTCGCGGTCGAAATCCTGCGCATAAATGTGCTCAGTGAGTTCAGCCTGAGATACGACGCGCCCGCGATGATGCATCAGGTAGGAAAGGACGCGGAACTCGTGGCTCGTGAGCTTCACCGGCGCGCCGTCCAAGGTGACACGCGATTGCCGCGGATCGAGCACCACACTGCCCGCGTGGAGCTTCGGCGTGACCTGCCCGCTTGCCCGGCGTATCAGTGCACGCAGGCGTGCGAGCACTTCCTCGATGCGAAAGGGTTTCGACACGTAATCGTCCGCGCCAGCATCGATCCCCTGCACCTTTTCGTGCCAACTGCCGCGAGCTGTCAGAACGAGCACCGGTGTCGGGAGTCCTGTTTCGCGCCAGTTCCGCAATAGTGTGAGGCCGTCGACCTTTGGCAGCCCCAGATCGAGTACCATCGCATCGTACTGCTCTGTCTGCGCCAGAAGATCCGCGCGCTCGCCATCGGCCGCGTGATCCACAGCATACCCGGCCTCCGCGAAGGAGGATGTGAGCTGCTTCGCGAGCGATGCCTCGTCCTCAACGACAAGAATTCGCATGCTACTACAACCACTTCATTAGAGCATTCGAAGCTGAACGCCACCTGAACGGCGTGTTCACCTCCCATTCAGCCCTGACCGCCTAGACTGCATAGTGTAAACGAGAGCAACGACAGGAGCACAATACATGACTACGCAAGGTTCGATCTTTCCGTTGTTGGCATCCGTGATGAGTGCTTGGCCTGCAGTAGGTCTGTGTACCGCCCAGCCCGGCACCGCGGGCCAGCCGGAGCTGACATTTGAGGCGGCATCAATTAACCCAGCATCGCCTTCCACCCCGATGCAGGCAATGCACGGGGATGCACGGATTGGGATGAAAGTCGACGCGGCGCGAGTGGATATCGCAAACCTAACCCTGTTGGATCTCATCCGGATCGCGTATCGAGTAAAGGCGTACCAGATCGTAGCGCCGGCGTGGATGGGGAGCGGCGAGCGATGGGATATCCAGGCGAAGCTGCCCGAAAGGGCGACGCTGGAACAGATTCCGCCGATGGTCCAAGCCCTTCTGGTGGAAAGATTCAAGCTGGCGGTGCATCGGGAGACGAAGGACCATGCGGTATATGCGCTGGTGGTGGGAAAGAGCGGTCCGAAGATGAGAGAGGCGGACCCGGCGGACGTGGAGCATGACGTCGGGCCGAAGCCGCACCTAGGCAATATGACAATGGGTCACGGGCCCGCCGCCGGAATGCCAATCAGCGGGGACGCGATGAGCGTGTTTCTCACAAGCGAGGCAATAGGGCCTGCAAAGGTATCACCGAATCCAGGCAGCGGGGGAATGCGGCTGGAGGCGCAGAAGGCAAGCATGGCGGCCTTGGCGGACATGCTGTCGCGAATCGTGGATCGGCCGGTCGTCGACATGACGGGCCTGAAAGGGAAATACGAAATAGTCTTGGAACTCACGCAGGAGAATATGCGCACCATGGCGACAACGGCCGGATTTGCCATGGCTGGAATGGGGCCCGGCGGCAGGGGCACAGAGGGTGGGATGCACGGGGGCGGGGACGGCGTGGTTGGGAGCGGCGAGCCCTGGACTACGGTATTTCAGAGTGTGCAGCAGCTTGGGCTCAAGCTGGAGGCGAGGAGAGCGCCGATCGAGGCGATCGTAGTCGACCGCGCCGAGAAGATCCCGACGGGAAACTAGCTTCCCTGGCAACCAAGGGCCGTATCCGGCGGCGTTCCGTGCTGCCCAACCATTCGGGCCTCAACCGCGTCAAAATATTCACAAAGGAGGGTCGCGGATGGCGAAGTGTATTGCTGTATTGTTGTTCTGGGCGGCTGCAATTCCAGCATTTCCCCAGTCGCCCACGTTTGACGCGGCCTCGATCAAGCCCAGCAAGGTGGGGACGGATAGCTCGAGCTGGAACAGCCGTCTCGGGTATCTGGTGATGAAAAACCAGAGCCTTCAGAGGCTGGTTGCGATCGCCTACGGCTTCACTGACGAGCAGAGAGTCCTTGGTGGCCCAAAGTGGGTCGGGTCCGACCGCTTCGATGTCGAGGCGCGAGCGGTTAGCCCGGCAAAGGACCCGGAACTGCTCCTGATGCTTCAGAATCTGCTTGTTGAGCGCTTCCAGCTCGCTGTCCACCGCGATACTAAGAACGGTTCAGGGTTTTCCCTCGCGCTGGTGAAAGGCGGGCTCAAAATCCATCCTGATGAGACTGAGGGTAAACAGGTGTGGAACAGCAGACGGGGAAAGATCGTGGCGGAGCGGGTCTCAATGGCAAAGGTGGCGGAATCGCTAACGGGGTTTCTCGGAGGCCCCGTCGTTGACGAGACCGATGCCAAGGGCGTTTACAGCTTCACGTTGGAGTGGACTCCCAATGCTCCGCACACGACAGGCCCCGACGCCACAATGCCCGGCACGCCGAATGGTCCGTCACTCGAAGAGGTGCTTGGGTCCCAACTCGGCCTAAAGCTTGAAAACAGAAAGCTCCCTATCGACGTGATTGTGATCGATAAGGCAGAGAAGCCGGCGGAGAATTAATACAAGACAACGAACCCGTTCGGCTTTGACGCCACGGCGGCGAAACTCCAGACAGGAACCCCTGGCTCTACGCGCATATCGCCGATGGGTTTGCCATTCCGGTCAAACACCTGCCACGCGAGCGATCCGCCGCGTTGCCAGCCTGTGCCTTCCGTCCACACCATCAACATCTCTCCGTTGGGAGCAATCGCGATGCGGGGATGCTTGCGGCCCTTTCCCTCTCCGGGAGCGCTCAGCGGGAGGCCGTTCGGCTGGGAGAGATTCTCAAAATATACTTGTCCGCCTGTCTCCCACGCTCCCGCGACCATGCCGGCACCCTCAGCGAACGACATGCTGCTCATGGGGCATGCGTTGATGTCCCACGTGTGCAGTTTGCGTCCATCGAAGCTGCGGCCGTGATCGAGGGATGTGATAAGAAAGATGTCGCGGTGGATGTTTTCGGTAGCGGAGCGATAGAGCGCACGCACAACTCCTTTGCTGTCGCCGAAGATGGTCATTCCACAGCACCCGCAAGCACCCGTCGGCTCGCGCCAGGCAGCTTTCTCGGTAGCGAAGGTTGCTCCATCGTCACGTGATGCCGCGATCCAAACTTGCCGACCCGCTTCGCCCGCTGCCGCTCCGGCAGTCTTTCCGTGCCAGGCTACGTAGACGTTGCCCGCAGTATCGGCCGCTACCGTCCCGCCGCCGTCCAGGCCGAAGGTGTGGGTCATAAGATTGCGCTCGGGTTCAAAAGCTGTTGCGCCCTCGTTGAGGCGGCTGTAAAGCATCGGAGAACCCCTCTGCCCCGCTTCCGGGTTCAGCGGACCCTTCGATTGCACGACGGAAGATCCGTCCCAGGCGACGTGGATGCGCCCGCCTCTTCCAATCGCGATCTGGCCGCCACGAATGGTTCCAATCGCGAGGGCGCTTCCCGGTGTGCTGTTGACTCGGAGAGGCGCTGACCACCTGGAGCCGTAGTCGCGCGATGTCACGTAGAAAAGATCACCCTTCTTTGGGTCGCCGGAGTAATACAGAAGGTGCAGGATTCCGCCGGGGTCAACCACGGCCTGCGGCTGAATGCCGCCGTTCTGTACCCGCACCAGCGAAATGTCGACTTGAGACGCCGTTTTGGGACCGGCGGTCAATACTGCCAGGGCGCCAAGGGCGAACATGGGCAACTTCCGTTTCATAGGCTCCAATCCAGCATATACCGGGGCCAACCCGACTGGATCCGGGTGATTTGGCACGAGTCGTGCGGAATGGGACGGCGAGAGTTGTCAGCAAGTTTCACGTTGACGCACGGTTACCCGTACCAGCAAGATGTTCGCTACATTCATGCACGCTAGCGTCCGACAGGCACGACAGATCAGCAGATCAAGGTCGTGGATGTCGGGCCGTATGGCGGTGGGCATTACTCTTTCAATGTCGTGCCCATGAACTCGACGGGCATTCGATCGGCGGAGTCTTCAAGAACAGGAGCTCCGCGGTCCTCGCCCACGTCAAGAGTCTTATCGGCCGGGTAGAGGTACGGACGCCGACAGGGTTCACTTGCATTTCTTACGGAAGCGAAGCCTCAGGTCCAGCTCGCCGTCGATGTCGCACTCGTCCCACGGAATGTTGAGGCACCAGAGGTCGCGCGGTTTGACTTCGCATGGCTCGGGCACATGACACGGTGCGGGCACATCTCCGCCGGTGGGCGAGGGCAGCACTTTAGTCGGATCGCCACCTAGCCCGGCGACTTTCGCTGCCAGGGCGGTCAGCCAGCGCGTGAAGATCGGGTACCAGCGATTCGCGGGTGAAATGGTCTGCTGGATGTAGCGAAGAACAGAGAGATTGCGCGTGGCAGCGGGCAATATCTCGGGATCAGTGTTGACTGGAATGGTGAACTGGAACGCACCGCGCATGGTGTGCGCCCGGCCCGGATAAACGATTCCCGAAGATTGCTGCACGCTAAGCTTGAACAGTTGCCCGACTCGGATGCCCGCTGGGAGAGTTAAGGTCATCAGCGCAGCGAGATTGCCCGCCGGCCGTGCCGGCAGAGGAATATAGGTGGCGTCGGCAACTTTGATCGAGATCGTGTGGTCGTCGGCTTTGCCCAGCACCTGCGGATGCTGCCGGAGCGCCGAGAGCGCGAGGATTTCGTCGGCGAGAACTTCGGGAAAGAATAGAGTGGCCTTGGTGGTGCGCGGCACATTGCCCCACTGGATGATGAGCTCATCCGGCCCGATGGAGGGCGCGCGCCGCGCGGCGGCTACTACATCCTGGTTCTGCGCGCCCGGATTTTGCAACTGCAGGCTGGTGGACGGCTTCACCATAAACGTGTGCAGCACCGTGTGGGTGGACGGCCATCCGGGATTGCCGGATGTATCGAGCGAAAGGTTGCGCTGCGCCAGGCGGTCGCTGGAGGCCGGAGTGGCGTTCGCCGGAATGGGATCGGTAGTAACTCCCGGAGGCCAGAAGAAGATCTCGGCGACCAGGCAGTAGTGCAACCCGGTCATGAGCTGCTGAATGGTGAAGCGCGTATTTTGGTAAGGACCATTGACGCCGCCGGGATCCGAACCGGGATCGAGCGGAAACCGCTTATTGACGGTGTCATTGACATCCAGCCAGACTCCGCAATAAATCACTTCGTCGGATCCGGTGCCCGCGAAGCTGATCTGCGTGTTCATGGGATCTTCCGGCTGCGCGGTCATAGACTGGCCGCCCGGGCTGGTATCGACCCGCGCGGCGGCGAAGAACGGAATGGACGCGATCTCGTTGCTCTGCAGGCCGAGCAACGGCACCGAGCCGGGGGCATTCCCGGAACGGCGGTAGTTGCCGGACACGCTGGCCGCGCCAGTCTGATCGTAATCGAGCGCCGAGACCATGGTCTTGAAGGCGCGGAAGAATACGCTGACATTGCTGGCAGGCACATTGCCGCGATAGCGGATTTTGGCGATCGCGTAATTAAACACAGGCGTGCCGCCGGAAGTAGGCGTCAGCTCGATCAGGCCCTTTGGCGAGGTCTCGTCAGTGGTGAGCTGCGTGAGAAAAGGGTGGCTGCTGTCGTTGGGCGCCGTATTGAAGGCGGTGACGAGCGCCTTGATGAACCCAAGGGGGTCGTTCGGCTGCTGCATAATGCCGAAGACCGAATCACCCTGCTTGACGTTGAAGACGCGGGTGTCGGTGCTGAGCCAGTACGGATTCGGCGGCCCGGGCGGCGGAATCGTAGGATCGATATCCAGCATGTAGGGACTGGGCTGGTTGACGAGCAGTAGCAGCGCAGAGGTCCTATCCGTGGCGTTGACCGTGGTGCCGCCCACCGTATAATTGAGGACCACCTGCATGGTGACGGCGGTTTCGCCTCCGGAAACAGCGGGGAACGCGGAGGTATCGGCGAAGACCACGTCGTAGGTTATGGAGATGCGTTGCGGAACGTCGGGCGCGCCGGCCGGGTCTTCCAGGAGCACCTGCGGATTCGCGACCGACATCGAGGGCACGGGCGCGCCGCCGATGGTGAAAGTGAATGCCGGGTTCGTAGCTGTCGGCGTGCCTACCTCGCGCGGCTGAAATCCCTCGTAGATGACGACGATGGCTTGGGAGAACGTAAGATTGACGGCCGCCTGCGAAGTGGAGAACGTATCCTGATTGGCGATGACGTAGCTGGAGTGCGGGGCCGTATCGTAGCTGGGCGGGATGACGAGGCTGATATCGGTTGAGATCTGGTCGTTGCCGGGCAGGGTCTGCTCGTTTTCGGGCGCGGCCCAGGGGCGGACGGGCCATACGTCCTTCATCAGGGTTTGAGCGGCAAACCCGGCCCAAGGAGCGAGCGGGAGCTGAATACCCCAATACGGCTCGCCAACTTCCACGTCCTCCCGGCCGGCCATGACCGTCGAATTCTCTTCGGTATGGTAAACCTGCGCAGGATCGAGCCGCTCGGGGTGAGCCGGGTCGCGCTGCCACATGGCCCAGAGGCGGTCGATGTTGGAGTGGAGGAAAAACACGAATGGATCGCGGAAGGAGAGATGGGGGTCGCCCAGATTGCCGCCAATGTAGGAGTGGGCCTCACCGTGGGCGCCGTGAGCGGGGTCAGTGCCCTGCTCGTCGCCGTACATCAGATTGCGGAAATCTTCCCAGGTATTGGCCGTGAGAAGGTCGTGGTCACTGGGCCAGGCGCCGATGCCCACGGGCGGTGCGCCGGCCGCCTTGGCACGCGTCAATGTTTGCGGAGGGTCCACCGGGTTGTAATGAGTGTGGGGGGCGACTGTGGGATCGGGATAGCTGAAAGTGGTGGGATCGGCAGGATTGAGCCGGGTCAGAGATACCGGAGAGGTATTGTCGCGATAGTTGGCCGCGGTGGGATCGTAAAAGCCCGCCGACTTCAACGGTTCACCGACTTCGCCACCGAAAGGGAAAACGGTTATCGGATCGACAGTGGGATCCGCGTTACCCATGAAATCGGAGTCGAACAGATTAATGGTTCCGCCTTCGCCATCGGGCATGTTGCTGGGATCGAGATTCCAATCCCAGTAGTGAAGGGACAACTGCGGGTGGATGGAGCGGAGCATGGCTTCAAAGCGATTCAACAGATCGCGATGCCAGGGAAGAAACGCGGGGCATCCGTGCACATGGGAACTCTGGTGGATCTCATCCTGCTTGAACCAGTAGGAGACACCGCCGGCTGGGAAGTCAGTTCTGGCGCCGGGATAAAACACTTGGTTGAGTTGTTTGATGGCGTCGACCAACAGATCGCGCTCTTCCTTGCTGACTGTTGCCAGATTGCGGCGTATTCCGTCTCCGAGCATACCTTCCCTCCTCTGGAGCACCCCATGAGGTCACCGTGGCCGCCGTACATTTACGACTTTGTCTCACGGATCTCTGCGCGTCGGAAGGATAGTGTGTGCGGATGCGAAAACGTTTCATCGAGCGACGGGGAGGCTGATACCCTTCCGGTCCGACGCCGCAATCCCCAGCCAGCGGCAGAGCCCGGCTTTCGGGCCAAGTGCTTGTGAAAAAATCCCACTCTTTCTCCCGTAGGTTCTCCTAAGCTTATGATTCTGTTGAGATTCTATTCGGCATGAATCGTGCTAGGCCCGTCAGCCGCATGTCACGAAGACCTTTAGAAAAGGAAGAGAATATGAATCCAAAACGCCTGCTTGTTGCTGTAGCCATCGCGATATTGAGCGCATTTTTGGGCTTGCCGGCCAAACTGCTTGCCTCGGATAGCGGCCAGCGCACGTTCGGTCAAGCATCGGTCGAGCCCGCTTTCGACGATTCGACCGGCGGCCCCGTGTACTTGCTCACTCCGGTAAAAGCGCCTTTGCCGACGAACAATAACGCAAGGGCAGATGCACCGCTGTACCTCGTTGTGTACCCCTTAACTTCCACCATTTCCGCATCCGATCTGAACTGCCAGCCTACCAATTGTGATCACGCGAACGTGCTTCCATTTCCGAACTCCGACTACGGCGCGCTACCAGCGACAGACAAAGCATGCGTGGATTTCAATAGCAGTAGCCCCTGTTCTTCCGTCAAGGGCCATGACCATCTGGTGGGGATCGCATCGACAGGCGGGGATTTCAACGTTGCTTGGAATGTCAAACTCGTATTCTTCACCCACGATGGATTCATAAGTGGCAAGATCAACACCCGGATTCTCACGCTCAGCCAACTCCAGACGCTCGCCAACAACGGGGACGTCGTGATATCGGACACTCCGATCATCTTCCATTGCTCCAAGACGTCTGCGGAGACCTACGAGAAGGCAACGCCTGTGGTGATTCCGTACCCGTAGACACCACTACTGCTTAAGTTGTTCGGCGCGCCTTGGGCTGACCTAGCCTAAGGTTACTCGCACACTAACCCTTGATTATGGCGTAGCATTCCAAGGCGCGCTGCCGCGATGTACTCGGTAACCAACGTTCGATAAGAACCGGCGGAACTTTATCTGCCCGGTATCAATCCGGCGACGCGGTATTGACCGAGATCGTCGGTGTGAATCAGCTCGGTAACCTGTCTGATGCGCCGGCGGCCGTCCTCGAACTGCAGACGGAAGAGGTAGACATTGGCGCGGGCCAGTACTTCGCCGTCCTGCTCGCGGACCGTGCCGGCAATCACGCCGAAGGGAAGCAGCTTGAACTCCAGACCATGGAGCTTCTGCCTCCGCTTCTAGGGCTGCGCGCCCTTCACGACCAGATTGGTCGCGGGGTTCCAGATTGCGGTAGATCACGACCCCGTGCAGACCATATCCGAGGAGCCGGTCGTACCAGCGCGGCTGCGTAAGCTGGCTTACATTGGCCGTGATCTCCGCCACATTGGTCCCGATGCTCTGCCACGTGGCGATCGCTGTCGGAAGCGCAGTCTTCCCATCCAGGGACATCTTTATGAAGTTCTGCGCGGCGCACTCGATGCCCTTTGCCGACGTATCGATTGAAAAGGCAGTCCTCGCGGTACTCGCAATCGAGCCAGAGCGGTGCCGCATCGGCCACTTGCTTCGTGAAGCCGGCGGCGTGATCAAGGGATGGCTTGAGATCGCTACGTAGCTTATCCACCTCGCCGAGTGCCGCGTCTACGCGGCAGCGAGTCGGGGACGCGCGGGTGGGCCGTGGTTCGGATCTGCGCCCCCTCACCCAGCACACCACTCCGGAGATTCGATACTTCCCGCCCGAACCAGCAGATCCTTGCGTGCGCCCTCAATTTAGCCGGTAAGATCGACACGCGCGGCGGCTAACTGGCCTTCCACAGCCGCCGTGCTGCTTCCGACTCGGCAGAAGCCGCTCCCGCCACCCCCTTCGAGGCAGTTACGATTCGCGAGTTGGCGTCGATGCCCACCCAGTGTCCACAAAACGCCAGATCCATCTGCCATTAGATTGGGAACGTACGCGACGAGGGCAGTTTCACGTGAGCGGTGCGCTGGTGCCTCGCAGTAGGATCTCGATTGCCGCGCGCCTCCGCCGACTCACCGCCACGCGCATGCCGTCGCGCAGCACCACCTCATCGCCATGCAGCCTGCGGATCCGATCGACCTGCACAATCGCCGACCGGTGCACGCGCGCGAAGCGGCGCGGGTCGAGCCGCGTTTCGAGCGACGCCAGCGATTCGCGCAGCAAATGGCTTTTCGCGCCCACGTGCAGGCGCGCGTAGTAATCA
>Ga0126381_100006162_pt1 | contig 13268 bp, 8 predicted proteins | sample PanSoiMetPlot_28_FD_96465 | JGI IMG/M metagenome (GOLD analysis project Ga0126381, IMG submission 96465) | Tropical forest soil microbial communities from Panama - MetaG Plot_28 | ecosystem: Environmental > Terrestrial > Soil > Tropical forest > Bulk soil | place: Panama | collected 2016-02-17
GCCGCTCTGGCGATCAGGCCCCTGACCTGCACTTACTGGTAGCGGGGGCGGGATTTGAACCCGCGACCTCTGGGTTATGAGCCCAGCGAGCTACCGAACTGCTCCACCCCGCGTCGAGGTTCCTTTACTTTAGGGCCTCGCCGGGCGGCAGGCAAATCCCGCCGTCCCGCCGGGCACGGAACGCGGGGCGCGGGCTGGCCTGCTCAGACCCGGGCGGCGGACGGGCTGGGGGTCGTCATCCAGATGACGTAGCGCGCCGGCCAGGGCGTGGTCGGCGGCTGGGTGAGCGTGTGCGGGTCCTGCAGGGTGCGCAGGTTCATCGCGCGGACGGGGGTGCCGTACGCGTAGAGCTGCGACGGCCGCGACCCGAGCAGCACCGGCCGCCGTCCCGCGCGCTCGATGCCGCTCAGGACCGCCTGCAGGTTCCCGGCCGGCTGCCCGGCGATCCACGCTGTGGGGACTCCGCACATTCCCCTGATCACCTGGGTGAACCGCGCCGCGACGACCGGGTCAACGATGACCACGGTGGCGGAGGGCCCGAGCGCCGCGCACAGCCCGGCGACGGCGCCGACCTGCCCCTGGCCGGTCCGCTTCAGGGCGAGGCCGTTGGCCTGCAGGCGCAGCCCGCCGTTGGCGCCCGAGTGCGTGAAGCCGAGTCCGAACGAGGTCGTCACGGTGGGCACGAGCATCGCCACGACGCAACACGCGGCCACCAGTCCCGCGGCCGGCTGGCCCGCGCCCCGCGATCGCGCGCGGCCGCGGAGCCACGCGGACGCCCAGATCGCGCAGAGGATCAGCCCGGGAAGGACCAGCGGCACCAGGCGACGGCTGGCCCATGGCTGGTCCGGGAGGGTTTCCGGCTGCCACAGGACGGCGACCGAGCCCCAGCCGATGACCGCGAGCGGCAGCGCCCAGATGCGAGCCGTGCCCGAGGGGTCCCGCCAGGAGAACAGGGCCCGCAGGCACCGCCGCACCAGCAGCCCCAGGCCGAACCCGCCCAGCAGCAGCGTTGGCAGCCCGATGTACCAGATGACCCAGTACAGGGTGTCCTCGGCGTACAGCCGCCCGGGATCGACCGGCAGGTGCTCGAGGCGCTGCAGGCCGGCGACATAATAGGCCGCCTCCCGGTTGACCGGCCCGCGCACGATCTGCAGGTACGGCCGGGCCGCGAAGCCGGCCAGAACGGCCACGGCCAGCGCCCCGCCAAGGTCGGGCAGCCAGCGCGCCGGGGGCTTGGCCAGCAGCGCCCGGACGCGATGCCGCAGGCCGGGCAGGCGCAGGAGTTCCACCGCCGCCAGGGTCAGCGCGATCAGCCACGCGGCGAGCAGCCCGATCAGCTCCGGCATGGGCTGCAGCGAGTCGACGAACGGCCGGGCCAGCAGGTAGGCGTCGGCCAGCCCGTAGGCCGCGCCGATCGCCAGGCCGACGCTCAGCGGCAGGGCCGTGCCGTTCCGGCGGAGCAGCAGGATGCCGATGAACGGGATCGCCGGGAGCACGTCGAGGAGGCCCTCGAACCGGACGACTGCGGTGAGCCCGAGCGCCAGCCCGGCCAGTCCCATCAGCACCTGCGGCGGGGTAAACCAGCGGCTGATCAGGCGCTGGAAACGCGGGCTGGACCATCTCTCCCAGCCAGGGCCGTCCAGCACCTCGGTGGCCGGCTCCTGGAGCACGAGGCGCGCCGCGCGCTGCTCCCGGCGCGCGCGGGCGAGGGTCAGCGCGTCCGCGACCAGGCTGAGCCCGCCGAACAGCAGCACCTGCGCGGCAGGCTCGCTGAACGGGGCCCGGCTGGTGTACAGCTGGGGAAGCGCGAGGCCGAGCACGAGCGCCCCGGCCGGGGCCCACCGCGGCCCGGCCAGCCGGCCGACCAGGCCGCCGAACGCCAGCACCCCGAGCCCGCCGAGTATCGGCCCCATCGCCGCGGCGGCCGAGGTTCCGTTCACCCAGAACCCCCCGGCCAGGAGTAACGGCAGCCCGGACATGAGCCCGGGCACGACCGACGTGCCGTGGGCGAAGAAGCCGGTGCTGGCGAACTCCAGCGCCGGATGGGAGCCGCCGAAGGCCGCGAGCGACTGCGGGATCGGCAGCGAGCCTTGCTGTGCTATCCAGTAGCCCGTCTGCAAGGCGGCCCCGGGGCTGCGTAGCACGATGATGCTCTCGGAGTTGAACAGGAACTGCCACACGGTGAAGCCGGCCGCGACCGCGACCGTGCCCGCAAGTCCCCACCAGGCCGCCCATGGCGCCTCCCGGCTCGGCGCGCGGTCCTGCGCCGGGGCCGGCCCGGGCAGCGCGCGGGGCCAGGCGGCGGGAACCTGGCGCAGCCCAGCGGCCAGGGCGACGGCCACCGGCACCGCGATGAGCAGCACCGGCGCCGGCACGAACGCCCCGGCCAGCAACAACGGCAGGCCCACCAGCAGCCAGGCCATGACGAGAATCGCCGGCAGCACGGTAATCCTGGCGAAACCGGCCCCGCCCGCTGCCGCGTAGCCGGGGTGGCGGTCGGCCCACTGGCGCACCCGCCGTACCGAGCCCGCCCAGCCCGCCGCGCCTGCCGCGCCCGCGGTGGCGAGCCGCCCGCGGGCCGACGGCGGCCCGGGGGGCGACCCCGGCCCGTCCTGGCCGGGGATGGGCGTCCCGGTTGCGCCTCCTGGCTCGCCGGCTGCCGGGCCCCCCTCGTGGTCGCCCGGCTCAGGCCCGGCGGCGTCCGCCGCGTCGGGCGCGGCGCCGTCGGCTGCCTCGGCAGTCGGCGGAACGGCCGGCGCTGGCCGGCCGACGTCGCTATCCTCGGGAGGGCCGGTCACCTCCGTGGCCGCGGACGGCTGGTCAGTCGGGGCCGGGTTGTCGATCGGGCGGTCGCCAGAGCGCACGGACTCCACTGTAGAGGGGATCGCCCGCGGGACGGCAGCCGGTCGCGGCAGCCAGCGCCGCGCCCGGAGCGGCCGCCGGCGCCGCCCGGGCCCCGTTAGCCACGAGCTTTGCCAACTACATAAGAATCCTCTCAGTTACCGCACGTATCATGGGCGCAGCCTAACGGCCGGACTCCCCGCCCGGTGGACGAGGGTTCTTGCCCGGAGGGATGATGAGCCGCCGCAACGATGTGGACGACGCGGGCTGGAAAGAGCCGCGGCGCGGGCGCCGTGGGTCGCAGCGCGCCAGCCGCCGCTCGCGGCATTCGTTTGGCCAGCGGGTGGCCGCGTGGACGTCGGTCGCCCTGGTCGGCGTGCTCGTGGTCGGCGCGCTGGTGGCCTACGTCAAGTACCGGAGCTTCTGGGACAGCATCCGGCGCGTCGACGTGGCCGGCCTGCTCGGCCGACAGCCGCCCAAGTACACCAACGCGGAGAACATCCTGGTGATCGGCTCGGACACCCGCGTCGGCCAGCACGGGATCGGCGGGCAGACCGGCTGCAACTGCTCGGACACCCTGATGCTGCTGCACATCTCCCCGGGCCGTCACGCCGTCACCGTTGTGAATGTCCCGCGCGAGGCGATGGTCCCGATCCTGCCCTGCGCGGCCAGCGACGGCACCGCGGGCCAGCCCGCCCAGCCGGGCCAGCTGGAACTGATCAACGCGGCCCTGGCCTACGGCGGCCCGGCCTGCACCTGGAAGACCTTCGAGGCCGTCACCAACATCCACGTCGATCACTTCATCCAGCTGAACTTCACCGGCTTCGAGAAGATCATCAATGACCTCGGCGGGGTCAGGATATGCCTGCCGTTCGCGATCAACGATCCCCAGTCCGGGCTGAACCTGTCCAAGGGCGTGCACCACGTCTTCGGGCGCGAGGCGCTCGCGTTCTGGCGGACCCGGGAGGGCGTGGGCATGGGCTCGGACCTGCAGCGGATCCAGCGGGACCAGTACGAGATGGCCGCGCTGGTGCAGGGCATCGAGCACAGCGGACTGCTCGGCAGCCCGTCCAAGATGCTGAAGGTGGTCGGCGACGCGACCGACGCGATGACCACCGACACCGGCCTGGACCAGAACGCGATGCTGCAGATGGCCGACAGCCTGCGCGGCGTAACCTCCAGCTCGGTCCGGTTCGTCACCGCGCCCAACGTCCCGTGGCCGGTGAACGCCAACGACGTGGTGTTCCAGCAGCCGCAGGCCAACGATCTCTTCACCGCGATCGCCCACGACTCGACCCTGCCCAAGGCGGCCAAGGGCAAGGGCAAGAAAGGCAAGAAGGCGACGGCTCCCCCGGCGGTCGACACAACGACCCCCTCCCAGGTCAAGGTCGAGGTGGAGAACGGGTCGGGGGTCACCGGGATCGCCGGCCAGGCCGGAAGCGCCCTCACCAACCTGGGCTTTGACGTCGTGGGCACCGGCGACGCCAGCAACTTCAGCTACACCGACTCGGTGATCGAGTACGCGACCGCCTCCGACCTGCCCGCGGCCAACACGCTGAAGTCCCGGCTCAGCAGCGTGCAGGTGCAGCAGGACTCGACACTGACCCCGGGCACCGTCACCCTGATCCTCGGTTCCAGCTTCACCACGTTCAGTGCCACGCCCACGCCGTCGCCATCCGCGTCCACCCCGTCGGTCGCCGCCCTCAGCCAGGCCGCGGGCGGCATCACGGCGAACACCAACATCTGCAGCAACCAGTCGGCGTTCATCGGCCCGAACAGCCCCACCGGCTGACCGCCGGGCAGCACCTGGCAGCACCGGGATGGAAACCTTCACCACCTGGCACACCTGGGCCGATGCCGAGCCCGGCCTGCGCCGGCGGCTACCCGCCCAGGTGGTCGCCGACCTGGCCAGGGCGGTGAGGTTCGCCACGGCGCACCACGGCGACCAGCGGCGCAAGACCGGAGCACCCTACACTGAGCACCTGCTCGAGGCGCTGCAGATCCTGATCGAGGGCGCCGGGGTGAGCCGCCGCGACGTGCTCGTGGCCGCGGTGCTGCACGACATCGTCGAGGACACGCCGTGCACGCTGGACGACCTCCGCGCCGCGTTCGGGCCGCGGGTGGGCGAACTCGTCGGCTGGGTCACGATCCCGGATCCGGGCCCGGGCGAGGACGCTGCGGCCGTCAAGGAGCGCTCGCTGCGACGGCTCCGGGACGCGCCGCCCGACGCGATCCTGGTCAAGCTTGCCGACCGGGCGAGCAACGTGCAGACCCTGCGCAACCTGCCCCCGGACCAGCAGCGGGCGTACTACGCGCAGACCGTGACGCACATCGTCCCGCTGGCCGCGGGCGAGCCCTGGTTTGCCGCCTGGTATGCCGGCTGGCAGGCCGACCTGGCTGACCTGGCCGAGCCGCGCCCGGCCAGCCGCTAAGCCGGCCCGGCCGCCGAAGCGATCGTCCGCTCGCGGGCCTGGCTGGCCGCTGATGAAGCCTCCTCGGCCGCGGCCTGCCGCAGCCCGAACAGCGAGATCTGCAGCCACAGCAGCAGCGACGCGGGATAGATGAAGTAGCCGAACCGCGTGGCCGGCGCCAGCAGGAACATCAGCGTCAGGCCGATGATGAGGCGCCAGACGGCGGCCGGAACGGTCCTCGGCGGGCGGATCACCAGCGACGCGGCGATCGCGGCCCCGGCCACCACCAGAAGCCCCACCGCGACCAGGTGCCCGACATGCCCGGTATCGGCAAGCACGTGGCCGGGCAGCGGGCTGGCCGCGGCCGACCTGATGTCGGCCAGGCCCAGCGGGAACAGGATCGTGTTGTCTGCCAGGGCCCCGGGCCACAGAATCGCGACCGGCCCGACGATCGCGGCGCACGCGGCCAGGGCCGAGCCGAGGAAGACCAGGACTGGTCTCTTGCCGTCGCGCGTCCCGATCAGCACCGCCGCGACGATCACGGCCGGCCAGGCCGTGGCCTTCGCCGCCGACGCCAGGCCGAGCGCGACCCCGGCCAGGACGAACCGGGGCTGCCGCCACAGCAGCGCGAAGCCGAGGCACATCAGGGCCAGGATGGGTATGTCGGTGCCGCCGACCGCGAGCTCGAACGCGATCACCGGCGACGCCGCGATGAACACCGTCCAGCGGACGGAGTTCCTGGCCCCGGCCATTCTCAGGGCCAGCCAGAAGACGAGCACGAACGCGAGGCCGAACCAGACCCGGGGATCGGTGAGCACATGGGAGCCGAACAGGGCCCGCGGGATGCCGAAGAGCGCCATAACAGGCAGGTAAGGATTGTAAGCGTTCGGGTCGTGCACCGTGGCGAGCGAGGCCACGCTCTGATAGGGCGAGTGGTCATGCACCAGCTGCCCGGCGGACCGCGCGATCACCGTCACCTCGGGCTGGCGTTGTCCGTCGGCGGCGTTCACGAACAGCGGCGTGACCAGCGCTCCGGCCACGCTCAGCACCAGCGCGAGGTCGATCCCCCGCGACCGCCAGACCAGGACCGCCATCGCCGCCGCGATATAGGCGCAGCCGGCGATCAGACCCCACAGCCGGTGCAGGTCATTCGTGCTGAACACAGCCACGCCGCCCGCGAAGGCGGCGCAGACGACAAACGCCGAGGCCGTCCAGTACCGCGGAACGGTGACAGGCGACAGCCACCCGCCCCGGTGACCCGGCGCGCTATGCGGCGGCGCTGCCCTCAGCGAAAGCATGATCGTAGACAATCCTCCACTGGCCCAAAGCTTAGCGCGCGCTGCAGACCAGCCTGGGGAAGGTTTGCCAGTCGCCGCGTGGGGCGGATGTTACCGGCGTTCTGCGGCCCGCGCCTCGGCGTAGCTCGCCGCGGCTCCCCCGCAAACCAGCATCGCAAGATAGGCCGCCAGGACCAGGTAGCCGACCGTCGGGATGCCCAGTATGGCCCCCAGGCCGGCCACCAGCATCCGCCCTTCCCAGCCGAGCCGGGTGTCGGGGGGGTGCCAGGCTCGCGGCCGGACGCTGGTCGCGAGCTCGACGTAGCGCAGCGCGGTCAGCGCGCACACCCCGAACGTCACCGAGGCGGGGATCCGGAATGAGAAACCCACCGTGGCCAGGTACACCATCTGTCCCGCCAGCAGCACGGCCGGCGTCAGCCAGTCCAGGCGCCCGTCGTGCGGGTGGGTGGACCCGAACGCCGCGAGCAGCATCACGACCAGCGGGGTGAGCAGCAGGACCCCGGGGAGGTTCCGCATGCCGAGCCAGGCCAGGAAGCAGGTGGCGGCCAGCCCGGCCACCGCGGGGGGGAGCGGCACGAACTCCCCCCTGACCAGCTGGCCGAGCCTGACCGCCAGCGATCCGTCATCCCGGCACGCCATCAGCGTCGCGAGGGCCTGCGGATCCGCCACGGCCCTGACCTCCGGTTCCCGCGGCCTGGCGGGCGCGGCGAACGTGATCCCGCTCAGCACCGTGGGCGGCGGCGCGGCCGGATCCGCCCCGCCCGCCGGGTCCGCCGTCTCGGAGGGCACCGGTCCGCCGGCCACCGGAGCCGGCGACGGCTGCGGGGCTTGCGCCCCGGCCGGGACGACGCGGTAGGGCCCGCGCCCGGCCAGCGCGTAACAGGTGGCCACGATCCCCCACTCCAGCAGCGCCAGCAGCGTCACCCGGGCGCCCCAGAACGGCGCGGTCACGGCGATCAGCGCGATCCGCCCTCCGGGCGGGCAGGTCAGGACCCAGCGGAGCGCGCGGCCCCAGGAGGTGCGGCCGGCCGGAACCGGTCGGCGGCAGGCGACCAGCGTCCGGCGCACGGCCAGCAGGATCGTGGCCGCGACGGCCAGCTCCCACGTGCCGGGCAGATGCGCCTCATACCCGCCCACCGCCAGCCCGGCGTAGGCGGCGAGCTCGGACGCGGTCTCGCACACCTCCGCCAGCGCGCCCGCGCCCGCGCTGGCCGTCCCGGCGACCATCGCGCCGACGTCCGCGCCGGCCAGCCGCCGGGCCGCGCATGAGGCCAGGTAGCTGGCGCACAGCGCGAGCGCTCCGTTGACGCCGTCCAGCGTGGTGCCCGCGCTGAACCAGGCCGCGGCGCACAGGCCGAGGGCCAGCGAGATGCCGCTCACCGAGGCGGGAGTCAGGTACCGGTCGACCGCCCAGCCGGTCAGGCGGCCTGGCAGGCGGTCGAGCGCCTGCGGCACGCTCACGCCTGCGCTCCTGCGGGCCGGGCACCCGGCCCGGCCGCGACCATCCGGCCCATCCGGCTCCCGTTCTGCACGAGTCCGCTCGGCGGGCTCTTTCATCACCCCGCGATGGCCCGGGCCCCTCTGAGCGGAGACCGACGGAGGGAAAAGCTCGCCACCTAGCGTAGCTAGCTGTACCCAGATGGCGTGGGAGGCAGACCTGGCGATCGGCCCGCGCCGGCCGGGTAATGTCCCCTCATGCGGACGGTGGCGGTCGTGCTGGCCGGCGGGACCGGCCAGCGGTTCGGCGGTGACAGGCCCAAGCAACTGCACGTGCTGGCCGGCCGGACCCTGATCGAGCACTCGGTCACCGCCTTCGAGCAGGCCCCGGGCGTTGACGCGATCATGGTCGTAATGCCCGCGGGCCTCGTCGGCCAGGCCAGGGAGCGGTTCACGGCGGCCGGGGGCTACCGCAAGGTGACGGCGGTCATCGAGGGCGGGACCACGCGGACGGACTCGACGCGCTGCGCGATCGCCGCGCTCGGCGAGGCCGAATGCGACGTGCTGTTCCACGACGCGGCCCGGCCGCTGGTGGACCAGCGGATCATCGCCGACTGCGTCAGCGCGCTGGCCGCCGACCGGGCCATCGGGGTCGCCGTCCCGTCATCCGACACCATCGTCGAGGTCAGCGACGGCGTGGTGACGGGCATGCCGCGACGCGATGCGCTGGCGCGCTGCCAGACGCCGCAGGGCTTCCGGCTCTCGGTGATCAGGCGGGCCTATGAGCTGGCCGGCGCCGATCCTGGCTTCGGCCAGCGCCCGGCCACCGACGACTGCGGCATCGTGCACCGCTACCTGCCCGACGTCCCGGTCCGCCTGGTAGCCGGGAGCGAGCGCAACATCAAGATCACTTACCCGGGCGACCTTGAGGTGGCGGAGGCGCTGCTCCGGCTCAGAGAACGGCATCCTCCAGCATCTCGGTCACCAGCGCCGCGATCGGGGACCGCTCCGAGCGGACCAGCGTGATGTGCGCGAACAGCGGGTGGCCCTTGAGCTTCTCGATGACGGCCACCACGCCGTCATGCCGGCCGACCCGCAGGTTGTCGCGCTGGGCGATGTCGTGGGTGAGCACGACCCGTGACCCGCCGCCGATCCGGGACAGCACGGTGAGCAGCACACCGCGCTCCAGCGACTGCGCCTCGTCCACGATCACGAACGAGTCGTGCAGGGACCGGCCGCGGATGTGGGTCAGCGGCAGCACCTCGAGCATGTCCCTGGCCAGTACCTCGTCGATCACATCCTGGGACGTCACGGCCGACAGGGTGTCATAGACCGCCTGTGACCACGGGTTCATCTTGTCCGCCTCGGAGCCGGGCAGGTAGCCGAGTTCCTGGCCGCCCACCGCGTACAGCGGCCGGAACACCACGAGCTTGCGGTGCTGGCGCCGCTCCATCACGGCCTCGAGGCCGGCGCACAGGGCCAGCGCCGACTTCCCGGTCCCGGCCCGGCCGCCCAGCGACACGATCCCCACGTCCGGGTCGAGCAGCAGGTCGAGCGCTACCCGCTGCTCGGCGCTGCGGCCGCGCAGCCCGAACACCTCACGGTCGCCGCGGACCAGCCGCACCGACTTGTCCGGCTGCACCCGGCCCAGGGCGCTGCCCGCGCCGGAGGCCCCGGACACCAGCACCAGGCCGGTGTGGCAGGGCAGGTCCCGGGCCGCCGGGCAGTCCAGCTCCCCCTGCTGGTACAGCTCGTCGATCTCCGCCGCGGTGACGTCCAGCTCGCGCATGCCGGTCCAGCCCGAGTCGGCGGGGAGCTCGGCGCGGTACTCCTGAGCGGTCAGGCCGATGGCGGCGGCCTTCACCCGCAGCGGCAGGTCCTTGCTGACCAGGACGACGTTGTCACCCTCCGCGGCCAGGCTGCGCGCCACGGACAGGATCCTGGTGTCGTTGTCACCCAGGCGGAACCCGGCCGGCAGCACCGACGGGTCGGCGTGGTTCAGCTCGACGCGGACCGTGCCGCCTTCGTCGCCGACCGGGAGGTCGGCGTCGAGCCTGCCGTACTCGACCCGCAGGTCGTCCAAGTAGCGCAGCGCCTGCCGGGCGAAGAAGCCAAGCTCGGGGTGGTGCCGCTTGGCCTCAAGCTCGGTGATGACCACCACCGGCAGCACCACCCGGTGCTCGGCGAATCTGCCGATGGCCGCCGGGTCGGCGAGCAGGACGCTGGTGTCGAGGACATAGGTACGACGTGCTGAGGAAGTGGCCACTCGCTCTCCCCTGGGCGCCCGTGCGCCACGTTTGGACACAGATGTGTGGGCTGGACCGGGACCGGCCAGCGTAGGGCCGGGCGCCGGCCCTTCGCTCATCTCGCCTGCGTACCAGGACGCGAAGCTCGAGGATCTCGAGGGCCTTCCCGCCGGGCGGCACCGCACCGCCCGTCACCTCAGACGTTACCCTCGGTACGCCGTTCCCCGGAAGTACCGCCGCAGGCTGTTAACACGCCCGACATCCGGGCGACCCCTGGGCCGGGGCCGGGCCCGGCCGGGACGGTCAGACGCCGAACCGGCGCTGCCGCGCCGCGTAGGAGCGCATCGCGCGCAGGAAGTCCACCCGCCGGAAGGCCGGCCAGTAGGCGTCACAGAAGTAGAACTCGGAGTGGGCGCTCTGCCAGAGCAGGAACCCTCCGAGCCGTTGCTCGCCCGAGGTCCTGATGACCAGGTCAGGATCGGGCTGCCCGGCCGTGTAGAGGTGCTCGGCGATGTGCTCGACGTCGAGGATCTCGGCGAGCTCCTCGATCGTGGTGCCCCGGGTGGCGTGCTCCTGCAGCAGCGAGCGGACCGCGTCAGCGATCTCCCGCCGCCCCCCGTAGCCGACCGCGACGTTGACCAGCAGCCCGGTCTGCTCGGCCGTGGCCTCGGCCGCGTCCTTGAGCACCCGGGCGGTGTCGGCGGGCAGCAGGTCGAGCGCGCCCATCGGGTTCACGTGCCAGTGCTGCGCGGCCAGTTCGCGGACGGTTTCCTCGATGATCCGCAGCAGCGGCTCGAGCTCGGCCGCCGGCCGGGCCAGGTTGTCGGTGGACAGCAGCCACAGGGTGACCACCTCGACGCCGGCCTGGCGGCACCACTGCAGCACCTCGAAGATCTTGTCGGCGCCCGCCTGATGGCCGCTGCTGACGTCAGCCAGGCCGGCCGACCGCGCCCAGCGCCGGTTGCCGTCGCACATCACTCCCACGTGCCTGGGGATTGCCTGCGGCGACAGCGACGCTTCGAGTCTGTGCTCGTAGAGCCGGTAGGCGACATCGCGCACTCGCATCCCCGCACCCTCCTCGCTGCCGCCAGGATGACCGTCCCCTAAGCACCGTATCCAAGAATGTCACCAGTTCCGCCCGGGTGAGGACGGCTCGCCGGTCAATCCCATTAGCCCTCCACGCCTCAATGCCCCCGGCGGGTGAGCCCGGTCGCGGCAGGCGACGAGTACCACTATGAGCACAATCGGTCAACGGATCGTAGTTATCCGATAACGTAAACGTTAAATTCTTGAGACCGCGAACGCATCCTGGCGACCGGTATGCGGTACCGGCATCGGGCGCCTTCCCGGCACTGCCTATCCTTGCGCCATACAAACGTTGGAAAGCCTCGCCAAACAGGTAAGGGGACGGGTTGATGGTCGACGTGAACGCGGCGCTGGACGGGGCGGGGCTGAGAAACGTTCACGTCCGCGACTACGTGCGGTACTGGGCCGAGCTCACCGCGGCCGAGCGGGTCGAGGTCGTCAGCGCGTCCGACGACGCACGGCTCATCGGCGAGGCGCTCACCGCGGGGGAGATCCTGCCCGCGGGCGAGGGCCTGTACTACTCCCGCAGCTACGTCAAGGACACTGCGCGCTCCGAGGAGCGCACGATCGTGGCGACCAGCGACCCCGCCGACAAGGGCGTCTACAACAACTGGCGCCCGGCCGCCGAGATGCGCCCGCTGCTGGAGGATTTGATGCGCGGCGCGTCCGCCGGCAAGACCATGTACGTCGTGCCGTACCTGATGGCGCCGGCCGGCTCGCCGCTGGAGCGGTATGCCGCGGGGGTGGAGCTCACCGACTGCCGCACGGTCGCGCTGCACATGATCCGCATGGCGCGCGTCGGGGTGCGCTACATCGACAACCTCGCCGACCCCAGCAGCTTCGTGCGCGCGGTGCACGTCACCGGCGACCTCGAGACGCTCGGCCAGGGCACGCCCGACGACCAGCGCTACTTCGTCACGTTCGCCGACGAACGGACGATCCTGCACTTCGGCTCGTCGTACGGCGGCAACGCGCTGCTCGGCAAGATCGCGCACGGACTGCGGCAGGCCGCCTACGACGGCTGGACGTCGGGCGAGTTCCTGGCCGAGCAGTTCATGCTCGTCGGCATCGCCGACAAGCAGACCGGCAAGCAGTACCACATCTGCGGCGGCTTCCCGAGCGCATCGGGCAAGACCAACCTGGCCATGATGCTCGCCCCGGACGCGCTCGGCGACCGCTACCAGGTCTACTTCTACGGCGACGACATCGCGTGGCTGCGCGTCGACCCCGACGACGGCAAGATCTACGCGATCAACCCCGAGTTCGGCGTTTTCGGCGTGGCCAAGGACACCAACGAGACCACCAACCCGATCGCGCTCGCCTCGGTGGCCCCGGGCACCGGCACGCTGTTCACCAACGTCGCCTACAACGACGACACCCACGAGGTGTGGTGGGAGGGGCGCACGCCCGAGCCGCCCGCCGACCTGGCCGGCTGGCGGGACTGGACCGGCACGCTCATCTCCGAGCGGTCACCCGAGGACGCCGACGCGCCGTGGGCGCACCCGAACAGCCGGTTCACCACGACGCTGGCCAACGTGCCGAACATCGCGCCGGATTTCGACGATCCGAAGGGCGTGCCGATCGACGCGATCATCTTCGGGGGCCGCGCGAGCGACCGCGAGCCGCTCATCCGGGCGATCACCGACCTCGCCGAGGGCGTCTACGACGGCCTGACGCTGGGCGCCGAGGCGACGTTCGCCGCCGAGGGTGTCGACGGGCTGCTGCGCTACGACCCGATGTCCATGCGCCCGTTCATGTCCTATCCCGAGGGCGCGTACGCGGCGCACTGGCTGAAGCTCATCGGCGCGGCGACGAGCCAGCCGATCTTCGCGCACGTGAACTGGTTCCAGCGCGACCCGGAGGACGGGCATTACCTGTGGCCCGGCTACCGCGACAACCTGCGCCCGCTGCTCTGGCTGCTGCGGCTGGCGGAGGGCGAGGTCTACGGC
>Ga0126381_100006164_pt1 | contig 13268 bp, 10 predicted proteins | sample PanSoiMetPlot_28_FD_96465 | JGI IMG/M metagenome (GOLD analysis project Ga0126381, IMG submission 96465) | Tropical forest soil microbial communities from Panama - MetaG Plot_28 | ecosystem: Environmental > Terrestrial > Soil > Tropical forest > Bulk soil | place: Panama | collected 2016-02-17
AAGCAGGTCAACGTCCGAATTGGGAATGTCGCGACTCAAACTAATGATCCCTCGCGATAACACCAGATGCTTCAGCCCGGGAACTGTTTTGGCAATGGCTTCAGCTTGCGCAACGTTCATTAATCGAAGCCCGCCAGCGCCGAGCGCGCGCCGCAAGAAGCTGGTATCCAACTGACTGGCAAACATCGCCACATCGATTTCGCCTGCGATTAATGCATCGATTGCTTCGGCGGAATCGAGATCCAAGAGCTGGGTAGAAGGGTCGACTGCGTCCGTGGCTGTCAGGACCTGCAAAATAAGTGACCGTAACGCTGTTCCCGGCGTGCCAATGGACAGACGCTTGCCCTGAAATTGTGCAAATTGTGTAATGGGTTCGGCGTTCCGGTAAAAAATGAATATTGGAGCATCGAATACCCCACCAATTGAATAGAGGGTGTCCGCATCACCGGTTCGCGTAAAACCGAGCGCGGTGAGGGCCGCCTGCACTCCAAAGGCGCCATCGCGCAGCAGATTAAGATCCTCCACCGCGCCTGCTGCGTTGCGGACCTCCAGCTCGACACCATCCCGTGCAAGTATTCCAGCGTATTGCCTGGCGAAGTTGTCGTACCCCGACCCTGCCATCCCGGCCGCGATCACGAAGTGACGTGGTGGTATCGGATCGATGAAGTGATAGGTCATGTATAAGACGGCAAGGACAATCGCCGCCGAGGGAATTACAATAACCAACGGCTTCCAGAAGGTGGGCCACATCTGCGTACTCGGATGAGCTTTGTTTTAGCGCTCGACTGGTCTGTTTGGGCGGACGCCAAAGGGAGCCCAGGCCTGTTTTGTCAGCCCCCAAGCGGCACCGCTCACAGAAACCATGGCAACCTACATCTTATTTGCGAGCTTCACAGACCAAGGAATCCGCAAGATCAAGGATTCACCGAAGCGAGCGGATGCCTTCAAAGAGATGGCGAAAAAATGCGGAGCGACCGTGAAGGACGTATTCTGGACACTGGGATCCTACGACGTTGTCGCCGTTGTCGAGGCGCCCGATGATATGTCTATGACCGCGCTTGGTTTGAGCACTGGCGCCCTTGGAAACGTTCGCACACAGACCCTGCGAGCTTTGTCTTCGCCCTATGCGGATGGCACGTCCAGGCGAAAGAGCCGGTCGATCTCCTGCTCGTGCTGGCTGCCGATGTGTCACGCAGCATTGACACAGACAAGTTCAAGCTACAGCGAGAGGGATATGCTGCCGCATTTAATGACGCTCGCGGCGTCAACGTAATTACTTCCGGATTGCATCGACAGATTGCGGTCTGCTTCGTCGAGTGGTCCGGTGCGAGCTCACAGCGACTCGTCATCGATTGGACCCTGATCAAGGACTTGGATAGCGCCAGGCAGTTCGGAGATCAGCTGTTGGAAATACCCCGTTCTTATGCCGACAGCACATCCATCAGCGGCGGGCTCGATTTTGCCTTGGCGCAGTTCGCGGGCGCGCCCTTCGACGCCCCGCGGCGTACAATCGATGTTTCGGGAGACGGCAATAACAATAGCGGCCGTGATGTGCACTCGGCGCGAGACGAGGCAATTGGGGCTGGGATTACGATCAACGGCCTGGTCATTCTCACCGACCAGCCGCTCTCGTGGGGTTCGGAACACACGAATCCTCCGGGTGGGCTTGAAAAGTACTATAGTGATCGGTGGGCCCGCTGCTTTTGTCCTGGTCGCAAAGGACTTCAATTCCTTTGGCAATTTGCTCATCAAAAAATTGATCGCGGAAATTGCGCTGATCGGGCCGCGCGGCAAAGTTCTACCTAGATAAGTCAAGGTTGGCGTGGGCGATTACGAACCCTAGAATTGGACTTAACCTGGTCGAATACTGAAGGACTTCTCCGCTCTCGATCCGGCTCGTGCGCAATCGCTGGAACACTCGAGAGATGATCGGCCCAATGCCGGGCACAGTCATCAGCCGCTCGCAGCCCTTATCTTGTCGCGCCAACGTTTCTATCTCGCTGGACAGGCCCTCGATGCGTTCATCGAGCCGGCGCCAGTCACTGGCAGGTCCTCGATGGCACGCAACATGCGGGGTGACAGAGCATCGCAAGGCACAGCGAGAATGCGTGGCAACTCAGCGCGCAAGTGGGTCGCAGCATGGCTTCAGTGATCGCTTCCGCGTCGCGGAAGTCGTTCTTCTGCCCCTTCGAATAAGGTCGAACATACCGCGGCCGCTGCGTGGATCATCCGCTACGGTCTGGCTGCCTATTCCTTTGGCGATGCGTTCGCAGATGTCGCTTCACCGGCGGCAGTTGGCTTGGGCCTTGCAGCGGCACTGATCGTCCTCGCCGTGTCGGCGCTTATCCTGCGCTATCAAAAACGGCTGTTGGCGGAAGCCGAGCTCCTGCCAAGGGCCTCTCTCGGACTCACACCTGCAGATAGCGCTGCGCAACGGTCGCGTCTGCCGTCAATGCCGCCGACGTGCCCGTCCACACCACCTGTCCCTTCTCGATGATTGCGTGCCGGTCGGCGAGCTTCACCAGCGCGCCGAGATGCTTGTCGACGATGAGAATGGCCTGCCCCTCCGCCTTCAGGCGGGCGAGGCACTGCCAGATCTGAAGCCGCAGCAGCGGCGCCAGTCCTTCGGTTGCCTCGTCGAGGATGAGCAGCTTGGGATTCGTCATCAGCGCGCGACCGATCGCCAGCATCTGCTGCTCGCCGCCGGAAAGCTCGTTGCCCATGTGGCGGCGCCGCTCCGCAAGCTGCGGGAAAAAGTCGTAGAGCCGCTCCAGCGTCCACCGCGAGGCGAAGCGCGAAGCCGCGGTGACAATCAGATTCTCCTGCACGCTCAGGGTCGGAAAGATCTGGCGACCCTCGGGAACGAGGCCGAGGCCGGCCTGCGCGATGCGGTATGGGGGCAAGCCGATAAGCGACAGGCCCTCGAAGTCGGCACTGCCGCCGCAGGCAGGCAGCAGGCCCATGATGCTGCGAATGGTGGTGGTTTTGCCCATGCCATTGCGGCCGAGCAGGGTGACGACTTCGCCCGGTCCGACCTGCAAGCAGATGTCGAACAGCACCTGCGCCGGGCCGTAGGCGGCTTGCAGATGATCGACGGTCAGCATCCTCACTCCATCTCGTCGCCGAGATAGGCCGCAACCACCTGCGGATCGGCGCGTACGGCGGCAGGCGCGCCGCTCGCGAGGATGCGCCCGTAGAGCAAGACCGAGATGCGGTCCGCGAGCGCGAATACCGCGGTCATGTCGTGTTCGACTAGCACGACGGAAAAGCGTCCCTTGAGCCGCCGCAACAGCTCGACCAGACGGGCGGTCTCCTCGCGTCCGGTGCCGGCCATAGGTTCATCGAGCAGTAGGACCTTGGGCCGCATCGCCAGCGCAATGGCGAGTTCGAGCGCGCGTTTCTCGCCATGCGCGAGCTCACCCGCCGGCACGTGCGCGCGCTCGCCCAAGCCGACGTCGGCGAGCGCTGCCATTGCCGGCCCGTTCAGGGCGTCCTCTGCGGCCGCGCGGCCGAGCACGCGAAAGCTCGAGCCGCAGCGCGATTGTACCGCGAGCGCGACGTTCTCGAGCGCGGAGAAGCCGGGAAGGATCGAGCTCACCTGGAACGACCGCGCCAAGCCAGCGGCGGCGCGGGCGTGCGCGGGCAAGCCGGTAATATCGCGCCCGCCGAACAGGATGCTCCCCGAGTCGGGGGCGACAAGTCCGGAAATCTGGTTGATCAGCGTGGTCTTGCCGGCGCCGTTCGGCCCGATGACCGCGTGCAGCTCACACAGCATGAGGTCGAAGGTCACGTCATCGGTCACCACGAGGGCACCGAACGATTTGCGCAGCTTTTGCAGACGCAGCACCGGCTCATCCACGGATGAACCTCCGCACGACCGCGCTGGCCAGGCCGATCAAGCCGCCGCGCGCGAATAGAACGATGAGCACGAGCATCGGTCCGAAGATCACCTTCCAGTGCTCGGTGACACCGGAGAGCCACTCCTCCGTCAGAAGATAGGCGGCAGCTCCGATGATCGCGCCGTCAAGCGAGCCCAATCCGCCGAGCAGCACCATGACGATCAATTCGCCCGAGCGCTGCCACGACATGTAGGCGGGGCTGACGAATTCCGTGGCATTGGCGAGCAGGAAGCCCGCAAGTCCCGCCAGCGCGCCCGCGACGACGTAGATGGCGAGCTGGAAGCGGTAGACGTCGAAGCCGATCGTCGCCACGCGGACGGGATTTTCCTTCGCGCCCCGCACGACACGGCCGAAGCGCGAGGCGACCAGCGCGCGGCAAAACAGGTAGGTCGCGAGGAGACAGAACAAGACGACGTAATAGAACGTGCGATCGTTTCGCAGGAGCGGAAAACCCGCGAGCGTGTTGCGCGCGGCGACGATGAGCCCGTCGTCGCCACCGAAGGGGGCGAGCGAGCTTGCGGTGAAGAACGCCATTTGCCCGAAGGCAAGCGTAATCATGATGAAGTAGACGCCTGTGGTGCGCAGGCAAACCATCCCGGTCAAAAACGCAAATGCGGCGGAGACGGCGAGCGCCACGGGCAGCGACACGAGCGCATCGGTGATCCCATAGGCCGAGAGAATGCCGACGGAATAGGCTCCGAGACCGATGAAGGCGGCATGGCCGAACGAGATCAGCGCGCTAAAGCCTATCAAGAGATCGAGCGCGGTCGCAGCAATGGCGAAGATCATCACCCGTGATCCGAGGCTCATGAGATAGCTGCCGCCGGTGAACGACCCCACGAGCGGAAGAAGCGCGAGCACCAAGAAAATTCCCGCCGGCAGCATTCCCGCCGGCAGACCGCCGCGCGGGCGAGGCAGGGACGCCGCGAGTGAAGCCGGCATCTCAGCGGCCCTTGGCAGGGAATAGTCCGGTCGGCCGGATATAAAGCACGACCGCCATCAACAGGTAGATCAGCATCGAGGCGATTGCCGGACCCACCGTGCGCGCCGGCGATGGCCCCATGACGAGGCGCAGGATGTCGACCGAGAACGAGCGCCCGAGCGTATCGACGAGGCCGATGAGCAGCGCCGCCACAAAGGCGCCGCGGATCGAGCCGATGCCGCCGATGACAATGACGACGAAGGCGAGAATGAGAACGGTATCGCCCATTCCGGGCTCCACCGACAGAATCGGCGCGATCATGATGCCTGCAAAGCCCGCGAGCATGGCGCCGAAGCCGAATACGATCATGAACAGGCGGCGGATATTGACGCCGAGCGCGGAAACCATCGCGGCGTTGGTCGCCCCGGCGCGCACCAGCATGCCGATCCGGGTATGGGCCACGAGCCAGTAGAGCAGCGCGGCGACGGCGAGCCCCGAGGCAATCACCACGAGCCGCCACACAGGATAGAGCAGGCCGTCGGCGAGCTTGACCGAGCCGGAGAAAAGCTCCGGCATCGGCAGGCTGAGCGGCGCCGCGCCCCAGACGAGCTTCACCCCCTGATTGAGGAAAAGGATGATGCCGAAGGTGGCGATCACGTGATCGAGATGATCCCGGTCGTAAAGATGCCGAAATACTGCGAACTCCAGTAGAAGTCCGAACGCGAGCATGGCGGCGAGCGCCAGTACGAGCGCGGCGAGAAAGCCGTCGGTGAGCGCGTAGATGGCGACCGCGAGATAAGCGCCAAGCATGTACTGCACGCCGTGCGCTAGGTTGATGAAATCCATCACCCCGAACACCAGCGTCAGGCCCGCCGCGATCAGAAACAAAAGCACGCCGAGCTGCAGCCCGTTGAGGATCTGAACAACGAGAAGGCTAGTCGACATGAGTGAACCGCCGGCGGGCCGCAATCTCATTGGCTCCCTCTCCCCGTTTGGGAGGGGGTTCGGGGTGAGGGGGTTCGAAGCCTATCGAAAGACCATAACTCTCACCCCACGCCTTTCCCTCCGGGAGAGGGAGCAGATTTAGTGCGCGGCTTGGGCTTCGCCTCCGAAGTCGCGGGGAGCTCACTTCATCGCACAGTCCTTCGCGTGCGAATCGGCGTAGTTCTCGAACACCTTCTTGACGATCTGGGTCTCGAACTTACCGTCCGCGCGCTTGGCGACCTTGACCAGATAGAAATCCTGGATCGGATAGTGATTGGTGTTGAACTTGAAGTTGCCGCGCAGCGACTTGAAATCCGCCCTCATCATGGCGGCGCGCAGCGCCTGCGGGTCGGCGAGATTGCCCTTGACCTGACGCACCGCGCTGTCGATCAAGAGCGCAGCATCGTAGGATTGGAACGCGTAGGTCGCCGGCACGGTGCCGAACTCCTTCTCGTAGGCGGTGACAAACGCCTTGTTCTGCGGATTGTTCAGGTCGGGCGCCCAGTTGGCGCCGCCGAAAAAGCCGAGCGCGGCATCCTGCTGGGCCGGCAGCGTGGATTCGTCGACGGTGAAGGCTGACAGGAACGCGGTGCTTGCGGCGAGTCCCGCCTGCCGGAACTGCTTGACGAAGTTCACCCCCATGCCGCCGGGCAAGAACACGTAGATGGCGTCGGGCTTGGCCGCCGCGATCTTGGCGAGTTCGGCCGAGAAATCGAGCTGGTTCAGCGGCACGTAGACCTCGTCGGCGATCTCCCCCTTGAAGAAGGCCTTGAATCCGGCGAGCGCATCCTTGCCCGCCTGGTAGTTGGGCGCCATCAAGAAGACCTTCTTGATCCCGCTGTCCTGCGCATGCTTGCCCGATACCGCGAACACCTGGTCGTTCTGGTATGAGGTAACGAAGAAATTCGGATTGCATTCTTTGCCGGCGAAGTTCGAGGTGCCGGCATTGGGGCTGATCAGGATCGCGCCCCCCTCGGTCACGGGCTTCATGATCGCCGCCAGCACGTTGGAAAAGATCGGACCGACGACGAACTCGACCTTGTCGCGCTCGACCAGCGCCTTGACCTTGGTCACGGCGAGGTCGGGTTTGAGCTCATCGTCGGCGACGATCACCTCGACCTCGCGGCCGCCGAGCTTGCCGTCGAGCGTCTTGACCGCGAGATTGAATCCGTTGCGCAGCTGTTGGCCGAGCACCGCCGGCGGTCCGGACAAGGTGGCGATGATGCCGATCTTGAGCTTTTCCTGCGCCTGCGCTCCTGTGGCTGCCAGGCTCATCGCCGCGGCGGCGAGCAGGATCAGTCGCTTCATGACCAACCTCCTATGACTTTGTCTTCCGACGACCGAGATCGCCAGTCTAGGACACCGCCGAGCGCACAGCAAAACTCCGTTCATTCCCGCCCCGGGGTAAACTCCAGCGGCCATCCAGGGCCAAGGCCGGGTCCCCGCTTTGCGGGGACGAACGGCGGAGAGTCAGTAAAACTCCTCTCATTACCCGAAGCAGCGCCCGGATTTCGCTGGCCGCTCATCCCGGGCTACGAACTGTGCTTCATTCGTGGTTGAATGAAGCGACGCAACAAGGGGAGTTCGCGCGCCATGCAACCGCTGACGGCAGGCATCACCAAGGCCAATACCGGCATCGACGGCATCGTCTGGCAGATCCTCGGCCAGACCTACGTGCCGAAGCAGGTCTCCGAGCATTCGTTCGCCTGGCACGCAACGTTTCCCCCCGGCACGTTCGTGCCGCCGCACATCCATCCGACCCAGGAGGAGTTCATTTATATGTTCGAGGGCCGGTTCGACCTTCTGATCGACGGCAAGGATTTTGTGGCGGGCCCCGGCGACCTGATCCGGCTGCCGATCGGGATCCCCCACGGCATCTTCAACAAGTCGGACCAGCCGGTGAAGTGCTTCTTCTGGGTAGCACCCACGCGCGCGCTCTATGATCTGTTCTGGGCGATCCACAACATGAAGGAACAGAAGCCGGAGGAGGTGGTCGCGCTCGCGGCCAAGCACGAGGTCGTATTCCTGCCGCCGCCTCAGTAGTCAGTAATCCGGTCAGGTAGGGTGGGCAAAATCGCCTGTTGAACTATGGACGCGTGGGCACGGTGCACGCGCGATTTTGCCCACGCGGCATGATCACGCCGCGCCTTTGCCCACCCTACGCCGGGCCTACGCCGCCTTGTTGACCTGTTCGCGCGCGAAGCCTGCAGTGGAGGCGTAGCCGCGCACGATGGCCTGCCGCTCTTCGAACGACAGCACGTCGTCGATGCGGGCAAACCCGTCGGGCGCGCGCTCTTCGACCGCGTCGATCACGCCCTCCGGGCCGCCTTTACGGTTCATGCGCACGATCTGCGCCGTCATCGGCAGTCGCTCCTGCTCGTACAGCCAGAGCGCATGCACCGCGTGCTCGGCGCTGCGCAGGCGATCGGCGAGGCAGCGGGCATCGAGGATCGCTTGCGAGGCACCGTTGGAGCCGACCGGATACATCGGATGGGCGGCGTCGCCGAGCAGCGTGACACGTCCGTGCGACCAGCGTGGTAGCGGGTCGCGGTCGCACATGGGGTATTCCCAGAATTCGGGAGTCGCTTCGATTAGCGCCTGCGCGTTCACATAGGGGATGCGGAAGCGCTGAACGTGCGGCATCAACTCCTCGAAGCGGCCCTTGCGCGACCAGTCTTCCTTGTTCGGCGGCGAGTTCGAGCCGTCGCCGATGCGCGCCACCACCGCCCAGTTCGTGAGGCGCCGATCGGACCGCGTCCCCTCCGCGATCGGGTAAACGACGAGCTTTGCCGCCATGCCGCCGGCGATCACCATTGAGCGGCCGGTAAGGAATGCCGGCCAGTCGACGGCGCCGCGCCAAAGCATGGCTCCATTCCAGCGCACGGGGCCCTCGTTGGGATAGAGTGCCTCACGCACCACCGAATGAATGCCGTCGGCGCCAATGAGCAGGTCGCCGCGCGCGGTCGCTCGATGCGAGCCGTTGCGGTCGAAGAAATAGGCGCTCACGCCGGCTTCGTCTTGGCGAAAGTCCCCGAGCCGATAGCCGGTGTGAATGCGCGACTCGCCGAGCCGCGCCCGAACGGCCTGGTAGATGACGGCCTGCAGCCGGCCGCGATGGATCGAAAATTGCGGCACCTCATAGCCGGCGTCGGTGCCGCGCAGCTCGCGCCAGATCTCCTGCCCGAAGCAGTTGGTGTAGAACAGCTCGTAGGTTCGGAGCCCGACCGCGTCGAGGTGATCGAGCAGCCCCAGCTCCGCCAATTCCTTGATGGCATGGGGTAGCGTGTTGATGCCGACGCCGAGCTCGCGAATGACATCCGACTGCTCGTAAACCTCGCAGTCAACGCCTCGGGCATGCAGCATGAGCGCGGTGGTCAGACCGCCGATTCCGCCTCCGACAACGATGACCTTCATCGCGCACAACTCACAAACCAACGCGCAGCGAATAATGGTTCGTAACGTTCGTTGGGCGCAACGATTTTCGCGCGACGTCGTTGACGGCCCGCCGCCGGCCCCGAAGGATTGCTTATCTATCTGACGCTGCTGGGCAAATCGGCGCCGTAGGTGACCCGGTCGGGTTGCTGCAGAGCCCGTGTGTCGTGGCCATCATTGGCGAGCTTAAAACCGAGTGTGAAGTGGCTCACTCATCCCGCCGTGAAGAACGCTTTATGTGGTCAAAGCGAAAGTTTTCCTCCATGCCCGAAGCGCTGGCCGCCGATCCTTCGACGTTCCAATCATCCGCCCCGCGCTGTCGTAGAAGTTAATCACGCCGTCGCCACGACGCTCGGCGCGGCCATGTCGATCGGGAGCGATTGGCCCTGAGCGGTCTTCGGGAGCATTCACGCGACTTGCCTATCGGCCTCAGTCACAGACCGCGCGACGGAAGCGTGGTATCATCCCTCCATTGCATGAATGACCCCCAACCGGAGGGTCACATGGCAAGCTACATCGGACGACGAAAATTCTTAGCCACGTTCGGCGGCGCGGCTGTTGCATGGCCGCTCGTAGCGCGCGCACAACACCCGATACCGGTGATCGCGTTCCTCAACACCGCGTCGCCTGATGGGTATACGGAGAATCTGCGTCTCATCGGCCAGAGTCCCCAGTTAGCCACAGGAGCCGATTTATGAAGCGTCGCGATGTCCTTCGACTCCTTGCCGGCGCGATGATGACAGTGCCTCGCGGTGCTTCGGCACAGACGCCTGCAAAGACCTATCGGCTAGCATCGCTTACGGCGGGCAGTCCGGTTCCAGTTAACAGCCCCAACGGTGCGATGCTTTTTTCAGCGCTGGCGAAGAACGGTTACACGCTTGCGCAAAACCTCGAATATCAACCTTACGGGGCGGCAATGCAGATCGCCTTGCTGCCGCAACTGGCCAAGGACATCGCCGCGAATAAGGTCGATGCTGCGGTCGTCCTAGGGTGGCCAGCCGCAGCGGCTATGAAGGACACGGGAATTCCGACGGTGGTCGCTGTTGGCGCCGGCGATCCCGTGGCAACAGGTCTGATCAACAGCTTGGCGCACCCTGGCGGCAACATAACCGGCATATCGGACAATGCCGCCACGCTGAGCACCAAGCGGCTTGGGCTGCTCAAACAAGCCGTGCCAAATGTTCGGAAGGTGGCGATGCTATGGAATAAGAGCGATCTTGGCATGACCTTGCGGTATGAAGCTTCGGCTGACGCGGCAAAAGCTCTCGGTGTCAGCGTTCAAGCGCTCGGCGTCGGTGAGCCTGATGATTTCGAAGACGCTTTTGCGACGATGGACCGCAACTCACCGGACGCGATTCTTATGGTGTCCGACCCGCTCATGATTCTCAATCGTGCACGCGTATTCAACTATGCCGCCGCTCACCGGCTGCCGGCCATCTACGAGAACGATCCTTACGTCCGCGCCGGGGGCTTAATGTCATACGGGGCAGATTTGGACGAATCCTACCAACGCGCCGCCTCTTTGATCGATCGCATTTTTAAGGGTGCGAAGCCCGCCGATCTGCCGTTCGAGGAACCGACACGGTACCTGTTCGTGATCAACTTGAAGACCGCAAAATCGATTGGGCTTGAACTGCCGCCAACGGTAGTCGCGCTCGCCGACGAGGTGATCGAGTGAGGAGACGCGCGTTCATCACGCTGCTCGGCGGCGCAGCGGCCGTGTGGCCGCTTGGAGTGGGCGCGCAGCAGTCGGAGGCCGGTCGGCGGTCGCTCGGCGGGGAGGCACGGCGCGATAAAGCCGGCCGGGAGGGTACGCTGCAACATAATGCCGATAGCTAACGGCTATGGCCGCGTGTCTCAACCTTATTTTTATCGCGCGTCTTTCTTGGGCTGATTTTGCTGTTGCTGCTGGACTACGGGCTTGGCTTGTTCGGTTGCTAGCGGTGGTATGAAATCATTCCTCTCCGCCAACCGCTGCCAGGCTGCAGCCATGTGGGATAAAGCGACACGCGCGTCGCGGTCTCTGAACTTGGCGGCCATGTCGAGGCACCGTTGTGCACATCGCCGATATTCGTCTTCCCTACTCGCCACGGCGTTTTGCCCGTCCCTCAGCTAGATGCCCAACGCAGCCGGCGGGAATTGGTTCGATCTCCATGCTCTTCAGATCGCAAAACCCCGCCTCGGGGCGACCGTGGCGGGGTTCTGACTGCTCGGACACAGCCCAGCAACTTCACGTCGGCTAAGTGCCGCCGACCCGGTTTTGAGCCCTCGGCGGTCGGGGCGAGCCATTTTATCGTCAGTCGTTCTATACTTGGCTCAGATAAGACGGGGACTTTCTTGAGAGGTATTCGCGCGCGCGAGAGGTGCAGGCGGACAAGCTCTTCAAGGAATCCCTTGAGATAGCGGACAAGGCCACGCCAGAAACCGAAAGCGTCGCGCGCTTGCAGGTTGATACCCGTAGGTGGGCCGCTGCTAGGCTCGCGCCGAGGAGCGGTGCTGATCCAGGTCAGGGGCAACGAGCGCGGCGATGTGAGCATCGAGGGCGGACGAGATGGGAGGCAAGCTCATCACCTCGACGAACCAGTGATTGCTCACTGAGCCGCAGAGGCGCGTCGAGCGGTGCAACATCACCGCTAATTCGGGTTCTTTCGACCGCGCGAACCCAAGCGCAATAGCAATGCGTCGTCGGTGATGAGCTTGTTTTTGTGCTCATCGGGGATGTGAAAAACTTCCTGGACGGAAACGGTGCCGCCGGGATTCAGGCCGAGGGCGTAAGCGTGCTTAATGATCTCGGCCGTGGAAAGTTCGCCCTCGCCCTCGTCCATATCGAAGATAACGACACCCAAGAACCTTTTGTCCGAAGTCGCTTCCGGGTCTGTGAAGGTCAGCCAGAACGTTGTCATCGCCACCTTCACCGCATTTCCGCGCGCGCGGCTTGCAGTTTAGTCGCCCGCCGGAAATGTCCTCCTCACCCAAAGGCACCATTCGCCACTGTCCTTGTAGGCAGTCTCGTAAGGATCGCCAAGGTTGTCAGTGACGATGTGTCAGTTCGTTGTTGCACGGCAAGGCGAGACAACAGCCTTATGGGAAGCGGTAGCCAACAAAAGCATGCCTATGTCATGTTTCCCCCGGCCATGACGGTGCACCCACGCGCCGCGTCACTCATGGCAGCGGGAGCACCGGAACCTAAGACCGAGCGCTTCGATGCCTCGCTCCGACGCAAATGGCTCGCATTGTGCTATTCTTCGTAGGCAGCCTCGTATGGTGGGTCACATGCCAATCAGTCGGCGAAAATTGATAGTCGCCTTCAGCGGCGCGGCAGCCGCATGGCCGCTCGCGGCGCGCACGCAGCAGGGCGAGCGGATGCGGCGCATCGGCGTGCTCCTACCGTTTTCCGCCGACGATGCGGAGTCGCAGGTCCGCATGGGGGCATTCTTGCAGACTCTGGCACTATCGGGCTGGACCATCGGCCGCAACCTGCGGATCGACATTCGTTGGGTTGGAATCAATGCCGACGACATTCGCAAACACGCAGCCGAATTGGCCGCGCTCACGCCGGACGTCATCCTCGCCCATGGCGCCTCGACCGTCCGGCCGCTACAGCAGGCGACCCGCAGCGTGCCGATCGTCTTTCCGGTCGTCGGCGATCCAGTCGGCGCCGGCATCGTCGGCAGTCTGGCGCGACCGGGTGGCAACATGACCGGTTTCATGATTTCCGAATACAGCATGGGTGGGAAATGGCTGGAGCTGCTCAAAGAGATCGCTCCGGATGTAACGCGTGTGGCAGTCCTTCGTGATCCCACGAATTCTGCGGCAATCGCCCAGTTCGGCGTCATCCAGGCGATGGCGCTGCCCCTCAGAGTGGAGGTCAGCCCGATCGATGTGCGCGACGCCGTCGAGATCGAGCGCGCCGTCACGGCCTTCGCGCGCTCTGCGCATGGCGGTCTGATCGCGACATCGAGTGGCGCGTCCGCACTGCACCACGCTCTGGTCATCGCGCTGGCGGCGAAACACAAACTGCCCACCGTCTA
>Ga0126381_100006165_pt1 | contig 13268 bp, 20 predicted proteins | sample PanSoiMetPlot_28_FD_96465 | JGI IMG/M metagenome (GOLD analysis project Ga0126381, IMG submission 96465) | Tropical forest soil microbial communities from Panama - MetaG Plot_28 | ecosystem: Environmental > Terrestrial > Soil > Tropical forest > Bulk soil | place: Panama | collected 2016-02-17
GCGGGAGGCGCGCATGACGACCGTCACCATCATCCACGACCCGACCGTCGAGCGCGTGCGCGAGGCGATCACGAAGGCCTGGGACGAGTGCGGCGAGGTCCCGTTCCCGCTCTACGAGGACGAGGCGCGCAAGCTCGCCCGCGCGGCGATCGGCGTGATCGTCGCGTCGCTCAAGGAGCACGCGCTCGCGACCCCCGAGGCGGCGGCCGCGCCGCTCGCGCGCGCCGCGCGCCCGTACCCGAACGCGGACTCCGCGAGGCTCGCCGGCTTCACGGTCGACGACCACTGCTACCCGTGGGTCGCCTACAAGGGCCCGCGGTTCCGGCCGGACGAGTGGCACTGCGTCGACACCGACGACGAGGCGCTCCTGCGCGGCGTCGCCGGCGGGGCGATGGACGTCATCCACACCGTGCTCGTGGTGTTGCGCGAGCGCGGCAAGCTGACCCCGTTCGGCGAGGCGGCTCACTTCCTGCGCGCGGCCGTCATGCGGATGAAGCGCGCGCTCGGCCGCGAGCCCTCGATCATCGACCAATTCCCGGGGGGGACGCGATGAGCGCCGGTCACAAGTGGAAACCGCTGAAACCATCGGCGATCCAGGGCCCGCCGGGTGAGGCGCTGGTCGCGGCGGCGATCAAGTGCCTCGGCGAGCGCGGCCTGCCGAACGACCGGGCGAGCGCGCTCGCCTCGATCAAGCGCGAGCTTGAGGGCGTCGAATATTTTCGCAACGACCTCTATCAGGTCGAGGTCCGGCGCTACCCCGACGCGGAGATGGTCCACCTCAACATCCGTCGCGTCGACGGGTATCCGGGGCGCGACTGGCGTCACTTCCAGCAGATCAAGAACGAGCTGGTCGGGTCGGAGTGCGAGGGCGTCGAAATCTACCCCGCCGAGTCGCGGCTCACCGACACGTCGAACAAGTACCACCTCTACTGCTTCACCGACCCGACCTATCGAATCCCGTTCGGGTTCTGGGACCGCGACGTGCAGCCCGGGTGCGACTCGACGCCCGGCTTGCGCCAGCGGCCGGCGATGCGACACGCGAGGGGGCGGTGATGGAACCGACCTACGCGCTGATCCCTCGCTCGCTCCACGACCGCAAGGCGCCCCACGGGGCGCCCTGCACGAGCTGCGGCCTGTGCTGCATGATCTCGCTGTGCCAGCTCGCGCGGCGCGTCCTCAGGATGCCCGAGACGCCGGGCCCGTGCCCGGCCCTCGTCCTCGACGACGAGGGCAAGTCGTCTTGCGGCATGGTCGTCGACCCGGCGCGGTTCGCCCCGGAGGCGGTCAGGCTGCACGGCGCGCCCGCGATGTCTCGCGCGGCCGCGCACCTCATCAACTCCGGCAACGGCTGCGACATGTCCCTGGAGGGCGAGCCGTTCGACGCGGCGTACGACGCGAGACTCGAGTCGGAGGCGCGCGGCCGGTGGCGGCTCAACCTCGCGGCCAGACACATGTGGGGGGTCTTATGAAGCTCATGATCTTCGTCGCCGGCCGGCTGCGCTACGAGCAGCCGTACTCGCTCGGGGAGGCGTGGGTGGTCGCGGGCGCGCTCGCCCTCAACCTGCCCGTGATGGCGGATTACTCCGGCCGCGCCGCCGCCGTCGTGGCGGACGGCAACGTCGTGTGGCTCATGGCGCGCGCGCGCGCGCACGAGAGGATGATCTCCTATGACCCCCGGTGACCTCAAGACCATCCGCCAGCGCGCCGGCATGGGCGTGGTCGAGTTCGGCCGCGCGCTCGGTTACGTCGGCAACGACAACACGCTCTCGGTCCACGTCCGCGCCATGGAGGCGGGGCGCCGGCCGATCATGCCGAAGGTCGAGGTCCACGCGGCTTGGATCAAGCGCGCGATCGACGCGATCGACCGGGCGCTCGCCCAGGGGACCGATTCGCGGCTCGTGTTCGTCGAACTGGACCGCGCCGGTTTCCGCCTCGTCCCCAAGGCGCCCGCGCCGTGACGGTCAAGGCGCCGGGGCAGCTCGCGCGGCGTTACCGCGAGCAGGGCGGGCGGTGCTGGTACTGCGACCTGCCCACGTGGTCGCGGCGCAACGAGACGCGGCTGCAGGCGCGCGAGCGGCTCGGCGTCGCGGCCGGAACGCCGCAGTCGAGCAAGGTGTTGCGCAAGAAAGCGGCCACCCGGGAACACCTCGCCCGGGTGGCGGACGGCGGCGGCGACGCGCTGCGCAACATCGTGATGGCCTGCGCCGGCTGCAACGTCCTGCGCGGGGACCGCGACCCGGTGACGTGGCGGGCCGAGGTCCAGGCGCAGCTCGCCGCCGGCACTCACTGGTGGCAGGTCTACGCGGCGCGGGCGCGCGAGCACCTCGCCGCGGTGGTCGCCGGGACCGCCCGGGGGCAGGTGTCCGTCGCCCAGGCCGCGGAGGTCCTCGCGAGCGGCCTCCTTGACCTCCCCCCGCGAGTCGCGGCACCGTGCCCGCCCGGCGAGGTAGGGAAGGGCAGGGAGCATGGGCGCGCGGCAGGCCACCAACCCCAGGGGGGCGAGCAGGGCGACGAACCGGCGCCCCGCGCGGCCCCGTCCTGAGCCCTCCGAACCGGAGGTCAAGATCGGGCCCGAATGGCCGGCCGACAAGGTCGAGCGCCGGCCCGTCGACCAGCTGCTCGGCCACCCCCGGAACGCGCGCTCTCACTCGGCCGAGCAGGTCGCCCAGATCGCCAAGCTCATCCAGCGGTTCGGCTGGACCACGCCCTGCGTCGTCAACGAGCGCGGCGTGATCCTCTCGGGTCACGGGCGCGTGATGGCGGCGCGCTCGCTCGGCCTCGCGACCGTCCCGTGCGTCACCGTGGCGGGCCTTTCCGAGGCGGACGAGCGCGCGCTCATGATCGCCGACAACAAGGTCCCCTCGAACGCCGAGTGGAACAACGCGCTCCTGCGCGACGAGCTGCTCTTTCTCAAGGCGAGCGACGACCAGGACCTGCTCGGGCTGACCGGCTTCGCGGGCGACGACCTCGTCGCGTTCCTCGCGGGCGGCGGGGCGACGCCCCCGGGGGAGTTCCAGCGCGTGGGCGAGGACCTCGACACGGAGTACTGCTGCCCGAGTTGCGGCTACAAGTGGTCGGGCAAGGCGGACGCCGGCGCGGCGCCGCCCGGCGAGGACGAGGACTGATGCGTGCCGCCCTGGCTCGTCATCAAGGAGGTCGGCGCCGCCTCGCGCGAGCACCTCGACCTCGCGCGCGAGCCGTCGCCCACCATCATGGCGGACGGCATCGGCGGCGTCTGCCGGCGCGGCTGGCAGTACTGGGTGGAGGGCGAGGGCGCCGAGGGACTCGACACGCCGCCGGGCGTCGTGCCGCGCGACGGTGACCCTGTGGCTGGTGACCCGCGACGGCGCGTTCTTCAAGAGGCGCCCGACGGCGTCGGCGCCGACCTGGCGCACCGACCTCGAGCGCGAGGTGTGCCCGGCGATCTCGGCGGTCGGCGTGCGCAACGCGCGCCTGTCGCGACATTGGCTGGAGGAGGACGGGTTGCCCGCTGCCGCCCCCGTGGTTGAGAAACCCCCGTACCGCGTGCCGTCCATGGCCGAGGTCAACGCCGTTCCTTGGAACGGATACACCGTCGCCTCGACGTTCGCGGGCTGCGGCGGCTCGTCGCTCGGCTACCGCATGGCGGGCTTCAAGGTGTTGTGGGCGAGCGAGTTCGTCGACGCCGCGCGCGAGGTCTACGCCGCGAACGCGCGCGAGTGGACGAAAATCGACGGGCGCGACATCCGACTCGTCCAGCCGGCCGAAATCTTGAAGGCCTGCGGGGGCTTGAAGGTGGGCGAGTTGGACCTGCTCGACGGCTCGCCGCCCTGCGCGTCGTTCTCGACCGCCGGCAAGCGCCACCAGCACTGGGGTCAGGAGCGCAAGTACAGCGACAAGGTCCAGCGCACGGACGACCTGTTCTACGAGTTCGCCCGGATCCTCGAGGGCCTGAGGCCGCGGGCGTTCGTCGCCGAGAACGTGAGCGGCCTCGTGAAGGGCGTCGCCAAGGGTTACTTCCTGCGGATTTTGGACAGGCTCAAGGCTTGCGGCTACCGCGTCGAGGTGCGCGTGCTCGACGCGCAGTGGCTGGGCGTGCCGCAGCACCGGCCCCGGACCATCTTCGTCGGCGTGCGCGACGACCTGGTCGGCGTCGAGCCCGCCCACCCCTCGCCCCTGCCGTACCGCTACAGCGTGCGCGAGGCGATCCCGTGGATCGGCAAGGTGCTGATCGGCGACCCGAACCATCATCGCAACCCGGGGACGAACTTCGCCCGCGGCGAGGTCCTCGGGGACGACGACCCTTGCATGACGGTGCAGGCGTCGAGCGGCATCATCGGGGGCACGGACGCCTACGTGGACGACGTCGTCCTGGTCGAGGAGCCGCACGGCAACAACACCGGCTCGCGCCGCTCGGTCGACCGGCCCGCGCCGGCGGTGCGCAACGCGAACGGCGGCGGCCCGCACTTCATGAAGATCGAGCGTGTCGAGCCCGAGAGCGATATCGGCCGATTCGCTATCGGCCGCGAAGCTGACAAACTTTCCGAGGGGCAGAAATCGAGTCGTTACCTCGGCCTCGTGCGCGCGCCGCTCGACGGGCCGTCGCCCACCGTCACGGCCGGCGCCGAGAAAGTGGCGGGCCAGCATTCCCGCGCCTCAGTGATCCACCCGACCGAGCGGCGCAAGTTCTCCATCGCGGAGCTCCGGCGCATCTGCGCGTTCCCCGACGACTTCGTGCTCACCGGGACCTACGGGCAGCAGTGGGAGCGACTCGGCCGCGCCGTCCCGCCGCTGATGATGCGCGCGATCGCCGAGGTGGTGCGGGACAGGATCCTCAGGGAGGCAGACCGTGTGCGGGATGATCGGAAGCTACGAGCTAAACCTCGACGTCGCCGCTAGGCTCGACCTCGTCGCCCACCGGGGGCCCGACGGCTCGGGCGTCGCGACCGCCGGCCCCGCCGTCCACGGCCACGTCCGCCTGGCGCTCCTCGACCTGACCGACGCGAGCGCGCAGCCGTACCGGTTCGGCGGCGGCGTCCTCTCGTTCGTCGGCGAGGTGTGGAACTGGCGCGAGGTCGCCCGCCAGCTCGCCGAGGACGGGGTCGCGTCCGCCCTCGGGGCGCGCTCCGACACCCAGGTCCTGGCGGCCGCGCTCGCCGCCTGGGGGGTGGCGGCGACGCTCCCCCGGTTGGAGGGGATGTTCGCGTTCGCGTGGTCGCGCGAGGGGACGCGCACCCACGTCCTCGCCCGCGACCGTTTCGGGAAGGTGCCCCTCTACGTCCACAGGGAGGCCCAGGGGGGCGGGTTCGCGTGGTCGAGCGAGCGCAAGGGCCTGCCGGGGCTCGCCTGCCGGCCGCTGCCCCCGGGGTCGTGGCTGGACCTCCGGACGGGGCAGCTGACGACGTGGTACAGCCTGCCCGACCCCCCGTGGGCGGCGGCGGGAGCGACAACGGAAGCGACACCCGAGCGACAACCGGGCGACAACGTCGCCGAGGCCATCCGGGCGGACCTGCGCGAGGGGGTGCGCCGGCGCCTCGTCGCCGACGCGCCGCTCTGCGTGCTGTGCTCGGGCGGGCTCGACTCCACCCTCGTGCTGGCGATGGCGAAGGCGGCGAAGCCCGACGTGGTCGCCTTCACGGCGGTGATGAGCCCGTTCTCGCCGGACCTCCGGGCGGCGCGGCGCGCCTGCGCGGAGTTCGAGGTCCCTCTGGTCGAGGTCCCGGTGCCCGAGCCGACGCGCGAGCTCCTCGCCGAGGCGGCGCGCGCGATCGAGATCCCGATGAAGGCGCAGGTCGAGATCGCGGCGCTCTGCCTCCCCCTCGCCCGCGCGATCCGCTCGCACGGGTTCAAGGCGTGCCTCTCCGGCGAGGCGGCCGACGAGCTGTTCGGCGGCTACGGGTCGATGTGCATCCAGGGCGCGGGCGCCGACGACGCGCTGTGGCGGCTCATCCGCGTGAAGCAGCTTGAGAAGATGAGCCGCGGCAACTTCGTGCGGTGCAACAAGGCGTTCATGGCGGGCGGCGTCGAGTGCCGGCTGCCGTACATGGAGCGGGCGCTGGTCGAGCGCGCGATCAACCTCGGGAGGGACGAGTGCCCGCCCGGCAAAGGCGCGCTCAAGCGCGCGGCCGAGGGGGTGGCGCCGGCCTGGGTGATCAGGCGGCAGAAGGAAACGTTTCAGGGCGCGAGCGGCCTGGCCGAGGCCGCCGCCCGCGCCCTGCCCGACGTTCGCCGCTTCTACGGCGCCGAGGTCCGCTCGGCCTTCGGCGAGGGGGTGAGGGGCTGAAGCATCGCGGTCTCGCGCGCGAGCTTGCCCCAGAACCGCACGGCGTCCTCGCGGTTCGCCGGCTCGTTCCACCAGCGGCTGCGCCCCGAGGGGTGCGGGCAGACCGCGACGGCGCCGAGCGAGTCCTTGTGGAACTTCGACCACGCGAGGACCGGCAGGCGGTGCAGGCGGAAGGCCCTCGCGACCTCGGCGCCGAGCAGCACCACGACGCGGTCGCTCACCGCCTCGCGCATCGCCTCGGCCGCGCGGCGTCCCTCGGCGGCCGGGAAGAGGTCGCCGCCCCCGGGGGCCTCGCCCGGCCAGTAGGTGACGAGGTTGCGCCGCTCGAACAGCTGCAGGAACATCGCGAGGTTGCATCCGCAGTAAACGGCGAGCCGCCGCCCGGAGGGTCCGGACAGCGGCGCGAGGCGGGGGCGCGAGCGCGAGGGCGCCTGCCCGATCAGGAGCGGCCTCACCAGCCGAACTCCCACGAGGGCCATTCGTTGTCCTCGGCGATTTCGACGGCGCGCGCGAGCCTCTCGGCGTCCACGGCCGCGATCCCGCTCATGTTCTCGGCCATGAGGGTGGCTTTGGTGAGGTCGAGGGCCTCGTCGTCGACCACGACCTTGCTGACCCCGTCGTCGTCGACGACCACGTACACGGGGACGCTCGCGATGAGAGTGACCTCGGTCATGGCATGCTCCAGTGGGCGACGGGGTCGACGAGGAACGAGCAGCCCCAGGCGATGCCGAGGACGACCGAGCAGGCGGCCGTCATCGCGGCCGCCCACCCGAGGTCCTCCAGCGCGACGCGCAGGCGCGCGCGGGCGGCGGTCACGACCGCCTCCCCTTGGCGTCGGACTTGACCACGCCGAAGTACCGGCTCTTGCCGCCGTCCTTGCCGGGCTCGCGGCGCAGCTCGACGCCGACGCGCTCGCAGGTCCGGCGCAGGGTGACGAGGCACGCCTTCCAGCCGAGCTTCTTGCAGATCTCGGCCTCGGTCGCCCCGGAGGCGCGCAGCACCATGTCGAGCATCACGGACTGCTTGGAGTTCTGCCGCAGGCCGTCGGGTCGGAAGTTCGCGACCTCGCGCGGCTTGGTCTTGACGTTCGGCGGGTTCTTGATGGCCGGGCGCCCGTCGCCGCCGCCCGTGGCCCGCTTGCGCGCGCGCGCCAGCGCGGCCCTCGCCTCGTCGTCGTCGTCGCGCTTGAGAATCGCCGGGATGCCGAGGCCGTCGTCGTCCTTGTCGTCCTTGCGCATCGGCTCGTTGACCATGGCGGTCAGGATCGCCGGGCCGGGCGAGCCGGCGTCGGGCGCGTCCATCGCGGTCGCGAGGGCGAGCAGGCCCCCGGGGGCCTTGAGGTCGTCTTGCTTCGGCTTCGCGGTCGCGACCTGGACGGGCGCCCAGGCGAACCGCTCGCCGACCTTGTCGACGACGAAGTCGACGCCGATCTTGGCGGCCTTGCCGAGCACGGCGCGGGCGCCCGCCACGCAGTTCGAGCGGTTCGAGTACGTGCGCGAGGCCGACACGGCGATCGCCGGGGTGGTGTTCTGCAACATGGTGGTTCTCCGTCTTGCGGCGGGCCCGGGATTGAGCCCCGCCCCGTGGGCGCCCGCCGCGGACCAGCGGGGGCGCCCCAAGGCCGGGGTTCAGCGCGCGAGCGCGGCGGCGAGGTCCTTGCGCTCGCGCGGGCCGGTTTTCTCGGCGAGCTTCATGTAGGCGCGTACCATCTCGGGTTCGCAGACGCGGCGCGAGCCGTCGCTGACGCGCTCGATCACGACGCATTTCGCCGAGCGACCCTCGCGCATACCGAGGACCTTGAAGGACTCGCGGCCGGCCGGGAACGTCTGGCCGAGCCACGCGGGGTCGAGGTTGCAGGGGACGGCGTTCCGCTTGAACCGCTCCGCCTCGGCGGTGGTCGCGTTGCCGTCCTTGTCCTTGAGGTTGGCGTCGCTCGCCTTGACGGTGATGCGCACCGTACCGTCGAGCTCCGCGACGCCGGTGCTGATGCCGTCGACCTTGAGCCCGAACGGCGCGAGCGCCGCCTTGATGGCCTCGTTCACCCGCGCGTCGATCTTGCGGTAGTCACTGAGTCGCATGTTAACCTCCGTCCTGTCTGCCTATGGGGATATTCCCCAAAGCCACTCTAAGCTGCGCGAGGGAGGTAGTCCACCATGGCAAAACCCCGGAGAAATCGACGTTCCTCGCTCTCGGCGGCCGCGCTGCCCCGCGGGGGGAATCAGTGGACGTTCAAGGCGCCGGCCGTCGCCGAGGCCTTCGACGCCCACGTGCGCGAGCAGCTCCCCTGGTACGACGTCGCCACCGGGGTGGTGCGCCACGTCGCCCGGCACTTCGTCCCCGAGGGCGGGCTCGTGGTCGACGTGGGCGCCTCGACCGGCAACGTCGGCCGCGCGATCGCGCCGGTGCTCGAGGCGCGGGGCGCCCACCTCGTGGCGATCGACAACGCCGAGGACATGGGCGCCGTCTACGCCGGCCCCGGGCGGTTCGTCGTGGCGGACGCCGAGACGTTCGACTTCAAGAGCCCCGCGGGCGACGGGGAAGGGCCCGACCTCGTCGTGTGCTTCCTCTCGCTCATGTTCGTGCCGGTGCACGCGCGGCGCGCGCTGGTCGAGCGCATCGCGGGGTCGGTCCGCCCCGGGGGCGCGGTCCTCGTGTTCGACAAGATGCTCCCGCCGCGCGGTTACGTCGGCGCCGTGACGTTCCGCCTCGCGCTCGCCGCCAAGTACGAGAACGGCGCGCCGCCCGACCAGGTCGTGGCGAAGGAACTCTCGCTCGCGGGCGTGCAGCGGCCGATGAGCGAGGACGAGCTGCCGGGGTTCGTCGAGATCTTCCGCTTCGGCGACTTCGCCGGCTGGCTGCGCGAGGTCCCGGCGTGAGCAAGGTCGTCGTGAAACGCCGCCGCCGCTCGGTCGCGGCGAGCCGCGCCGCCTCGCTCAAGGGATGGCGAACGCGGAGGAAAATGGCGGCCGCGCGCGCCGTGAAACGCCGCGGCTGTTGAACGTCCCCCGATTCGCGGTCCATGATCCTCGACGGTAAAAAGAGGAGGCAGGCGGATGCGACGGAGGCTCGATTTCTCGAAGGCGAAATTCGCCCACGGCCCCGGCGGGTGGGTCGTCTACCCGGCGGGCGCGAGGCCGCGCCCCCGGGGGCGGCGACGCAAGCGCGCCAAGGCCGCGGTGGTCAAGGCGGCGAACGTCGTCGTCAACCCGAAGATCGAACTCCCGCCCCCCTCGGCGCCGCCGCGGGAGGCGACGATCCAGCCCGTCGTCCTGCCGCCCAAGGTCCAGCCCGCGTTCGACGGCAAGGTGTGGTTCGTCGAGGGCACCGACCTCGAGGCGGCGACGCTCCCCGAGCTGCGGCTCAAGCTCCCCGAGGGCGTGGAGCTCGACCTCGGCGCCGGCGGGAGAGCGGCGGCGTGACGGACGAGCCCCCTGTCACCGTGGTGATCGGCCACTGGGGTGGTTCCCACATGGCGAGGCAGGTGCGCGAGAGGTCGCTCGCGAACCCCGGCGTCGTGCTGATCAACATCAACACCGCCAAGGGATACTGGGTCGCGCGCGACGGCATCGCGGTCCGTTTCAGCACCGTGGTCGCCTCGCGCGTCCTCCTCGCCCTGCTCGCCGCGCGCGGGCGCGTCGTCACCCCGGAACAGATGGTCGAGCTGAACTGGGGCGACGACCCTCAGGGCGGGGTCGACAACCCCGAGGGGCGCCTCCAGGTCGCGCTCGTCGAGGCGCGCGTCGTCGGCGCCGCGATCGGCGTCATCGTCACCACGCACCGGCAGCGCGGGTGGTCCGCCCGGCTGGCCGACGTGGGCAACCAGAGGAAAGCAGACCATGAAACTCATCCGGAAACCGCGCGACCTCCCGTGGTGGCTGATCCCGCGCTGGCTGCGAGAGGACCTCGCGCGGCGGGTCGCGCTCACGGGTAAGTCGTACCGCTCGTTCTCGCTCTGGACGCCGCTCGGCAGGCTGACCTTCACGGTCGGCTGCGTGGACGATGATAGGGTTGACGCGGCCCGCGATGGCGTGCCACGGAACCCGCCACGCTTGTGACGCCTGATTCCCCAACACGAGCTTTGTATCGGTCGCGTACACAGGGGCTCGCCGGATGACCACCGGCGGGCCCCTTTGCCTTTACCGCCGCTCGGTGACATCCTCCACGGCCGGGCGATTCCCGGCTTCGAAGGCAGGGAGGGAGACGAGCGATGCGGTGCGATAATTTTCGGGTCGTCGTCGGCGGGGGCGTTCGCTCCGGCAAGACCGTGGCGCAGCAGCTCGCGCAGTTCTTCGGACAATTCGAGCCAGCGTACGCGGGCTTCCGCCCGGTGCTCTCGCTCGCCGACCACGCGGCGATCGCGCGCGACCTCGCCGACCGACCCGCCGGCCACGGCACGTCGTACGTGTCGAGCCCCACCGACCCGTGGGGCGCCTCGCCCCTCGCCGGCACCCGCGACCCGCACGACGCACGCGCCCACGCGCGCGAGTTCCGCGAGCGCATGGCGGCCGAGCGCGCCCGCCTCGGCGTCAAGCCCCGTTCCGGCGACCCGAGCCGCTTCGGCAACCGCGTGCTCGACCGCATCTGGCCTCTCGACGGCCCGGTCGAGGGCGACGGCGAGTCGTAAGGGTTTTTGAGGCGGGGGGACTGATTAAAAAGGGACGGGGAAAAATGGCGGGCAGGCCGCAGAAGCCGGCGGGGGAGGCGATAGCCGCTGGCGAGCAGCGGTTCCTCCCGGCGCCCCGCAACCCCGGGGGCAGGCCCGCGTCGCTCGTCCTCGACGAAACGACCCTGCAAACCATCGAGCACCTCGGCATGATCTGGGCGAGCACGGTCGAGTGCGCGGCCTGGCTCAACGTCGCCGAGAACACGTTCCTCTCGTTCAAGAAAAAACACCCGGAGGCCGAGGAGGCGTACAAGCGGGGATGGGAGCTGGGGAAGTCGAGCCTGCGCCGCACGCAGCTGCGGCTCGCGCAGAAGAACGCCGTGATGGCGATCTTCCTCGGCATGCAACACCTCGGGCAAAAGGACCTGCGCCAGCAGTGGGCCCACCAGAGCGACCGCGACGCCGGCACGGGCGAGGACAAGCGCGTCGTCATCATCAAGGGCGGGCTGCCGGACGACCCCCCAGGGGGCGGAAGCTCGCCGCCGACCATCGACGCCGTCGCGTTGCCGCCCGCCACCGGGGGCGCGGACGGGGCGGGAACGAACGCGGGGTCGACCCTAAATCAGGACGGGGCGCCCGGCGCGAGCGTCGAACGCCGCGAGAACGCCGACGCCGACCAAGGGGAGGAACCTCTATGACCGTCACGACGACCATCCAGCTCGCGCACAAGCCCGACGACCATCCGGTGCCGGACGGCAGCTACGGCCCGTTCCACCTCCCCGTCGTGGTGGTGGTGAAAGACGGGGCGATCGTCGGGGTCGAGTTCATGAGCCGCGAGGGAGCGTACTGCCTGATGCTCGAGACGGGCGACGGACGCACGATCGCAACGCTGGCCTTGTCCGAGCCGCTGTGAACGCCCCGGGGGCGCGCGGGTGAGCGAGGTCATCGACGTCGTCACGCTGCCCACCCTGCACGGCGGGCAGGTCGAGGCGTGGCGCCGGCGGTCCCGGTTCTTCGCGGTGCGCTGCGGGCGCCGGTGGGGCAAGACGACCTTCGGCATCACCTGGGCGTGCGACGGCGCCGTCAAGGGCGAGCCCGTCGGGTGGTTCGCCCCCGACTACAAGCGCATGTCGGAGGTGTACGAGGTCGCCAAGGAAATCCTCGGGCCCGTGCTCGAGCGCAAAAGCAAGACGGCGGGCGAGATCAGGACCGACACCGGAGGAGGCGTCGACTTCTGGACGCTCGAGGACGAGACGGCCGGCCGCGGCCGCAAATACAAGCGCGCGATCGTCGACGAGGCGGCGTTCACGAACGACAAGACGATGTTCGACACCACGTGGCGCAAAGCCATGCGCCCGACGCTGGTCGACCTGCGGGGCGCCTGCATGGCGCTCTCGAACACCAACGGGGAGAACGACCAGAATTTCTTTTGGCGCATCTGCAACCAGCCTGAGCACGGGTTCACGACCTACCACGCGCCCTCGTCGTCGAACCCGCTGCTGCCCCCCGAGGAGCTCGCCGCGCTCAAGCTTAGCGAGCACCCGCTGGTCTGGCTGCAGGAGTATGAGGCCGAGTTCGTCGACTGGTCGGGCGTCGCGTTCTTCGAAAAGGCGAAGATGCTCGTGCACGGCGCCGCGGTGGCGATGCCGATCATCTGCGACTGCGTGTTCGCCACCATCGACACCGCCACCAAGACCGGCCGGAAGAACGACGGCACCGGGGTGACGTACTGGGCGCTGCTCGGCACCGCCCACCCGCTCGGCTACAAGCTCGCGATCCTCGACTGGGACGTGCAGCAGATCGAGGGCGACCTCCTCATCGAGTGGCTGCCCTCGGTGTTCGTCCGCCTCGAGGAGCTCGCCCGCGAGTGCCGCGCCCGCATGGGCTCGGTCGGCGCCTGGATCGAGGACAAGAACAGCGGGACGATCCTGCTGCAGCAGGCGGCGCGCCTCGGCATGAACGCGCACGTGATCGATTCGCGGCTCACCGGCCTCGGCAAGAGCGAGCGCGCGATCAACGTGAGCGGGTACGTGTACCGCGGCGAGGTCAAGTTCACGGGGCAGGCCTTCGACAAGGTGACCATCTACAAAGGCAACGCCCGCAACCACTTGCTGCGTCAGGTGCTCGACTTCCGGATCGGCGACCAGGACAAGGACAAGGAAGACGATTTGCTCGACACCTTCACGTATGGCATCTCTATCGGCCTAGGTGATTCAGGAGGGTTCTAGCCATGAGCTATTCGTTTTCGGTCCGGGCCGCGTCGAAGGCCGACGCCCTGGTGGAAGTCGCCGCCGAGCTGGACAAGGTCGTCGTCGGTCAACCGACCCACGCGAGCGACCGCCAGGCGGCCGAGGACGCCGTGAAGGCGTTCGTCGCCGTCGTGCGCGACCCCGGCGAGGGTGA
>Ga0126381_100006166_pt1 | contig 13265 bp, 11 predicted proteins | sample PanSoiMetPlot_28_FD_96465 | JGI IMG/M metagenome (GOLD analysis project Ga0126381, IMG submission 96465) | Tropical forest soil microbial communities from Panama - MetaG Plot_28 | ecosystem: Environmental > Terrestrial > Soil > Tropical forest > Bulk soil | place: Panama | collected 2016-02-17
CCGTGGAAGCGGGCGACTTGCTGCGTGTGCCGCGCGGCACGTGGCATTGGTTTAATCTGTGCCAAGAAAAAAGAATTCGCGCGATTCGATTGTTTCAAGCAACGTCGGGTTGGACACCGCACTACACGGAGAGCGGTGCGGATCGTGGTTTCGAGCCAGTTTGCTTTGGGCCTTCCTATATCGCGCCGCGCCGGGTGCTGAGTTAGAGTTGACGCCACCGTTGGACTCCGCTGAAATTCGCGCCATCCTGCTGGATATCGAAGGCACTACAACTCCGATTGATTTCGTTTTCAAGACGCTCTTCCCTTTTGCGAATGCGCACGCCGAAGATTTTTTACGCCGGCATTTTCGCGAAACGGAAGCTTCGAGGTTGATCACACAATTACACGAAGCTAGCGAACTGGATCGTGCAAATGGCGCGCCACGATGGACCGAGGGAGGCAACGAGCAAATTATCCTGAGCGCTGCCAGGTATGTTCAATGGCTGATCGCTCGCGACAGCAAGATCAATCCGCTGAAAACGCTGCAAGGAAAAATCTGGCAAGAGGGGTTCCGTAGCAGCGAATTGAAGGGCGAAGTTTATCCCGATGTTGCGCCGGCTTTTGCCCGCTGGAAGAGTCGGGGTCGCCGCATAGCCATTTTTTCCTCCGGCAGCGTGCTCGCACAGAGATTGCTGTTTACGCATTCTACGGCAGGCGACCTTTCATCCTTCCTAGAAGCGTACTTTGACACCACCACCGGGCCTAAGCGAGAAGCCGCGAGTTACCAGAAGATCTCTTCAGCACTGCAATTGCCGCCGGCGCAAGTCCTATTCATTTCCGACGTCGTAGGCGAGCTCCGTGCAGCGCAAGACGCGAACATGCGACCGGCTCTGGCGTGCCGGCCCGGTGCTACGCCCGCGCCAGACTGGCCTGGCGCGGTGATTACCAGTTTCGCCGAACTGTTTCCTTGATTCGCGTCCTGTTTTCGAAAGCTCGCACGAAATCAGTACGAACATTTGCGAGAAGCCCGGGGCCCTCGTATGATGCGAGCAACACAACGCGGTTTTCTCCGCGCTGCGGAGGGAGTCATATGCCCAGCCCCATGCCAAGAAGGAAAAGGTCCGCGATGCTGTTCCGGGTCGGCCTATTCATCGCTATCGTAGTTTTCGGTTCAAGACCGACTCGCGCGCAAGGCGGCGTCCGTTCGGATTGGGGCGTTTGCATGCAGGATGCCGCTCTGGCCTACAACCGCGGAGATTACCAGGAGGCTGAAAAACAGGCAAAATTGGCGTTGCGGTTTTCTTCGCGGCTTCATCCGGAGGATCTTCGCATCCGGAATAATTACGAAATCCTCGGACAAATCTATCAGGCACAAAATCGGTTTGCGGATGCCGAGGCCGCGTATCAGAAGGAGCTAAAAATCTGCAAGGAAGCGCTCCGCCAGCAAGAACACCCCTTGCTGGCGGATTGTCTCGAAGAGACTGCACAGCCTTACGAAGCAGCAGGTAAATATTCGGAAGCCGAACCGCTCCGCCAGCAGTCGCTGAAGTTGATTTCACGCGCCAACGACGGCAAGGGGCCGCCGGTGGCGGCCCGTTTGGAAAATCTTGCCGCGTTGTACGACGCCGAGCAGAAACATGCCGCCGCCGAGTTGTTTCAAGAGTCGCTGCGGGTTCTGGAAGAGCATTTTGGAAGGGAAAGCTCGGCGCTAGTAGATACATTGGATAAGCGCGCGAAAGTGTTGCGCGATTTAGGGCGCCAGCGAGAAGCTGCCGAAGTCGAAGCTCGCGCGGAGCACCTCCGCAAGAATCCCCAATAGACGCGGGCTTCTGCAGACGCCCGGTGAACCTCCGCATTGCTCACGTTAAGGACATCTAGTCGCCATGAAAGAGACCAGACAGGTAGTTGTGGTAACGGGATCGAACAGCGGCTTTGGCCGGCTGATTTCGGAAACTTTGGCGCGCCAAGGCTATATGGTGTTCGCGACCATGCGCGCTCTGAACGGCCGCAACGCAGCGGCTGCGGCAGAATTGCGCGAACTCGCGCGAAAAACTTCACGACTGTTGCATGTGTTGGAAATGGATGTGACGAGTGACGCGTCGGTCGAGAATGGTATCGGCGAAGTTTTGCGGCAGGCCGGGCGGATCGATGTGCTGGTGAACAACGCGGGATTCGGCTACGGCGGATTGATAGAGACGTTTACCACGGCGCAAACGCAAAAGATTTTCGATACCAACGTGTTCGGCGCGATGCGCACCATCCGCGCGGTGCTTCCCCAGATGCACAAGCAAGGCAGCGGACTGCTGTTGCAAGTGAGCAGCGGCGCAGGGCGTGTGGTGATTCCCGGCATGGGACTTTATTGCGCCAGCAAATTTGCGTTAGAGGGCTTGTCGGAATGTTTTCATTATGAATTGGCGGGTCAAGGCATCGACTGCATCAGTATCGCGCCGGGCGCATATCCCACGGGGATCGCGGACAAAATCGCGGGCGGAGACGAGCCGGAACGCGCCGACGCTTATGGAACGATCCGCGAGGTGCCGGAGCGGGTGATCAGGAGCATCGCCAGTTCAAAAGCAAATCCCCAAGAAATCGCGGACAAAGTGCTGGAAATCATTCGCACGCCGGCGGGGCGGCGCGCGCTGCGCTACAGAGTGGGCTCGGGCGCCCCGGGCGTAGAGACAATCAATCAAGTGTGCGAGCAGGTTCAGCAGCAACTTCTGGCGGCGTTTGGCGTTAGCGAAGAGACAAAATTCCGCGGCAAAGCAGCGGCCGAGTGACGTCACTCTCCGCGCCCTTTACATCGCCCCATTTGTAGCTCAGTCTTTTTACCTATGCTCCTGACAAATGAAGTTGCCCTGATTACCGGCTCGGGCCGGGGAATTGGCCGGGCTATGGCGCAGTTGTTTGCCAAGGAAGAGGCGGCGGTTTTTTTGACCGCGCGAACGGAGAAGGAGTTGGCGGCGACGGCCGCTGAGATTTCGCAAGCAAAAGGACGCGTCGAGTATTTCGCGGGCGACCTGGGTAAGGATCGCGACTGCCGGGCGGCGTTTGAAAAAGCCGTCGCGACGTTTGGGCGCGTGGATATTCTGGTCAACAACGGCGGGCACTACGGGCCGGTGGTTCCAGTGGAAGAATATCCGATGGAGGAATTCGATCGCGTAGTGGCAGTGCATCTGCGGGCGGCGTTTTTGCTGAGCCAGTTGGCGCTGCCGGGAATGTACCAACGCAAGCATGGCGTGATCCTGAATATTTCGAGTATTTCGGCGAAAGCGGCGTACAGCTGGGGTTCGGCGTATGCGGCGGCGAAAGCTGGATTGCTGGGATTGACGCGATATAACGCGGCGGAAGCGGCGCGGAAGGGGGTGCGCGTGAATGCGATTTGCCCGGGTCCCGTGACGGAAACGGAGATGAGCAAGGAGTTGGGCGCTGTGCTGGCTGAGAAATTGAATGTCAGCAAGGACCAGCAGTTGAAGGGATTTCTGGAGTCGATCCTGCAGGGGCGCGGGCAGATGGCGAAAGAGATTGCCGAAGCGGCGTTGTTCTTGTGTTCAGAGAGGGCCAGTGCAATCACCGGGCAGGCGATCAACGTGGATGGAGGAGCAGTGTTTTATTAGCGGGGCAGGATCGGTAACCCGGTGGTCGTCCGGCGAGGTCGAATTGCGGATTTGCGCCCCCACCCATTTTGAACGCACTGCAGATGTGCCTGGCAGGGACTGCGCCCCGTTTCATGGAAGGAGCCTGCAGAGAGTGGTTGCCCCGGGAAGGGATCGAGCACAGTGTGGATTTCTTTCGGGCAACGATACGGGCCAGCTAGCTCCGGCAGGCGAATCTAGCAGTTCTAGGACTGTGCATTTTGTGGAGACCGCGGAATATTGGAAAAAGTTTCCGCAATTCAGTTAGAATTCCTCCATCATCTTGGATTTTGGTTCCCCGTTTGCGCGAGGAGGTCAGCCCATTCTCGGCCGTAAGCGTTTCACATCGTTTGGTGCTCGATGCCATTGTTTGATTTTCACTTGCCATTTGCGCGGAGACCGCGCGTGAACATTATTCCCACCGCAGATACAACATTTGGATTTGCCGGACCGGAAGGCCGGCGCAGCACGCGAATCGAGCGTCCGGTGCCGCTGCTGGTTACGGGACACGACGGCCTGGGCCAGGAATTTCTCGAGCGCACATCGGCGGTGAGTTTGAATTTGCACGGTTGCCGGTATCCCTCGCGGCACGATACGCATGTCGGCTCGTGGATTACGCTGCAGATCGGCGAAGCTCCTCTCGGCGAAATTGTTACCACGGTGCGCGCGCAAGTGCGCTCGGTACAGGTTCCGCGCAATCCACGCGATTTGTATCATGTGGGCGTGCAACTAGAAAAACCGGAAAACGTTTGGCGGATTCCCGCGCCACCGGCGGATTGGCTGACCGCGGCACAACGACTCGCGGCGGAACTGCCGCCCTCGAAGGAACAGACTGCGGCGGCGACCGGTCCGGGACGCGCGCCGACTACCGAAGACATGCCCGTACCGCCGCCTACGTTAAGCGGTGTTCAGGAAGCGACGCTTTCCGCGGCGAGTCCGGAAGCGCCAGGAGCGAATGGGGATCGGTCTGCCGATCGCGTGCATTTGACCGACGCGCTGGCGGGTTTAGCGTCCTCGATCACCATGCGGTCGCCGGCTATGCCAACGATGGCAAAAGGCAACACAGGATTTGCAAGCGCGAGTCCGGGGGACGCCAGCGCAGAGTTTGCAAACCCAGACCCGGCAACGGTTACCAGCGCAGGGTTTGCAAATGCCAGCCTTGGGACCCAGGAAAGCGCGGCCGCCTCGTACGTGAAGCCGAATCGGGTGGCGATTACGCCGGAGCGATTGCTGGCGGCGCTGCAGCCAAACATCGAAAAGGCTGCGGAAGGCGCGATTCTCGCCGCTATTTCAAAGCACCTGGCTCCGGCAATGCACGCGGCGCTAAATTCGATCGACGCGGCGCGGGACGCTTCGGTGCGGCAGGTTTCAGATTCATTGGCGCAGCAGCGCAGCGCGCTGATCCATACCTCCAAGGAGGAGGTACTGGCGCGCGTCGAGGATCGTCTGGACGAAGTGCGTGGCCGATGGGACGCACAGCTTGACGGCTATCGCGTGCGTGCCGAAGAGATTGTGCAACGAATCGACCGGCAAGCCGGCGCGGCGCAGAAAAATCTTGGCGACGCGCGGGAAGTGACGGAACGCGCGGTGCGCAACGCGCAGACGCGAATCAGCGCCATGGTGACGCAGGCGCTGGCGGATTCCTTGCGCGAGTTCGATCAGGGAATCAAGCAGGCTTCGCACCGCTACCTGACCAATCTTTTGGAGGAAGCGCAATCGCTCACGCGTGAAGCGACCGCGCATCTGGAGGCGAATGTGGCGGAAGCGCGGGCCACCGTGCAGACCGCGGCCGGCGAAGCGCTGACGGAATTCCGCAGGCAGGCGGAGATTCATGCCACGGTAACTGCTACGGACACCACGCAGCGCGTGACTTCCGCGCTGGCGGCTTTGGATGCCGAGCACCGCGCGGCATGCGAGCTGCGGCGCAACGCGATTCAGGCGGATATCGCAGGTTCGACCGAGCAGGTGACCGAGCAGTTCCGGCAGGGGCTACGGGCATTTTTCTATTCGTGCCTGGTGGCCGCGGTGGGAGCTGTGGAGCAGCACTCTCAGGCCACTCGGGAAGGACTCTCGTTCGACCCCAAGGATTTCTTGCCGCCAGCGAAGTAGCGATCGACGATCAGGGATCAAGGAAAAAGCGTCAGTGCGGTTCCTCGCTCCGCTCGGAATGACGGAAAAATGACCACAGCCGCAGGGATCATTGGGCTAAGAATCCGTTCTTGTAAACGACGCCGGCTTTCATCACGAAATTAACGTTTTGCAATTTCTTGATGTCGTTGAGAGGATCGCCGGAGACCGCGACGATATCAGCCCACTTCCCGGTTTCGATGGTGCCGACTTTGTCGGACCAGCCAAGAACTTCGGCCGCGCGACTGGTTGCAGTTTGAATGGCCTGCATGGGAGTCATGCCGTAATCGGCGTAATACTGGAACTCGCGCGCTTCGTTGAGCTCGCGCCAGTCGGAACCGCCAGCGTCGGTTCCAAAAGCGATTTTCACGCCCCGCTTCAGGGCCTTTTGAAAGGCGACTTTTTCCAGTTCGACCATTTTCTCCCAGTTGCCACCGCGGCCGGGCGCGACGTATGCGCCGACCATCACCGTCGGGATCCAAACCGTTCCCTTCTTGACCATTTCGTCCATCAAGGGTTCGGTGAGGCCATCGCCGTGTTCGATCGTGTCCACGCCGGCGTGAAGTGCGGCGGCAATGCCATCGCTGCCGATCGCGTGCGCGGCGACCTTCTTGCCGAGGCGATGAGCTTCATCCACGATGGCTTTGGCTTCCTCGTCGGTGAAATTGACCATGCTGTGCAAGACGCCGTCCGATTCGAAATGATAGCGGCGGTCGGAGTAATACTTGATCCAATCCGCGCCGTACATGACTTGTTCGCGGACTGCTTTGCGTGCGCCGTCGGCTCCATCGACGTACTGAACACCAGTCGGCACTTGCAATTCCCACGAGTAACCGAGCAGCGGATACATCCCGGTGGGAGTCATGGCGCGAGTCGCGACCTGCATGCGCGGGCCTGGAACCTCGCCGTTGGCGATGGCTTTTTTTACATCTACGTCGGCGTACATGGCACCTTCGGTTTCGAGATCGCGGATGGTAGTGAAGCCATGTTCGAGAGCGATGCGGGCATTGCGGGCGCCGAGAATGGCGCGGTACGGAATGGACTGCTTGAGCAACTGCTTGTCGTAATCCTCTTCGGTAATGTCGCCATTGAGCAGGACGTGGGTGTGGAGATCGATAAAGCCGGGGAGGACAGTGGATTTCGAGAGGTCGATGAGCTCTACTCCAGCCGGAGCGGAAGCGGCCGGCATGACGGAAACAATTTTGTCGTCTTCAATCAGGATGAGGACGTTTTCAAGCACCCTGTCGCTTTTGCCGTCGATCAGATGACCGGCGCGAATGGCTACTCGCTTTGCTGGCGACGTGGACTTTTTGTCTTGCGCCGCAAGCGACATGGAGAAAAACGCCAAGAGAGTCACGGCGACTGCGGTTGTGTGCGGCGTCATTCGAATGCCTCCTCGAAGGGGGAAGCTTACCAGTTCCTGTTGGCCGGGTGTAACCGCAAGGGAGTCTGGAGATTCATTCTCCGGCAGGAACCGGCGCTGGCCGGTGGCTGGAGGTGATTCACCGATTGACCCCAGACCTGGCATTTTTTCCGCTGATATAAATGAGGCAGGTTTCGCGTATAGTTAAGGGGATATGCACGAGCGACGGGTTTCCCCCCGGCCTCTACCCGATACCTAAAACTGAAGGATGGCCCGACTCGAAGTGACATTTATCGAAGAGGAGCATCTGCCTATCCTATGCCGGCAGCGGACTTAGCATCGCTGAAAATACACGACACTGCCCGTGCGCGCGGAGGCGCCGGAAAATTCTGGGGCTTCTTTGCGGCGGGCATTGGAGCTCTCCTGCTGGTGGCGGGAGGAGTGTTCGCGCTGAAAAATCGCGCTCCTGTGGTTGAAGTAGCGCTGGCACGCGCCGCCGGCGATCCCGGACAGCAGACGCTGCTGAACGCCAGCGGATATGTGACGCCACGCCGCAAAGCGACCATCGCCGCGAAGATTACCGGACGGGTCACCGGCGTTTATTTCGATGAAGGCGACCGGGTAAAAGAAGGACAACTGCTGGCAGCGCTCGATGACTCCGATGTGCGGCGTGCGCTGGAGTCGGCGGTGGCTGATCGCAATTCATCGAGAGCCGCGATTCAGGACTTCGAGGTGCAGCTACGCTACGCGGAAATCCAGCTGCATCGGGCAACCGAGCTGAAGGCGGCCAGCGTGCAGAGCCAGGATCAGCTGGACAACGCGCAAACCTCGGCCGACAGTTTGCGGGCAAAAATCGCGCTGGCCAAACAGCAAGTGTCGGCGTCGGAAGCACGAATCAACGAGGCCCAGCAGGCCGTGGACAACTGCACGATCCGGGCGCCGTTTTCGGGAATCATCGTTTCCAAAGATGCCCAGGTGGGCGAGATGGTGTCGCCGGTTTCGGCGGGCGGCGGTTTTACGCGAACTGGAATTGCCACAATTGTGGATATGAATTCGAATGAAGTGGAAGTGGACGTCAATGAGGCGTATATCGCGCGTGTAGAACCCGGTCAGCGGGTGACTTCGACGCTGGACGCTTATCCAAACTGGCAGATTCCGTCGCACGTGCGGACGGTGATTCCCACGGCAGACCGCCAAAAGGCGACAGTGAAGGTGCGGATTTCCTTTGACAAGCTCGATCCCAAAATCCTGCCGGACATGGGCGTGAAGGTGGCGTTCCTGGGCGAGGAGGAGGCCAAAAAAAAGGGCGCGGTGCAGGACCAAGGACTGAAGCCAACGGCGCTGATACCGAAGTCCGCAGTGCGGACCGACGCCGGCAAGTCGTATGTATTCCTAGTACGGGATGCCAAGCTCGAGCGGCGTGGCGTAACGCTGGGCAACGATCGCGGCTCGGACGTAGAAGTGCTGGCCGGCGTGAACTCCGGAGATTCTCTGGTGTCGCGCGGCCCTGAAAATCTGCAGGACGGCGAAACGGTAAGAGTAAATCGATAGCATCAGGAGCAAAGAGCATGATTCGCGTGGACAATATCGGCGGTTCGAATGCACTGATTCAGGTTCGCGGCTTGAACAAGACATACCGCCGCGGCGGAGAAAGTATTCAGGTGTTGCAAGGCCTCAACTTGGACGTGGACAAGGGCGATTTTGTGGCGTTCATGGGACCGAGCGGCTCGGGTAAGACGACCCTCCTGAATTTGTTGGGCGGGCTCGATGTTCCTACCTCAGGCCACATTTCCGTGGACGGCGACGAAATCACCCACATGTCAGGAAGCAAGCTGACGCACTGGCGCGCGCGGCACGTGGGCTTCATTTTTCAGATGTACAACCTGATTCCCGTGCTGACCGCGTACCAGAACGTAGAACTTCCACTTTTGCTTACCAAGCTTTCGAAATCACAGCGCAAACAGCACGTGGAGACCGCGCTCTCGGTTGTAGGGCTTGCCGACCGGATGAATCACTATCCACGACAGCTTTCCGGCGGACAGGAACAACGGGTGACGATTGCGCGAGCCATTGTGTCCGACCCTACTTTCCTGCTGTGCGACGAACCCACCGGCGACCTGGACCGCAAGAGCGCTACCGAAATCATGATGCTGGTTGAAGAACTGGTGGCCAAGCACGGCAAGACCGTTTTGATGGTGACGCACGATCCGGTGGTAGCAGATCGCGCGCACACCACGTTGCACTTGGAAAAAGGCGTACTGGTCGAAGGTGGCAAGCAGGCACAGCAGAATGTCATGGCAGGAGGCGTTGCATGAAATTCGGCAGACTCATTTGGGCGAATTTGAAGCGCAAGAAAGTGCGGCTGCTTCTGACCATTGGCTCTTTCGCGGTTGCGCTGTTCCTGTTTTCGTTTTTGGCCATCGTGCGCGCAGCGTTTCTCGGCAATGCGGAATTGGCCAGCGCCAATCGTCTGGTCACCATCAACCGCACCTCCATCATCAATCTGATCCCGCTGTCCTATAAGGACAAAATCCAGCGTATTTCCGGCGTGACCTATGTCACGCACAACAACTGGTTCGGCGGCGTGTACCAGGACGAGAAGAATTTCTTTCCGCAGTTTGTGATCGATCCAGAGACTCAGCGGCAGGTCTTTCCCGAGCTGGTCGTTCCCGACGATCAGTGGAACGCCTTTCTGAAGGATCGCCAGGGCGCGATCGTTGGAGCAAAGACTGCGAAGCGTTTCGGGTGGAAAATTGGCGACAGGATTCCCATCAAGACCACTCTTTACGGCGGCGGCGCCTGGGATTTTAACCTGGACGGCATCTATCACGGGACGCGGGCCCAGGACGATGAGACACAGTTCTGGTTCCAGTGGGACTATTTCGAGGAAAAAATCCCCGATCGCGTAAAGGGCCAGATCGGGTGGTATGTGATCCGTATCGATAAGCCGGAAGACGCTCCGCGGATCGCCAAGGCCATCGATGCGGAGTTCGCAAACTCCCCTAGCGAAACCAAGACCGAAGCGGAATCGGCGTTTGCAGCGAATTGGGTCAAGCAGTTTGGCAACATCCAATTCCTGATTGTTACCATCGGCGCAGTTGTGTTTTTCACTCTGCTCCTCGTCACGGGCAATACCATGGCCATTTCAGTCCGTGAGCGTACATCGGAACTTGCGGTGCTTAAGGCCATAGGCTATTCCGATCGCACGGTGCTGATCTTTGTCCTCGCGGAATCCCTCGTCATCGCGCTGTTTGGCGGATTATTGGGACTCTTGCTGGCCGTGGTGGCTACGCCGGTTCTCGCTGCAGCCTTGGCGAGTATGCTGCCGAACCTGGCTCTGCCCGGGTCGATCTTGGGCATAGGCCTGGCGGTTGCCTTGGCGGTCGGCGTCGCTGCGGGACTGTTGCCCGGAATCGGCGCCATGCGTATGCGCGTGGTCAATGCGCTGCGGAGAGTGTGACATGGCCATTCCGTTGATTTACAACGTGCGAAGCGTGCGAGCGAGGTGGACGTCGACGATTGTGGCGGTACTCGGAATCGCCGGCACCGTCGGCGTTTTTGTCGCCATGCTCTCGCTGGCGCGCGGTTTCCGAGCGACTCTGGTCAGCTCCGGCTCTAGCGATAATGCCCTGGTACTGCGTGCTGGTTCGCCCTCCGAAATGATGGGAGCGGTTACACTCGATTCTGTGAAGATCGTCAAAGACGCGCCCGGCGTGACTCGCGATGCGCAGGGAAATCCGCTGGTGACCCAGGAAGTAGTCGGGGTCATGCCTTTCCCGCTGGTTTCCAATGGCGCCGATGCGAACACTCAGGTGAGGGGTGTGTCCCCCAATGTCCTGCAAGTCCGGCGGACCGTCAAAATCACGGAAGGCCGCATGGTCCAGCCTGGTCTGGCCGAGCTGGTCGTTGGCAAGAATGCCGCGCGAACGTATAACGGGTTGGTCGTTGGCGCGAACAACAGCAAAACTCTTGTGCCACTCGCCGTCGGTAATACCGTCGATTTCGGCGGAGGGCACTGGAAGATCGTAGGAATTTTCGACGCCGGAGGGTCAGCGTTCGATTCCGAAATCTGGTGCGATGCCCCGGTTCTGAACGAGGTTCTAAAGCGTCCCGATAACCTGTTCCAGTCCGTAACCGCTCACCTGACGTCCCCCGATGCCTTTGACAAGTTTAAGGACGCGTTGACCACCGATCCAAGAATGAACGTCGACGTCAGCCGCGAAATCGATTACTACTCGAAACAGTCCCGCGTTATGACCACACTGATCACGGTGCTAGGGGGATTCGTGGCAGCGATCATGGCGATAGGCGCGGTCTTTGGCGCGTTGAACACTATGTATTCCGCCGTCTCCGAGCGCGGGCGTGAAATCGCTACCATGCGCGCTGTTGGTTTCTCGGGTGGTGCGGTCGTATCTTCGTTCCTGGTGGAAGCTTTGCTCATTGCTCTGGTGGGAGGGCTGCTGGGCGCGATCGCCGTGTTGCCGCTAAACGGCCTCACGACCAGCACCATGAACTTCCAGACCTTCTCCAACCTGGCATTTGCGTTCAAGATCACGCCGGAGCTGTTGGTGAAAGGGATCCTCTTTGCCCTGGTAATGGGCATTGTGGGAGGCCTGCTGCCCGCGATTCGTGCGGCCTTACAGCCGGTGGCGACGGCGCTCCGGTCCTTGTAGCCAGCCGTCTGAGACTCCGCGGTACCCGGGACTCGATGTCCTGCAAAGAAAAAGAGCCAATCGCTTGCTCATGGCGACTGGCTCTTTTTCGCGATTCCTACTGCTGGCGACCGTTGGCTGCTGAGTTCCACCGGCGGCTTCTCTCTAAGAAACTGGATGATGATTAGGGGGCCGTGGCCGAACCAGCGCGGCGGATGGAGCGCTTGGCAACTTCTTCCGTCCCCGCGAACGCCGCCACAATACCGCGGCGGGCAAATTCCTCGGCTGCATTCACATTGCGCTTGGTATAAACGACGGCTGGATTCTGGCTGGCTGCCAGCCCTTCCACCGCCGCGGCCCAACCGTAGTGCAACAGATACAGGGCCATAACCACAGACGCCAGCACGGCAAATCCCAGAACGAACAGGGCGAATGCGGCCAGCAGTTCCCGGACGAAGTACATCTGCATTGCCAGCACGACTCCCAGAAACCACCACATCCATTTGCGTCCATGGTCCTTGGTTCTCATTCTGTCCCCTTTCTGGCCCGACTCTGGCAACGTGGGTAAATTCCGCTTGCCCGCCCCTTAGATGCCGGGAACTGTACCAACGGTCGGTATTCCCTGGACCTGTACGATTAGACAGCAGCCCGGATAACAAGGGTATGGTACAGAGGACACATTTTGAGGGCTAAACGACTCTCCTAGTACGTGCCTGTATCGTTTTGAAACGCCGTAAACGATTGATAATAAATACTGTTACAGCATCATCGATTTCGTGGAAGCGATTTGCCTAAGTTTCGCTGGCCTTCCTGTGGAAAACTGGCCGACAGTACAGGTTTGGAACACAGAATTCGGCTGCTAGGCAGGCGCTTGGGCGGGTCAGGTTGAGTCAATTTCGGTGCCCCTGAGACGGTGCCAGCGGGTCAATAGCTGTTGTGCAGCCCGCTGCCCTGTGCTTAAATTTGGCCACCCGCAGCCACGACATCGTGTGTCATAGGGGAAATTGGCGCTGGTTGTCGCTTGAAGCGGACCGTCTGATCGGGCAGTTTCCACTGTATGGATGGAAGCCTAATCATCATTGCCATTTTGGTTGTTTTGTCAGGGCCGGTATTCGGCATTATGGCCTTGGTGGCGGTCCGCCGCCTGGAAGGTGCGACCCAGACAGGATTAATCCAGCAGTTGACGTCACGCATCTTTGCCCTAGAGCAGGAAATTGCACAGTTGCAGAAGTCCCAGGCGGATAGGGTGCCGACGGCTGCTCCGCCGGAAAGCCTGGCAGATCGGACACAGGTCACCGTCCCCATTGCCCCGAAAACACAGGAGCAGGTCCCACCCCCGCCAGCGCCGCCACCCATGTTGCCACGTCAGCAAGTCCACCCAGCCATTAGCGCGCCTCCGGGCCTAAGGTTGGGAATTCCCGACGCCAGCAAACCTTCGCCACCGGACATGGAAAGCCTGATCGCGGGCAGGTGGTTCAACCGCATCGGAATTGTGGCTTTGCTGATTGCG
>Ga0126381_100006167_pt1 | contig 13265 bp, 11 predicted proteins | sample PanSoiMetPlot_28_FD_96465 | JGI IMG/M metagenome (GOLD analysis project Ga0126381, IMG submission 96465) | Tropical forest soil microbial communities from Panama - MetaG Plot_28 | ecosystem: Environmental > Terrestrial > Soil > Tropical forest > Bulk soil | place: Panama | collected 2016-02-17
CTTGCTTCAAGCCCTAACGGGGGACACAACTGACGCAACGAACCTTGAATCTCGGCTGTGGGTCGAAACCAATACCGGGTTCGGTCAATCTGGATCGCAATATCGCGGTTAACCCGGACGTTGTTCACGATCTCAATGAAAAACCTTGGCCGTTTCCCGATGGTGAGTTTACCGACGTATTGGCTTATGACGTCCTTGAGCACTGTGCAGACATCATCGGCGCAATGGAAGAAATTCACCGGGTCTGCCGGAACGGCGCATCTATCCGAATAACCGTGCCGCACTTCTCCTGCATGAACGCCTTCACGGATCCTACGCACCAGCATTTCTTCGGCTGGTCCAGCTTCGGTTACTTGACCGGTGAACGCGATCTTTCGTTTTATACAGCGAAGCACTTTCGACGGCGGGCAACTCAGCTCATTTTCTTCCCAGGGTTGATCAACAAAGTTGTCCGTCACCTGGCGAACCGCCATCCCGATGCCTACGAAAAACGTTGGGCGTGGATTTTCCCAGCATGGTTTCTCTATTTCGAACTCGAAGTAATCAAATAGGAATAAGAGCATAGCCTCTACCCTGTCTGCTCATCACCTTGTAAGTGGGACTATCTTTCGGGCCGGAAGGCAACTGGTGCGGCGGCGTAACTACGCGATCATCGGGATGTTAGGCGTACTAGTCCTGCTAAGCAGGCTGGCTCCGCTGGCGCGCCCCGGACTGACGTGGGCGATGGATAACGATTCCGCCAGGTATATTCAGTTGGCCGCCGGCCTCCGCTCAGGCTGCGGCTTCGCGCGTTTGGTCGGCGGCTCCTGCCTGGGGCCGGAGGTACTGCGCACGCCCGGTTATCCCCTGTTTCTTGCCGCGATTGGAAACCTCCGCTGCGCGCTGGTCGTACAGGCCGTACTTTCGGCACTTGCCTGCATCGTGGTAGCCATTGTTACGTCGTGGACTTTTGGCTTTGGCGCGGGATTCTGTGCCGAGGCGTTGATGGCGCTTGATGTCTCATCCGCGATCCACAGCGGCCGCGTAATGTCGGATTCGCTGTTTCAGACGCTGCTCGTTTTTGCCCTTGCCTTACAGCTTTGGGCCATCGTGAAAGCCCGTTCGCCCCGCACGGCGATCGCCTCGGTTCTCGGCGGCGCTGCGCTGATCACGTTTGCCGTCGCTGTCAGGCCCACAGGAATTGTATTGCCCCTCGTGGCCGCTCTTCCGGTGCTGTTTCTGCCCGCTCTCCCGCGCCGGGCTCGCATGGCGCTGGCCGCAGCCGCTTTTGCGATTCCCGCGGCTACGATCGCCGGCTGGACCATTCGCAATTATCGCAAAATCGGAGTGGCGACTTACAGCTCGCGGGAACGATGGATCTCTATTACCTGAAGGCGGCGGGGGTATTGTGGTTCAGCGATGACCAGCCGTTCCGGACCATTCAGGCGAACCTGGAACACAGCGTCGGCAACCACACGGGCAGCTATACGGATACGGATCCGAGGCTGGAGCCTGAAATGTTCCGCCGCAGCCTTCCAATCTTTGCCACGCATCCGCTCGGAGCCCTTGTAATGACACTGCGAGGTTTGCTCTGGGTTGCCTTCGTTCCCGACCGCGCAAACCTTGCGCTCTTTGGCCAAGTCCGCGAAGGCGCCGCGAAACAACTTCATATGGGTTCGTCCCATATCATGGATCGGATCAGTGAACTGCTCCGTTCGCCGTGGCTCACCGCAATCGTGCTCTTACAGTTTGTTCTGATGTTGATTACATGGGCCGGCGCGATCGCGTCGTTTAGGTTCATCAGGATATGCAGCCTGCCGCAGCTCGGCACCCTGGTGCTCGGCGGGGTGCTTGGGTTCGCCATGCTGCTGGTCGTCGCGGGCCCGGAGGGTATGGCCCGCTACCGTGTCCCGGTCGAACCTCTTCTGGCGATGCTGGCCGGCATCGGCTTGCAGAGGCACCCCGTCACAGCCTCGATGTCTTCACATTAAGCCCTCGGTGTCTCTGGGTTGTCGTGGTCAACAAGCGCAGTGCGCACAACATCCGAGAGTAACGCAGCCGTCCGGCATATCGTAGTGATCGGCGCGGGATTCACCGGCCTTGCCGCAGCCTACCAGCTTGTTCGTCTTGGAATGAGAGTGACGGTGGTAGAAGCGGACTCTGAGGTGGGAGGGCTCGCGGGTTCTTTCGAGGTAAATGGAGAGAGGCTGGAAAAATTCTATCACCATTGGTTTGTGACCGATTTCGACATTATGCAACTAATCAGAGAACTGGGCAGCGAGCATAATATCATTTACCGGTCGACCAGAACCGGCATGTACTTTGCCGGTAACTTTTTCAAGCTGAGTGCACCGCTCGACCTTCTTAAATTCAAGCCGCTGAAACCTGTCGATCGCGTGCGGCTGGCATTGCTCGTATTGCGCGCGCGCGCGGTGAAAAACTGGAAACCGCTCGAGTCGCTTTCCGCTCAACAATGGCTCTCAGACCTCGGTGGTGATACCGTGTACAGAGTCGTTTGGGAGCCGCTCTTGCGTGGCAAGTTCGGGCCGCACGCAGCCGATATTTCCGCGGTGTGGCTTTGGAACAAGCTCAAGTTGAGAGGTGGAAGCCGAAACCGACGGGGAAGCGAGGTGCTGGCTTATTACCGGGGCGGCTTCGCCGCGCTCGCTCGGCGGTTAGCGTCGGAAATCGCCGCGTCTGGCGGCGACATTCGAACCTCAACTTCCGTAAATTCTCTGTTAATGACGCGCAATCGCGTCACAGGTGTCAGGACCTCGCGGGGAGCCATTGGAGCCGACGGGGTGATCGCGACTCCCGCTCTTCCGATTATAGCCGATCTCCTGAGACCTCACGTTCCGAAGCGCTACGTAGATCAATTATGCAAGATCCAGTACTTGGGAAACATCTGCGTCGTTCTCGAACTCGATCGGAGTCTCTCGACAACATACTGGCTGAATGTAAACGATCCCGGCTTCCCGTTTGTGGCGGTGATAGAGCACACGAATTTCGAGCCAGAGAAAACCTACGGCGGTAGGCACATAGTTTATTTGTCAAGGTACCTGCCTGAATCCGACAGCATTTGCGGGATGAGCGATGAACAAGTTGTCGAGTACTCCCTGCGTCATCTGCAACGCATGTTTCCGAGTCTCGGACGCAACTGGATCCTTGCCTCTCACGTGTGGCGCGCCCGGTATGCGCAGCCGCTTGTGGTACGTGGTTACCCTGAACTCATTCCTTCCCAGGAGACAGCTCTTGAAGGTTTCTATATCGCCACAATGGCCCAGATCTATCCTGAAGATAGAGGAACAAACCACGCAGTGAGGGAGGGAAGATCGGTCGCGCGAACCGTCTATCAACGGATGCAATGTTTGGAACACGAATCTTCCGGGCGTCTGGTGGCAGGTGCAACCAGCTAGAGTCGTTCACGTAGCTCCCGCGCTCTTTGGCGCGGCCGGAGTGATCGGGGGCGCCGAACGCTATGTGCTGGAGTTGGCCAGGTATATGGCGGAATGCACTCCCACCAGGTTGGTTGCTTTTGGCGTTGAGGATCGCAGCGAAAGTATCGGCGATCTGGAGATTCGGGTCATCGGCAATCCCTGGTACGTGCGTGGTCAGCGCTTCAATCCGCTATCATTCTCCATGTTTGCGGAACTGCGCAACGCTGATGTAGTCCACTGCCATCAGCAGCACGTTCTGGCTAGCAGCCTCGCGGCGCTGTTCTGCCGTCTCTCGCGAAAGCCCGTGTTTGTCTCCGACCTCGGCGGAGGTGGCTGGGACGTGTCAGCCTACGTATCGACTGATCGCTGGTATGACGGGCATCTGCACATCAGCGAATACAGCCGGCGCTGCTTCGGTCATTCGGACAATCCAGCCGCGCACGTCATATTGGGCGGAGTCGATATAGAAAAGTTCTCGCCTGGCGAATCCATCAAGCGGGACCGGACCGTCGTTTTCGTCGGACGCATACTGCCGCACAAGGGTATCAACGATCTTATAAACGCATTGCCCCCGCATCTGGAGTTGGAAATTATCGGCCACGCCGCCGATCAACGCTACCTGAACGACCTGCATCGCCTGGCCTGGGGCAAACGCGTAATCTTCCGCCACGATTGCGGAGACGACACCCTGATTGACGCGTACCGCCGCGCGCTTTGCGTGGTGCTGCCCAGTGTTTATCGGACCATGTACGGTCACGAGACCCGCGTGCCTGAATTGCTCGGCCAGACTTTGCTGGAAGGAATGGCATGCGGAGCTCCCGCGATATGCACCGACGTTGCAAGCATGTCTGAGATTGTGGAAGCGGGTATCAGTGGTTTTGTCGTTGGTCCCGGCGATCCCGCTGCCCTGCGGCAATCGATTCAATGGCTCGCCGAGCATCCTGTCGAGGCAGCGGCGATGGGGCGCGCTGGCCGGCGCCGCGTGGCGGAGAAATTCACCTGGCCGCAGGTGGTAAAGCGCTGTTTCGACGCGTACGAGTCGGTATTGCCTTACCCGCTGCGAGACGTGGTCCTCAATGGTGGACCCAAGCCGTAGGGCAACATGCGGCACTGGCACATCATCACCGGTGAATATCCACCGCAACCGGGCGGAGTGAGCGATTACACACACCTGGTTGCGCGCGAACTGACGCACAGCGGCGACGAGGTCGATGTCTGGGCACCGGAATGCCTCGGATCGCAGGACGACCTGGAGACAGGTATTCGCGTACATCGGCTGCCAGGACATTTCGGACCGCGCGCGCTGGCGGTATTGGATCGGGCGATTGCAAGCGGCCGTCACGAGCGCATCTTAGTTCAATATGTGCCTCATGCTTTCGGGCTCAAGGCGATGAACCTGCCCTTCTGCTACTGGCTGTATGCGCGCCGCCGCTGGAACATCGACGTGATGTTCCATGAAGTCGCCTTTGCGCGCCGGGAGATACAGTCGCTCAGGCACAACCTACTCGGGGAGGTTACCTCGCTGATGGCGGCCCTGGTGGCCCGTTCCGCGCGACGGATTTTCGTCGCGTCGCAGGCGTGGGAATCGAAACTGCGAGGCTTGAGCCGCAATCTCAAACCAATTCAGTGGCTACCGGTCTCCAGCAACATCCCGCTCATACACGACCCCAAGGCGACTGCAGCGGCGAAAGCAAGGTACGCGAAGGCAGGGCCCCTGGTCGGGCATTTCGGTGCCCATGGCGGAAAGATTCGGAGTTATCTCAAAACAGCACTCCCGCAATTGCTCGATGCTTGCCAGGCCAGCGTGTTGCTGCTGGGCCGAGGCAGCAGCGCATTTCGCGACGAGTTGGCTGAGCGGCATCCCGCGGCTGCCTCAAGGCTGCATGGCGCGGGAGAGCTGCCCGCCGAAGCCCTGTCGCATCATCTGGGCGCGTGCGACCTGATGATCCAGCCCTACCCAGACGGCATCAGTGCGCGGCGCAGCAGCGCGATGGCAGTCCTCGCGCACGGACGTGCGGTTGTCACAACGGCGGGCCATCTGACGGAGCCGCTGTGGATCCAATGCCGCGCCGTCGCCACCGTACCCGCCAACGATCCGGCGGCATTGGCGCCTCTTGCCGCAAGCCTGTTGAAAGTCTGTCGCGAACGGCAGCGGCTGGGGCTGGCGGCCGCGCGGCTTTACCGAGAACGCTTCGACGTGCATCACACCATAAGGGCGCTGCGGACGACCCATGAGGATTGCGATAGTAACCTGGACCAGGCGTAAGGCCGGCGGTGTTGAGACCTATCTGGACGGTTTGCTCACCGCGCTTGGCCGGGCCGGCCACCAAACCGCGCTCTTCTGCGAAGTTGACCTTCCGGCAGACCGCCCTCCGGTAAGCACCGATGACGAGGCCGCTGTCTGGTGCATATCGAGGATTGGTCTCGACAAAGCTGTTGACAGTCTTCTCGGATGGCATCCGGATGTGATTTATGGCCACGGCCTGTCCGATCCTGGTGTGGAAGCCCGAACGCTTTACGCCGCGCCGGCAGTGCTCTTCGCTCATGGATATCGCGGCATCTGCATCAGTGGCGAAAAATCGTTCAAATATCCTGAGGTTCGCCCGTGCGGACGGCGCTTTGGTTGGCAATGTCTGATGCACTTTTATCCGCATCGATGCGGAGGGCTGAATCCGGCCACGATGTGGAGGGACTTCAACCGCGAGTCGCGCCGGCTTGCGATCTTGCATTCATACCGGGCAATCGTCACAGGCTCCAGCCACATGCGCGAGGAGTATATCAAGCACCGGTTTTCACCTCAGGGGGTCAGGCTCATTCGGCTACCGGTGGAAAATGCTGGATCGGCTGCCGCTTGTGGCATCAACGCAAGCGTCGAGGCGAATACGAACCGCGGCCGAGTTGCTGGCGGGACGCTGAGGCTGGCGTTTGTGGGCCGGATGGAACCAGTGAAGGGCGGCGGAAAGCTGCTTGACGCTCTGCCGCTAGTGCTCGATGAGCTGGGGCGGCCGTTGCAAGTGATTTTCGTGGGCGAGGGTCGCGAACGGAGCAGATGGGAACGGCAGGCAGTTCGAATGCAGTCTTGTCAGCCGCGCCTGGAGATACAGTTCAAGGGATGGCTGGAGATGGAGCAGCTCCGGCCGCTGCTTTGCGACTCCGACTTGTTGGTGGTGCCAAGTCTGTGGCCAGAGCCATTTGGTCTGATCGGTCCGCAGGCGGGATCCTGCGGTTTGCCGGCAGCCGCGTTTGATGTGGGAGGCATTGGTGATTGGTTGACTGCCGGGGTGAACGGCCATCTGGCTCCCGGCGATCCGCCTTCGGCGGAGGGGCTCGCACGGGCTATCACCAGGTGTCTGAAGGACCCCGCCGATCATCAGCGCCTGCGGAAAGGCGCGTCTAACTTGGCGCGGCGATTTTCGCTCGCCGCGCATGTCACGGATCTGCTCGGGCTGTTCGCGGAAGTCAGTCGGCCTTGACGAAAAGGCGCGCGTAACACTTGATCACTGCCGTACCTTCAGCAGCAAAATCCATGGTCAGAAGCGTTGTTCCTTCCTGGCTGTGGACGAGGCTTCGCGTGGCCCGCATTCGCACTAATATCGCACATCATAAGGTGCGGCACGTCCGTCACACGTACGGTGGCTTCGACCTGGAGATTGTTCTGGCCGATCCGCTTGGCGAAGGCTGGTACGACCACGACTGGCTTGAGACGCCGGAACTCGATGTACTCAGGCACCACCGCCTGCAAAAAGGCGCGACAGTGTTTGACCTGGGCGCGCACCAGGGCATCGTAGCACTCATGCTTTCCAGGATCGTTGGGCCATCGGGACTCGTCATCGCGCTGGAGCCGAATTCACACAACGCCGGGATCGCACGGCGCAACCGCGGCCTCAACCGCGCATCGAACATGGAGATCGTGCAGGCCGCCGCCGCCGAACAATCGGGCAAGCTGATGTTCAATCTCGGACTCAATGGCAACGTCGACGACGGCCGTGGCAAATGGGGAAAATCGGAAGTGCCTTGCCTGTCCATCGATGACCTCGCGCAACAATATGGCGTTCCCGATGTATTGTTCATTGACGTTGAGGGATTCGAGGAGCAGGTGCTGAAAGGCGCAAGCCGCACTCTTGCTCACAATCCTGATTGCTTTGTGGAGGTTCATTCGGGCTGCGGCCTGGAAAAATACGGCGGCTCCGTGCAATCAGTCCTTTCGTTTTTTCCGAAGGAACGCTTCGGCCTGCTGGCCGCGAAGCCGAATGAAGGCGAATTTCGCCCTTCGGAAACTCTGCGCCATGTTCCGACGGAGCGATTTTTTCTAATAGCTATAGGCCGCCGATGACTCATTCCGACGGGGCTCGCAAAGTTCGGTCTATGGCGCGAGGACAGTTGGTCCCGAACATCTAAGCGGAACCGATGCGCTCAAAAGCCTTGCTACTGAGGAGTTTTGCCGCCATGCCTGGCCGCTGGCGGGATTCTATCTCCCGGCTGAGGTGGCAACATCCGATGTTGAATCAGATGGTCACTCTCGCTGCCCGTCGAATACGCAACTGCGACCTCGACATCCAGGAAGGCATTGGACGCGGTCTGCGCTTCAATTCCGGAGGTTCTGCTTCAAGCTTCGCCTTGGGTTCGTGGCAAGTGGTCGAACAACTTGCTCTCAAGGCGATGCTCGCGCCAGATATGACCATCTACGACGTCGGCGCTAACGTCGGTTTCTTTTCCGTCATCGCGGCGAGACTGCTGGGACCCAAGGGCAGGGTCATCTGCTTCGAACCGCTGCCCGAAAACTTCCGGCAAATCAGCCACAATGCGATGCTCAATGGTTTCACAAACATTCAGGTAATCGAGAAGGCATTGGGTAACTTCGACGGCGAGGCATCATTTTGGACTTCCGGCGAGCCCACCTGGGGCAAACTCGTCAGCACCGGAAAGACTCCGGACAAGATGACCGGCGAGATCATGGTTCCGGTGAGACGCCTGGATGGAATCGTCGCGGACAATGGGCTGCCAACCCCGGACGTGATCAAGATTGATGTCGAAGGCGCAGAGGCCGATGTACTGGCAGGAGCGGTCGAGATACTGCGGCGAAACCGTCCGGCGCTCTTGATCGAGTTGCACGGCACTAACGCCGCGGTTGCCAAGCTACTGACAGAACTGGGTTACAAGACCGCCGTACTCGGGGATTCCGCGCCGATCATGCAAGCACACTGGAATGCAAGCATCGTCGCGATCGCCAGCGAAGCGGCCTGGCCGAGCGGCTTGCCGTCCCTGAAGGAGACCTCGGTTGGCGCATCCGCGTAGGATCCGCCGTTTGCTTGCGATCGGCCACTCGTATTGTGTCGGCCTCAATCGCCGCCTGCCTAACGAGATCGCACGCATCGCCAGTTGCGATTGGTCGGTAACCGCTGTTGCGCCGGAGCACTTTTACGGAGATCTACGTCCAATCCGCACCCAGGCCGAGGCAGGCGAGCTATCGGAATTGAAGACCGTGCCGGCCTTCTTCAGCCGGCGTACTCATTTGTTCGTGTATAGCCGCAAATTGGCTGCAATCCTCCGCGAACCTTGGGACGTTATCCATTGTTGGGAGGAGCCTTTCATTCCCGCAGGTGGGCAGGTGGCGTGGTGGACACCCCGGCGAACCCCGCTTGTCTTCTGGACCGGACAGAACATTCCGAAGCGTTATCCTCCGCCCTTTACCACGATCGAGCGCTACTGCGTCGACCGTTGTGCCGGCTGGATGGCGCGAGGACAGACCGGTCTCGATGCGCTGTTGTCCAAAGGTTACGGCCGCAGACCCCATCACGCGGTTCCCTTGGGTGTCGACACGGAATGCTTCCGCCCCAATGCCGCCGCTCGCAACCACGTAATGAGGCATTTGGACTGGTCAGAAAAGGGACCGCCTGTAGTCGGATTTGCTGGCCGCTTCGTTGAAGAGAAGGGCGTGCGGATGCTGACAGCGGCGCTCGACGAATTGCGCTCAGAATGGCGGGGCTTGTTCGTCGGCGGCGGTCCGCTTGAGACAGAATTACGGCATTGGGGCCAAAGACACGGTGGCCGGGTAAGAATAGTCACTGGTGTCGATCACGACGCGGTGCCCTCTTACCTCAACGCGATGGACCTGCTGTGCGCTCCGAGCCAGACCCGTGTCAATTGGCGCGAAGTATTCGGCCGGATGCTAATCGAGGCCTTCGCTTGCGGTGTCCCCGTGGTTGCCAGCGACAGCGGCGAGATCCCTTATGTCGTGCAAAATGCCGGCGTCATCGTGGGAGAGCTGGACCGACCAGGATTGGTAGAGGCACTCGGAAAACTTGTCGATAATCCTGATTGTCGCCGCAAATTGGGAGTACGTGGTTTGGAGCGCGCGAGGACCGTTTACTCATGGCCCGCAGTGGCGCGTCAACATTTGGAATTCCTGGAGCAAGTAGTGGAGACCCGTGAGGTTTCTTAAGCGGTTTTCTGCGGTCCACCGAACTACCGATGCACGACTCACGAATCAGGGTCGCAATAGTAGCCGACTATCTGGAAGAACTCTGGCCGAGTATGGATCTGGTAGCAGACATGCTGATGCGGGAGCTAAGCGCACGGCGTGATGAGAGTATGGCGGTGGATTTGTTGCGGCCACAATTTACGCGGCGGTTCAGCCGCGGCTATGGTGCATGCTCGCCGCGCGTCGCCGTCAATGCCGACCGATTGATCAACCGCTTCGTCGATTACCCCCGCTTTCTCAAGTCACGTAAGAGTGACTTCGATTTGTTTCACATTGTCGATCATACCTATGCCCATCTCGTGCGCGTCGCGGGCGCGGATCGTTGTGTAGTGACCTGTCACGACCTCGATGCGCTTCGCCCGGTCACCGAGCCCAATGGCAACGGCAACTCGTGGCTCCTGGCGAGGATGGCACGGCGGATACTTGCGGGCTTTGCCGGCGCGGCGGCGATTGCATGCGACAGTGCGGCCACCCTCGATGCGGTGCTGCGTTTTCATCTCGCGCCGGCTCAGCGGCTCAGCGTCAATCCCAACGGTGTCGCCGATATCTTCAATCCCTGCCCCGACCCGGGTGCGGACGCGCAGGTCTGCAGTCTGCTTGGCTCCGTGGATCCGCACGCGCCCGAGATTTTGCACGTCGGCAGCACGATTCCGCGCAAGCGAATCGACCTGCTGTTGCGAATCTTTGTGGCGCTGCGGCGCGAACTGCCCACAGCGCGGCTGATCCGGGTGGGAGGAACATTTACGGCGGCTCAGCGCCGCTTGATGGATCAACTCGCACTCCCCGGGGATTCCGTGCGCATCCTGCCGTTCCTGGACCGCGAGACGCTGGCGGCCGTTTATCGCCGCGCCGCGCTTGTCCTGCTGCCTTCGGAGGCTGAGGGCTATGGACTGCCGGCGTTGGAAGCGATGGCGTGCGGCACCCCGGTGCTGGCCAGCGACATCGCGGCGCTGCGCGAAGTGGGCGGTCCGGCCACCGCATTCTGTCCCGTCGCGGACGTCCCGCGATGGAGCGCGGCGCTGCTTGCGCTGCTTGATGAGCGGCGGGAATCTTCGAGCGGATGGGCCGAACGTTGCGACGCCGGAGTTAAGTGGGCGGCGCGATTCACCTGGCGCGAATACGCAGACCGGGCTGCTGATTTGTATCGCGCGATTGCAGCCGGCTGATTTCAAGCGGCACGACGGCAACGAATTTCGGCCGTTCTAAACTCCTCGGAAATCGGCGGACGAACGGATTTGGAAAACCGAGCGGACAACCGCACCGGCACCGATTCCAAACAATTTCAGAGAGGTAACGAAGTTGCCTGATCTAGCGGACGGGGTAGTGGAGTCGCCCATGACCCTCGACAGCTCAACCGGGTGCAAGCCTTTTGTGCACGACGGCACAAAGGTCTTGATAACCGGCGGCGCGGGGTTCATCGGATGCAATGCGGCTGCGCGCTTTCTTGGCCGGGGCGCCCAGGTGATCTTGCTCGACAATTTTTCACGTCGCGGCACTGCGCAGAATCTGCAATGGCTGCGCCGGCAGGAAGGGTATCTGACGGTGGTGGATATCGATGTGCGCGACGGCTCCCACATCGCGGAAGTTTTCCGGGAGCATCGCGACGCCAACCTGATTATGCATCTGGCGGCGCAGGTCTCCGTCACCGGGTCGATATCCGATCCGCGCGCGGACTTCGACGTCAACGCCTCCGGCACGATCAATGTCCTGGAAGCGACTCGCGCGGCGGGTATCTGCGCGCCTTTGATCTACGCCTCGACCAACAAGGTTTACGGCGGCCTGCCCGACGTGCCAATCGCGCCCAACGGCACTCGCTACACCTACGTGAATCATCCCTTCGGCATTCCCGAAGATCATACCCTGGATTTCCATTCGCCATACGCCTGTTCCAAGGGTGCCGCCGACCAGTACGTGCGCGACTACCACCGAATTTTCGGTCTGAGGACCGTCGTCTTCAGGCAGTCGTGTATCTACGGGACGCGCCAGTTCGGCGCTGAGGAGCAGGGCTGGATCGCCTGGTTCGCGATCGCAGCGCAGCTCGGCAAACCTATTACCGTGTTCGGCGACGGCAAGCAGGTGCGCGACATCCTGTTCGCGGAGGATTTGGTTGACGCCTTCGAGGCGGCGGCGGGCAACATCGAAGCCGTTGCGGGCTGCGTCTTCAATATCGGCGGCGGCCCCGAAAACGCCGTGTCTTTGATCGATGTGCTGGATTACCTCAAGACTCGCGGCGCTCCAATCTCATGGCGCAACACCGAGTGGCGTCCTGGCGACCAGCGCATCTACGTCAGCGACATCCGGCGCGCCCGCCAGCAGCTGGGTTGGACGCCGCGCACCCGATGGCGTGACGGCATCGATCGGCTCTGTGAATGGGTGGCCGGCAACCGTCACCTCTTTGCCTGAATCGCGGCAACACTGATGCGCGTCCTCCAAATCGGCAAGTTCTACCCGCCCCACATGGGCGGCATCGAGACCCATTTGCGGACGCTATGCACCGAACTTCAGCACCACGCCGAGGTCAGGGTCGTGGTGGCCAACGACGACCGATGCATTTGTCGCGCACAGATCGACGGCGTCGATGTGGCACGAATGGGCAAGCTGTTAGATGTGGCGGCTGCGCCGGTATGCGCCGGGATGGCCCGGGAAATCCGCCGCTCCGATGCGGATATCATCCATTTGCATACGCCCAACCCGACCGGCGCGCTGGCATATCTCGCCAGCCGCCATCGCGGGCGACTGGTCGTTACCTGGCACAGCGACATCCTGCGCCAACGGATCTTGAAGCGGATCCTGTCGCCCATCGACGCAATCATCCTGCGCCGGGCCAGCGCGATCGTGGTGACTTCCGAGGCCTACAGAAGGACGTCCGCCGCGCTCGGCGCCCATCAGTCCAAGTGTCGCGTGATTCCGTATGGCATTGAGCTGGACAGGTTCGACCGAATAGAGGAGCAGAAGGTCACCGACATCCGCATGCGTTACGGCCCCAGGATCCTTCTCGCCGTGGGACGGATGGTCTACTACAAAGGCTTCGATCATCTGATACGCGCGATGCAGCACCTCAGGGCCAAACTGGTTTTGATTGGCGAGGGCCCCATGCGGCCGGCCCTGGAGAAACTGGCTGCGGAACTAGGGGTTGCCAACCGGATTGCCTTTGTCGGCGAGCTCCAAAACGAGGCCACGGCCCCCTATTACAGGGCTGCCGATATCTTCGTGCTGCCTTCGATCGCCAGAACCGAAGCCTTCGGGATCGTCCAGATCGAAGCGATGGCCAGCGGTACACCGGTGGTCAATACGCAGCTCGACAGCGGTGTCCCCACGGTTTCTCTCAACGGAATCACTGGTCTCACGGTGCCGCCCGGAAATCCCGA
>Ga0126381_100006168_pt1 | contig 13263 bp, 9 predicted proteins | sample PanSoiMetPlot_28_FD_96465 | JGI IMG/M metagenome (GOLD analysis project Ga0126381, IMG submission 96465) | Tropical forest soil microbial communities from Panama - MetaG Plot_28 | ecosystem: Environmental > Terrestrial > Soil > Tropical forest > Bulk soil | place: Panama | collected 2016-02-17
GCGCCCACGGCGGGCGACATCGTTCTCGAATCCGGTCCGGATGCGGAAACCAAGCCGCTGAAGCACGACGGCTACGTGATGGTGTTTCGCAATGGCGGCGCGGCGATTCACGGCGCGCGCCCGCGCTCGCTGTTGTATGCAGCCGGGGACGTTGAGCTGTGGCGCGGCCACGCGCCCGGCATATTGGTCCGCGACCCCGATTTCGCGATTCGCAGCACTACCATCTATCGGGGCGCGCGGACGCTGGCCGAGCATGTGGCGGAGATGGGCGTCAATCTAATCACGAGCGGGCTGCCTATCATGGTTTCGTTGCGCGAGACTCTTCCGGAGGTCTACAACCAGCTCTCGCCGCAGGAGCAGCGGCGCCTCGATTCCCAGGCTGCCGCTTCGCGCGAAGCCGCGGCGCGCTTCATGCAGGAGTGCCACGATGCCGACGTGACCTGCTACGCCGACCTGCCTTATGGAAACAATTTCAGCCGCTGGTCGGCGCCCCTCTATGCTGCCGCGCTGAAGGTCTATCCAAAGGCCAAAGGCGTCGACGCGCCGAATTCGTGGGAGAAGGCCGCGCTGTGCCCTTCCGATTTCGGCACCTGGAAAGTCATCGACGCCTTCGTCAAGGAATACGCCCAAGCCAGTCAGGCCGACGGTCTGGAGGCGACCTTCTGGGATCAGTTCGGCATGTACTGCCGGGACGACCGCTGCACGCGCGATGGGCTGAACCAGTTTTCCAATGAAGTCTACCTCACGCTGAAGCACTATCACGATGTGCTTGCGCCGCTCGGGAAGAAGCTGCTGTTCCGAAGCTGGTCGTCCGGCGCGCCGCACTGGCTGAATACGGAATGGGTACATGCGCCCGGTAATGGCGGGATGGCCGGCCGCGAACTCGATCTGTGGGGACGGTCGATTCGCGAGCTGCCCGCCGAAGTCACCATACAGACCAAAGTCTACGAATCGGATTGCGAGCCCGACGCGCGGTTCAACACGCTCCTCGGGCAGGCGCAGCAGCATACGCAGCTAGTGGAATACCAGTTGACGGGACAGACTACCGGGCGATTTTATTTTCCGGCGTCGGTGGTGGACCACATGACGTGGACCATCCGGAAAGCGAAGGCGCTGGGCGTGGAGGGGACGCAGGTCGGCCCCGGCGGAACGCACCAGACGAACTACAACCTGTTCGACGACATTCTGAACAGCATCAACGTTTATGCATGGCGGCAGCTTTCGTGGAATGTGAAGGAAGCGCTCGACAAGATCTGGATGGATTGGGCAGCGCCTATTTACGGGCCCGAAGCCGCTCCGCATGTCGTCAAGGCGCTGCGCCTGAGCGAGGAGGCGACGTATCGCACGTTTTCGCCGTTGGGGATGGGATCGAGCACGAATTCCGATTTCGCCGGGAATATCGCGCGGCGCGAGGCGCTGCTGCGGTACACCAACCGCTACTATCTCCCCGAGTTCGCCCAGTACCTGGAACCGACCCAGGCAAATATCGGCCGCGTCGTCGAAGAGAAAGCGGCGTGCCTGGCGAGAATCGCGCAGATGATGCACGAGTTCGAACTCGCCAAGCCGCACCTGAGCGGTGAGCAGGCCGCCGAGCTGGAAACGCGCTTCCGCTGGCTTCAGGAGTTCGCCATTGTCAACACCACGCTCGACGAAAGCCTCTGGCGATACCGGTATCTGCGTGGTCTGGCCGCCGAGCTCACGACCGATCCCGAGCAGATGAAGTTCCTCGAGCAGGCTTATGCGCGTGTGCGCGAGCACGCGCCAACGCTGTTCCAGTACGACCCTCGGCAGAAGTTCACATGCTATGATCGTCCGCTCGGTCAGCTTGGAACCAAACCGGGGCTAGGAAACCCACTGCCGCTGATGAAGGAGATCTACGAACAATCGAAAGCTTTCGTGGAGCAGCAGGCTGGGCCGCGGTAGATGGTGGGCCGCTCGTAACCGCGGAGACACCTAGAGAACGGAGATTCCGCGGAGAACCTCTTTCCGGAGCCTTCTGCCCGACCTCCGCCCCTCCGCGATGAAGGCACGGGCCTGCGAAATGTTATCATGGCCCCTTCAACCTCATGAACCCCAAGGGACCCAAACCAGCGGCGTTCGATGCGTCGCGGTATTTTCCGCTGCTGCTGACTTTGTTTGCTCTAAGCGGCTGTTCGGCGCTGATTTACGAGATTGTCTGGTACCAGTTGCTGCAACTGGTGATCGGCTCTACGACGGTTTCGCTGGCTACCCTGCTGGCTACATTCATGGGCGGCCTGTGTCTGGGCAGCCTCGGGCTGGCGCGCGTGAAGCCTGTCGCGGGGATGCATCCCTTGCGCCTCTATGGGCTCATTGAACTGGGCATAGGCGCCTGCGGCATCCTGGCACTGTTCGGGATGCCATTGGTGGACTACGTCTACACCTCCGCGGTGGGACATGGCATGCCGGCGATGCTGCTGCGTGCGGTGGTGTGCGCGCTTTGTCTGCTGCCGCCGACGATCCTCATGGGCGCGTCGCTGCCGGCGATATCGCGCTGGCTCGAAACCAGCCCCAGGGGGATTTCGTGGATGGGGCTGCTCTACGGCGGCAATACGGCGGGTGCGGTGCTGGGCTGCCTGCTGGCTGGCTTCTACCTGCTGCGGCTCACGGACATGACCACCGCTACGTTCGCGGCGGTGGCGATCAATGTGGTGGTGGGGCTCGTCAGCATAGCGTTGGCGAAGCGAACACCGGCACGGGCGGCCGAAGCGGCGCCCGCGCGGCCGAAGACCGCTGCCGCCGGTTACTGGCCGGTTTATCTCACGATCGGGCTCTCGGGTGCTGCCGCGCTGGGCGCTGAAGTCATCTGGACACGCCTGCTCGGTTTGATGCTCGGGGCCACGGTCTACACGTTCTCGCTGATTCTGGCGGTCTTCCTGGTGGGGCTCGGGGTCGGTAGCGCGCTCGGCGCCATCATGGCTCGTTCGCGCGATGCCGCCGGCGCGCGGGCGGCGCTCGGCTGGTGCCAGGTGGCTGCGCTCGTGGCCATTGCGTGGACGGCTTTCATGATGGCGCGTTCGCTGCCTTATTGGCCCATTAATCCGCTCCTTTCCACCAAGCCCGCGTACACGTTTCAGGTCGATGTGGTGCGGGTGATCTGGGCGATTCTGCCGGCCACGCTGCTGTGGGGCATGAGCTTTCCGCTGGCACTCGCGGGCGCGGCGTCGGCCGGGGAAGATCCGGGCCGCCTGGTGGGACGCGTATATGCCGCCAACACCTGCGGCGCCATCGCGGGTGCGCTGATGTTCAGCATCGTGCTTGTGCCGTGGATCGGCACCGCCAATTGTCAACGCGTACTGCTCGTTCTTGCCGCCGGCGCCGCCTTGGCGACCCTGGTGCCGCACATACGGGCGCACAAAAGCCTGGTGTCCGCGGCCGGCCTGGCCGTGGCGATGGTGGCGGGCATTTATCTCTATTCCACCGTGGAGCCCGTCCCGGGGATGCTGATCGCCTACGGGCGGCGCATCATGATCTCCTCCAGCCGCTCCAAGCTGCTGTATTCGGGCGAGGGCATCAACTCTTCCATCGCGATCACCGAGTGGGATGACGGCGCCGTGCAGTTCCACGTCAGCGGCAAGGTAGAGGCTTCCACCGAGAGCTACGACATGCGCCTGCAGCGCATGCTGGGCCACATGCCGGCGCTAGTCCATCGCAATCCCGAGAAGGTGCTGATCGTGGGTTTCGGGGCGGGCGTCACGGCCGGCACCTTTGTGGTTCACCCCGAGGTGAAGCGCATCGTGATTTGCGAGATGGAGCCGCTGATTCCGCCGACGGCAACGAAATACTTCGGGCGTGAGAACTTCGACGTGAAGGACGATCCGCGGACGCAGATCGTTTACGACGACGCGCGTCACTTCGTGCTGACGACGCCGGAGAAGTTCGACATCATTACTTCCGATCCGATACATCCCTGGGTCAAAGGCAGCGCGACGCTTTATTCGCGGGAATACTTTCGGTTGGTGAAGGAGCACCTGAATCCGGGCGGTGTGGTGACGCAGTGGGTGCCTCTGTACGAGAGCGACCCGGAGACCGTGAAGAGCGAACTGGCCACGTTTTTCGACGTTTTTCCGAACGGCACGGTATGGGCGAATGAGCTGGATCGCGGCGGCTACGATGTGTTCCTGCTAGGGCAGAACGAGCCCATGAAGATCGACCTGGATAAGATCGAGGACCGGCTGGCGCAGCCTGCCGATGCGCGCGTAGTCGAATCGCTGCGCGAAGTGGGATTCCGCAGTGCGGTCGACCTGTTCTCCGTCTACGCCGGACAGGCGGAGGACTTGCGGCCCTGGCTGACCGGGGCCGAGATCAACGAAGACGGCAACCTGCGCTTGCAATACCTGGCGGGCCTGGCGCTCAACAACAGCCAGGAAGGCGGCATTTACGAACAAATGCTCGGGTATCGGCGGTTCCCTGCCAATCTCTTCACCGGTTCCGGCGTCCGCCTGCAGACTCTCATGGCGGCCATGCAGGCTGGCAGCCGATAACGGGCGATGGCTCGCTGGGCAAGCTAAAGCATGCCCCACCACTGACCCGGTAGTATAAAACTAGAGAGGATGTTTTCTTTTTGGCCTAACGGGTCTCCCGCTGTGGGCAGCCGGCTTGCCCTGATGGCGGGTTTCGGCGGGTTGCTGCTGCTGATGGCCTTCGCCGAGTTCGATGGAATCGCGGCGCTGCGGCAGATTCAGAACACCACCGACCAGATGCGCCAGGATTTCGAGCGCCGCACTCAACTGCTCGAGCGGATCCGCGGCGACGTGTACGTCTCCGGGACCTATGTCCGCGATTATCTGCTGGAGGTGGAGCCTGGCAAAGCCGAAGGTCATCGGTACAGCCTGCTGGAAACGCGCCGCGACATGGATGCTGCGCTGGCCCAATACCGCGCCATGCTGACGCCGCGCGAAGCCGTGCCCTTTCAGGTGCTCACCGAGGAGCTGGCGGCATATTGGGGGATCCTCGAGCCGGTCTTCCAATGGAGTCCGGATGAGCGCCGGCGCGCCGGCTTTCCCTTTCTGCGCGACGAGGTTTCGCCGCGGCGCAACGCGATGATCGGCATTGCCGATCAGATCCGCTCCATCAACGAATCGCAAGCCAGCGCAGGGCGGGCGGAAGTGGAAGCTACATTCGCCCGGTACCGGCAGCGCCTGACCGTGACGATCGGGTTGACGATCGGCCTGGGACTCCTGCTGGCTGCTTTCACCATGCGTAAAATTCTTGGGCTGGAGACCGAAACCGCGGTCCACTTCCGGGAGATTTCGCGCGCGCAGGCAGAACTGAAGCAGTTGTCCGCGCGGCTGGTGGAAGCTCAGGAGAACGAGCGCCGCTCGATCTCCCGCGAGTTGCACGACGAGATAGGACAGTCTTTGACCGCAGTGCTGGTGGAGATGGCGAACCTCTCCACTTTGATCCGCAGCGCCGAGCGGGACGTGGTAGCCGCCAAAGCCGGCGAGATCAAGCACCTGGTAGAGAACTCCATCAGTGTCGTGCGCAACATGGCTCTGCTGCTCCGTCCTTCGATGCTCGACGATCTGGGCCTGGCGCCTGCTCTGCTGTGGCAAGCCCGCGAGGTCTCCAAGCGCAGCGGCGTTTCGGTGAAGGTCACCGCGGAGGAGGTGCCGGAGGAGCTGCCGGAAGAGCACAAGACCTGCATCTACCGCGTGGTGCAGGAGGCTCTCCACAACGCCGTGCAGCACTCGGGCGCGCGCAATGTTCGCGTGTCCGTGCGCCCGGATGACGGTCACCTGCTGCTCACAATTTCGGACGATGGCAAGGGCTTCAATCCATGCGCGGAGAAGGGCATGGGCCTGCTCGGCATGGAAGAGCGCGTTAGCCATCTGGGCGGCACGTTCGCCGTTGAATCGTCGGAAGGGCGCGGCGTCTCGATTCACATATCCCTGCCGGTACCAGTGCAACACCCTGCTTCCGCCGCTCTACACAAACCGCAGGAGGTTTTGTGAGGGAGATCCGCATCCTGCTTGCCGACGACCATACCGTGGTGCGCAAGGGCCTGCGCCTGTTGCTCGAAACGCAGCCGGGTTTCAGCGTCATCGCCGACGCAGCCGACGGCCGCGAGGCCGTAGCTCTGGCCGAGAAGCTGTCGCCCGATGTCGTGGTGATGGACGTGGCGATGCCCATTCTGAACGGGATTGAGGCCGCCCGGCAGATCACGTCGAAACACGCGCAGGTTGCGGTGGTGTTCCTGAGCATGCACTCGGACGAAGGCTATGTCCTGAAGGCGCTCAAAGCCGGGGCGCGCGCCTACCTGCTGAAAGACTCGGCGGAATACGATCTCATCAATGCTGTGAAAGCGGTGAGCGAGGGGAAAGCCTTCTTCAGCCCGGCTATCAGCAAAATGCTGGTGGAAGATTACATGCGCCAGATGCAGGAGCGCGCCGTAGAAGACAGCTACGAGTTGCTCACCACCCGCGAGCGCGAAGTGCTGCAACTGCTCGCCGAAGGCAAGAACAACAAGGACGTGGCGTCGTTGCTGAACCTGAGCCTCTACACGGTGGAGACTCACCGCAGCAACATCTTCCAGAAGCTGAATCTCCACAGCGGCGCGGAATTGATTCTGTACGCGATTCGCAAAGGAGTCATCAGCTAGGGTTCCGCGCGGGCTAGACCGCTCTCCTTCGGCCGCGGCCCGGAAATGGCCCTTGTATTCTGAAATTATGCACCTTGCCATTCAAGCAGACGACGTGCGCGCCGCCGCGGAGCGGATCCGGCCGCTGGCACGGCGCACGCCCGTAATGACCTCGGCCGGGTTCGACGCCGAGGCGGGTATGCGCGTATTCTTCAAGTGCGAAAATCTCCAGCGCGGCGGCGCCTTTAAGATTCGAGGTGCTTCGAACCTGATCCTTTCGCTGTCGGAAGCCTCGTTGGCCCGTGGCGCCGTGGCCTATTCTTCCGGCAACCACGCACAGGCGGTCGCGATCGCCTGCCGGCACGTCAAAGCCAGGGCCACTATTGTGATGCCGCGGGATGCGCCGCGGTCGAAGATGGAATCTACGCGCGCCTGGGGAGCGAACGTTGTCACCTACGATCGCGCTACCGAGAGCAGGGAACAGTTGGCCGAGTCGATCCTCCAAGAGACCGCCGGGACGCTTGTACCACCGTTCGATCATCCGATGATCATGGCGGGGCAGGGGACGGCGGCACTGGAACTGCTGGAGGAGACCGGACCGCTCGACGCGCTGATGACTCCGGTGGGCGGCGGCGGGCTGCTTTCCGGATGCGCGACCATCGCCAGGGCCCTGGCGCCTTCGATTCGCGTGTTCGGCGCGGAGCCCGACGGCGCCAACGATACGTTTCTTTCCATGCAAGCCGGCGAGCAGGTCACTGTGCCGCATCCCGAGACGATTGCGGATGGCCTGCGGGCTCCCCGTCCCGGCAATCTTACGTTTCCAGTGGTGCGCTGCCTTGTGGAGCGTATTGTCACGGTGACAGAGGACGAAATCCGCGCCGCCGTCAAGTTCCTGCTGCTGCGGCTGAAGATCCTGGTGGAACCGAGCGGGGCCGTCCCCGCCGCCGCCGCGCTCTTCCGCAAGCTACCGCCGGGAATTCGTTCGCTGGGGATTGTGCTCTCGGGCGGCAACGTCGATTTTGAAGAGCTGGCGAAATACTAGCTGACAGCCGACAGCGAACAGCTGACGGCGTTGTGCGAATTGCGGTTCGGCTGAACGCTGAAAGCTGACGGCTGAAGGCTTTTCTTCACACACTCACCACTGGGCACGCGGACTGGCGGATGATCGCGTAGGCGTTGGTCCGCAAGCGGCCGAACACACCGGCGGCCGATCCGCGGCCGATCACGATGACGTCGGCCTTCAGGCGCACCGCCGCTTCGCAGATGGCGTGCGCGGGCTCGCCCGACTCGATCAGCAGATTGGGCGCCGGCATCCCGCCTGTCGTTATGGCACCCTGACAGGCAGCGATTACGCGCTGCAATTCCTTTTCCGCGGCCCACCGCAGATTGGCGCGCTGGGCCTCTTCGTGTTCGGAGGGAGGCACGGCGGCGGTGGCGTGCATGACACTCAGGCGCGCGCCGAAGAGCTTGCGCAGCCCGTCGGCCCATGTCAAAGCTGGAACGCTTTGTGGGCCCAAGTCGATTGCACATAGGATGTGGCTCAACTCGACGGCGTTGGGCCGTGCCTCGCCGAGGTGCACTCCGGTCCAGACCGGGCAGTCGGCGTCGTGCAGGACTTTGGCGGTGTTCGAACCCAGGATAAAGCGCCGGAGCGGCCCGTAGCCGTGGGTCGGCATGACGATCAGTCCCGCCTCCTCCCGGTGCGCGAACTCGACGATACGCGCCGCCGGGTCGCCTTCCAGCAGCACCGTTCGAGCGCGCCTGCCCGCAAACTCGGAATCGCGCAAGCTCTCAAGGTCCTTCTGAAATAAGTTCATCTGGTTGCGGTAGAGTTCGGGGACAGGCATGGAGGCCCCTTCCATGGGCCCGAGCTGAAACGGCAGCGGAACCGCAACGTGCAGCAAAATGGCTTCCGCTCCCGCGGCGCCGGCGAGCAGTTTTACATAGCGAGCGGCGCTCAGTGAGCGCTCCGAAAAATCTACCGGAAGCAGGATCTTAGAAAGAGAACGCATGCGTTCCTTCCGAGGTCATCCAATAAACAGGATAAAACGGTGTGGAATCGCCGGCGAAAGGAGCAAGGAGCAAACGGGCAATGGGAGCAAAGGAGGGCGCTGACAACGGCTAGAGCACACGCTCATCTGCTCGCTTCGGCCCTCTTTAAATCTGCGGTGAGTCTTAGCGGCCGCGGTCCAGGTGGAGCAGCGCGTCGGTCATGTGATTGACCGCGTGCTCCTCCTCGCGGCGATTGGCGTCGTTTCTTTGCATGGGCGCGAGCACGGGAGCCAGTTCGAGGTGGATCAATTCGTGGACCACGGTGAACTCGATGTCTTGGAGGACGTCGGCGAACGGCATCTTGTAGTCCGCTGGGTCAAGGACATGGATCACGGCCGTCTTCTTGTCGGTGTCCCAGTGAATGTTGCCGAGTGTGCGCGCCTTCAGTTCACTGGCGCGGGCGACCTCTACCGAGATCTTCCAATCTTCCAGGTTCAGGCGCTTCTGCCATCGCCACAGCTTTTCGGCTGCGAACGTTTCGACAAGAGCTGACCGCTCTTGGGCCGTCTGGGTGGCCAATGTCGTTGTGGCCAATGTCGTTGGGGATTGTGCAAAGCAGCAATTTCTCGGAAGGAGGACGGTGCAAGACAGAAGGAAGAAAGCGGGAAGAAACGAGAACCACCTGCTACACATGTCGCTCATAATACCAGAATTCAGCCGAAACGGTATCGATTTTCACTGCGAAATTTCACTACAGAGCTTGGCTGCGGTAGCCGACTTCCTGGGTGTTCGGCGCGGTGCTTCCCCGGGCGGCCCGATGTTTCCGCCACATCAGGACCGTCTGAGACTATCCATAAAGCCTCTGATACCTCCCGTTGTGATGTTTGCCGGGATCTGGGCCGCCGCCCTGACCCGGGGCAATTCTGAGTGCCGCTCGGTTGTTCGTTGCCCACAGGCAGCCGCGCCTACTCGGCCGTTGGGCGGAGGCCGAATGGACCACGCGCGGAGGCCGCTGCCGAGGTCGCGCGGAACGGACTTTGCGAACGCATGGAAGGTCCCTCCGCCGAACTGGGCGAACTCAGGGAACAGAGTCGGCAAAATGCCGCGAGTCCGCTTCGGTCACGTACTTCGACCGGCCTGGACCCGACCTGCGCAGGCACGACGGATCGACTGCCGCGGCGCCCTTCCAATCAGATCGCAGCCATGCTGCAAATCCCGTTTCACGAGGTCGATCTGCTGCTCCAGGCCCGCCCTATCGTGCTGGACCGCATCTGAACCAATATGGGTGCGAGCTTACCGTCGGGCGGGGCGGGCGCGAGACGCTGCACCGGGTGTTGGCTGTAAGCTGTCAGCTTCCTTCACACACGGAGCGTGAACGACTCGCCCAGGTAGATCCGCTTCACTTCCGGATCGCGCTCCAGGTTCTCCGGGCTGCCGCCGCGGAAGATCCGGCCATTGTTGATAATGAAGGCGCGGTCTGTCACCACCAGCGTCTCCCGCACGTTGTGGTCGGTGATCAGAATCCCGATTCCGCTGCGCTTCAGATCGAAGATGATCCGCTGCAGCTCAAGCACCTGGATCGGGTCGATCCCGGAAAATGGCTCGTCGAGCAGCAGGAAGGAGGGGCTGATCACAAGCGACCGGGCGATCTCCACTCTGCGCCGCTCGCCGCCAGAAAGCATGTAGCCCTGACTGCGCCGTACCTTCTCAAGGCCCAACTGGTCGATCAGTTGGTCCATGCGCTCGCGGCGGTGGCGCGAGCTCAACGGCAGTGTTTCCAGGATGGCCAGCAGGTTCTCTTCTACGGTCAGCTTGCGGAAGACTGAGGCTTCCTGCGGCAGATAGCTGATGCCTCGCCCCGCCCGCCGGTACATCGGCAGGTCGGTGATGTCTTCATCGTCCAGCATGATCTTTCCCGAATCCGGGCTAATCAGACCTACGATCATGTAGAACGTCGTCGTCTTGCCTGCGCCGTTTGGCCCCAGAAGTCCGACCACTTCGCCCGGCTCGACCGACACCGATACGTCATGGACTACCGTCCGCCCGCTGTAGCTCTTGCTGATTTCGCTCGTTTTCAGTGTGCTCATGCGGGGTCGGCTAATTGCCCTTTTTCTTCCTCAGGATGCGGCTTTGGACGGGATCGTTCTTGCCCCCATCTGCTTGCAGGCTACCAGTGTCCGCGTTGTAGGTCAATTTTTCGCCCTCGACGTTCTCTCCGAGATCATCGAAAAACCTCGGTTGTCCGCCGGTCAGAACGACAAGTTGATCCTTCGTATAATATTCGCCGTGCTCGCCGGTGCCGGTGCGGGTTCGATCAAGCTCTTGGTTCACAATCTTCACGGCGCCGTCCGCGATTGCTTTGTCCAGCCGTGAGTCGGCGCTCTGCTCCGCGAGGTAGGCTTTCAACTCCTTGCTCGTCATGTGCAGCTTACTGTGCACCAGATCCACCCCGCCCGAGTAAACCGCCAGTCGCGTTGTGTCGTTATAAATCAGGTGCGACGCCTTTACGACAGTCAGGACTGCCGCCTTGCCCTTCTTCTTGTCCTCGTCCTTGGGCTGCTCCCACAGATTACTGACGACGTGTCCGTCCGCGATCAGGTTGCGTTTATCCGCCTCGCGCAGCACTTCGATGGTATCCGCCGTGATGCGGTTGGCGCCCTGCCACATCAGCACGTTGCCTTCGTAGTGGATGTTGCGGTTGTGGTTGGTGGAAACCATGCGGCGCGCCTGCGCCTGTAGGGGCTCGTCGCTGGAGAGCATCTGCGAGTTCTTTTTGGCGTCCTTCTCCGGCATCCGGCTGGAGTTCACGTTGCCGTCCGCTGTGAAATCTCCCGTCCTCTGGTCCATGCGGATGCGGTCGGCGGCGGTAGAGCCTGTCGAGTCCCACATCTTGGCGTTGCCGTCCAGCACCATCACGTTCTGGTCGCTGTCCAGTGTGGCCTTTACGGCTCTTGCCTCGCGGTCTCCTTCCTTGAACTGAAAATCGCCGGTCTGTTCCAAAGCCTGCAAGCGGCTGCTGTCCGGGTGGAAACGGGCGTTCAGGTCCGTGCTGACGGTTGACGACTGCGCGCGGTTGCGCTTCTTCTCCTCAGCGTTCGGATCCGTAATCGTTTGCACGTGTACTGCATGAAACGATTCGATCCGGTTCCTGGCCCCGTATACGATCCGCATGTCGTCGCCTGTGAGGACGCGATGGTGCTGTGCCGGCAGATTAGGCTGGAACTCCAGGTTGCCGCGGCCCTGCGTCACGATCTGTTCCAGTTCGTGCCCGTCCGGGCGCATCTTCATTTCGAGCGTGTCGCTTTTCAGAACGTGCGACTCCGCCAGTTCCTTGCCAGGCACCGGCAGCGGCTTTTCGGTGACCACCCCATTGCCCTTCGCCATTACGTTCGTAAGCAGGCTCTCGTGGTTCTGCACCTGAAATGCCAAATCCACGTGGTCGGCTGTGACGGTCGTCTCGGCGCTCTCGGAATTCGAGACCAACCGTCCGTTCCCCTGTCCGGCAATCTTCTCCACTTCGCCGTGTTCGTTGAAGTCCATCCACAACTCGTCGGCCGCGTACTGTAGCTTCCGCGTGGGCAGATCGTCGGTGCCGTGCGCGTGGAGGGCGTGCACGTGCTGGATCTCCTTGTGATCTTTGAGCTGGATCACCGGGTTTTCGCCTTCCACCGTCATCGTGTCGCGAATCAGCCTGCCCCATGGGCTCAGCGAGATATCGGATGTGGCTTCGTCATACTTCATGCCGCCCGCCTGGATCAGCATAGGCTTGGCGTTGGGCGAGTCGGGCGTGTAGTGCACTTCCACGTCCGATTTCATCTGCAGCTCATGCGTTTCGGGATCGTAGCTGGCCCCGGTGGCCTTGCCGTCGCCCCGCTCGAAGGAAAAGGTTGACGGCCGGTCGGTCTCCGCGCGATGGTTTTCGGTGTCGAGCGTCAAGCCCGAGGTATCGATGGTCACCAGCTTGTGCCGCGGGCGTCCCGCCCGCACCATGGCCGCGGCGACCTCTGTCTGTTCGTCGATATGGCAGCCTTGGTTGCTGCCTAACTGCACCGCCCCTGGTACGTTCAGCGTGATTCTCGCGTTGCCCTCGCAGTACAGCCGGTGATCGCCTTTAAAGAAGGTGGCTTGGGCACACTTCACCAGGTTGTAACTGTCACCCTTTTTGCTGGGCAGGCGCAGAGTCAGGGAGGTCAGCTCGGTGCGCGAGGAATCCTTCGATTCGCTCATTCCCACGGCGCTCACATCGGCGGTGACGCGGTTGTGGTTTTTGGCGTCGGTGTCGGTGAATTCCCAGCACTCCGCGGAAGCGTGCAGGTCGGCAGATAGCTCTTTGGGTGCCGGCGGAGCTTCCGCCATTACCATGCGCTTTTGGGCCCGGTAAGTGAGCCCGATACCGCCCAGAATGGCGGCAATCGCCACCAGCAAGAGCCAGCGAGTGCCTCTCATGGGATAACTTTAATGATAGCTAATTTCATGGACCGCATCCGCATTCTTGTCACCGGAGGCACATTTGACAAGGAATATAACGAGCTGACCGGAGAGCTGTTCTTCAAGGCCACGCACGTCGACGACATGTTGAAGCTTGGGCGCTGCCGCCTTACTGTCGAAATCGAGACCCTCATGATGATCGACAGCCTGCAGATGACCGACGCGGACCGCTCGAGGATTCTCGA
>Ga0126381_100006169_pt1 | contig 13262 bp, 11 predicted proteins | sample PanSoiMetPlot_28_FD_96465 | JGI IMG/M metagenome (GOLD analysis project Ga0126381, IMG submission 96465) | Tropical forest soil microbial communities from Panama - MetaG Plot_28 | ecosystem: Environmental > Terrestrial > Soil > Tropical forest > Bulk soil | place: Panama | collected 2016-02-17
CCTAAATGATCGGACGCACTCGCTGGCGGCCAGCTTCGGGCTCATCGCGCTCGTCTATCTCGTTGCGGGAGGGCTGATTCTTAGCCTGAAAACCCGCGCCGCACTCGGTGCAACGCTGAGCCCAGCCTTTTTCAAATAGTAGAGGTTCGGCGTGATGCTCGAACATGCTCCGTAACGATCGCGCCTACAAACTTTCTACACCGGGTTCGCACAGTTCACAGTGCCGGACGACGAATCGTCAGCAGGCTTTGGGGCGGACGGCATTGCCAACAGAGATCACGCCCTCGGTCAGAATCTGAGCTCGCAGCCCCCCGCGATGAATCAGGCCGCTCATAACGCCGTCCTGCGTGAGATCCTCCAAATGCTTGCACGGCTCGCAGAGACGCGTGCCGCGCATCAGCACAGCGCCGACGTAAAATTCGCGATCGACGAGATGATTTAGTGGGACACCGGATGTCGCAATGTTGCGGCGAGTTTCGGCAGCGGTGAGCTTGACTCCCAGCCGCTCACGGTGGGCGTTGAGCACTTCGCGAAACAGTGCCTCGACGCTCTCAGTCTCTATCAGCGTGACTTCGCGACCTCCATAGCTCGATTTTTTCGAGTAGAAACCTGTGCCTGTGAAATATCGATCGCCCTCCAGCCCGCGTCCTGGAAACACTCGCACTTCGGTGATCGATCGCGTCGGTGCCGACGCTTCAGGCGCGATGTGGATGGAAACAACAGTGCCTTCCCACATGCGACAATCCTAACACTGTCCACGACAGTTTCATTTGCTGAGCGCCGATTACAGCTCAGGGCGATTGGACCAGGAACTGTGCAGGTAACTTTGATGAGCTTCGCGGCTAGAGGGTTAACTAGACGAAGCTTGGGAAACTTCTATACTGCCAGTCATTGTACTTTTGTACTACTTACCAGTACCAAATAAGATGGTCTGAGAGCGCCATTGTGGGGCGCAAAACCCGCGTTTACTTTCAATTCGAGGGCGCGTGCAGTAGCCGCCCTTGTTGCCAAGCCCAAAAGGGTAGGCGGGACAACCCAGCCCAGCCATGCGGAAAACCTTTTCCATACAGGATCTAAGACCGTCTCTCGCGGTGATTCTCGGCACGCGCCCGGAGATTGTTAAGCTGGCCTCGGTACTCAGGATTCTTCGACAGTCATCCTTGAGCGCCTTTGTTATTTATACGGGGCAACATTATTCCGCTCGGCTGGGGAGTGAAATCTTCGAAGACCTGCAACTCAAACCGCCCGACTGGAACCATTTCCGCTGCGCCGGGAGAACGCACGGAGCCCAGACGGGAATGATGTTGTGTTATCTGGAACGCATCCTGTTGAAACAGCGGCCACGCTGGGTGCTAGTGCAAGGGGACGTCAACTCCGCGCTTGCGGGCGCGCTAGCCGCCAAGAAGCTGGGGATAAGCGTGGCGCACCTGGAGGCTGGGCTGCGCAGCTTCGATCAGAGGATGCCCGAAGAGCACAACCGGATCCTCGTGGATCACATTTCCGACCTGCTTTTTGCGCCAACGGAACGAGCTGCCCGTCAGCTCCGCCGCGAAGGCGTGCGTGGCAAGGTTCATGTCGTGGGCAACAGCGTAGTGGACAGCGTGCTCGAAAACCGCCAGCGCGCTCGAGAACGGGAGAAGCATCTGCTGGCGTATCTGGGCCTCCAGCCACGCCAGCCATTTTTCCTGTTCACCTTGCACCGGCAAGAAAATCTCGAGAGTCCCGAGGGAGTGACGCTGGTCGCCGGAATCCTCCGTCGGGTGCTCCAGGAATTTCAAGTTCCCGTCGTCTTCCCTATCCATCCGGGCACGCAGCGTCGCCTCGAGCAAACAAACGAACTCAGGGCTCTGCGCAAGTTGCCTCAACTAAAACTCCTGTCGCCGCTTCGCTACCTCGATTTCCTCAGCTTGCTGAACGCATGCCGGCTGGTGTTTACCGATAGCGGAGGGGTACAAGAAGAAGCGTGCGTTTTGAAAGTGCCTTCTGTGACCTTACGCGAAAACACCGAGCGCCCGGAAACGATTGAGGTGGGAAGCAATCAATTGGCAGGACTCGATCCGGAGCGGGCGGTTCGCTGTGCATGGAGAATGTTGCGCCGGCAACGGGGCTGGGCCAATCCGTTTGGAGACGGGCGCACGGGCGCGCGTGTTGTGCGGGTCATGAAAGGCGAAATGCAAGAACGTGTTTGAGAGTTGCGTCGCTGTGACACAGGGTCTCGCTGTCTGCAGAAAAGGACGTCGCGGCGCACATCTGCTTGCGTCCCTCAGCGCCGCTTTTTACCTGGCAACCGTTAACGCAAAGGCACAGGATGCTCAGCCCGTTCCGAACGTTGCTAGCCAGGCCGCGCAAAGCTCAGCGAGCGCATCCGACCTCGACCGGGCATATGCGCTGCTGCACGCCGGGAAGCTTGAGGAGTCAGTAGCCGCTTTTCAGCAGATCCTGGCAAGCGATCCGGAAAACCGGACGGCACGCCTCGAACTCGGCTATTTGAAAGCTCGCCTGGGAGACTGGCCGGACGCAGTGCGATATCTGAAAGCGGTCAGCCAGAAGGAGCCTCAAAATCTTCACCTGCGCATGGACCTAGGTTATGCGCTTCAGCACGTGGGACAGATTGACGGGGCAATGGAGCACTTTCGCGCCGTGGCCGATCAGCCGGGCGAACTGCAATCCCAGGCGCAGGGGGCGCTTGAGACTGTGCGGCAATTAAAGCTCGCACAGGTTAGCCGGCGAGACGCGCTTCTGAACGCAGGCTATTCGCAACTGCGAGGGGGAAATCGGGCAGCAGCGCGCGACAGCTTCGAGCGAGCGCTTGCTGAAGATCCTGACAACGCTACCATCTTGGCGGAAATCGGATACCTGGCGCTGGCCGAAGGCAACCTCACGCTTGCTGTGGAAAGGTTTGAAGCCGCTCGACGGCACGCAACTGAGGACTACTCCTTGCTGCTTCAGCTCGGCTATGTTTACGATCGCTTGCATGAGACTGCGGAAGCGGAAGATGCTTTTCGCGGAGCGTTGGCCAGCCCCGACCTGCGACTACGCCGCGACGCCCAAGCGGCCTTGAAAAATCTCCCAAGTGCCAACCTACGGCCGGTGTATCTGGACGTTTCGGCCGACCCTTTTTATGCCACGCGCTTCTCCAACGGTGTTGCGGACTTCGACGCTCAACTTCATTGGCGTCCGAAGCTCCGCGGACCAGTAAGTCTCTATCTGGGGAGCTATCTGACGCGGGATTCGCGTTCGCAAGGCGGAAGCCTGCCGGCGATTTTTTCTGACAATGTAGGGCTTTTCGGATTGGGCGTGGACCTTCAACCGCACGGTTGGAACCTGAAAGTTCGTGCAGAAGCAAACCTGGCCTTTAATCTTGTAATGTCGCCGGTCCGGAATCGGAGTATCGAGCCGGATTATCGAGTCGTCCTCAGTTATTACCGGGGTTGGACAGGGCGTTTGTGGGGACCAATCGGCTTGGCGACTTTCGGGCTGCTCCGAAGCGAGCGGCTCTTCAGCGATCTGGACACCAGCGCGGGCTATTACAGCCGTTATCGGGATAACGGGTTGGCCTATCTTCAAGTTCGAGACGGCTTGCGACTGGCCGACTGGGGACCCTCGCGCTTCGGGTCTTATATCATCCTCCATCTCGCCAAGGACACCAATCGAGATTTCTTCAACAACGTGGGGGAGATCGGTCCGGGTTTGGAGTTCCGTCCTTATCAGGAGTTCAACCTGAGCTTCCGAGCGGAATACCTGCGTGGCGTCTATTACGGAATCCATAACACTCAATCGAACCCCTTTGGCCCCAACTACCGCGATTTTCGGCTGACGCTTCTGCTCGGCCATCGGTTTTACAGGTAAGGAAGATGAACGTCTGGATGGCAATCCTGCGTTGGTTCTTGATCGTGGCAGCAGTGGGGTTCGTGCTCAGCGGCCTCGACGACCTTTACGTGGACGCGTATTACTACATCCGGCGGCTCTACCGGCGACTCTTCATTGTGAAGCGCTATCCCAGGCTGAGCGAGGACGATCTGCGCCGAGTCCCTGAGAAGCGGGTCGCGGTGATGATCCCGGCATGGCACGAGCACGCTGTAATCGCGCAGATGCTTGACCACACGCTCCGCTGCCTCGACTATGGGAACTACGAAATCTTTGTCGGTACGTACCCTAACGACGAACCCACGATGCTCGCTGTATCTTCATTGCAGCAACGCGATCTTCGCCTGCACCGCATCGTCTGCCCGCATAACGGCCCCACTAATAAGGCCGACTGCCTCAATTGGGTGTTTGAGGGCATTCGCTTGCAGGAGAAGCGCACGGGCGAGCGCTTCGAAATTTTCGTCATCCACGATTCAGAAGACATCGTTCATCCGCTCACCCTGAAGTTAATGAACTATTTGATTCCCCGCATTGAGATGGTCCAGTTGCCAGTAGTTCCTTTGGAAATGCCATGGCATCATCTAACGGCGGGGACTTACCTGGACGAATTCGCCGAGTTCCACACAAAAGACTTGCTGGTGCGCGAACGCGTGGCTCGCATGATTCCTTCAGCTGGCGTGGGTACCGGATTCAGCCGCGGAGCCTTCGAAGAACTCTCTCGGAACAAGCGCAACCAGCTATTCAACGTGGAGACCCTAACCGAGGATTACGACTTCGGGTTCCGCCTGAAGGAGCTGCATAAGAAATCCATTCTGCTGCACTACTCCGTCGAACGCACGCAACTGGTGCGAGCGGGATGGTTGCGCAAGCGAGAGAAGCTGAAGAAAGTGCGAGAGCTGGTCGCCACAAGGGAATATTTCCCCGCACGTTTTCGGGACGCGGTGCGTCAGAAGTCGCGCTGGATATACGGAATCGTATTTCAGGGCTGGGCGCAGTTAGGTTGGGCAGGCAACATCCGAATGCGCTACATGTTGTGGCGCGATCGCAAAGCCCTGTTATCCAATTTTATAAATGTGGTGGGCTATCTGCTGGTCCTGCTGTACATAGGGACATACCTAGCCTCCCTCCTGCGGAGCGGAGAGGGCCACGGGATGGTCCCGGTCCTCGTCGCGAGCGGGACCTGGCTGTGGTATGTAATCATCGCCGCTACGATTCTGATGCTCCATCGGTTGGTGCAACGAGCCATTGCTGTCGGCAGGGTCTCCAATTGGAAGCAAGCTCTTCTTTCCATTCCCCGTTTGGTTTGGGGCAACGTACTGAACTTTTGTGCCGTCTGGAGGGCGACCTACCAATTCCTCCGCTCGAGGCTGACAGGACAGCAGGTTCCTTGGACTAAAACCGCCCACGCCTTCCCGACCGAGAATCAACTCCTAGAGTTCAAGCGCAAACTCGGTGACCTGTTGCTCGAAAACCGCCTGCTTACATTGGCACACCTGAAAGAGGGTATCGAGGTGCAGAAGCAGACCGGCGAACGGTTGGGTGAGGCTCTGGTGCGTCTGGGTCACATCCGCGAGGAGGAGCTCACACCGGTACTGGCAGTGCAGCTCCGCATGGCACGATGGAACTTTAATGGCGATCCTATCTCTCATGGCAGGCAACAGATGATTCCGGAATCTGCCGCCCGCGAGCACTTGATTCTGGCAGTGGCCGTGGAAGGCCAGACGGCGATTGTTGCGGCGGCCGACCCCGCAAGCGGCCGGGCGAAGCAATGGCTGGATCGCAACCTTCGCCATCCCTATCGGCTGGTTCTCGCTGACAAAACACAACTTCGCAAGGCCATCGATCTTTCGTATTAGGAAACCCATCCCAACCACCGCATGCTCGGGCCACTTTTCTTGTGGCTATCAGCTTCCCGCGGCCCTTACTCAGGTTTAGCCCTTGTGCCTTGCCAGGTGATCACAAATCGCCACATGTCTGCCGATTCCTTGGGCGCGTCATGAAACGACGTAACCTTCTCTCTGGTTTGCTTGCCCAGCGCTGGCGCGGTTCTTGGGACTCCCCTGCTGTGAGCCAACTAGGTCATCGGGCGGAGCCGGCGCATGTTAATCTATAGTCCCGCATTTGCAAGCTTATGGCTGCCTCACGAACACTCGCACCGGCTTGGTCGGTCCGGCTCGCCTTTGAGCTGAGCGCAAATGACCAGACCGCTAACGCGCTGGTTGCTGGACTCACCGATGAACAGCTCAATTGGCAGCCGGCGCCCAGTTGCTGGAGCGTTGGACAGTGTCTTGAGCACCTCTGCATCACGAATGAACTTTATATGCCGCCGATTTCCGCCGCGGTTAAAGACAAGCCAGATTCTCCGGTGGAGGAGATCACTCTGGGATGGTTCGGGCGCTGGTTTATCCGGAGGTTTGCCGAGGCATCGCCGAACATCAAGCGTGCTTCTGCTCCTGGCAAGATCAGGCCTGCGGTGCACGTCGACTCTTCTGTTCTCGATCGATTCCTGTCCGGCAACAAACTATTCCGCGAACTCATCATCAAGGCACGCCCCAAGAATGTAAACCGCACTCGGTTTTGGAATCCTTTTGTCCCCGGACTTCGATTCACGGTCGGTACTGGGCTCGAGATCATCGTAAACCACGAACGCCGTCATCTATTGCAGGCAGAAAGGGTCCGCGACGCGGCGAACTTCCCGCACTAGTTAAGCAAGGCCTGCGATCGCCGTGAGGCCGGAGAGAATACTGCCACGGCCAGGCGTGCGCTTCGAGTTCGGGCAGGACCGGTTGGCCGAGCCGGGTGCGCTGAACCCGTCAGAGCTGGGCTCAGAGTGCGATCAAAGTGCTGTTGGAGGCTCGCTTGTAGCGGAGGAAGTGATCGATCCGAGCTGTGAAAGGAATGTGCTGCCGAAGCCTCCACCTTCATCTTTTCGGATTCCATCGAGGCGCGCGTTTTCCCGTAGCCCAAGCCGCTTCCCTCGATGTCCTGAAACATGCCATCCGTTCCCGGCGCATTAATCAATCGCCGCTCACCCGGGCGTATTCAGTGACGAAGAGCGGGCTCGAGGGAAATTCTTCGTTTAACTCGCGCAACAGGTTGCGGGCAAGATCGTCCTGCTTCTCCCGGCGCGCCGCAAGAGCCAACATGATTTTTGCGAAAGGCTTCAGGTAGCGGCCTTCGGAGGCGGTCCGGCTAAGCTCCTCCATTCCCAATTTGCGGTCGCCATGAATCCCGCCAAACCTCAAAACAAAGCGTTTCGGACCTGAGAGGCAGCCGATGATGTAGTTAGCGGCACCGAGAGCCAGCCAGGCGTCCGCGGCATCGGGCTCTTGGGCAAGCAACTTCTCGGCCGTGGTATACGCTTCTTTCATGTGCTTCAGGCTTTCAACTTGTTTACGCTCGAGAATGCTGAGGGCGTCAGCTTGCATGCCAGCGGCGAGGGTCAGAGAAAAGAGGGCTTCGGGGTCATTCGGGTTGCTCCGCAGGCAGGCCCGAGCTATTTCGCAGCTATGACCGAGAGCGCTGTAGAACGCTTTCATCCGCTCAGGATCCGGTTTGCCATCGATGCCGCGAACGAATTTTTTGTCGTTGAGGAAGAAATCGCTGGTTAGCACGCCCTGGCGATAGAACTCCTCGAAGAGATAGCTGGCCGCAACGGCTGCGTCTCCGAAGGGGTCGTCGGGATGTTCTTCTTCCCAGCCGAGAAAAGTCCGGCGCGCCTCGGGGAACCTTTGCTCGTAGAGAAGACGAAAGCCAGCTTGGAGTTCGGGCACGTCGACGAAGGCCACAGCCTTGGCGGCTTCGCCGGGAGTCGCGCCGCCCATCGTGGCGCCGCCACCGCCGTATCGGGCAGCAGCCTGATTGGCCCCAAGCAAAGCACACGACAAGCTAAGAGCGAACCGCACGAAATTCTTGGTTAGGAAACGGCTGGTTTCGCGGGGAAAATTGATGAGAACTGCATCCACAAAGCGCTCCTTTCGCTGTGATGAAGAGTTACTGCGCTGGTAGGTTACGGCGAATTGCGAACCCAAGTTGTCAAACGGACGTCAGCAAAATGTCATCTCTCCTTCGATGGGTTGAGGAGCGGGTAGGGTTGCCATGGGCGCCCGCCCTTTCACTCATTCTCAGGACGCTGATGGTGCCCTTCGAGTGAAATAATCACGCACATTTTCCTCGGCTAGCCGGTCAATCCGTCTCCACGTAGCTTTTTCGATGATGCCCCTCGAGTATTTGCTGGGTTGGCGCTTACGCAGGGCGGGGCGTCTGCCTATCAGGTCGGGTAATGTAAATAATAAAGCCCAAACCACTGAAGACGGCCGCTGTAGCGAGTTTCGCGGTCTTTTTGTCTTGACAATTGGAGCCGCACGGCATCCGGCCTGCCTGAACGCGCGAGTCAAACCAATGAGCTCTTCGATAGCGGCAGTTCCCTGATCCGCTTGCCCGTTGCGGCAAAAATGGCATTCGCCAGTGCAGGCGCGATGAGGGATACGCCAGGTTCGCCAACTCCCGCGGGCGGAGCGTTGCTATCAATCACGTGGACGTTTGTCTGATAGGGAGCTTCATCCATGCGAGCCACCACATAGTCAGAAAAGTTCGATTGGCCGATGACCCCGTTCGTCGCGGTTATCTCGCAGCTTCGTGCGATGCTGGTGCCAAACACGGCCGCGCCCTCAAACTGCGCCTTGATGTTGGCTGGGTTGACCGCCGTGCCAGCGTCCACTGCCGTATCAATGCGAGGAATCCGGATGTCGCCCTCCTCGCCGACCTCAACCTCCACAACCGATGCGGCATAGCTGTACGAATAGCGTTGCGCCGCAATACCGAGACCGTGGCGTTTGCTCAATTTGCGTCTTCCCCATCCAGCCTTTTCCGCGGCAATTTCAGTGACTCTTCGCAAGCGTCCAATGTCCAGGGGATAACCGGGTTCTGCCGGAAGCCCTGCAATATCCAGAACGCGTGGCGGTCCCAACAATTCCAGGAGATACTCCAGAGGATCCCGCCGGGCATTGTGCGCCAGTTCTGCGACAAAAGACTGAACTGCAAACGTATGGTAAACGCTCGCCACCGATCGCAACCAGCCGAGACGAACGTGAGCTTGGGCCGCGCCGTTTTCGACGCGAAGGTTGGGCACATCAAACGGCACCTCGATCCAGTTTCCCTTCAGCTCCCAGCTTCCGTATCGGGCTCCGCTGTCAAATGTGGAATTGATCGGAGGAAAGGCCGAACGTTGCAACCAAGCCGTCGGTTTGCTGCGGGAATCAAGCGCCGCCTTCAAGTACATTGCCGCAACGGGCAGATAATAATCAAACTTGATGTCATCCTCGCGGCTCCAGACCACCTTGACGGGCCGCCCCACTTTCTTCGATAGGACCGCAGCTTCCACGGCGAAGTCGCAAAACGATTTCCGCCCAAACCCACCGCCCAGCAGCGTGACGTGGCATGTCACGTTCTCCTTGCGCACGCCCACCGCCTGAGCGACGATATCCTGCACGCCCTGAGGATTCTGCGTCGGCGCCCACACGGTCACGCTATCGTTGCGAACATCCGCTAGCGCCACCGGGGGCTCCATCGTCGCGTGCGCAAGGTGCGGGACGTAATACTGGGCCTCAAACAGTTTGCCGCCCTTGGCGAATTCCGCATCCACATCTCCCTGATTGCGCACGACTTTGCCCGGTCCGCGCACAGTCACGTGGAGGTCCTTTTTGTACTCCTCGGAGTTATACGTGGCATTGGCTCCGTGGTCCCATTCCATTTGCAATTTCTTGCGGCCTTGAAATGCGGCCCAGGTGTTGTCGGCGATCACCGCGACTCCACCCAGCGGCTGTTGGCCGTGCGGAGGCTTGAACGGCTCGATGAGAACGGTCTGCCGCACGCCAGGCACTCGCAAGGCCTCCTCATCCCGGCAGGATTTCACCTTCCCTCCAAGCACAGGCGGATGCTCGACCGATGCATACACCATGTCTTCTGCACGCGCGTCCATCCCATAAATGGCTCTGCCCGTGCAAATGTCCGCGAGATCATAGAGACTTGCGTCCTTACCGATGTAGCGCCATGTGGTTCGCGCCTTGAGTTGCACGTCTGCTCTGTTTGGGATGGGCAGCCTCGATGCCGCGAGCGCAAGCTTTCCATAGGCTAATTCGCGCTGTGTTGGCGTGTGAACAACAACATGCTGACCAGATTCGCATTGCGACTCCGGAACAGACCATTGCCCGGCTGCGGCGCGAATCAACATCAAACGCGCTGTCGCTCCCGTCTCGCGCATGATTTCAAAGAACTCTCGAATCGAGCGTGAGGCGTCCGTGTCCTGCGATCCGTACCGCGCGTCGCCATCGGCCTGGACGATTCTCACGCGATTCCAGTCCGCATCCATCTCGTCCGCCACGACGCGCGGCAGAGCCGTACGGCTCCCGTTCCCCATCTCGGATCGGTGCGCAACGATAGTGACGGCGCCGTCGGTCTCCAACCCGAGGAAAACGTTTGGATCAAAGTTCGCGCGATCGGCCACAGACTCCGCAAGCAGACCTGCCCGCATGAATCGCGGGAGGAACTGAACGCCGACAACAAAAGCCGACGCGGAGAACACATCCTTTAGGAACCCTCTCCGGCTGACGTTCCAGATCCGATTCATTTTGTCACTCCCGCCGCAGCAGCGCCAATAGCTGCGCGAATTCGCTAGCTCATTTTCACCAGGTCACCGAACGGCCTCCTGAACCGTCTGCAAAAGCTCCGCCCGCGATCTTCCATCGCAATTCGGGGTGACAAAGCCAAACCAGCATACGCCCGGCCGTCCAAGTGGAAAAGCCACCCCAGCCGCTATGCGGCCTCAACTTTTCGACAGGCAAGGTGGTACCAGTTGCTCCCAGAAGCAATTGTTGCCAAATGTTGCCAAAATGATTTGACCACTTTTCTCCCGCACTGCTACCCAGACTCGCGTGCCGATTTGATGGGCGATCCCTCAGCGCCCAGAGCGACGTACGTTGGTGCGCAGCCAGCGCATGAATGAGGCTTCGTCGATAGTTCCGTCGGCGAGGCCCAAAACGGCTTGCGTAGTATCTTCTTCCGTGGCTGCAAAACGGTGGCCATTTATTTCGAGGAAGAGTATGCCCACGACAAAAGCCGTTCGTTTGTTCCCATCGACGAAGGGATGGTTGCGCACTATTCCAACCATGTAGGCACCGGCCATGTCTATGATGTCAGGATCGTTGCCGTACGCATGGAGTTGCTGAGGTCGAGCAAGGGCCGACTGAAGAAGCCCAACGTTCCTTACGCCGGCTGCACCACCATCGAGCGCCAGAAGCCGGTCATGGAGCGCGAGGGCATCACGCTCGTCAATCCCGACGGGTTCCCTCACTTGGCGAGCGAATGGAGGGTGTTGCGATAGCGATTGATGATATCCCCGGCCTTCTTCATTTTTCTCTCGAAGGCGGGATCGAAAGGTGTTAGTTGATAAACACCATTGGGCCCCTCAATCAGAAAAAGGCGACCGCCCTCGTCGGCGTGCAGCCGACGGATGGCTTCCTTTGGCAGGACCACACCGAGTGAGTTCCCGATCCTGCGAACCTTGAGTTCCAGCATGTCGCTTGTCTCCTCATGCCGTCACGTTATAACAATCGTATCAACTTCAACCCGATATCGCAACGTCCGGTCTTCAGTTATGAATTGGAGGCGCACGGTACATCCATCGTTGTCGCGGCGCACCGTCGCGGTCGCGTCGATCGCTCCATCGCTTGCCGGTCATGGGCTAACTCTTCTGGCAGGAATTTGAGAGCGACAAAGCGGTCAAGCCTCCTGTCTTCCGCTTTGTAGACCACACCCATAAAGCCGCGGCCAAGTGTTTCTAGGATGTGCGTATTCCGGAGCATCGTGATCAGTGATTCCGATCGATCGTGATCACGATTCCGAGATGATCGCTGGACAGCCCATCCGAAAGATCAACTAACCTACAATTAGGAGCGGTGCTTCTTCGTGACCCACAAGAGAGGTATTCTCTTTTTCTTCGGGGTTCCTGTATACTCTGTCCAAGGAGCCAAGCCATGAGAGTTGTACAAGTAGGCGGCTCGGTTTTCTTGGCGGTATCGTTGGCCGTGCATCGCGACAAGCAGGTTGCAGTCGCCACCTACCACGGCGAACCCTTGCCTTCAAGCCCGTTCGTGTTGGTGTCTACGCTGTTGGGGACGGCCCCTTGCTTGTCAGCCTATCTTTCTCCGAGCCATATGCGTGAATAGGAGAGCAGCCATGTCTTTGCTCGCACTTTGCCCCGAATGCAGACGCAAGGTCACAGTTTCTACCGTGCTGGGCGGCGAGAATCTAGACCGCGCATTGGAAACCGACGGTGATGTAGAAGTGGTGTGCTTCCTGTACGAACACAGATGGAAGCTGAAACGGGCCGACAGGGAGAATCTCCGTAGGCATCTCGCATGGGAAAAGCGACTGCTAGCTGGGAATCCCAAGCTGCCCGCTTAACGCCTCAAGAGAAAGGGTCCGGGGCGCTGCGCGTTATGAAAGGCCCTATGGCGCAGGCCGAGGTTGCCAACGGTATAAGCACAGGAGCCTCTGCGCGGCCTCAGCCTTTCCGACACCACCTTCCGGATCTTCGAAAGCACGGCTGTCGCTCGAAGCGGGGTTCTCGTTTGAGCGCCGGTCGTACGCCGCGCGCAAAAACCTAAAGGCCTCGCCCTTATCACCTCTCAAGCTTCTGTCGGCCGAGCTCTCGTCACATGCTCCAGACCTTTCCGGTCGACGAAATAGAGCGATAGACCCTTGGTGACTCTTGCATGCTAGTTGCCCCCATGGATTCCTGGCCCATGTCGGCTTGGGCTTTCTATGCCGTGAGCCGGGCATAGTACAAAGAATCGCTCTCCTCAGTGCTGCGAAAACCCGCGATTCGGCGGATGACTTTTCCGGATCGTCGCCGCGAGCACGCGGTTTCGCGCACATCCAGTCGCCGACGGGCTCAAAGGTCGTTGGACAGCGGATGAGATATATTGTTTGCGTAGAGCGTTCTCTTCTATGCTTACTCACGAGTTGCCCAAGAATTGGTGATGGATGGAGCAGAGGTCATGACCGAAGGCTCGCGCATTGCTGCCGTCGTCCTGGCGGCGGGAGCTTCCACGAGGATGGGAACAGCCAAACAGCTTCTCGAGATCGATGGGCGGCCGCTCGTCCAGCACGTTCTCGACAATGTGCAACGCTCCGGCATCGGCGAGATCATCTTAGTTCTCGGCCACTCCGCTGAGGCGATTCAGCGAGAACTGAAGCTCGAAGGCGCAAAGGTCGTACTCAACGAAAATTTTCTTCAGGGCATGGGAACCTCCCTGAAGTCGGGGCTGGCGGCAGTTGATTCCAAGGTACAGGCGGCACTGATCGTTCTGGCGGACCAGCCGTTCGTTCGCCCA
>Ga0126381_100006170_pt1 | contig 13262 bp, 9 predicted proteins | sample PanSoiMetPlot_28_FD_96465 | JGI IMG/M metagenome (GOLD analysis project Ga0126381, IMG submission 96465) | Tropical forest soil microbial communities from Panama - MetaG Plot_28 | ecosystem: Environmental > Terrestrial > Soil > Tropical forest > Bulk soil | place: Panama | collected 2016-02-17
CCTCGACGGCCGAGTGGCAGATGGGCGTCGCCGCCACAGCGCCTCCGGGTCTGGCTGCGATCAATCCCCAGGGATTCGGCGCCGGTGTCGGACGCGTCAAGCCGTATTACGAACAAGGCAACTGGTATCGCGGCGGCGCCGTGCAGATGCTGTTTATAGCCTGGCTCTACGGCGAGCAGAACGAGATCCGCCCGATGTTCCCGCCCAATACCTCGCAGGAGGACCTAATCCGCGACTCGAAGTCCTTCGACCTCGCACAGCACCTGCCGCCGGTTGACTGGTCACAGGCCCTTCGCTACCTTCCCGAGCAGGACATCATCAAGGCCGTCGATGGTCCGCGGGGGATTTTCTCCGATCCCGAACCGGTCCCCACCGGCGGCCGCATGATCCAACGCACGCCCAACGATCCCGCGTGGTACAAGGGCGGACTCTTCGATGACGACATGAAGATCAACGTGCCCGGCCTCTGGTTCATGTCGTGGTACGACGTCTCCGTCGGGCCAAATCTGGCAACCTACAATTTCGTCCGCCGCACCGCGAGCCCCGAAATTGCGAACGAGCAATGGGCCGTTATCGCGCCCACACTGCACTGCTCCTATCGGCGCGCCAGTGCCGATACAAAGGTCGGCGAGCGCGATATGGGCGACGCGCGCCTCAATGGTATCGATCCGTCCAGCCCCGGGCATCCCCTCTCCGGCTATGACGAACTCAGCTTTGCCTTCTTCGATCGCTTTCTCAAAGGCGAAGCCAGCCCGGCCTTGGAGAAACAACCGAAGGTCCTCTACTACACCATGGGCGTGAACAAGTGGCAGTCGTCTGACACTTGGCCGCCCGCCGGGGCGCGGCCAATGACGTTGTATCTCACCAGCGCCGGCAAGGCGAACACCTTGAACGGCGATGGCGCCCTAAACGCGGCGGCGCCAGCCGCCGACGCGCCCGACCGGTTCACGTACGACCCCTCGAGCCCTGTCCCATCCTACGGCGGAAATGTATGCTGCACCGGCAACGCTGTGGTCGGCGGCGCAATGGATCAGCGCAAGATGGAGGAGCGCCCTGACATTCTCATTTATTCCTCGGAGCCGCTGAAAGAGGGTGTCGAGGTCAGCGGCCCAATCGAAGTCACACTCTACGTCTCATCCGACGTGAAGGACACCGACGTAACGGTGAAGTTGGTCGACGTCGCTCCCAGCGGCCCGGCATACAACCTCGACGAAACCATCCAGCGCCTGCGCTACCGCGATGGCTACGATAAGCCCGTCTGGCTGGAGAGCGGAAAGGTGTACAAGGTCACCCTGCAGCCGATGAACACGTCGAACTACTTCGCTACGGGCCACCAGATCCGCATCGAGGTTTCGAGCAGCAACTTCCCGCGTTTCGATCGCAACCTGAACACGGGCGGCAACAACTACGACGAGACCCAAGGTGTCGTAGCCCACACCGCCATCCACCACTCAAAGGAGTACCCGTCTTCGGTGACGCTGACGCTCGTGAAGAAGTGACGCGTATGACACTGGTGCCGATGAAGTGAGAGGCGCGATCGCCAGATTGGAAAACGACATGTTCCGAGAGGTCTCCTGTTACGCCCGCAGGACTACAACCTAAATATCGCTCGCGGCTTCGGAGCATCATTTGGGTGCGGCTGCGGCGCTCAAAAAGGATTTTTGGTCCTTGGCGCCCAGGATCACGAGCCACAACATGGTCGCCGCCTCTCCAAATGCAAAAGGTTGGGTGACGGTAAACACCTTGTCCTCGTACGCTGGGAGCAGCAAGCCTGTCAAGCTTAACGCCAGCCAAGCGAAGCAAGCCACGATCAACCAGACGCCGAGGAAGCGAGGCAAGAAGCGTGAGCGATACACCAGCAGACCGAATGGGAGGAGCCACAGCCCCCAGAAGATCATGTTGGCCAGGTCAAGCTGGTGATGAAGGTTGAGGAACAGCCCAGCCAAGGCCTCGCGCTGCGGCTTGTCGAAGACGGATAAGAAATCGGCGCCGCGCGCGAACAGCAAGGCAGCAGCGTCAGTCATGAAGTTGGCAAAGAATATGGGCACCGGCATCAAGCTGCCAAGGACCACCATCACAACAGCCGACCCCTTGTCGACTTCCTTGAGCAACCGATAAAGAGCCAGCGGAACGAAGAGCCAAAGGACTCCGCCGAGCAGTTCGCTGACAAAGCCCAAGCGGAACAGCGACTCGTGTGCTGCGATGTTGGTGGCCGTCGCTGCCGCGTTTCCCTGGACGAACAAGGCCTTGGGAACGTAAGCGAGGCGCAGGATGCCAACCACTGAGGCCACAATGTACAAGAGACCCGCGATTCTAGCGTTCTTGCTAAGTGAAGTCATGCGTCCTCCCATGTAGAGTTCCTGGCCTGAGGTACGCGGAAAGGGCAGACAGGGTTCCCTCGGAACGACCGCTCCAGCCACGCTGACGAGAACGTCAAGCAATAACAAAGGCCTTCAATGGCGGTGTTAACAATCGCAAGCTGTTGAAAATGCCGCTGGAGGGTGTCTGTACCCCGGCAGTGCAGTTCGAAAATGGTCTGCTAGGCCGACCGACCTTTATCCGTTGTCCTCATGTTCTCGCCGCCCGGCGTAGCTGGCTAATCACCGCTAGCATCGAACACCCTAGAAACATCGATTAGTGCGCCCAACGACGAAGCTCCTAGCTAGGGATACGCGCGCCGCCTTTTAGCTTGAGTACCACTCATCAAAAAAATACGCCGTCATGCTTGTGACATCCCGGAGGCGATTTATCGCATTCTCAATCGGGTGAGCTTTGCTTTTCGTTGGAGAATACCAGCTCAAGCCGCTGAAGGTCGGACTTCGTCGATGTGGGCTTTTGCAATTCCTCGAAACACTTGGCTCCGTAGTCACGCATGTAGAACACACGTAAGGAGGCGTCCAAGATGAAACAGCACACTGGTACGTTGACGGCCCTCGCTTTCTCTTTCTGCATTATTCTCTCGGTTGCTACGGCTGCGACCACGCAGCAGGCGCAGGGGCCCGGTGCAGAAAAGGCCGAGAAGATCGCACAAGTCCTGAACCTCAGCCCGCAACAGCGGTCGCAATTGACGCCGATCCTGGAAGCTGAGGCGCCGAAAGTAAAGGCCATCACACAGGATCCCAATCTGTCACCGAAACAGAAGAAGGAGAAGCTGAAGGCCGTGCATGCGCAGACAGATCCGCTGGTCAAGTCCATCCTAAACCCAACGCAGTACAAGCAATGGGAGACGATTCGCAAGGACGAATTGGAGCAGATGAAGTAAAGGGCTGCTCTATGCCAGTAGTCCTAGCAGGTCGCCAGTAAAGAACCTGGGTGTGGATTGTGCCAGTCGGGAAACGCGTTCCCCTGTGACAACGAAAGGAACGAAAGCAATGAATTCATCCCGAAAACTGTTGGCGGTGACGGCGACCGGTGTGCTGAGCTTGATATTGTGCCGTCCGCTGAGCGGCCAGGAACCAACTGTGCTTGCGGAATCGGAAAACTCGGGCACGACTTCCGGCAAACCTTCTCCTCCCGCAACCGAGGACGGCGGCTGGCATCTTTCGCTGAGCCCGTATATCTGGTTCGCCGGTGCCCACGGAACCGTGGGAGCACGCGGCCACAACCTCAGCTTCCATGCAAGCCCCAGCGATTTGCTGTCGCACTTCGACTTCGGCCTTATGGGCGCCGCCGAAGCTCGCCGCAAACGCTTCCTCCTCAACGGCGACATGATCTGGATCCGGCTCTCCGACAGCCACGCCGTGCCATTCCCCGGCCTCGGCGCTGTGTCAGCCAATGCGACGGTTGGGGAGTTTGTCTGGACGTCCAAACTCGGCTACCGCCTGATCGATAGCAAGAAACTCAAGGCCGATGCTAACGTGGGAGTGCGCTACTGGCATCTAGGACAGAAGCTCAACTTCAACCCCTTCGGCCTCGGCATCAATTTCAACGGTTCCCAGAGCTGGGCGGACATCCTGGTCGGCGGGCGGGTTCAGTTTCCTGCGGGCAAGAGAGCGGTGATCGATCTACTGGGCGACGTCGGCGGCTGGGATGCGACTGCGAAACTCGATTACCAGTTTGCTACCCTGCTTGGGATCAAGCTCTGCCCCAAGGCGACGCTACAGCTGGGCTATCGCTACATCTTCGTGAATTATCACAACGGCATCGCCGGGGTTTATAACGTAATCACCTCGGGCGCCGTTTTAGGCGTGACGTTCAATTTGAAGTAAGAAGCATGACAGGCTTTGCCGTCAGCTCGGCATGGACTTCGGTGAATGAAATGAAGCTTGGCGCGAGGGTTGTTCGCAGAAAGCGGCAACTCCGCTGCGAGCTTCGCGGAGACGCATCGGCGTATGCGCATCGAAAGCCTGGTGCTTTTGTCAACGCAACACGAATCTCTCGAGACCCGATGCTTCCGCCAGCAGGACGACGTTGTGTGTTCGGTCTGGAGTGGCGGGGATTCGCACGTCAATCAGGACTCGTGGTCACCAGAGAATCGCCAACACTGTAGCGACTTCGTGGCGCGTGGACGTAGGTGGGCGTGAGGTTCGGGCTGGCGAAGACTCCTTATACGCTACCGCGAACATCAACACCACGTTCATCGCTGTCCAGCCGGTATCACAAACTGAAAGCGGCACCTGGTAGCCTCAAGCTTTGTCAGTTGCCTTGAAACATCCAATTCACACCTGTGTCGCGCAGCAATAGCCACGACGCTAATGATCCAACAAAGGTGATCGTGCCAGTCAATGCAAGCCCTGCAATGATGAGGGCCGCCGCCAGCGGATGTGGATCAGTTCTTCTGATTGCTTTCACGGTGGTCTGTGATGGAACAGGCTCTGCAGTGCGCACGAGTTGCGGGCCTTTAATCGTTGACTTCGAGACAGGACCAATTGGATTACCGCGGGCTGCATTCATAAAAACTCCCCCAATGGTTGGGGATGCCATCTCGACAATTGAGGATGGCATTCCCAGCTCTGCTGCGATCTCCTGAGCCGGGAGCTCGGATTGCGCAACCCTGGTGCGACCCAGCTGCTTTTTCGTTCGGCAACTTCTCTCTCGAGCAATGCGGGAGCCGCAGGGGGATAAATCCGCGGCTAGATACCACCTCGATTTCCTCGGCTGCATCATTTTCGGAGGGTACTTGTCAGACAGCAGACTGGCCGCAGTGCAATATGAGCAAGAAGCATCGACGGCAAAGACGTTCGCGGGGCATTCCGGCACTGGTGATCCTCTTACTTCTCACCGCAGTGACTGTGGGGGTGGTTGTGTTCACGCATTCCCATGGAGCGAGTGCCGTCGCGCCACATCAACCTCGAGAAGCATCTTTCCTTCCCACAGCCGTCAATCGCAACGCTCCTGCGGTTTCGCCACCGGAGGGGATGGTATGGATTCCCGGCGGCGAATTTTCCATGGGCATCGCAGATCCGCGGGGAAAGCCCGATGGCGGACCCGACCCGATGGCCGACGCGCGTCCCATCCATCGCGTTTACGTCGACGGTTTCTGGTTGGACCAGACTGACGTTACTAACGAGCAGTTCGCCAAGTTCGTGAAGGCCACCGGCTATATGACCGTAGCCGAGCGGAAGCCACGCGCGGAGGACTATCCTGATGCCCTACCAGGGAAGTTGGTTCCAGGCTCGGTCGTTTTCAATCCTCCCGACCATCCTGTGTCGCTCGATGATCACTACCAATGGTGGAACTACGTTGCCGGCGCGAACTGGCGGCATCCGCTGGGTCCGGGGAGCAATATAAAGGGCAAGGGGAAATTCCCCGTTGTGCACATTGCCTATGAGGACGCTCAAGCCTACGCAAAATGGGCCGGTAAGCGCTTGCCCACCGAAGCCGAATGGGAGTTCGCGGCACGCGGCGGTCTCTCGGGAAATCTCTATGCTTGGGGCAACGAGTTCCGGCCGCAAGGCAAGTGGATGGCGAACACCCACCAGGGCCGTTTCCCGTTCGATGACAGGGGCGCAGACGGATTCGCCGGCATCGCTCCCGTCGCCCAATTTCCTACCAACGGATACGGCCTTTATGACATGGCAGGCAACGTCTGGCAGTGGACTAACGATTGGTATCGACCGGATTACTACGAGGAGTTGGCGGCCCGGAATAGCGTAGCGCGCAATCCAAATGGACCGGATTCTCCTTGGGATCCCAGCGAACCCACCGAGCGCAAACGGGTGCTGCGCGGTGGATCCTTTTTGTGCACTGATCAATATTGCGCCCGCTATCTCGTCGGCAGCCGTGGCAAAGGCGAGATTTCAAGTGGCAGCAATCATCTCGGGTTCCGTTGCGCCAAATCGCCGGAAAAGCCAGCAACGAATGCGACGCTTTCTCAGAAACCCAACGAATAGGAGTCATCACGAAACCTGTTTCTTGCGACGGCATTTCTGCTGCTCCCGTCATCTTGAATGTTGGGGCAAACAAATGATTCATCTAGGGGGAACAATCGATGAAGTCTAGAATAATATTTGCGCTAGTACTGGCACTCACCGCTCTATCTTCCGTGAGTGTGGGCCAGACCAACAAACCGCAGAACGATAATCCAAGTCCGCAGACCACTACTCCGAATTCGCAGGCCCGCGCTGCCAAAAGGCCTAACATCCTTTTCATCATGGGGGACGACATCGGCTGGATGCAGGTCGGCGCTTATCACCGCGGGATCGGCCTGGGAGAAACACCTAACATTGACCGGCTTGCACACGAAGGCGGGCTGTTCACCACGTACTACGCCATGCAGAGCTGCACCTCCGGGCGTAATGTCTTCTTCACCGGCATGTATCCACTACGGACAGGGATGATCCCGCCGCAACTTCCTGGGAGCCCAAGCTTTCTGCAGCCCGGCACCCCGGCGCTGGCCAAGTTCCTGCACGATCTTGGCTACACCACCGGCCAGTTCGGCAAGAACCACCTTGGCGACCACACTGCGGCGCTGCCCACCTCTCACGGTTTCCAGGAGTTCTGGGGCTACCTGTACCATCTCGATGCAATGCAGCAGGTGAGCTTCCCTGACATCAACTCCAGCCCAACCAAGCAAGGCATCGCGCCGCCGTGCAAGAACACGCTTATCCCTGGAGTCCCGGAGGTGCCTGGCGCCGTGGATCCTAAGACCACAACGTGCCTGACACCCCCACGCCCACTGCTCTGGTGTCACTCATCTGATGGTACGGAGAAGAACCAGACCTGCAAGGATGAAGGCCCGCTGACTCTGGACCGCTCGCGAACCGTGGACGAAGAAATCTCAGCCAAGGTCGTCGACTTCCTCGACCGCAACGATCCCAAGAAGACGGGCAAGCCGTTCTTCGTCTGGTACAACCCGGCGCGTATGCACGTAACCACCATGCTCTCGCCCAAGTATGAGGCCATGCTGGGCGAAAAGGGTGGCAAGGACTGGGGCATCAACGAAGCCGGCATGAAGCAACTGGACGACAATGTCGGCGTGGTGCTGGCCAAGCTGGAGCAGATGGGCCAACTCGACAACACCATCATCGTCTTCACCACCGATAACGGCGCCGAGGCCATCACCTTCCCCGATGGCGGAGTCACACCCTTCAAGGGTCAGAAGGGCGAGGCCTATGAAGGCGGATATCGCGCGCCTTGCGTCATCCGTTGGAAGCGAGTCATCAAACCGGAAACCGTGTTTACCGAAATGTTCTCGGCACTCGACTGGCTGCCCACATTTGTGGAGATCGCCGGCGGACCCAAGGGAAATGAACTGAAGGCGCGGATCGAGAAGGGAGCATATCCGGGCATCGTCAAGACCACGCTCGACGGCTTCAACCAGATCGATTACCTGACCGGCAAATCGCAGAAGTCGGCACGTGAGGTCTTCTTCTACTTCTCTGGTGCAACTCCTTCCGCAGTGCGCTACAAGAACTGGAAGATGTACTACACCATGTCGCAGCCTGGGGCAGAAGGATGGATCCTGCCCCTCGTACCCTTCCACTTCACCCTCGTCCAGAACATCCGACGCGACCCGTTCGAGCAGGCAGTCGGCCTCAGCCAAAAAAGCGCAGCGAGCATGGGTGGCGCCTTAGCCTCCCCCTCCACGGCGTTCTTGTACGACTGGAACCTGCTGCCCATCGGCCAGCAATTGTGGCTGGGATGGTTCGAGACCCTCGCACAGTTCCCGCCAATGCAGAAACCGGAGAGCTACAACCTGACCCAGGTGATGGAGCAGATCAAGTCCAGCGCTGGGCACCCAGCCGACTAGTCTGGCGCCGGCGAGCATGGGTGGAGCGGGCTTCCAGGGCTTGCTTCACCCAAACGTTCCGGGGGGCTAGCCGGACTGGAGCTCTCGTGCAAGCCCTACACTTCGAATTCGTTTCATAAACTACTTTCTTGGCGAAGGCCTGGCGCATCGGGTTCGCAGTAACATGCATTGCGATGTGGTTCTCCGAGAGAGAGTTCTCTGCTTATGAACCGACCGCTGTTCAAACGCTGAGTGCGATCGTTGTGCGCTGCGCTACTTTTTTGCGCTCCGCGTCCCGACTGGCGCGTTGGGAGGTTCCGGAGCCAGCACGACAGTCCAACCTTCACCCGGGTTGTAGGCTCCAATGGCGGCAGCAGCTTCGCTGGTTTTGCCTCCCAAATCCTTTTGGTAGATTACCCCGTCCTCGCCGACGATGAAGGTCATGACTCCTGAATCCTGGTATTTCGCCGGCCAGGCCACCACGGCAAAACCGCCGGTCTGCCTCCCGCCCGTCACGTAATCCTTAGTACCACCTTTGGCTGCATCTCCCTGTTGTGTAAGCAATTTGTAGTAGTAGCCATTGAACGGTTGAGGCTGCCCGGCTTGTGAGGAGCCGAGCGCTTTGGCCACATCGGGGAATTGACCCAACGGGCTAGCGCGTTGGCCTTCTGATACCGGCCAGTACAAACCGTCGTGCTGGCCTTGGTCGCTTACGAACTTCTGCGCGAATTGATGATTCTGACTGAAGTACTCCTGCTGTGCATTGGCAATTTCTGTGAGCACGCCGATGGCGGTCAACTCACCGTCGCCGACACGGCGCGCCAGAACTTCGTCTTTTCCTGCGACAGTATTGAAAGCCCACTGGCCTGAGGAGTTCTTGCTTAGCGGGATAGGAAAAGCAGAGTTGTCCGCTCCCACATAAAGGACTTCATCTCCGGACTTTCTCCTGTCCCAGCGATGCATCTGGTTATAGGCGTCCACGAAATGCTGCATAGCATTTTTGTCCTTCGCGGGGTCGCCGGAATATGCAAAGTCCTTGCCTTCGGGTCCGAAGATGGCTTTAAGGGCGTTCTGATCGCCAGATTTGGCGGCCTCAAACAAAGCGGCGCCGGCCGCATCCGGTGAGGCAAAGGTCTTCTGCGCAATCTTGCCGCTCGCGGGCTCTGCAGCAGACTTCTCAGCACCCTTGGTCTCCCGGTTGCCGCAGGAGGTCAGCGAAACGGCAAGCGCGAGCGCCAGCAGTGGCGATACTACCAGCCGGGAACGGGATTCTTGATTCTTATGCTCAGGCCGGGTCGACATACGCATTTCCTCCGAATTCACAACCCTTCGACGGATCACCTGCGGAAACCGCCTCCATGGAAGCCGCCGAATCCGCTAGAGTGAAGGCTTCCCCATCCCCGATCGCTAGCTGCAGACCAGCCGCCGTCGTGCCCCCAGGCGCTATGTCCCCATCCGCCGAAGCCGCTGCTGGTGCTCCCGTGGAAGGACGTGCCTCCCGCCGGCCCACGGGTAGCCCCGTAGTGGTATGCTTGGCCGGCGGCGTTGAAACCGGTACCCGCGGTATGAACGGCTCCATCAGGACCGTAAGTGGTATGGGCGGCTCCGCCGCCCCACGGAGTTCGATAAGCGCTACCTGTGTGGTATCCGCCATTCGGACCATAACCGTGGTAAGCGGCTGCTCCGTAACCTCCGTATCCGTGGTAGCCGTAGGCGCCATAGGCTCCGTGCCATGCGGCGCTGCCGTAGTAGGCATGGCCTCCGTAAACCACCGCGCCGCCGTGCCAGCCAACCGACCACGAGCTCCAGCCCCAGCTGCAGCAACCGCCGCTCATCAGCGCGCCCACGGCAATGCCTGCCCCAAAGGAAAGCACGCTGGCCGCCGCAATATCGCCCGCTGTGTAGTTAGGCACGACATAAGGCGTGCCGAAGATGACGGCGGGGTTGTACTGCGGAACATAGACGATTTCCGGGTTGGCAGGCTCAATGATGATCGTGCTCGGCGACTGTTGCACTACCTTGATTTGAGCGTTTGACTTGAGATGACCTTCGGCTTTGGCCTTCGCACGCAACGTCTGGACGGCTTCCATCACTTCTTTAGGCTGGTTGTGGTAGGCCTCCCCTAACTGCGACGTCCAGGCAAGATTCTTGGCCATGTTGTCGAGTACTGACGGAAATTGCGTCAGCGCCTTTACGCTGGGATCCCAGGATTGCTTGTTCACTTCCTTCATCAGTTTCTTGCCCTGCCAATCCTTGTGTTCCTCCAAAAAGTTTTGTGCAAGCGCGATCTGATCGGGAAATGTAGCCCCGGAAAGAACCTGAGCAACCAGTGCATCCGGGTAGAGCGCAATCGGCGCTACCAAAGCCTGGATTTGCTCAGCGCTCTCGGAGGCCGAGCCGGATTCGGGCTTTTGGTATCCGTGGGCGTCTCGCGATGTTGCCGCAACGAGAACGCAGCCCAACGCCACTGAAAGGACTCGCCTTACAATCGTTGCCTCGCTCATAATCCGCTTAGCCCTCAGTCATCAACCGATGCTCCTGAGAGTTGTCGGGTGGTCTGACGTCGGCGCCAGAGGAGATATGGTTGGGCCGGGCTGGCTGACGGGCCCTCCGGACATCTGGCAAGAGAGCCGGTAACTATGCTGCGCTTGTTCCTTCCCCTGCCGCACAATGCGGTATCTCAACTCGCCCGCGCATCCCTCTTCCAAAAGACCTTTTTGGCATCTAAAGAGCCGGTATAGAAGCCGATGAGAATCCGTCTACCCTCCCGTCTGGGGTTCTTGGGGTGGCTGCTGTTTGCTGTTGTGGAAGCGCAAGTGCAGAACCAAGACCCACTGCCGTCCTGGAATGACGGAGCGGCCAAGCAGGCGATCATCAAATTTGTTCGTGACACTACCACTCCATCGAGCCCCAACTTCGTTCCGCCCGAGCAACGCATTGCCGCGTTTGACCAGGACGGCACTATGTGGGTGGAGCACCCCCTTTACACGCAACTGGTGTTTGCTCTTGATCGTGTGGCGGCGCTCGCGCCCAAACATCCGGAATGGAAAACCACCCAGCCTTTTCAAACCGTGCTTTCGGGCGACAAAGCGGCCATCGCCAAACTCACGATGAAGGATCTCGAAGCGATCGTTATGGCCACTCATACGGGCATGACCGTGGATCAGTTTCAAGTCATCGTGAAGGAATGGATTTCCAAGACAAAGAACCCACGCTGGAACCGTCCTTACACCGAACTTGTTTACCAGCCGATGCTTGAGGTGATGAAATACCTGCGCGCCAACGGCTATAAGACGTATATCGTGACCGGCGGCGGACAGGACTTTGTGCGCGTCTATGCCGAGCACGTGTATGGCATTCCTCCGGAGCAGGTGATTGGCTCGGCGCTCGAGACTCACTACACATACAATTCGCAAGGCCAGGGAATCCTCATGCGGCCTCCCAAGCTGATTATCAACGACAACTTCAGCGGGAAGCCGGAGGACATCTACCTATTCACCGGGCTGCACTCCAAAGCCGCGTTCGGCAACTCCACGGGCGATCGGCAGATGCTCGAGTACACCCAGGCCGGTGGCGGCGCTCCGCTGATGATGCTGGTGTTGCATGACGACGCCCAGCGTGAAGACGCTTACGGCCCCGCCAAGGGGCTACCGGATACTAAAGTAGGTAGCTTTACGCAAGCGCTCTATGACGAAGCCAAGTCCAAAGGCTGGATCGTCATCAGCATGAAGAACGACTGGAAGCGCATTTTCGCCTTCGAACCTTGACCTTATTGGCTCTTGCCGCAGGCCTGAAGGCGTGCTCCACCCCAGTCTTGCTGAATCACTGCGGGCGATAGTGAAGGAAAAACCTGTCGCTGGGCCAGAGGAAGTATTCGGGATGCGTCCGGCATCTCTCCGCATCTTTGCGAGTTAGATCGACCGGGCACGCATATTGCAGGTATTCGTTGAACGCGTCTTGTGCCAGGTGGTAATCGAGCAGATTCCGCTTCAGTACAATGGGGGCGAGATCCGCCTGACGAGCGATGGCATCCCGATACTCGAGCGCTACCCTCCTGATGTCCTCGACGGCCGTCCCCTTGAATCCATACGACACGGTTGCGGTTTCCTTACCGAGTTGCATGACGCGAAATTCAACCGCGAGGCTTGGATCTTCCGCGTACACCATGAAGGAAAAAAGTCCGGCGGCGCCAAAGTCTTCGTAACTGGGAAACATGGCTGCCCTGCCGTCTTCGGCCGGGTGGTTGTGAAAGAAGATCATCGGCTTTCCCGCCTTGATGACCGCCTTCAGTTTTTCTGGATCGTCGCGAACCGTGTCCCTGGTGGCAGAGAGACTCACATCGTGCAGCTCGCCGTTGTAAACCACGAGATGTTCTTTCCCGTCGGCATGGGTTCTGAAGTATGCCGCAGCAAGTTTATCCGCCTTGTCGGTCTCCCTCGGCGACGGTACCAGCACTACGGCCTTTACTCTTTGGAGAAAGCTCGCACAGGTTGAAGTGTCCCAATGCCGGTAGTTCGCATAGGCCTGCAAGTATTGCCGGTAGCGTGGCTCGCCGACGGCCTCGAGAACGCAGTATTCTTCTGCCGCTTCTATGTTGCCACGGTTCCGGTGATATCCCGTCAAATCGTCGTTCATGACGTGGCAAACTTCATGCAGCGATGATGCCTCAAACAGGATTTCCGGCTGCTTCTCCAGAAACTCCGCCGTGACGTTGACGATGAAGGACTGGTTGCGCATCTCCCCATCGCGGACGACGTCGGTAAAAACATCACCGACCGTCGCCGCGTCGTAGCCCGCCGCTTCGGGATTATTAACCACCCGCAGATTCATCTTGTAGCTGGCGCCAAGCTTCGCCATGGCTTCCCTAATCTTCTGCTGATACTCGGCAACTTTCTGGTCCAGCCCGCGTTCGGTGATGCAAGCCGGCGACAGCTCAAATCCGCTGTAGCAGAGTGGTGATGCTGCCCGAGCTGAAGCCCAAGATGCCAGCAACAGAACAGTGGAACCAAGTCGCCCTACACTCCTGGTCACGACTCATCCCTCAACTGCGTTTTGTGTGCATTTTGTTGCAGGCTGGAAATCTTAGTACGTA
>Ga0126381_100006171_pt1 | contig 13260 bp, 15 predicted proteins | sample PanSoiMetPlot_28_FD_96465 | JGI IMG/M metagenome (GOLD analysis project Ga0126381, IMG submission 96465) | Tropical forest soil microbial communities from Panama - MetaG Plot_28 | ecosystem: Environmental > Terrestrial > Soil > Tropical forest > Bulk soil | place: Panama | collected 2016-02-17
GGACGCTTGCGAACGATTCTCCGGCAATTGGATGTGGCTGACCGATTCGAGCATCTTGTCATTTCCAGCGAGGTCGGCGCTGAAAAACCGTCTGCCAGAATTTTCCACGAGGCCGCTCGGCGGTTTGCGGTTGAACCGACTGAAATCCTGCATGTTGGAGATGATCCAGAGGTCGATGTCGATGGCGCCCGAATGGCCGGCCTTCAGGCTCTGTTGGTTGATCACCAGAAGGTGGTGCTTTCAGTGGTTCTGGAGAAGGTCGTCGGGTAACCTGGACCCACGATTGGCCACGACGACGGCGACAGGGCGCCGCCTCCCAAAAAGCATGGCGTGCGTTGCGTGTCGGCGGCAGGTCAGCCTTCGCCAAGGCCACGGCACGACAAGCTCTGCCGCCCTACAAATATTTGCTTCTCTTTCTTTTCGGCTTAGGTACAACGCACTCTGATGGCAGCGCTTCGTGATGAGCAATAAAACCGGCAAACAAATTTTTGCCTGTAAATCGATCGATAAGTTGGTCGCTGAATCGGAAAGCGCCGGCCATCGACTCAAAAAGAGCCTCGGTCCCTGGAGTCTTACGGCTTTAGGAATCGGAGCTATCATTGGGTCCGGCATTTTCGTTCTAACTGGCACAGCCGCAGCCGGCGAACACTTTGAGGCTCCCTCGTTGCTCCATGCGCAGGTGTTGGACTTACTGATAAATTTTTTCCAGCACGGCAATTTCGCAGGTGCGCTTTTGCACGGACGACCACCGGCCGGCCCTGCAATCGCCCTTTCTTTTTTGTTGGTAGCGGTCGCCTGTAGCTTTGCCGGCCTTTGTTATGCCGAGCTCGCGTCTATGATCCCAATCGCCGGCAGTGCGTACACCTATTCCTACGCGACACTCGGCGAAATTTTTGCCTGGATCATCGGATGGGACCTGATCCTGGAGTATGCAGTCTCTAATATCGCTGTGGCGGCCAGCTTCAGTGGCTATCTCAAAGCTCAGCTCAGCGGATTTGGTCTGACTCTTCCGGATCAATGGTCGACCCCCGTGTGGAGCGCCGGTCAATGGACCGGCGCATTTTTCAATGTCCCCGGTTTCCTGGTCGTTTTCATTCTGACCGTCCTGCTGGTGCGAGGTGTAAAAGAGTCGGCGGGCACAAACAACATCATGGTGCTGATCAAGATTGGAGCGATCGTGACTTTCTTTTTTATTGGGGGGCGCCTGATTAATCCCGCCAACTGGCATCCTTTTGCTCCCTCTGGATTCGGCGGAGTGCTTGCCGGCGGAGCGATCATTTTCTTTACTTACATCGGTTTCGACTCTGTCTCGACTGCTTCGGAAGAAGCGAGAAATCCGCAAAGAGACATTCCATTCGGAATCATCGCTTCGTTGGTTGTGTGCACGATTTTGTATGTAGGCGTGGCGGTTGTCCTGCTTGGGATGATGAAGTACACGACGTTTGTCTCAGGGCCGGCTGCGGAGGCGCCAGTGGCTTATGCACTTAAGCAGCTGGGAGCGTCACCGTTTTTCCAATCGGTGATTGTGATCGGGGCGCTCACCGGCATGGTTTCTTCTCTGTTGGTGTTCCAGTATGCCCAGGCGCGCATCTGGTTCTCGATGTCGCGCGATGGACTATTGCCGAAGCTCTTCAGCGCGGTCCACAAGCGTTACGAGACTCCGCACTGGTCGACATGGATTGCCGGGTTTGCTGTTGGTGTGCCGGCCGGGATCGTCGATATCGGCGACGCTGCCGATCTCTCCAATATCGGCACGCTCTTCGCTTTTGTTCTGGTTTCGTTGGGTGTGATTTTCCTGCGGAGCAAAGAGCCGACCAGACCACGAGGGTTTCAAGTCCCCTTCTCGCCCATCTTCCCGTTGATTTCAGTCATTCTGTGCACCGGATTAATGACTGGGCTCACGCTGGTGACATGGGTGCGTTTCGTGATCTGGTTGGTCATCGGCCTGCTGATCTACATTTTTTACAGCCGCCATCGCAGCGAATTTAATTCGCGGGGAAAACGCGCGGAGTAGGGCATGCCGCCCACCAACGTCGACCTGGAACGTCGACCCACGGTAAACCCAGAGGATTGGGTTGTCCGAAGCTTCCAGTCCCGCGGCCGCGGGATGGCTTGAGCTTCTAGCTCGACGTTGATGCTGGGCCTAGTACGGCTTCCAAAGCCCCGTCGTCCGAACACGGTTGATAGCGCACAATAAATATTGGCACCAATTCCCGGCCCCGACATCAATTGTTGCAGTTCAAATCCTGACGCCCCATCATTGATTCTACCAGGAGGCCTCCGCTTTTGCCCAAAACGCTTGTCGATTACATCCGCAAAATTCCAATCGATCTGCGAAAGTATGTTTTACCCGTCATTTACGGAACTCTTGGCGGTTCAGCAGCGGTATCATTTCAGAAGGCAACGAGCGTTCTGTTCGCGATTCTGTGGGAACATCCATCTCATGAAATGGCGACCGGCACATTCGTGGTCACGAGCCTCGTCGCAATTCTAGCTGCCTCGATTATAGCCGGTTTGATCCTTACATATGTCAGCCGCGATGCGGTGGGAAGCGGGATCCCGCAGGTGAAAGTGGCATTCTGGAAAGACTTCGGTTTCATGCCCATGAATGTTGTGATCGCAAAGTTCTTTGCGGGCGTCATCACGATTGGTGGAGGCTGCAGTCTTGGCAGGGAAGGACCAACGGTGCATATCGCGGGCGCACTGGCGTCTAATGCAGCAGGATGGCTCGGAGTTGCAAAACAGGCACGACGCCCTGCTCTGCTGGCCGGCTCTGCTGCAGGGCTGGCAGCCGCCTTCAATACACCACTTTCTGCGATCACCTTCGTTCTGGAGGAGATTATCGAGGACCTTAACAATCGAGGGTTCCTTGCACAGGTCCTGATCGCCTCAGTAACAGCAACGTTTGTGTGTCACCTGTTTCTTGGGGACACGCCGGCATTCGCGATCCCCTCGATCGGTCCTTTTTCACCCCTTCTTTATCTGCTGGTGATTCCGACAGCAGCCCTGGCTGGTTTCGCCGGTGCTGTATTTCAAAAAGTCACGCTCGCCTGGCGCGATCGAATTAAGCAGCTGAAGCGGATCCCTTTCTTTCTCAAGCCGGCCGTTGGCGCGCTTCTGAACTGGGTTCTTGGGATCTTGGTTTTTCTGCTTATCGCTAAAGTTGGTGTCTTCGGGCTCGGCTATGGCGATCTAGAAAGAATGTTGCATGGGGAGATGAGCGGGCAGCAAGCCGGGATCCTTCTCATTGCAAAACTGGCGGCAACAATTGCGGTTTATGCTTGGGGCGGCGCTGGGGGAATTTTCTCGCCTACGCTTTTTTTCGGGGCAGCAGCCGGGCTGGCCTTCACCGACCTGTGCGGCCGGGCGCTGCACCTCGGGCCAAACGATAGAATCGCTCTCACTGTAGCGGGAATGAGCGCATGCCTGGGAGCCGTTGTGCGAGCGCCGATCACTTCAATCTTAATCGTCTTTGAGATGACCCATCAGTTCGCTTTTGTTCCGCTGCTAATGATTGGCGCGATCATAAGCCAGGCAGTTAGTCGCGCCCTGTGCCGCGTGAATTTTTATAGTGAAATTCTCGAACGAGATGGAGTCGCGCTTGAACAGTTCATGCCGGCTCTCTCGTTTGCTTCGCTGCAGAACCGGCCAGTTTCGACGATCGCGAATTTTTCTCCCGTATTCGCGGAGAGCACAAGCCGCGCTGAACTTGAACGATTATGCGCTGAAACTTCCTATCAGCAATTCCCTGTTGTGATTGATGGCAAACTTTTGGGAACGATCAGTCGCGAAGCAATCTCTAGCGGAAATGGATCGACGATCGATGTTAAGCCCGCTGAAACGATCAGGGCCCGTTCAACGATCAAGGAGGCCGTCGCGCAGATGGTAGAAAAATCAGTGAGCAATCTGGTTATTGTTTCAGCTCCGGAAAATACACCGATTGGGATCGTGACTTTGCACGATATCTTGAGACTACAGAATCAATTGTCGGATCTCCAAACATGACAGCCCTATCAAACGCCACCGCTGCGGCAGACGCTGCAGGAATCAAACAAGAGAAGTTTGCCGTCGACGATTTAACGATCAATGTCGCCCGTTTCGGTCGAGGCAGGCCGTTATTATTGTTACATGGTTGGCCTGAATTCTGGATCGTGTGGCACCCTGTAATGGAGCGGCTCGGCGATGCGTTCGAACTGATCGCACCTGATTTACGCGGCTTCGGTGAAACTGGTAAACCGACCCCGGCCCCCGATCCAACTGCGACCGCGGATCGCCACGCTCAGGATATGCTAGGCTTGATGACGAAACTCGGTTTCGAACGATTCGGATTGGTGGCAGGAGATGTCGGCGCCTATGTGGCGCAAGCCATGTCGCATCGCGCACCGGAGAGGCTCATCGGTACTTTCTATTTCTGCACCCCTTATCCCGGGCTTGGTTCTCGTTATGCACAGCCGAGCCATTTAGTCGAAGTCTGGTACCAATATTTCCAGCAACTTCCTTGGGCCGCGGAATTAGTTGGGAGTTCTCGCGAGGCTTGCCGGCTCTATTTCAAATACTTTCTTGATCACTGGTCAGGAGATAACCCTGCGGTATTTGCTGACTTGCTCGATGTGTATGTCGATAATTTCATGAAGCCTGGAAACATTCAGGGCGGGTTTGACTGGTATCTCAGTTCCGGTCCGACTCGCCGCTTATGGTTAGAGGGCAAGCTGCTTCCAAGGCCGCCAATCAACGTTCCAACACGCTTTCTATGGGGCCGGCGAGATCCTCTGATCCCGATAGAATGGGCCGACAAACTTGGTGAGTACTGGACCAACTACACCATCGATTTCGTTGACGCCGGCCACTTCGTTCACGCAGAGGTCCCGGATGTAGCGGCAGCAGAAATACGGGCGTTTTTTGATAATCTGCCGGGCGAGAAATAGAGGGTGAGAGCGAACGCCTCGTAGTGGCCAAAGACGCTAACCCAGGGCTTCAGCCTTGGGTTAACTGGCAAAAACGATCGTGCTCTGAAAGAGCACTAGAGCCCCGGTCCATCACTTCGCATAATGATCCGCTCCAAGGAAATGGAGCGACACGTACGTTTCGTTGCCGACCACCCAACTATCGTGCGGGATCGGAGGAATATAAAAGAGTTCTCCAGGATGCATTTCGATGACCCGTCCATCATCGAACGCTGCCGTTGCGACACCTGACAGGACCATTCCGACGTGTTCAACCCGGCAATGAGTAGCACCAAGCGCTTTGCCGACGTGCTCGCTCCAACGCCAGCCAGGCTCATAGGTGGCACGGCCGATCGTCATGCCGCCGAGGTGGACGATTGCAAACTTACCTTTCACCAGTTGCCGCGTTTCATCGGGCGACTCGAAACACTTCAGAATGACGTCGAGATTTTGAGAGCTCATAAATAGCGTGTAATCTTTTCGCTGTCGCTCAGAGAGCGACTTTGCAGATAATGGAACCCACTTGCGGCGAGGCAGCCAGCCAATTTCTGGGGCCAGCGCTTCGGTGTATCCTTTTCGCCGCTGCGTTCGTCAACATTTGCAATCAGCGACAAAGGAGCCACATAAATGGAACGAAAAAGAGCGAGCGATTTTCCTCAGGAGTTATTGGATCTATTCGATCATTATGTTCACGGTGAGATCACCCGCCGCGACTTCCTGAACGGCGCGGCAAAATACGCAATTGGCGGCTTAACCGCTGCCGCTATCTGGGAGAGTCTTCGACCGAACTATGCTCTAGCCGAACAGATCTCCAAAGACGATAAACGACTCAAAACGGGGTATGAAACTGTCCCTTCACCGCAGGGCAATGGCAGTATCAAAGGATATTTCGTTCGTCCTTCCAACTCGGAAGGAAAGTTGCCAGGTGTCCTCGTTATACATGAGAATCGCGGCCTCAATCCTTACATCGAAGATGTAGCGCGGCGCTTGGGTACGGCTGACTTCCTGGCGTTTGCGCCTGACGGTCTGACATCGGTCGGCGGATATCCGGGCGACGACGAAAAAGGTGCAGAGCTTTTTCGCAAGGTGGATGAGAACAAAATGTTCGAAGACTTTGTGGCTTCGGCCGCGTGGCTGAAATCACGCCCTGAATGCACCGGCAAAATCGGGGTGGTGGGCTTCTGCTTTGGGGGAACCATGGCCAATCGGCTGGCGACGCGGCTTCCAGACTTGGCGGCTGCGGTGCCGTTCTATGGCCGGCAACCGTCTGCTGACGACGCCGCCAAGATCAAAGCGCCGCTATTGCTTCACTACGCATCGTTAGATACACGCATCACAGAAGGATGGCCGGCCTACGAGCAAGCGCTCAAGGCCAATCACGTGCCTTACACCGCGTATATTTACGAGGGAGTCAATCATGGGTTCCATAATGACACAACGCCGCGCTACGACGAAGCAGCCGCAAAGTTAGCCTGGCAACGCACGCTCGACTTTCTTAATAAATACCTCAGAAGCTGACCTCTCTGTAGCGTCGGTGACCGCACGGACCCCCTTTCGGGTAACAGACTTGCTTCGCTGGCCCGATCTGACTTGTGCGCATGGCGAATTCAGGACAACCGACCATCTCAGTGGGAGCCACAGGAGATGCGGTCAAGCGTTTGCAACGGGCTCTGCGCCGTACTCCCGATCTCGGGATTACAGTTAACGGCGTGTTCGATTCTCAACTTGAAGCTGCAGTCAAAGACTTCCAAAGCAGCGCCGGTTTGGTCGTTGATGGAATGGGTCCATTAACATGGAATGCCCTACCCGATGGCGGTCCAATGCCGACACTCGAGCGCGGATCATCGGGCGACGTGGTGCGTAGTCTACAGACGGTGCTTACCGACGGAGCATCTGGCCAGTGGGTGACGACGCCCCAGGGAATTGATGGCGACTTCGGCCCTCACACCGAAGCATCGGTCAAAGCATTTCAAACATGGGGAGGTGTTACTGCCGATGGAATCGTTGGTGACCAAACCTGGGCGGTTTCGTTGCATGCGTTGAGCAGCACGCTTGAAAGCGCTGTCGGTCTGAATTTTGTAATCGACTAACCCAAGCCGCTGGATACAAAAGTCTCGGTGGCTGTACCCGTTAGAAAGAAAGAGTCCCGACGGTTTTTCCAAACTTGCTGAAGCTCCAACGATAGAGAGGCATGCCTGAACTTGCCGAAGTAGAACGCAGCCGCCGGTTATGGGACGCGGGGCGTGGCGCTAAAGTTCTGGAAGTAGTTTTGCGCAACCGAATGTCTCATGTCTTTCGGGGCACAGATTTGCGGAGCCTTGCTCGCGGGATCACCGGCCAACCGCTCTTCGGTTCCGAGGCGGTAGGCAAACAGATGGTCTTCCGCTTTGGAAAACGCGGTCAGCTTTGGTTGGGGCTGCATCTCGGAATGACCGGCGAACTGCGAATAGAGGTACCTGCTTATCCGTTTCTTAAGTATGATCACCTGATTCTCCGCCAGTCGAAACGGTCCCTGGTTTTTGCTGACACCCGCCAATTTGGCAGAGTGCTCTTTGCTGAAACCGATACTGTTCCAAACTGGTGGGCAAAGTTGCCGCCTTCGATCTCATCGAAAGAATTCACCCGAAGCGCCGTAGCAGAATTCTGCTACCGCCGAAAAGGTTCACTTTTAAAAGGGCTGCTCTTAATGCAAGAGCGTTTCCCTGGGATCGGCAATTGGATGGCAGACGAAATTCTGTGGCGGGCCCGGCTACATCCACAACGCCTGGCAGGTAGTCTAAGCCCAACCGAGATCACCACGCTTTACCGGACAACTCGCAATGTCTGCGGTAAAGCGATCGAGATTGTCGTTGGAGACCGAGACTTTCCCAACACCTGGTTGATTCATCATCGATGGACAGATGGAGGGAAATGTCCGCGCTGCCACACCGGCCTGGTTCGCGTGCTAATATCAGGCCGCCGCACCTGCTGGTGTCCCCAATGCCAGCCGCGCGATTAGGATGTCACCCTCACTTCGCTATTCTCTGCTGTAGGGCGGCAGAGCTTGTCCCGCCGTAGCCTTGGCTAAGCAGGATCCTGCCGCCAACATCTATAACGTTCACGGCGGTCTCGCGCGATCCCAGCATTTCCACCTCTCACCGCGTCCCATTCCCTTCCGTTCACGGCGATAACGGCGTCGCCGGCGTTCCCAACCTTTCACCTCTCACCTGCTACGCGCCTCTGCGGCATCCGCAATGAAATCGTAAGGATACGGAGGTTCGACAGCACTTGCGTCGTCCAAGAACACGACTTGGTCTTCGGAGAGGTTCCAACCAACCGATGCAAGATTAGTTTTCAGTTGATCCATTCGGCGGGCTCCGATGATTGGCGCGGTGACACCTGGCTTTCGCAGAAGCCAGTTGATCGCCACTTGGGCCGGACTCCTTGCTGTCTTCGATGCCACGGCGTGCAGCGCATCCAGAACGTTCCAGGTATGTTCGTTGTTGTAAGCGCTCCACTTTTCGCTCCACCCTTTTTCTTCGGCAATCTTGATTCGCGAATCCTCCGGAGGCGCTGTCATACCGCGGCGGAATTTACCGGATAACCAGCCGCCTCGGAGCGGACTCCAGGGAATCACGCCCAGACCTTCCCGCATCGAAACCGGGATCAATTCCCACTCGGTGCTCCGGCACAGCAGGTTGTACTGTGGCTGTAGACAGACAAACGGTTCCCAACCGTTCTGGCGACTGAGATCCAACGCTCGCTGTAACTGCCAACCGTTAAAATTACTGACGCCCAGATAACGAACCAGACCACGGCGCACCAGATCGTTGAGTGTTGAAAGCGTTTCTTCCAAAGGTGTTCCCGGATCCCAACAGTGCACCTGGTAAAGGTCTAAGTAACCGGTTTGCAACCGGCGCAAACTCGCCTCGATGGAACTAAAGATATGTTTCCGACTGAGGCCCAGATCGTTCGGCCCGTCACCCATAGGAAACCGGACTTTGGTAGCAATCACCAAATCTTCTCGGTTCTGGCGTTTCAGCCATCTCCCGACGACTTCCTCGGAAACGCCGGTAGAATAAACGTTGGCAGTATCGATAAAATTTCCGCCATCGGCGACGAACCGGTCCAACATCGCGTGACTTTCATCTTCGGTTGCCTCCCGGCCGAAAGTCATTGCTCCTAAGCAAAGCTCGCTGACGCGCAATCCTGTCTGTCCTAGAAATCGGTAGTCCATTAGTGAACATGGAGAGCATGGGTAGCGCGGTCAATGCGTGTGACCGGCAGCGCCTGCTGGCGAGCGCTTTCCGATCAATCGTCCGCCTTGGACGACAAAAAACTAGGGTGTTTCTTTTTTAGCGAAAACTTTCCGTCTTCCCTTATGGCTTGCGCTCTTCTCCTCAAACACATTCGTTAGCTCCGCTGCGTATTCTTCCGCGATCCTGGCGATGGCACTTTTGGAGACCTTTTGGTGTTCGAGTTCGATCACGATTGGGAGGGCAGCAAGCAGCGCTTGCGCGTAAAACTCTTCCTTTGTCATATATGCTGACTCCTAGCATGATTCGCTGTCAGATTACCAGCCTAAGCGTCGAGTTTATTCAGCCCTGCAGTTGGTGCGATTTTCAGTCTGCATCGGCGGACATTTTATCGAACCGTAAGAACAAAACACGCAGCAGTCGCCAGGCCTGGGACGCAGCAGCGTTTTGCAGTTAGAGCATTGGTAGAAAAATTGGCATGCGTCAGTCGGCATTGGCTCTCGTTTCGCGAAGCCGCAGACAGGGCACGTAAGCACAGATTCCAGAAGAACTTCGCTCATAGCCGATTCAGTTGCGGACAGAGCAGGGACAGCCTGCTTCTGCAGTCGCCTTGGTCAGTGCAGCTGGACTCGCTTTATCCGGATCAAATGAAACGCTGGCAGTTTTTTTGTCGAACTCCACTCTGGCCTCCGTTACCCCAGGCACTCTTTCGAGTGCTTTTTTGACTGTGATCGGACAGACCGCGCAGGTCATATTTTGCACAGTGAGAGTGACGGTTTGTAAGTTTCCAGCAAATAACCTGGCGGGCAATGCGACGACGGCACTGAAAACGAACAAACGATTCATCATCGATTTCATATCAGTAAAACAGTGGCGCAACCCAGGGTACAGCAATTAGGGCGAGCACGAGGACTGTAACGATCCAGAATCCCAGACGTTGGCGTTTCAGACTGCCCGGATTAGCGCAGCCAGATTCAGGTGAACAGACCGGGCGCGCCAAATACAGACGATAGAATGCCAACCCGAGGAACAGCAGCGACAATCCAATAAAAATCGGTCGGTAAGGTTCGAGCACGGTAAGGGAGCCGATCCATGCGCCGCTAACGCCTAGTGTGAGCAGCACCAGTGGTCCGACGCAGCATATCGATGCTCCAATCGCCGAAAGTATCCCAGTAATCAGAAAGCCGTTTGCGCTCCGGGCAGACTCTTTTGGTCCAGCCATATCCTTTGAGCCAGAACGTAAACTCTGTACTATAGTACGGAATCAAGTGGGAATTTAATCGTGCCGAAATTGACCATAGGTCGGGTGGCGGCGGCTGCGGGAGTCAACGTCGAAACGATCCGCTACTATCAGCGGCGAAGGCTTCTGGAAGAACCGGAGAAGCCGTTGGGAGGGTACCGGCACTATCCTACAGAAATGGTGCAACGGATCCGTTTTATTAAAAGGGCGCAGTCGCTTGGATTTACGCTGGAAGATGTGGCCGGACTACTGCAGCTAAACGACTCAGATGCATGCACAAAAACTCGCCAGCTAGCAGCGCGAAAGCTGACCCTGATTGAACAAAAGATTCATGAAATGGCAACCCTACGGAATGCTCTAGCCGAGCTCGTAGATCAGTGTAACAAAAAATTAAGGCGCGGTGCGTGTCCGATCATTGAGATTCTTCAATCGGATTCTCCGGTCGGCCCAGCCCCTAGCAGGTCGAATCATCACCGCATTCCAAGTCGAAACACCGGCTTTAGTATGTCTCCAGGAACCCCAAGCAGTCATCTTCTTCGAAACGAATGACTCGGACTGTGACTGTGCGTCACGCTGATGATTCCCTTAGGGACGTTCATCTGCACCGAATAATCTGGCTAGATTTACAACCAGACATACGCTAAAACGGACCGCTAAACCGAACTATGGGCCAGATGACGAACCCACAAGCGTTCCTCGATGCTCTCCCGTCTTCGAAGCGAGCGCCTGAACTTATGCCACCACAATAAGAACCTATGATCGGTCGCTCGGTGCCTGGCGCGTTAACTTCATCAATCCGGCGGCCGACGAAACCAGCGCGCAATTAGTCGCGCGGCGAGAAGGTAGTGGAATCGTAATGGAAGGCAGACTTTTAGACGATACGCTCGTTCGCTGGCGATACCGCACGATCACGCCAACATCCTTCCACTACACCGCCGAGCGACTCGGCAGCGATAACCAGTCCTGGGTACTTTATCTGGAGCTATTCGGTAAGCGGTCGACCTCATGAAACGCTTGTTCTAGCTCAACGGCTACAGCCAGCGGCGGACACGCGCTTTGTAATCGCGGTAAGCGTCGCCGAAGCGCCGCTCGAGATAGGCTTCCTCGCGCGCGACCACGCCGTAGCGCAGGGTGATAGCGAGAGGCAGCGTGAGGACAAGTACCCACGGGCTGCGCGCAGCCAAGCCGATACCGGCATAGATGACAAACATACCAACGTATATTGGATTGCGGCTCCAGCTGTGAATGCCGGTTGTCACCAGCGCGCGCACAGGCTGATCGGTGGGCACCGGCGTCGCTGCGCGCGAAAAGTTGCGAACGCCCGCGGCTGCGATCGCGACACCCAGAAGGATCAAACCGCCCTCAGCCGTCCGGCGCACGAGAGCGGCCTGCGGTAAGGTGAGCGACAGAGGCAGCACCTGATCTAGGACGAGCCCCAGGATCACGGAGCCGATATAGAGGAATGGCGGCCGCGTTATGACGCCTGCAGTTTCGGTATTATGACCCTGTTGGCTGGCAGGACCCACGTGGACTCCTCTTACTTATCAGGCAATGCCTCGAAGACCAGGATTGGCGGCCACTCCCCTGCACCGTTCAGCTGAAGGGAAGCTCCAGACGACAATCATAGAAGTGACTTTGACGCCCCCTTGCTCCTTTGAGACATTTCGTGCGTAAAGAGGTTAGTATATGAAGGTCGTTAGCGACAAACTAATTCTGGTCATCGGGGGTACTGGAGCCCAAGGCCAGGCGGTAGTGAAGGCGCTTCTCGAACCAAGCTCTGATGGAGCACCTTCACCTTACACCGTGCGCATCCTGCACGAACGGGGCCAAGTGACGAGGCCACGACACGCCCCCCAGGGGATTTCCGAATCACTCAAAAAGACCTGACTCGCGTCTTGAGCATTTATGGAGATTAGATCGACCAAAATGGGCAGGTTGTGATGGGAACGTCAAGCAATGAAGATCCGTCTCAGCGCTGCTTAATCGAAGTGAAGGGTAAGTATGTGTCACCGACAAATGAATCGGACCCATAACCCGACGGCGATCCTTGGTGAATTGCCACAGGGGTACCGATTGGGGCTTCGTGAAAAAAATGAACTGCCATTTTTTCTGGCAACCGAATACAGCCGTGTGATGCCGGATAACCAGGCAGATAACCGGCGTGCATCCCGATAGCCCCATGGATTCTGAGGAAGTATGGCATGGGCGCCCCACGGAAAACTGTACCGCGTGGTCGCGGATCTTTGGTGACGTCCACGTTCTCCATCACAACCTGCCCATTTTGATCGATGTAATCTCCATAAATGCTCGAGACGTGAGTCAGGTCTTTTTGAGTGATTCGGAAGTCCCCTGGGGGCGTGTCGTGGCCTTCTCGACCGGTCGAGATAACTGAAATCCCGACGATCTTACCACCTTTATAGAAATAGGCGCGCTGTTGCTCGAGATCTACGACGATCCGAGGCTTGCCTCTGGATTTGGCATCATTCCAGTAAGAAATTTGGTTGTCGTACTCCCCGTTTCGTCCCGGAAGGGTATTAGTTGGGAAAAAAGGACTTGTTGTCGCTTCCTGATTAGTGGCACAACCGGCTAACAACATCCCGAAAACCGCTAAAAGTCTCCCGGGGATATTGGCCAGAAGACCCGCCTTTTGAAGTGCCGCCGAAAGCTGGTCGAACTTTTCATTCAAAGCGTAATTCACGTCAAAACCTCGGTGGCTTTCTCAGAAAAAAGAGGCCGCACCTCTTAGCGGCCATGCAAAAGATTTCAACGCATTCTTCATTTTGACGGTTACGAATTTTGTTGGAGAGAAAGAACGGCCGGAGGACTTAAACAAATATCTAAA
>Ga0126381_100006172_pt1 | contig 13258 bp, 16 predicted proteins | sample PanSoiMetPlot_28_FD_96465 | JGI IMG/M metagenome (GOLD analysis project Ga0126381, IMG submission 96465) | Tropical forest soil microbial communities from Panama - MetaG Plot_28 | ecosystem: Environmental > Terrestrial > Soil > Tropical forest > Bulk soil | place: Panama | collected 2016-02-17
ACCTATCCGTTATATCAAAAAATGGCGGTTGGGTCTGGCCTAGCAGCGTAAGCTTCGTCGGATGGAGCTAAAAAGACACGCGAAAGGGATTTCACCTAATCCCGCCTAAACAGAAACAAATGGACGTACAGGAAATTACTGCTATTCGTGGCCTCTCGGTATAAAACCAGCACAGGAGGAAACCATGCGTCGTGATGATGACGATGACGAGAGTCTGTCAGAGGTTCAGGATTACGTAGACTATCTGCAAGGCATGGGTACACAAGCAGATAGAGATAGGGATCAAGTAATGCAAGATCGTGGTATGCACGATGACTGTGGTACTTGTGGTGGTACTGGTAGAGTTGGTGCCGCCGATTGTCCTAGCTGTAGGGGACAAGGCATTTGGCCAAGACTAGATCAAGGTGGAGTAGATTCAGTGTAATGCCTCTAACGCCAGATCAAATAAAAGAACTCAGATACAAACAAGAAACCAAAACACTCAAGAAACCAGCCAACAAACGACAACGCGAAATCGATACAATCAAAGATAAACAAATACGGAAACGATCTAAGAGACTGATCCGCGTAAAAACTCAGTACCCAACGTTTCCGAGGGGTGGGCCAGTAGGACGTAATGATGTAGCACGTTCGTGTGAAACTCACGGATGCGGTCTGCCCACGTGGATCAACTACAAGGGTATTCCATACTGTAACCATTGCATGATTCACGCACTATCATATGAAATCGCTGAACTAACTTGGAGACAAGATGGCAACCACGATCCCAACGACTACTTCTGAGGCGATTCCAGAAGTTGAGGGCTTGGATGACCTTGCAGACAAGCTGCAAGTCAAGCCTCCATCAGAAGTAGTTGACTGGATAAACATGCTAATTTATGGGGAGCCGGGAGTTGGGAAAACTTATCTTTGTGGAACTGCCGAGGATCATCCTGATACTGCTCCTGTGCTGTACCTGGATATCGATGGTGGGGTTACTACTCTACGCCATCGATCAAGCCTTCATGTAAAGGCTGTTAGATCCATCGAGAAGATCAAGCGCGGAGATGAACAGATCCTCGGTATCAATGAAGTTTATGAGATGCTGTTTCAGTCGATCGACAAGGACACCGGTAAGATGCCATACAAGACGGTTGTCATCGATCGTCTGGATGAGCTAGCTGATATCGATATGCGATACATCATGCGTGATGCGTTCAATCGTAGTCCTGAGAAGGTGGATATCGATGTACCATCTCCTAGAGAATGGGGCATCAATCGTTCGCATATCCGCAAGCTGGTCAGAGCTTTCAAAGATCTTCCCTGTCACTGTCTGTTTGTTGCGGGAGTAACAGTGTTCCAAGAGGAAGGTCAGCCTACTAAGTATTCACCAGGATTCGCGGGTAAGCTGCGAACAGAGCTTCCGGGCTTTGTCGATATCGTTGGGTATTATTACAACGAAGTCAATAGCCAGGGAGAAGTAGCACGTAAAATCCAGTTCCAAGGCACGCGACGTGTGCAAGCAAAAGATCGCACAGGATCACTTGGCATGGAATTGGTAGATCCCACGATACCAATGATGTGGTCGTTGATAAATCCAACATGAAAATCCCCATCACTAATAGTAAACTGTTTGCCATCGTAGACGATGAAGACTATGAGATTGTCTGTAATCATAGTTGGAGTTATGGAATGGGTGGGGTAATCTCCGGTGCTAGTGGTCGGCTGATAATGGCGAGACTTATCATGAAGCCACGATCGGATCAGGATGTGGATCATATCAACGGAGACAAGCTAGATAATCGAAAACATAATTTACGAATATGTTCACATCAAGAAAATAGTTGGAATAGTCGTCATCCTCGTGGGCCATCTGGATTTGTGGGGGTCACATTTCATAAGCCTACGGGCAAATGGAGGGCAGATATCTCAAAAGATTACAAGACTATTTACATAGGTCTTTTCGAAACTCCAGAACTTGCTGCTCTTGCCAGAGATGAGAAGGCAAGAGAATTACATGGTGAGTTCGCAACACTAAACTATCCAACATGAAAACCACACATAAAGGGAAACGGAGAGACTCATGGGTTTGCTAAACCTGAGTGATGCTGATCTTTCCGGCTTCGAGCCTCTTGAGCCTGGCAGGTATAATGCCAAGGTTTTCGAGATGTCTATGGATGCCGTGAAGAACACCAGTGGTGAAGGTAAGATGCCTGCTGGTACACCGATGGTCAAGATTCAGTTCAGACTTACTGATGAAGGGCCGCTCAACAATCGGGCTGTGTGGGTTACGTATGTGATTCCTCCGGCTGACTACGATGCTGGGAAGGCTGCAAAGATGAAGGGTATGCTTGCTCGTACCTTCATCGCTCTCGGTGATTCGGAGGAAGCCGTACGTGACAAGAAGTTCGAGCCTGATTTCGAGGACTACAAGGGACGTGAGTGTGTTGTAGTCATCGGTAAGGAGCCGAAGCGTACCCGCGATGGTGATATCATTGATGGGGAGTTCAATAATCCTGTCAAGGGAGTAAAGCCCGCCGGTAGTATCATTACAACTTCTGGTGGCTTGCTGTAACATACTGGTCAGCTCTTTTCCGCGGCTGATCTAGTTGGTAGAGAGTGCGCTAATCATTCGGCGTTCCCGAAAACAACGATGATTAGTTGGGAATCCAAGCCCCGTTCAACCCCTACGACTTGGTGAGTAGGTTCGATTCCTACCACTCTCATAGATGACAGATACAAATGTAAATGTAACACCGACTTCAGAAGCTAAGAGTGCTATACGCTTGAGGTTCTTCGATATGCTCTTTGGCTCAGCTAAGGGGTATATTTGCTTTGCCACAACTGATCCACGTGCTCCCAAGGCCACCTTCAATCAGCGTTTCTTTGAGTGGCCTAAAGAATCCTTGAAAGCTGAGAACTGGATTCTCACGGTTGAGCCTAATCATAACGTATATTTCTGCGCTAGTCTGCTTGAGAAGCAAGAGCGTAAGAAGGAGAACTGCCTGCCTACGAATCTATTGTGGGCCGACTTGGATGCGGTGAATCCTGATACTATTCAGCCTCCGAATATTCCTCCGCCTATTGTGTTTCAAACTAGTCCCGGGCGTTGGCAAGCTCTTTGGCGTATGACTACGATTGTTCCTGCGTTTCAAGCGCAGGATTACTCGCGTCGTATTGCTTATTTCCTCGCACCGCATGGCGCGGATACATCGGGCTGGGATCTTACTCAGCTATTGCGCGTTCCTCTGACTACCAACTTCAAGTACGATCCGCCAGCTTTCATTGAGTTAGAGCGTTGTCTAGAGGCCACAGCTAAGCCTCTGCTTTTCGAGCAACTGCCTACTGACACAGCTACGGACGAATCGACTCCGGTTCCTAACGTTGAGCTGAAATCCGAGAGCATCGTCTATAAGTATATGTCAGAGCTTGATAGTGAATTCATCGATCTGATGACGTTCGAGCCTGACGAAGAATCCGATTACAGCAAACTGCTTTGGGGTTTGATGCACAAATGTTATAGAGCAGGAATGTCACAGGAAGAAGTATTCATCGTAGCTAACGATTCTAAGTGCAACAAGTACGCACGCGACGGCAGACCGATAGAACATCTCTGGCGCGAGGTACTCAAAGCATCTGAGTCTTACCAGTTTACTGGCGATCACGGTGAATTGATGGAAGTCCCCACGCTTGTAGATTCCAAGCAGTCCGAGACTTTCTTGGATGCGTACCGAGAGTGGGCCACCGAGATAACTGATGCCTCCCCAGAATACCACGATCTTTGCATACTCATCGTATTGAGCGCGATCGTCACTCCTTTCCTGAGAATCGATAGTGACGCGGGTGATATTTCTCCTAATCTCTACGGGCTACTCATAGGCGAATCCACGCTTACCCGTAAAACCACAGCAATGGGTCACGCTCTAGCTTTGCTGAGAGAAATGGATCCCGATATAGTGGTAGCTGCCGATGCTACGTCAGAGGGATTACTCAGGCGTCTTGCGGATCGGCCTGGAACATCCAGTCTCTTTCACAAAGATGAAGTATCTGGAATGTTCTTTAGCATGATGCGTAAAGAATACATGGCTGGCTTTCAGGAGACGCTAACCGCGCTTTACGATGCCGGACCTGGATTCACACGTCTGTTGAGTAAAGGATCATACACGGTTGACAATCCGAATTTCCTCATGTTATGTGGTGGAACTCCAGATCGTATCTACGCTTCGACTAACGAATCGTCTATCACATCTGGATTCCTTCCTCGTTTTCTAGTAGTTAGAGGCGAGCCACCCGAAAAGATGCGGAGACTTGGGCCTTCTAGAGAAACGAATATCGCCAAACGTGCAGTTATACTCAACAAACTCTCTGATCTTTATGAGGATTATGGCACACAGGTAATTCAAAGGATCAACGGCGTACAGATGAAACAATCTCCGAAGTATACGGCCAGACTTACACAAGAAGCGTGGGATGCTAACGGAGATTTTCAGGAGATGTTCATCAATTCAGCTAGAGAAAGTCTTGTACCCAATCTGGCTTTGCCGACATTCGATCGTTTATCAAGATCGATGCTCAAGATGAGCGCCATATTTGCAGCGACAAGACAAAGGCCGGGCGAATTTGTATCAGACAAGCCTTCCATCATTGTCGATGCTGATGATGTTCTCAACGCAGCATGGTACGTACAGAGATGGGGAAAGCACTCGGTAAACCTGGCGGTCAATTCCGGCAAGAGTGCAGACGAAAGAGAAGTCGAGAGAATCCATGAATACGTACAGAATAAGCCTGGTGTTCTCAGATCAGAACTTTTCAAGAGTCTACATCTAAGAGCCAGAGAAGGTGAAATGCTAATGCAAACACTTGAACAACGAGGCATGATTAGAAAGGAACAACGGGGACGTGGATTCGCTTATTGGATTACATAAGGGGACTGATGAGCCTATGATTATAGGACTGTCGGGGCAAAAACAATCAGGCAAAGACACGGTTGCAGCTTATCTCGTGAAAGAGCACGGGTTTGAGCGCAAAGCCTTTGCCGATCCACTCAAACAATCTGTTGCGGCTTTGTTCAATATACCGTTCTCTGCGATAGATAAATTCAAGAACGTCGAAGATTTGAGAATCGTAATGGAAGACAGAAATTCTCCATCCATGCATTACACTGACATGTCTTTCCGCACACTTCTTCAACGGTACGGAACAGAAGCACACAGAGATATTTTCGGCAAAGATTTTTGGCTAGACTACACACTCCCTGTGCAGGGTTTTTACCCAGGGCGCGCGATTGTCGTGACTGACGTGAGATTCAGTAATGAGGCACTTCGCGTACGTGAGCTAGGTGGTATGGTTGTTCGCGTGAATCGGGCCTCTTATGAACAAGACCCGCACAGGAGTGAGGTCATTGATTTCGATTGGGATTATCTAATCGAGAACGATGGTACCTTCTCTGATCTTTACATGCACGTAGAAGACATGTTATGTTATATGATAGATCGAGCAGAGGTATAGCAGCTTGAAGCACACGGCTGAATCAAGAGCTAAGATATCCAAGGCTCTCAAGGGACAACCAAAATCATACGAACATCGCATGAAACTATCAGAAAGCCTAAAAGGAAACCAAAACCGAAGGAGACAGCTTAGGCTGTTCTAAACGGGAGAATCGATGGAAACAGCACGTAAACATCCACTAGCAGTATGTGAAAAATGCCCGTTTGCTAACAGACCATACGCAGCTACCACTGGCCCAAAGGATGCGAAGATAGCTGTGGTATCAAGGAGTCCTGGTCACTATGAGGCGTTGGCTGGAAAATCGTTCAGCGGGCCAAGTGGTAAAGTTCTCGATCATCTTCTGGATATTCATGGTACTAGTCGGAAGGATGTTCTAGCCACGAATGTCGTCTTGTGTCAATCGGACGGTCAAGAGACAGGTTTCGCGCTTGCTCAGTCTTGCTGCGAACCGAGGCTAGAAGATGAAATCAAAGATTGTGAGACTATTATAGCTTGCGGAAGTGAGGCCGTATATGCCGTTCTCGGAGAGACTAACATCTCACATAATCGTGGTTATGTCCACGAAAAGAATGGACAACGGATCATTGCCACGAATAACCCGGCTGTGGTTGTCCGCGATGATGCGAATTATCCGAACATTCTCCGTGACTTCCGCTTAGCTCTCGATCCACTTCCTGTGCCTGCTTTACCACGGGTGCGCGTGATCGATGATTTGGAAGAAGCTAAGGCAGCAATCGCTGAGATGGATAAGATGATAGAACCAGGCACTTTGATTGCTTCCGATATTGAGACAAGAGGCGTGGGAGAACAGGATGGCCTAGCTCATACAGCGCAAGTCGTTTGTGCTGGATTCTCTATTAGGCCAGAACGTGCAGTAGTATTCGGTGAGAAGGTTGTTGGTACTCGCGAGGGTTTGGAAGAACTGTGGACTTTGTGGCATCGCGACGATTGCAAGTATTTGTGGCACAACGGCAAGTACGACGTGAAATTGCTCCGTGTCAATGGTGTCGATGCTGTCGTAGATGAAGATACCATGCTGCTTAGCTGGTGTCTCGATGAAAGACCAGGTGATCCCGAATCGGGTGCAGGAGGTCACTCACTAGAATGGTTATTGAAGGACGAGTTAGGCTGGCCAAAGTATGAACCAGCATCAGTACGACAGTTCAAAAAATCTGGGCAGATTCCTGATAATCGATCGCGCCTGGATCTTTATGAATACAACGGGTTTGACACAGCAGGAAGCCTTGCGTTGTTTGGAGTTCTTGCAGCGCGTGCAAAGAACGACGGGGTTTGGGAACGACCATATAAATCTTTACTCATTAGACTCTCAGAAACTCTCACCTCTGTCGAACTTCAAGGTAATCTATTCGACGCCGAAAAAGCCTGCGACCTCCTAGAGTATGATGTATATCCAAAGCTTCAAGAGCAGCGGGTTTCGATGCGTCAAATCTCTGGCCGGCCACGACTCAATCCTAACTCACCGAAGCAGCTAGAGACTCTGCTCTACGATGATTGGGGAGTTACTCACGATTTGATGCGTCCGAGGATTGAGCGGCTTGGCAAGCGTTCCACAGATAAAGCAGTACGCGAGACTATGCTGCTTGGGCTGTATAAGACTAGCCTGGATAGCAACGGACGCTTGGCGGTAGATCAGTTTACCAGGACCCTCGATGATTTCAAGCTTCTTGATACTCAGCGGAGTCGCTATCTTGAGGGGCTAGTTCTCAAACGATACCCAAATGGCAGAATCTACACAGACTTCAAGATCCACGGAACTGAATCAGGAAGGTTGTCTAGTGCGAATCCAAATCTCCAGAACATTACGCGTACCAAAGAGGGTCTTCCAAATATCCGTTCATGTTTCCTCCCTGACCCCGGTTGCGTTTTCATATCCGCCGATCTATCCCAAGCTGAACTCAGAACAATCGCGGTTCTATCGAAGGACGAAAGTCTCCAATCAATATATCTCGATACAAATCGCTCTCTACACAAAGAGGTCGCCGCAGAATTCTATGGAGAGAACTACACCCATGAACAGTACGTCAGATCCAAGAATATCAACTTCGGAGTAGCTTACTGGCAATCAGCTTTCAGCTTCGCGCAGATGTATCACATGCCGCAAGCCGAGGCTCAAGCGTATATCGACTTTTGGTGGGATCGATTCCCGAAAGTGTGGGAATGGACAAAATCAATGGAAAGCCAGGTGACGAATGACGGAGAGATCCAATCGCCTTTCGGCCACAAGCGGCGTTTTTATGTCATTCCCGCCGACGAGTCTGCGCGTATACACATCGTCAAACAAGGGATCAATTTCTTACCTCAAAACATCGCAGCAAATATTACTCTATGGGCGCTTTGCGATTTTGCAGCTAGAGTCGATTGGAATATCGCTCAGCCAAGGATCACGGTACATGATAATATTGTCGTGAACGCAAGAGAATCACACGTAGACGAGGTTGCCCAGCTACTCAAGGATTGCATGGAAGGAGCAGCAAATGACGCAATCGGTTGGACTTTCCCATTCATCGCAGAACTCAGCGTTGGAGCCGATTGGGGCAACCTTCACGAAATTGGATAATCGTGATCCCGAAGAACTTGGGCTAGCTCTGCTACATTTCAGACAGCGACCAGATATGCGGAGTCTGCCACTTAGTCGAGTCTACGATGAAATGATGAAAATCCGTCCCTATCACTGGACTCCACAATCGTGAAAATCCTAGCAGTTGATCCCGGAGTTATGACTGGCTATGTCTACGCTGAAATCACACCAGAGAGAACTCTCGAAGTCTATCCATTTGAGATGACTGACGAGGTTGACGATTTTTGGCGGAGACTCCACGAATTCAAACCGTGGCGTATAGTCATGGAAGATTTTGATTTTCGCGGCGGACACCAAAGAGCCAGCACAGGGATAAACTACTTTCCTATCCAACTCATCGGTATCGCTAGACTCTATGAGCTTATCGAGCCTACCGGAAAGTGCGCCCTCTTTTTGCAAAAGGCAGCACAGGGGAAGGCATACTATTCCAATCAAACTCTCAAAGAGAATAAGCTATACAAACGTGGAGTACCGCATGGCATGGATGCTCTGCGTCATCTACTACAATGGATAACCTTCGGGCCTGGATATCAATACGTTGAAGGAAAGCAAGAATTTGTCAAAATGCTAGATAAATGGAGCGAGGATGAGCAACGATAAACAGTGGTATGAGAAAGCGTACCCTGGCGCACCAATGGTGAAAGTGGATGGTTTTCCACGTCCGCTTTACCCACCAGATGCGGGTCAGAAAGGTCAAAAGCCATCATCCAATGGCCCTGATGTTGAGGCGTATAAGCGTACTGTCTCACGCGCTGGTCGTTGGAAGTGGCAGACATTTGACCAAGCTTACAGTAACGCCTTTGCTCACGGTAAAGGTGGTAATGTCATCGATACTGGTGTTGCGGGTGTTCAGAGACAACAGAAGATCAACCCTACTGGCTGGATTGGCACAGCTACCTTCAATACGCTGCGTAGTATAAAGATCCCCGAAGGTCTGCCTAACGCCGGTCAGATGGCTATGGATGCTACCGCGGTAAAGCTCATCAATCAAGCATTCGCACAGTTCAAAGGTAAGGAGCCTGCACCAGCTCCGCCGCCTACGCCAGATAAACCACCAAGTAGTTCAGTACCACCGCTTACACGTAAATCAATGCCATCACCTTGTTTCTCTAGTCGCGGCGGTGCTCAAGTTAGAATTATCGTGATCCATACTGCTGAGGGTGCGACTACTATTGAGAGTCTCGGTAGCTGGTTCGCTAACAGTAACAACCAAGTCTCGTCTCACACTGGCATCGATGACAAGCTGGGTGTTATTGGTGAGTATGTGACAAGGCCAGGAAAGGCATGGACTTCTGCGAATGCCAATCCTGTAGCGATTCAGACTGAGTTGTGTGCATTCGCGAAATGGACTACAGCCGAGTGGAATAAACATCCAAATATGCTAGAGAACTGTGCTCGTTGGATTGCAGAGGAAGCGAAGTATTATGGAATTCCGCTTACCAAGCTTAGTCCAGCACAGGCGCAGGGATCTGGTCGTGGTGTTTGTCAGCATAATGATCTTGGTTCATGGGGAGGCGGACATTGGGATTGCGGGAGTGGTTTTCCAATCGACTCCGTACTAGCGAGAGCAAAGGATCTATCGTGAATGATGATGAACCGGAGATTGAATGGCCTGAGCCTGCTCCTGAGCCTGATAAAGAACCAACGCATCAGGGGCCAGAGGGAGAAGACGAGAACGAAGAAGTTTAGGGGTGTGATATACTGCCACCAATTGATCTAGCTGCGCTGGGGGCGTTTCTTTCGGGCGTAGGTAGTGTGCTAAGTGCTTGGTTCTTTGTGAAGCGAATGCGTAAACGCTACGAGGAAGAATGCAACGAGAGATTCAGAGCTTTCCACGAGGGCATGAAAGCTGAAAGAGAAGCGGAGCATGTAGATGACTAAAATCTTTCTCATCATTGCCATAGCTCTCGCTGGTACAGCAGGATTCATGACGGCAACAGCTATTGGCATTGGTTCGGCTGGCCCACCAAAGACTACCACAATCAATGTAGCAACTGGTTTACAAGGGCCACCTGGGCCACCTGGGCCACAAGGTGATCCAGGCCCACAAGGGCCACCTGGGACTGTTACAACTACTACCACTACCACCACGACAACTACTACCGTGGTTGATCTAAACTGTCCAAGCGGCTATTCACAGGGCAGAGTAGTTATTCATCATATAGATGGCGACACGTCCTTCTGGACTTGTCTAGCCGACTAGGAAGGGGTGATAGGGTACAAAACTAGCAATACCGCAAAACAATGCGGCATCTAGTAAACGAATAAGGAGAACAACCTCTTGAAGAAGCTGTTACTTACTATTGCTCTGTGCCTCGCCGTGTCGGGAGGCACGGTAGGAACAGCTATTAGCGGTACCGTATCAGGCGCCAGTTACACCTACATAATGAACGGACTGTGGTGTATCCACAGATATGAAGGAGCGTGGAACGATCCATATGCACCATACTACGGTGGACTACAAATGGATATTCCGTTCATGCAACACTACGGATATTCATACTATCGTAGATGGGGCACCGCAGATCACTGGCCTGTGTGGGCACAAATGCAAGCGGGAGTGAACGGATATCTAGTACAAGGTTGGTATGCGTGGCCCAACACAGCTAGAATCTGTGGGCTGATATAATCTAAAAAGAAAAGTCTTAGGGGCGCAGCCTCGGGCGTGGGAGAGAATCACGAACCGGGCGCGCCCCTAAGCTTTTATTCAGTTACATCTTCGTCTTCAGTTTCTTGCTCGGCTTTGCCAGCACTATAGCCGACGTAAGAACCAATAATGCCTAACGATCCTCCGAAGACACCGATCAAGAACTGTAATGCATTGGGTGGCAGTTCTGAAATAAACTTATGATCGATGACTTCGTAGAGGATCGTAAAAGCAAATATTAACATCGTCAAGCTAATGCCGATAGAGAGGATCAGCACTATCCAAGCTGCGTCAGGGAACTTTCTCACCCGCATCCTCTAGCTTTGCTACTGGTGTCACGAATTCCCGAATACCTAGTGACGATGCTAGCGGAGCAATGATGCCGATGATAGTTGGAGTATCCCAATCACCGCTTGTCCACGTGACTATCACCATAATCAGACTAGTAAGAAAGCCGATGAATACCGCCGGCTCGTACCATACTCTGTTCATAATCTTAATCATGATCCGTATTTTGGCACGAAATCATAATAACAACCAACTCCTAGAGTAAAACAGTTGTTGGTTCCTGGTTGTGTACACCATCGCTTAGCTCCAAATTGCTCACCACCATTCACATTTGCTATGGGGCCGATATTCGTGTATCCTGGGCCATTTGCCCAAAACTGATTATACCAGGTGCCACCTAGATATACGTCGATATACACGACGTTGCCACCCGATCCACCTTCGCATCTACCTGTCTGTAGCCACGCTCTCATCTGGTAGTAAGTGGGATTTGGATTACTTGGTAGAGTGGCGTATCCTATCTTGGCGTTGATAATAGTCCAGATCCAGTTACCCTGCGTACCATCAGGGCCACCAGGATCTTGTCTACTGGTGTCATAACCAGCATCAATGAAAGACGAGTCAGACCAATAAGCATCATGCCAAATACCGTAGTCTCCCAACATTGCAACTCCGGCAGCAGGCACCGCTTGTGATATAGTCGCGGTATTACTGACAGTAGTGCTATTGCCCTGACCATCGGTAGCTACCACTGTGAAGGTATGTGCCCCAGCAGAGTACATATGTGTATCTATGGCATACTGAAATGGTGCAGCGGCCATCGCTGGCCCTACATTCGTGCCATCGATTTTGAATTGTACGGTTAGTCCTGTGCCGTAGTTAGTCACAGTGGCCGCGAGTGTATAACCACCTGAGATAGTTCCGCCATTAGGAGGTTGCGTGAGACTAACAGCAGGATTATTCTTCATCGTAACGGCGATGGAATTACTGGTAGTCTGCAAACCTACTCTATCTGTAGCAACCGCTGAATACGTATGCGCTCCATTCGCAACTGAGCGGGTATCGTGAGCTAGCTGCCACGGAGAAGCCGTCACGGGTGAGCCAATATTGACACCATCGAGCTTGTACTGGATTGATGCAACTCTGTCATTATCAGCTGTCGTAACTGCGAGCGTAACAATGCCTGACACATTGCCAGCCGGGGGAGCTGTCATACTAATGGTAGGATTGACTACATCCTTAGCTTTGATACCAGTGGTTACACCAACCATTACGGCACCAAGTTTCCTACAGCCCACCAGTCATTTGCGGCTCTCTTGATTACCGATGCGATAGCATTCTGTCCCGCAAGATGCAGGTTATTGTTGTATGCACGTAATGTGACACCGCTGGCAGCCACCAGACCTGTGACGCCTGCACCCAATTGCGCGATATCCACGTTGGATCCGATTGGGAAGTTGACTATGCTATCGTTGGGAACAGTGACGCTGTTGGCGGACGCTACGTTCATCTCGACCAATCGGTTGCTATCGATTAGTGCGAGAGTATAGTTGCCAGTCTGAGTATTGAATCCACCAAGAGTAGGAATCCTCCATACACCTGAACCGTCCAGAAATCGAGTGTTATCACTCGGATACCCCGCAAGCTTGGATAGGGTGATAGGGCCGGTAATCTTGATATCTGTGACAGCACCGTCTTGCAGCATAGCTGTCGTAATCGTGCCAGTCGTGATTGTAGAAGGCAGCACAGCCGTTAGGCGTTTATCGACAATCTTCTGACTGTTGATAGCTGTCGCAGCCGCAGGCACCCTTACAGCGGCTAGCACGACCTTTCCAACGGGATCGGGAAACACGGGAGACGCGGCAGCAGCACCAGTCACGGCAGACAAAACTCCACCCGAAGCTACACAGATTAGGTCAAAACGTGGGTTTGTTGCATCTGCCGCAGCTATAGTCACGTTAGCACCAGTCACAGCAGAACTAGTACCATTGATAGCAACAGTACCAGCGGCTACTGCGACTGTCATGTTTGGTGTAGCTTGTGCCGTTACTGCACAACCAGTCACAACTCCGGTGCCGGAGAAAGCTGCGGCGATCATCGCACTAAAGTCGCGTGAATCTGGCTGCGCTTGTGTTACATCTTCCGCATCAGCGGCATTCGGAATGTTGAACATCTCTCTCCTAGATAGCTAGTCTGAGCGTATCAGGCGGTGTACCACGTAGAGCAGAAGAACGCAT
>Ga0126381_100006173_pt1 | contig 13257 bp, 19 predicted proteins | sample PanSoiMetPlot_28_FD_96465 | JGI IMG/M metagenome (GOLD analysis project Ga0126381, IMG submission 96465) | Tropical forest soil microbial communities from Panama - MetaG Plot_28 | ecosystem: Environmental > Terrestrial > Soil > Tropical forest > Bulk soil | place: Panama | collected 2016-02-17
ATTTCTTTGAATTGAGTTTTCGATAACCCTCTTTGCTGCACGTATATAGCTCGATGGTTTCTCGCACCGATTCGGCGTTCGGTGTGGCTGGTACGACCTTGGGGTTGATCAGATGAGTAGTGATTCGATGCGGACAGAGGGGTAGCGGCTGGGCAGTTTCGTATCCAGGGTCGCCAGCGTGGCGTCGCTGGCCTGGGCGAAAGCGGCGAGGTAGTCGTCGGTCCACAGCTTGTGGCTCTTGTCGTCGCGGGCCGAGATCGCCCGCCACACGGCATCCAGTCCGTCCGGCTCGTCTGCCCGCAGGACGCGCTCATCCGCCCGGAGCTGGTCAAAGATCCGCCAGGCTTGGCTGCGGTTGACCGTGTCCTGCCCCATGATGGCGGGATTGGACAGCAGGCGGAGCAGGCCCATCTGGGTGACCCGGCAGAAGACCAGGTCATCGGTCTGCCTGCCGAACCAGTCCGCCGTCGCCGGGTGGTGCGCGTGGCGGCCCCAGATCGCGGCGAGCCAGACACCGGTGTCCAGCAGGATCATCGTGTCCGGTACCGCTCGATGTCTTCGGCGTCGAGTGCGTCGGCTATGGCCTCGTTAGTCACGAGAACCTCGGGTGCGGCGGATTCGCGGCTGATCAGCGGGAGCGTCACGTGCCCCGCCTTTGCCTTCGGCGCAGACGGAAGGCCGAGTTCATGCGCGATTGCCCGGTTGACTAGGTCTTTGAGGCTCTCGCCGCGTTCGGCGGCCCTGGCCTTGGCGGCCCGCATCAGCGAGGGAGGCATGTCGATGCTGGTGCGCATAAAAACATATTAGCATCGCGGCCAGGCGATCAGGGCTAGCATCCGGCGCAGCTGTGCCGGGCATGGGAAGCCGGAGACCTGCGCGCCTCGGGCGTGGATCCGCTTCGATGAGCAGGTCGCGGAGGGGGCCAAGGACCTGCGGCCGGGCGATGAGATCGTGGTGCTCACCTGGCTGCACCTGTCGCGCCGCGACGAGCTGAGCACACATCCTGAGGACGATATGAGCCAGCCGCTTACCGGCGTGTTCAGTACCTGTTCGCCCAATCGGCCGAACCCTGTCGGCCTGCACCGGGCCCGCATCGTGGCGCGCGACGGGCTCCGGATTGAAGTCGATGCTCTGGAGGCAATCGACGGGACGCCGGTGGTGGACGTCAAGCCGGCCATCCGCCCGCCCGCATGACGCGCTGCACGCGGCCCGCCACGCGCTGGGCAGGGCTATGCGTCCGAGGCCCGGTCAGCCGCCGATCGCAGAGCGTGGCCGGCGATCTGGCGGCAGTCGCGCGAAGATCCGCCGATCGGTGCGGCTGATGCGATGCTTCGAATTGATCTCGTCTGCGCGCCGGAATGGCTGTTGCGTGCTGTCGGCGTGGTATCAGCCGGGCTTGATGTCGAGGGCGGGGGTGATGTCGGTGTGGCCGAAGTCATTTCCCTTGAACAGCAGATCTTCTCCGGTGGACTTAGCCAGTGCGTACGCGAGGCAGTCACCGAAGTTCAGGCCGGCCTTGTGGCCGCTGCCCTTGCCGAAATCACGGTATGCGTCACGGGCGATGCGGGCCTGGTCACCGGTCACGGGCTCGACGTGCAGTTCCGCGGTCTTGACGAGCTCATCGAAACGGCGGCTGGCCACCGGGTCCCGGCTGGCATCGATCACCACCGCGGTCTCCAGCCAGTTCGCGGCGGATATCCGCCTGATCTGCGCACGCTCGATGGCGACGGCCATCTGGCCGGCGTCGGGCTCGGCGCGCAAGATCGCGATCAGGGCAGAGGTGTCGATGATCACGCTGGCAGCCCGTGCTCGTCGTACAGCAGGTCGCCGTGATCTGCACTGCGCCATGGCTCATGCAACCTCGGTGCGGTGTCAGCGCCGATGGCCAGGAGCCGGTCGGCCAGGCCCGCCTCGCGCACGTGCCGTACCCTGTCCAGACGCTCGCGGACCGCGATGGTTACCGCCGTCGTCTGCGTCTCACCGGTCAGAGCGGCGAGTTCCTGGACGAGATGGTAAGTCTCGGCGTTCTTGATGTTAAGGCTCATTGTCTGCCTTTCTACCCTGCTTATGGTACCAAGGTACCACTCTCAGGCCGCGCGGCGCCGGCTGGCCGCCCGTGTCGCAGAACCGGTCGCTATGCGCGGTTCCGCGGGCACCAGGAAGACCGTATCCATACCCGAAAGAATCGGCGACCAGGATCGCTCAAGCTCGGGAACCCAAGTCGCGCAGCGTTACGATTGCTGGTTGCGGCCGTCGCGCGATTTCCGCCTTCGTCGTGTCTCCTTGCGTAATCCGGCGCTTCGGCGATCGAGCAGGTCAGCCGTAGGCAGAAGATGACAGCGGATGCGTCGCGGCGATGATCGCTACCGGGATCTGACGGTCGCGGGCCGGAGGTCTCCGCGCTGAAGCCGGCGGGTGCGGGCTGCCGGGCGCGTGGTCCGCTGGTGCTGGCATGCCGCGGTGCTGGTCGCGCCGTTGTGGTGGTGCCTGGTCATATAGTCGCAGTCGTTACGGGTACGGGCTGGGAGGCCTGGATCACGATGGGCATGACGCTCGGTGAGCTCCGGCGCTGGGTTGCCGACCCGGGATGTACCGGGCCAGGCCGGCGTCCCTGGGACGCTGCGGGTCTGCGCGAGCAGAAGCAGCCCCGGTTCGCGAAGTTCTGCGCGCTGCCGCAGTCGGGCCTGATCATCGACGTGTTCTGGCATTACATCCGGCACGTGCCGCGGTACGCCGGGTCGGAGCGGAGCGCCTGGTCGCTGAGCTGTCTTCCGGGCAACTCACGGAATCGTCTGGCGGTGGTGAGCATGCGCACGATGGAGGTCATCGTGGCCGGGCCGTCCTCGGGGTTCCTGGTCGTGAGCGAGGACGCCCTGATGGGCCGGTTCGGCGGATGGGACGCGTTCGCATGGCGGCATCCGGGCCTTGATGCCGAAGAGTCGGGGTACCGGGACGCCGGCGGCGACCAGGTGGTGCTGCGCGGCAGCATGGAGGCGCTGCATGATGCGGTCACCGATGACGGGATCGGCTTTGCGATCCGGACGCTTACGGCCCGCGTCTGCTCGCTTGGCAGGACGATTCACGCCCGGGGGCACTGCCCGCAGCTCGCTGACCTTGTGCTTGATGCGGCACGCCCGCACTGCGCAGTCGCCGGTGCCCAGGCGCGCCGTGAAGACTGACGTGGGATCCTTTATGATCTCCCCAGGCAAGCCCGGCTCCAGCCGCGGGTCGCCTTCAATCAGACCCAGCCGGGACGTCACCGTCGGCTATCAGCCTGGCGGAGCATCGCGTCGAGTTCGGGGTCGGCCCCGATCTCCCGGACCTCTTGCGCGCAGCGGCAAGCGACGGCGATCTTGGCCGCCCACTGCAGCGCCTCCTCGCGTGAAGGCACGTCGATGAGCGTGAATCCTCCGATGGCCTCCGGGTACGGGCCGTCGGTGATCGCACCGTCGGTGGCCACGACGCTCGCGGGCTGGTTTTCCAGCCCTCCGGCGGACACATACACGCCGGCGTTGATAACCTCCTGGACCGCCGCGTGCGCGGCCCTGGCCACGGCGGGCGTGTCCTCGCCGGGGATGTGATCCATCGCGTGGGCGCCGAACGAGATCAGGTACTGCGTCATCCACGACTCCGTTGTCCCGGCGGCCTGCTCCGGCCGCGTCTTGACTCATAGACGAACGACTCGCCCAGCATCCATCGCTCGGGAGAAGAATTTCTCGCGGGTCCCGCCATTCGGCCCCCGCGAGCGTCATGTGCCCCGTGTTCGCGGAGATCATCCGCCAACCGCGAGTATTCTCGATAGTGCCAGCCAGCACATGGTCAGCTGGCCACTGGCCGCTGATGCGCGCTGGGTTACTCACCGTCTTCTGGTGGCTGGAACGGGTTCTCCACGCGGACTCCGGAACAGGCAGCCGTCACGGGATACCCACAGCTGCTCGACCGGCGCCCGTGCCTGATCCCTTTTGCCGCCGGCGGAATCGTCGTGCGCGTACACCAAGGCGTTGGTGTCAACGAACCGGCGGTTACCGCTCATGGACGCTGTCCCGGCTCCAGCCGATGCAGCCGCTGGTGCCCAGGTCCATCCCGCCGCGCAGCCGGCGGCTTCAGGCCAGTTCCTGTACCTGGGCAGAGCGCATCTTGAGGGCTGCGCTGGCCTGCTCCTTCCACCGCCCGGTGTCCACGCCGGCTACCAGGAGCCACAGGCAGAGCGATCCTTCGGCAATGATGGTAGGCAGCCCGGTCCAGGCACCCAGATGGGCGGCTGCTCCTGGTGCGAGCATGGTCGTGAAGCCGATGGCCAGGTAGTTCAGGGCGTCGACGGCCAGCAGGACGCCGATGGCCCTGGGCAGGAACGTCGACTTGAGCACGAGGTAGGCGACGCAGATGAAGTCGAAGCCGTAGAACACTCCGTAGATGGCGTAGTCGATGTTCGACAGGTCGCCGGGCAGGTACGCCAGCGCGTGCAGTTGCGGGGCCGGGAGCGCGTTCGCGTACGTCCTGCCATCGAGCAGGACCAGCGTGGTGAACTGGCTGAGCAGGCCGGCGGCCTCGACGGCGGTCGCCATCAGGCCGAAGAACACCTCTAGCAGCGCGATCCTCCGGTTCACCACCTTGAACAGCTCATAGAAGATGAGCGCCATCGGGATGTTGGTCACGGTGACCACGACATGCGCGGCCAGGCCGAGCCGGTACAGCAGCTCGTGGGTCTGGATGTTATGAGCCGTGGTCGCCATATTGCTGACGACCAGGATGGCGGGGACCACACCGAGGCCGAAGGCGCCCAAGACGATGTTACCCAGGTACAGGACGCCGGCAGTTCTGGCCAGCTGGCGCGGCGAAGCGCCCGCGATGACATCCATCGGTGACCGTCCTCAGCTCGTGCGGAAATGGCTGGCAGCTGCGGGTGACCAGGCACCGCACGACCCGTCCGTCGGCCAGGCCCGAACCCCGGTATTCCTGCAGGGTGTCCACGCCTACGACGCTAGGGATCCCCCGTGCCAGGCAGAATGCGGATAGCCACCGGATCACGCCCCGGACAGGCCATAGGGCCGCACCTGGGGATAACCCCATCCGGACCGCCGTCGATCCGGTTGAGGCCGCCATGGCTCTGGACAGGTTTGTTTTAGGTCCGTGTCTATAGGCATTTGTCCGGCTTCGTCGGGCTAAGGTGAGCGGATGACGGGGACCTACCCGGGGAGCGGCGAGCTGGCTGCCCGCTGCTGATGCCCGCCCGGGCATGACGGTAAAACCTCTGTGCCCGCGGCTCATCATCGGGATCGAGGGGATCGGTGGAGACGGGGAATGCGCCGGCGGGCCGCAGCGCGCACGCGCAGCTGTCCGGGCCGGCATATCACGGCGGGTTCGCTACGCGCTACGGGGCGCTGCGACCAGAGCCGCCGGATGACCTGTTCGCGGTCTTGCTGTCGCTGGCCCCGGCGGATCCGCCGGGACTGGTGGTGGACCTGGGCACGGGAACCGGCAGTTCGGCCGTCGGCTGGCCGGGACGGGCCAGGCACACGGTCGGGATCGAGCTCAACCCGGACATGCTCGGCGCCGCGGTGCGGGCTAGCGGTCTGCGGTACGTACAGGCCAGTGCGCTGCGGACCGGGTTGTCGGCCGGGTGCGCCGACATCGTCACCTGCGCGCAGTCCTTTCACTGGCTGGACGCCAGCCCGTCGATCGCCGAGATCGCGCGTATCCTGCGGCCCGGCGGGCTGTTTGCCGCCTACGACTATGACTGGCCGCCGCTGGCCAGCTGGGCGGTAGACGCGGCGTTCCTGCGGGTGATCGAGGCGTCCGGGGTCGACCCCAGCCGCCCGGACAAGGCGCGGCACGTTCATGCCCTCTTGGACAGCGGGAGATTCAGGGCGGTTCGCGAGATATTCCTGCACGCCCGCCGGGTCGCCCAGGCCGACCAGATCGCGCAGCTTCCCCGGGTATTCGGGCCAGTTTCCCGCCGTCTGGACGAGGGCGCGACCATGCGGGAGCTTGGGCTGGACCAGTACGAGGAGGCCGTCCGCAGCTGCCTGAACCCCGGAGCGAACACCATCTGGTGGAGCTACCGCGTCCGGCTCGCGATCAAGTAGCACGCGCCGCCATCAGCGTGAGCTCGGACAGCGCGCTTCCGGGGACGCCCCGGCCGGTACTGTGGCCAGGATGCACTCTGCGGCGGGAGGATGGGCTCGTATGTCACATGTGCGACGTTTCGATCACGTGGGCATCACCGTCGCGGATCTCGATACCGTGACGGCGTTCTTCGAAGGGCTGGGCCTGGAGGTCGAGGGCAGGATGTCCGTCGAGGACGAGTTCGTGGATACGGTCACCGGCATTGCCGGCTCGCAGAGCGAGATCGTTATGCTGCGGCCGCCCGGCGGGGGCACGGGGCTGGAGCTGTCTAGCTTCGCCCGGCCAGAACACCTGCCTGGCTCGCCGGCCGCCCCTGCCAATGAGCTGGGGTTGCGTAACGTGATGTTCGAGGTCCATGACCTGCAGGCGGCTGTTGACCGGGCGGCCGCGGACGGCTGCGGGCTGGTCGGCGGCATCGGCGAGTACGAGGGCTCTTGGCGGATGGCTTATGTCCGGGGTCCGGAGGGGATAATCGTCGCGCTGGCCGAGCGCATCGGCTGAGCCCTCGGAGCCACGTGTGCGTTCCCGTCCGAGGAGGTGAGCAGCCCGTGCCTGATAGTTATGTCCGTACGGTTGTCAATGGCGTGCCCGTGGTGGCCACGCCCGCGGAGATCGACATCACCACCGCCGGCCGTCTGCGAGCCGCCCTGCTGGACCTGGCCGGCGGCGGGCAGCCCGAAGTCATCGTGGACATGACCCGCACGCAGTTCTGTGACTCGAGCGCGCTCAGCGTCTTGATCCGGACGTATAAGAGCATCGCGGCAGAAGACCGTGAGCTGCGGCTGGTCCTTCCCGCGGACGGCATCGTCCCGTACATCATGGCCCTGACCGGCGTCGACCGGTTCATTCCCTGCTTCGCCAGCATAGAAGAAGCCCTCGCTCATAGGCCCGGTGGCGCGGACCCGGCGACGAGGTAGCGGCAGGCGCGGCACGTGGATGACAGCTTCCCGGTGGAGATGATCTGCTGGGCGTCTTCATCCCAGAACTTTCAAGGAGGCCGCGCCGATGACGTCCGCAGCCGGACAGTACGTCACCGAGACGTTCGACTACGACGGTGGACGGCAGGTCACGGCGTATGTTCCGCCGGCTCTGCCTGTGGCCATCGTCTTCGCCGGTGACGGCCAGCTGATCACATCGTGGGGAGGGCGCCTCGAGGCAGCGGGCCTGCCGCCCACGATGATCATCGGCGCCCATCGCCTGGAGGACGAGGTGCTGCGGCTTCATGAGTACTCGCCAGGTGAGAGCACGGCGGCCTTTACCTTTGACCCGGAACGGTTCGCGGCACATGAGGACTTCTTTGTCGAGGACGTGCGCCGGTGGGTGCGGTCGCACCTCGGCGTCGCGCTGCCCGCCGACCGGACCGCGGTGGCCGGTGTCTCGGCGAGCGGAGAGCTCGCGCTCGCCATGGGGCTCCGCCATCCCGACATCTACGGCGCGGTCTTCTGCGCGTCGCCGGGCGCAGGTTACCGGCCGCCTGCGGTGATGCCAGACTCGCTCCCGCGCACGTACCTCGTCGCGGGCTTGCAGGAGCCATTCTTCCTGCAGAACGCGGCTCGCTGGGCAGACGCGCTACGCGGCGCGGGTGCGGACGTTGTCATGACCGAGCGGGCCGGGTCGCACGGCGACCCGTTCTGGAGAGAAGAGTTCCCGTTGATGGTGGCGTGGGCCTTCGGGCGCTAAGCACCGTGATGGCCGGCCGCGGGCTTCCTGGTGAGCTGGATGCCGAGTTCGTGGGTGCGCTTCTTCGTGCCCGGCCAATGGCGGCCATCCTGGCTGGCTGGTTCGAGCACGAAGACCGGGATCTGGCGGTCGGTCTTCCGCTGGTAGTCGGCATAGTCGGGGAAGGCGTCCACCGCCCTGCGCCACCAGAGGGTCCTCTCGTTCCCGAATACCTCGCGCGCTCGGAACTCCCGGGTCACCGTGCCGTCCTGCAGCTCGATGAGCGGCTCGGCGACCAGGCTGGAGTACCACTGCGGGTTGGCCGGCTCGCCCCCCTTGGACGCGACGGCCGTGTAGCGCCCCTCGTGCTCGACGCGCATCACCGGCGTCTTGCGGACCTTGCCGGTCTTGGCGCCCCGGTAGGTCATCAGTACGGTCGGCCGGCCCTTCATCGTGACGCCGTCGGTCGTGCCAGTGCGCATGATCTGCTCGACATGCTCGCGGACCCACCCCAGGGCGCTCGGTTCGTAATCGCCAGTCATGGGTTCCTGCTCTTGTCAGCCCGCCGCGCGGGCGGTCTGGGAGGTTGTCCCGGCCTTGGTTCCGCGGCCGTTCCCGGCGCCTCCGGCGGCATCGGTGACGCGGCCGCCCGCCAGCAGCCGGATCGTTATCTGGGCCAGCCGCCGTCCCTGATACCTGGCCGCGTCGAGTGCCGCGTCGAGTGCCGCGGTGTCGGGGCTGTCTCCGGTCGGCGGCCCGGCCGCGAACGACGTGCCGTAGGGGTTGCCGCCGGCCGCGTACACGACCGGATCGGTGTATCCGGGCGGTACGATCAGCGAACCCCAGTGGTAGAACACATTGCCCAGCGACAAGATCGTGGCCTCGCTGCCGCCGTGCCGGTTGACCGCCGAGGTGAAGGCCGTCACCGGCTTGTCGGCCAGCTTGCCTTGCCGCCACAGCCCGCCGGCCTGGTCGATGAACTGCTTGAGCTGTGCGGCTGGCGCGCCGAACCGGGTCGGCGTCCCGAACGCGAATGCGTCGGCCCATGCCAGGTCCTCAACACAGGCCCGGGCGATCGAGGCGGTGGCGTCGGCGTGCCGCCGCCACAGCGGGTTCTGGTCGATTGCGCTGTCGGGCGCCAGCTCGGCGACCCGCCGCAGCCTTACCTCGGCCCCGGCGGTGGTGGCGCCCTCGGCGACGGCCCGCGCGAGCGCGTGCACAGTGCCCGTCGCGCTGTAGTAAATGACGGCGACCCTCACGGTCATGCCCGGCTCCTCCGACGTCATGTAAACTTAGTTATGTGCATAACATTATGCGCATAACTAATTCTGTCAAGGAGGGCCGGTGGACTTCGATCAGGCCGACGCCCTCAACCAGGCCATCCGCCTGCTGAGCCTGCGCCACCGGGCCAGGGCCGCCGCGCTGCTGGCCCCGCTCGGCCTGCACCCCGGTCAGGAGGTGCTCCTGCTCGAACTCGCCCGGAGCGGGCCGCGGATCCAGGCGCAGCTCAGCGAGGCGCTCGGCTGCGAGCCGCCCAGCGTCACGCTCATGGCCGGCAAGCTCGAGGCCTCCGGCCACATCCGGCGCACGCACGCCTCCTCCGACAAGCGCGCCAGCATCGTCGAACTGACCGACAGCGGCAAAGCACTCGCCGAACAGATAAAGCAGCTATGGTGCGCTCTCGCGGAGGAAACCGTGACCGGCCTGCCCGCCCAGACCGTGGCAGAACTACCCGGCATCCTCAAAGCCATGACCAGCAACGTGGATACCAGGCGCCCCGGCCGCTCAAACCGCCGTCAGCACGGCAGGTAAGGGCGGCGCCAGGACAAACCGGGCGCTCCCGCCGATGGCGCGCCGATGCGCCGTCTGGAGCCGTTACCCTGACATCGTGGAGCGGAAGCTGCGGCTGGATACGAGCGTCGCACACTCGGCCCGCGTCTATAACTACTGGCTGGGCGGGAAAGACAACTTCGCGGTGGACCGCGAGGCCGCCGAGCGAGCGCTCGCCATCTTGCCGGGCCTGCGTTTCGCGGTCCAGGCGAACCGCGCCTTCCTCGCCCGCTCAGTGCGGTTCCTCGTCCGCGACGCGGGTATCCGCCAGTTTCTCGATATCGGCACCGGAATCCCGACGGCCAGTAATACGCATGAGGTCGCCCAGTCGGCGGCACCGCGGTCGCGGATCGTCTACGTGGACAACGACCCCGTGGTCATCAACCACGCTCGCGCGCTGCTGACCTCTGCCCCTGAAGGCAAGTGTGCCTACCTGGAGGCCGACCTGCGTGACCCGGAGACGATCCTGGCCGGCGCCGCGCAGACCCTCGACTTCTCCGAACCGGTCGCGCTGATGCTGATCGGCATCTTGCACCTGATCGACGACGAGGACGACCCGCCGGCTCTCGTCTCGCGCCTGGTGGCGGAGCTTGCCCCGGGGAGCTGCCTGACGATCTCGCATCCGGCCTCGGACATCAAGCCCGAGGAGCACAGGATGGTCAAGACCGAGCTGGACCAGTCCATGGCGCAGCGCTCCAGCTTCCGCACGCGTGAGCAGGTGATGGCGATGTTCGCCGGCCTGGAGCTAGTCGATCCCGGCCTTACCACCGCCGCCAGATGGCGGCCCGACTCTGAGATCGAGGCATTGAGCCCCACCTTCGCCTGGGCCGGGGTCGCGTTCAAGCGGTAACACCGGGACTGGGTGGCGATTCGCCGGTCTGTTACATGTCGAGGCCTGCTGCGCGGGCGAGCGGGCGGAGTTCGTCTCGGATTTCGGTTTTGTCGAGGCGGGCGGCCTGCTGGGTGAGGAACTCTGCTGCCTTGCGGCGCAGGGCATCGCGCAGGGCTGCGTCGACGACTGACTCGGCGAGGGTGCTCAGGCGCTGCAGGGATTCGGTCAGCGGGCGGACCTCGCTGGCCGGGAGGCCGGCGGCCAGGAACGGTTCCCACATGTTGCGTTCGAAGACCCGGGTGAATCGTTCGGCGATGGAGTCTGCCGCGGCCTGGAGGGCTTGGAGTTCGTCCAGGGCCTCGGTGATGGGGATGCCGGAGCGTGCCAGTTCGAGGCCGATCTCCAGCAGCTTAGGGCTCTTGACGGTGACGGCGGTGCCGTCCAGGCCGATCAGCCGCATCTGCACCGCGCGGCGGATGATCGCCGGGGTGATCGCCTGGCTGGCGAACAGTTCCTTGAACTGCGCGAGTTTGAGCCGGACTGGCGTTTCCGGGGCCCAGGTGGCGGCCACCTGGGTCTCTAGCCCGAGGACGTCGTCCAGGCCGCGGCCGCTTTCCCATGCTTCGGTGAGCCGTTTGATGCTCGCCAGCGAGAAACCCTGGTCCTGCAGCTGGGCGATCAGCCGGAGCCGGGCCAGGTGTCCCTGGCCGTAGTAGCCGATCCGGCCGCGTCGCTGTGGCGGCGGCAGCAGGCCCTTGGACTGGTACATGCGCACGGTGGTGGTGGCCGTGCCGGCCTGGCTGGCCAGTTCCTCGATGGTCAGCTGGCCCTCGTCATCCATGCGCTTCATCGTACTCTTGCGGAGTTAATACTCTGTGAGTATATATTCTTACAGTGAATACGCTAATTCGGCCGCGGTCTCGCCCACCTGGCCGCGGCCGGGCACATGCCCAGGGCCGCTTGCTCCGCAGGGCCTGGATGCCTACGACGGACACCGGGGCTCCGTCGTGACTTTCAGGGTCCAGGCCCGCGAACCCCGCGGCCGGCCTCCCTCCCGGCGGAACCGGCCGCGGATCCGCAACGCGAAGGACAACTGATGGATGATCCTGGCTCTAGCAGGCACCAGATCGGCAGCTCGATTCCTCAGGACGGCCGCGGCCAGGGCCAGGTCGGGCCGTGGACAGGCGCTGGCCTGCTAGGGGGCGGCTGCCTTGGCTGCGGCTACGGGTTCCTGGTCGGACTGACAGCCGGAATCGACGGGGCCATCAGTGGCTTCGTCGTCGGCGGCGCGATCGGGCTGATCGCCGGACCGTTGACCGGCTTCCTGATCGGCCTGGCGCAAGTACTGCTGCGCCGGACCGCGATCCCGGCCCCGGTGACCGCCGCCGCGGTCACCGAGTTCATGCTGCTCCCGCCGCAGATCCTGGCCGCTGGTATCGGCCGGCTGACCGCCGAGGTGTTCATCTACATCCCATCGGCGCTCGCAATCGGCACCGCGACGGCACTCGGCTTCTTGCTCCCGCCAGCAAAATCTCACGCGGACGTAGTCAGCGATCCGTCCTCGAAAGCCGACCCCTTACGGTCACGTTTTATTCGGTGGGCGGAGATGCCGCGGCCCCTGCGCGAAGGCGGCGTCGCCCCAAGCCGCCGGGTGAACGCTGCGTGCCCGATGCATTGATGGTGCATGGGTTCCCCTCGATAGGGCCTGAACCCGGTTCGTGTCGCCAGGTGGCTCCGCGGGTACACCGTGGCCCGTGAGCATTGCTGTGTGCGCGGGAGGTGCCAGATGACCGAGCTCCCACCGTCCCCAGAAGGAATTGTGCTGGCCCACTTCATCGTCTCGGACGATGTCGAGCGCTCTCGGCGCTTCTATACCGAGGTACTCGGCGGCAGGGTGGCCTTCGCCGGTGAGGTGACCTATGTCGCACTGTCCAACAGCTGGATCATCATCAATGTCGGCGGAGGCCCGACTGACGACAAACCGACGGTCACCCTGGAGGCGCCACGCGATCCCAGCCGGGTCAGCAGCTTTCTCAATATCCGGGTCAAAGACATCGAGGCCGTGTACGCCGAATGGAGCGCCAGGGGCGCTCAATTCCTGACGCCGCCGAAACAGCACCAGTACGAGAAGCGCTGCTACATCCGCGATCCCGATGGGCATCTGATCGAAGTGGGGCAGACCACGGACCCGGAGGGAGACTGGTCGCCCGCGCACTGGCCATCGGTTACGCCCGCCCAGGAGTCCGGGTAAATGCCGAGCCCGGTCCGAGGCTGCCGCCCTGCGTGACCGGGGGCGGTGGCCCACCGCCCCCGGTGCATCCGCGATGCCGCCCGCCCCCGACCCGTAGGAAACCGGGCTAACCGGGACGCCGTGCCTGGCCGGGGGCCGGTCCCGGCAGTGCGGGGCGCGGCTTTGGCCAGGCACGGGCGTAGGCGGCGGCGAGCGCTCCGAAGACCTGTTTCGGCTCCCAGGCCATGTCCGGGTAGGTGGTGCCGTGTTCATGTTCGAGGACGGCTACTGCTCCGTAGGAGGCCAGATCAAGGTCGCGGTGCGGGTCGGTGTGGTGCCGGGGCTGTTCGAATCCGGCGAAGGTGAACCAGAACGCGGAGTCGATGTCTTCGGCTTCATAGACCGCGAGCATGTCGTGCAGGTGCCTGACTTGTTCTTCCTCGTCGCGCTGGTAGGTCCCGGGGATGACCGGGGGATCGGATGTCTCGTCGGCGATCATCCAGCCCAGGCCGCCGCGGCCGGCCGCGCCGCGGTAGGTGCAGCAGCCGAACTCGGTGACCGCCACCGGCTTGCCGAAGCG
>Ga0126381_100006174_pt1 | contig 13257 bp, 10 predicted proteins | sample PanSoiMetPlot_28_FD_96465 | JGI IMG/M metagenome (GOLD analysis project Ga0126381, IMG submission 96465) | Tropical forest soil microbial communities from Panama - MetaG Plot_28 | ecosystem: Environmental > Terrestrial > Soil > Tropical forest > Bulk soil | place: Panama | collected 2016-02-17
GCCGCCTCGGCGAGCTCGCGATCGAGCGACGCGATCTCGTTCATCAGCTCGACTTCTTCCGGCAGGCAACGCGCGCTCTTCAGCACCGAGAACGCCATGCGGAACTCCTCGGGCGTGCGGAAGTACTCCTCCAAATCGATCGGCTGCCCGGCACCCGCCAGGTGGTCGAACTCGCCGCGCGCGATCGCATCGCGAATCTTGTTCTCCGCAATCCTCGCCAGGCTCACGGGTCGATTTTAGACGACGTAGCGCTCGCCGGAGACGTCCTTCGACCGGCTCGGCGCGAATCGTTCGAGCGCGAACGGCGTGACATCGAACTCCGGATCGTGTCCGGCCACGAGGTCCGCGAGAATGCGGCCAGCGGCCGGCGAATGCTGGAAGCCATGTCCGCTGAAACCGGCGATCGTGAAAAGGCCCGCGACGTCGCGCGTGGCGCCGATGATTGGGTTGTGGTCTGGAGTCATCTCATAGAGACCCGCCCACGCGTGCGAAATGGACGTGCCCGCCAGCGACGGGAGACGCGTGGTCGCCACGTCGACCACCTGCGGGAGAAAATCCCACTGCACGGTCATATCGAAGGTCGGCGCTTCGTCCCTGGCTCCCATGCCGAAAAGAATGCCGGCGCCCTCGCGGTGATAGTAGAAGGTCGTCTCGAAGTCGATCACCATGATGTGGGTCGCGGGTAGCGGGTTTCGGGTAGAGGGTTCTGCGTCGAACGCGGCAATGAAGATGTGCCGGCGATAGGGGTCCACCGGCACGTCGACGGCGGCCATGCGTCCGATCGCCCGCGCGTGCGGTCCGGCCGCGTTGATCACGACCGGCGCATCGATCGATCCGCGCGTCGCATCGACGCCGCGCACCCGCCCAGCGGCGACGCGAATGCCGGTCACTTCGGTGTCACGCTCGATCGTCGCACCCGCCGCCTGCGCCGCGCGCGCGAAGCCCATCGTCACGCCGTTGGGATCTGCGATGCCGTCACGTGCGCAGAAGGTGGCGGCGAGGACGCCGGTCGTATCGAGTCCCGGCGCGAGCCGAGCGGCGGCGGCGGCGTCGAGCCAGTCGACATCCACACCGAGACTGCGCTGCAGCGTGACGTTTTTCTGGAAAACGTCGACGCTCTCCTGCGTCGAGAGCAGGAATAGATAGCCGTCCTGATGAAAATCGACGGGATAACCGACCTCGTCGGCGAAGTGCTCGATCAGATGGATCGATTCGATCGAGAGGCGGATGTTTTCGGTGTTCGAGAACTGATGCCGCACGCCGCCGGCGTTGCGGCCCGTGGATCCGGTGCCGAGCATTTTCTCGCGTTCGAGGAGGACGACGTCGGTGATGCCGCGGCGAGTGAGGTGATAGGCAACGCTGGCGCCCATGCATCCGCCGCCGATGATCACTACGTCAGCTGTGTGCTTCATCCCAAGGACGGTTTACCACGAAGGCCACGAAACACGAAAACACGAAAAAGACGACGACAGCGCTGAGACCGCGGAGCTGCTCTGTGCCTCCGTGTCTCTGAGATTGCTCTTCTCTCTGCGCGCTCTGCGGTCTCTGCGCTGATCGTCGTTCGTCAGTGCTTCGCGGCTCGCTCCACGGCATCCATCACGCGCAGCAGGTTGCCGCCGAGGATCTTCTCGACGTCCTGCTCCGAGTAGCCCTTCTTCAGCAGCGCGTCCGTAATCCTCGGCAGCTGCGAGGCGTCGTCCATGCCCAGCGGCATCGTCGCGCCGTCGAAATCGGATCCGAGGCCGACGTGATCGACGCCGGCGACTTTGACCGCGTGATCGATGTGCTCGATGATCTTTTCCCACGTCACCTTCGGAAGCTTGCCGTCGCGCATGGCCTGACGCGCGATCTTCGCTTCCTCGCTCGTCGAGCACGCTTCGTTCGGGCCGCACTTCTTCGCCGCCGCGTCGAGTGCCGCCTGCACATCGGCCGGCTTCTTGGCAGTGCGGTACTCTTCGCTCAGGAAGCTGACCTCGTAATTGATCTGCACGACGCCGCCGTTCTTCGCGAGCGCGCGCAGCATGTCGTCGGTCATGTTGCGCGGGTGCTGATCGATGGCGCGGCACGACGAGTGCGACGCGATGACCGGCGCGGAGGTGACCTCGAGCGCGTCGTAAAAGGTCTTGTCCGCCACGTGCGAGATGTCGACCATCACGCCGAGACGATTCAATTCACGGACGACATCCTTACCGAACGGCGTGAGGCCGTTGTGCGCCGGTTTGTCGGTGGACGAATCGGCCCAGTCGTTGTTCTTGAAGTGGGTCAGCGTGAGGTACCGCACGCCGAGCGCCGCGTACTGTCGCAGCGCGCCAAGATCGTTGTCGATCATGTGGCCGCCTTCCATCCCCATCAGCGCCGCGATCTTGTGCTCCGCCGCCGCCTTTCGAATGTCCGCCGCGGTCGTCGCGAGCACGAGGTCGTTCGGATGTTTGCGCACCGCTTCGCGTACGCTGTCGATCAAATCGAGCGCGCGTTTGACCGCTGGCGGACCGGTGACCTCGCTCGGCATGAAGATCGAAAAGAACAGCGCGTCGAGGCCGCCTTCGCGCATGCGCGGGATGTCGATGTTGCCGTCGGTGTGCCGCGCGGCGATGTCCCAGTTCTTCTCCCAATACAGCCACTGCGTCGTGTCGTCGTGGGAGTCGATGACGATCGCGCGATCGTGCAGCTGCTTCGCGCGCGGGGACACGGCGCCCTGAGTGGATACCACGACGGGCACGATCACGAGCGCGAGCGCCGCACTCAGCCACAGATAACGGTGTGTTGACATGCGGAGATTCTAGCAACGACGAACGATCAGCGCAGAGATCGCGGAGAAACGCTTGCGTGGGAGGCGCAGCGTCACGCAGCAACGGAGAAGAGTGCATCCGATCCGGGGTGTGCGACCGGGCGCGCGCAGCGCGCCACGAAACACGAATGCCCTCTGCGGCCTCCGCGGTCTCTGCACTGTACGTGGTCTTTTTCGTGCGTTTCGTGCGTTTCGTGTTTTTCGTGGTTACACTTCTTCCCACCTGAACCTCGACATCGCAACCGCCAGGAATGCCACCGCAAACCCGAGCTGCACGAGCGTCGGCACGATTGCGCCCGCGAGGCCGATTCCGCGCCACGTCATCGCGTCGAGGCCATCGACCGCCCATCGCGCGGGCACGACGAGCGTGAGCTGCTGGAGCCACGCGGGGAAGATGAACGTCGGCACCCACGCGCCGCCCAGCATCACCATCATCAGGACCGCGAGCGTCGTCACGCCACGTGCCGACGCCGGCGTGCGGCCCAGGGCGGCGACGAGCAGACCGAACGTCGCCGCCATCAGCGAGCACGCGATCGACACCGCGAGGAAGCCGGCGAGGCTGCCAGCGATCCGCACCTTGAACACGATCATCGCGAAACCGAACGACACGAGGAGCGTCATCAACGCGATGATCGTGCCGCTCAGTGTCTTGCCAGCCAAAAGCAGCATCCGCGAGATCGGCGCGCTGCGCAGGCGCTTCCACATCCCCCGCTGACGCTCGAGCAGCATCTCGATGCCGAGGTTCGCCGCGGCGAACAGGAGGAACTGAATGCCCATGCCGGCGAACGAGTGCGCGTAGCCGTTGTAGGCGACACGATCGCCCGACGTCATGGCCGCTTCTTTCACCGAATACGGCATGGTGATGCCGGGCGCGCGCGACGCGTTGTCGGGCGATGTCCGACCGTTCAGCTGCTGAGCCGACTGCAACAGCAGGATCAGCGCACGTTTTTGATCGTCCGGCATCGTCGACGAGGACTGGATCTGCGGCAGCACCTGGTCGACGTACTGCCGCCCCTGGCGTCCGCCGAACATCTCGCGGCTGACGGCCTGCATCACGTACTCCGTGAGGATGCCGCGCACCATCGCGAACTCGACGCTGCGCGACGGGTCGTACACGAGCTCCAGCTCTGGCTTCGATGCATTGCCGAAGAACGCGCGGCCCGAGGCCTCACCGAACCCGGGCGGGATGACGACAGCGACGCTCGTTTTCCCGTTCTTCACTTGCGCGCGCGCCGCCTCCTCACTCGGCGTCGCGACGCGCAGGTTGCGATCGCCGCTGAGCCCGGACACGATGCCGCGCGAGATGTCGGTGCCGTCGCGGTCGATGACCGCGATGTTGATCTTCGCCGGCTCCGCGTTGTTGCCCGGCCCCGAGAAGATCGAACCGAAAAACGACGCGATCGCGATCGGCACCAGGAAGCTCATGATGACCGCCCGGCGGTCGCTGAAGAACAACTGCAGGTCCTTGCGGACCATCGCGAGAAGTGCGGTCATCAGTCGCGCAAGCTCCTTCCGGTCAACGAGAGAAACACCGATTCGAGCGTCGCCGCGCCGCCGCCGGCGACCGCTACGCGATTCGTCAGACCGGCGAGCGTATCGTCGGCAATCACCGACCCGTGGTCGATGACGACGATGCGGTCGGCCAGACGCTCGGCCTCCTCCATGTAATGCGTTGTGTAGAGCAGCGCCTTGCCGCGGTGTTTCAGCGTCTCGAGATTGTCGAAGATCGCATTGCGGCTCTGGGGATCGACGCCGACAGTCGGCTCGTCGAGGAGCAGAATGTCGGGATCGTGCAGCAAGCCGGCCGCCAGGTTCAGGCGCCGCTTCATTCCGCCACTGAACGTCCTCACCCGATCGCGCTCGCGGTCGGAGAGCTCGACGAGCTGAAGCGCCTTCTGGATCGCGCCGTCGAGCGCCGCACCCGATAGCCCGTACAGAGCGCCGAAGAAGCGCAGATTATCGCGTGCGGTCAGCTCGTCGTAGAGCGCAAGGTCCTGCGGGACAAGGCCGATGCGCCGCTTGGCCGGATCGATATCGCCGTCGAGACGATGACCGCCGATCATTACCTCGCCGCGATCGGGGACGATCAGCCCCGTCAGCATCGACACCGTCGTGGTCTTGCCGGCGCCGTTTGGTCCGAGCAATCCGACCAGCTGGCCGCACTCGATCGAAAACGAGACATCCGCGACGGCGACCAGCGTACCGAACGACTTGCGCAGATTTTTGACGGTGAGCATATGTCAGGCGCCCATCATGGAGCGCGAGGCTTCGGCCGAGCGCCGTTCCCCGACGAACCGTCGTTTTTTCCGGACGAACGGCAGGCGCGAGCGGTGATATTACTCGGTCAGTGCGACGATCGGATCGATGCGGGTCGCGCGCCGCGCCGGGAGCAGACAGGCCACAATCGCGACGGCCGCGAGAATCGCGGTTACCGCGGCGACGACAGTCGGGTCGCTGGCGCTGATGCCGAACAGCTGGCTCTGCAGGCTCTGGCGGAGGGCGAGCGCGCCGACGAGACCGAGCGCGAAGCCGCTGCCGACGAGCAGAAGTCCCTCGCGAAGCACCAGCTCGAAGATGGCGCGCGCGCTGCTGCCGAGCGCGATGCGGATGCCGATCTCCTTCGTTCGCTGCGTGACGAGATACGCGAGCACGCCGTAGATGCCGATTGCCGACAGGAAGAGCGCGACCGCGCCGAAACTCAGCGAGAGCATCATCGGCGAGCGGCGACTGATCAACGATTTCTCTACGCGCGCGTCCAGCGTCTGCGTGTCGAACACGGGCAGCTCGCGATCGAGACCGTTCAGCGCGCCGCGCACGGCGCTCGTCAACGCCAGCGGATCGGCAGGCGTCTTGATTGCGAACGTCAGTCCGCTAGACGGATCCTGGTCCATCGGAAAGTAGTAGGCGCCGACCGATTTGCTTCCTTCCGTCAGGTCGCGCAGCTTCAGATCCCGCACCACGCCGACGACGGTGATGAAGACGGTCTTCTCGGTGATCGCCGTCAGGTCGCCGCGGGTGACGTCGGTCGGTTTGTACATTCGCCGCCCGATCGGATCCTCCCCGGGCCAGAACCGCTTCGCGAGCGTGTCGTCGACGATGACGACCTTCGGCGACGTCGTGCCGTCGCGATCGTCGAAGAAGCGGCCGCGTTCGAGCGTCGCGTGTATCGCTTCGAAGTAGCCGGGCGTCACATCCACCGCGCTCGGCGAGATCACCGATTCGCCCGGCTTCATCTGATAGCCTTCGGCGAAGATCACGCTGTCGCTGTGGTTGCTGCCGAACGGAATCGTGTCGGTCGCGCCGACCGCGGTGACACCCGGCAGCTCGCGCAATCGTCGCAGCGCATCGCGCGTGAAGGCGACGAACGCCTGATCGTTCGTGTATCGCGCGCGCGGCAGCGTGATCGATGCCGTCAGGACCCCGTCGGCGGTGAAGCCAGGATCGACGGCGAGCACCTGGCGGAAGCTCGCGAACATCAGACCGGCGCCGATCAGTAACACGAACGCGAACGCGACCTGCGCGACGACCAGCGTTCGCCTGAGCGCCTGCGCACCGCGGCCCGAGGTGCCGCTGCGTCCTTCTTCGCGGAGCACGGCCGTCAGACTCGCCGGCAGCACGGCAGCCACGGGAATCAAGCCGAGCACCAGCCCGATGACCGCCGCGGCTCCGACGGTGTACGCCGCGACGACGACGTCGAGACGAATCTCCCGGCCGCGGGGCAGCTCCTGGATGTTCAGCGTGCCGAGCAGCTGCAACGCCGCGTAGCCGACGAGCAGTCCGGCTGCGGCCGACAGCATCGTCAGGATGACGCTTTCGGTGACGAGCTGGCGCGCCACCTGCCACCGGCTCGCGCCGAGCGCGAGCCGCGTCGCCAGCTCCCGCAGCCGACCGCGCGAGCGCACGAGCACCAGATTCGCCACGTTGACGCAGCCGATCAGCAGAACGAAGAGCGCGCCGCCCCACATCAGATACAGCGTCGCTTTGATGTCGCGGACCAGCGATTCCTGCAACGGGATGACGACCGTGTGGAAGCCGGCGTTGAGCAGCAGCGGCTTGAGCTGCGGAAACCGGTCGAGATTGCGCGCGTTGATCGCATCCACCTGCTGTTGCGCGCGCGCGATGGTCGCGCCCGGCTTCAGCCGGGCGATGTTCTGATAACTATTGTTGTGGCGCTGCTGATCGCTTTTCTGTTCGTCGGTGAACGCGAGCGGCCGCCACAGCATCACGTCGGGATTCAGAAAATAGAAGCCCTTCGGCATGACGCCGACGACGGTGAACGGCGTGCCGTCCATGCGCAGCGTCTTGCCGATCGCGCCGGGATCGCCGCCGAACTGCGACTGCCACAGCGCGTAGCTGAGGACGACCTGTCGATCGTTGCCCACGCGGCCGTCGTCTTCGACGAGCGTACGGCCGAGCGCCGGCGCGACGCGCAGCAAGCGGAAGAACGACGGCGTGACGCGCGTGACGCGGATGCGAGACGGCATGCCGTTCTGATCGATGCTCTGGTTGGCGCCGTTGAAGAACGCCTGCTCCTCGTACACGTCCATCTGCGCGAGGCGATCGTAGTAGTCGGGCACCGAGGAATTGGTGCCGGCCCCGGCATCCGCGCCCGCGCCGGGATACGCGTTGCCCATCAGCACGATGCGATCGGATTCGGGAACCGGAAGCGGCCTGAGCAGCACGTTGTGCACAACCGAAAAGAGGGCCGTGTTGGCACCGATGCACAGCGAAAGCGTCAGCGCGGCCGTCAACGTAAAGGCTTTGTCTTTCCAGAGCAGCCGGATACCGACTCGGAAGTCGTTCATATCCGGACAGAGACGTAATTCAGGCCTATTCCGTTCGAAGGGCGATGGATGGATCGACGCGAGCGGCGCGCCACGCGGGCATGAGGTTGGCGAGCGCGGACACGACGAGGACGATCAGGGCCGAACCGAACCACGAGACAGGATCGCCCGGCCCGACGCCGTACAGGGCCCACGACAAGGCCCACGACATCATCGCGACCGCGCCGAAGGACAGCAGGACGCCGGCGACGAGGCCGGCCGCGGCGACGCCGAGGCCCTGCCGCATGACCAGCTGTAGAACCGACGATCGGCGCGCACCCAGTGCGATGCGGATGCCGATTTCGCGCGTCCGGCGAGCTACCGAGTACGCGATCACACCGTAAAGACCGATGGCGGCGAGCAGCATCGCCACGAGCCCGACGCTCGCCACCAGCCACGCGCTCGCGCGCACGGGGAACAGCGTCGTCGCGACTTCGGCGGCCATCGTGCCGTTCTCGATGAACACGACATTCGGCTCGAGCGCCAGGAGCTCGCGCCGCATGTCGCGCAGGAGTCCGTTCGCGTCGCCGCCCGTGCGCGCAAGGATTGCGGTGTAGGAATTCGGCCGTTGCGTTCGCGCGACCTGCAGGAACGGCGTGGGCGGTTCACCCACCGTCAGTACCTTGTGATCCGCGGAAACGCCGACGATCTCGAACTCCGGGCCCTCGGAATTGCGCGAACGGATGATCTTCCCAATCGCGCTCTCGTTCGGCCAGTAGCGGCGCGCGAACGTCTCGTTGACGATCGCCACGCGCGGCGTGCTGGGACGATCGTCGTACGTGAAATTGCGTCCCGATACGATCGGAATGCCGATCGTTTTGAAGTATTCCGGCGATACCGTTGTCACTTCGATCGTGTCGCCATGCGCGCCGACCTGATGGCGCTCGGGAATCCAGATCTCCCAGCGGTTGACGTTCACGGAAAACGGCACGCGCGTCGCGAGACCTACCGATTCGACACCCGGCAGCGCGCCGATGCGCGCCATCGCCTGTTCGTAGAACTGACCGCTCCGCTCGGGGGAATACTTCAACTGGCTCGTGTCGGTCGATAGCAGCGCGAGTCGATCCACCGCAAAACCGACGTTCGTCCGCTGCGCCGCCAGAAGGCTCCGTGTCAGGAGAGCCGCGATGATGAGCAAAACCGAGGTGACGGCAATCTGAGCCACCACGAGAACGTCGCGCAGCGTCCACCGGCGCGAGGCAACCGCCATCGTCTGATCGCCGCGCAGGTCGGCCACGAGGTCGGGCTTGGTCGCCTTCAACGCCGGCGCGAGGCCGGCGACGACGCCCGCAATCAAGGTGACGATGACGGTGAAGACGAACACACGCGAGTCCAGACGCAGGTCCAGCTCGAGCGGCAAGGGCGTCGGCAGGTGGACCGCCATGAGGATGCGCGTCGCCCACCACGCGAGCAGCGTGCCGGCGACGGCGCCAATCGCCGACATGACGATCGCTTCGGTGACGAGCTGCTGCATCAGCCGCGCACGCGTCGCACCCATCGCGAGGCGGATGCCGATTTCGCGCTGGCGGCCCGACGCGCGCGCGAGCAGCATGCTCGCAACGTTCGCGCATGCGATGAGCAGAACGAGGCCAACGACGCCCAGCAGGCCCATCGCGATCGGCAGGAGCATCGCGTCGACGTCGGGGCGCAGGTGGACGCTTCGGGTCGGCACCGTCGAGATGCGACGGCCGCGATTCGTATCCGGAAACGTGGTCGCGAGCTGCCCCATCAACACGTCGAGGTTCGCGTGCGCCTGATCGATCGTCTTTCCCGGCTTCAGGCGTCCGCGCATGAACATCCAGCGATCGCCGCGCCGATCGAGCCGCGTCGTGCCGGTCGGCGAAGGTACGGCGTCGCGCATCCCGACCGGATCGGTCTCGAGTGACGAAGCGGTCGCGACCCACAACTCCGGCGACAGCAGCGGGACCATGCCCGAGAACCGCTCCGGCAGGACGCCGACGATCGTGTAGGGGATGCCGCGAATGCGCAGCGTCCGGCCGACCACGTCGCGAGCGCCGCCCAGCTCGCGCGTCCAGTAGCGATTCGATACGACGGTGACGCGCGCCGCGCCAGGACGATCGTCGTCGGCCGTGAGCGTGCGCCCGACGGCTGCATGTAGACCGAGCACCTCGAAGTAGTTGCCGCTGACGATCTCGCCCATCGCGAGACGCGATCCGCTGTCCAGGTTCAGCGCCGCGAACATCGGCGAGTAACCGACGAGGTCAGAAAAGACCTCATTTCGCGTTCGAAAATCAACGTAGTCAGGGTAGGATGACGTTCCGTACTCCACCGATCCTGTCGAATCACTTGTGAACACGTCGACGAGTTGATCGGGGGCCGACACCGGCAGCGGCTTGAACAAGAGCGCGTCGGCGACCGTGAACAGCGTCGTGTTGAAGCCAATGCCCACGGCCAGCGACACGACCGCCACCGCGGTGAAGCCAGGGCTCTTCACGAGCCACCGGAGCGCGAAACGAATGTCGGAAAAGAAGGACTCGATCAAGAGTCCTTGATTATAAGTCGTGGGAAAATGATTCGAGGAATGAAGACGCCCGCCGTGCAAGTAAAACGTGCCTACGAGCCGCCGGCGAAACAGGACGGCATCCGTATCCTGGTCGACCGCTTGTGGCCGCGCGGGTTGAGCAGAGCGCACGCATCGATCGACCTCTGGCTGAAAGATATCGCACCGAGCGTATCGCTGCGCCGCTGGTTCAAGCTGCAACCCGAGCGCTGGAGCGAGTTCGTGCGCCGCTACCGCGAAGAACTCGACGGCAAGCCTGCGTCCACTGCGGCGCTCATCGGCGCCGCGCGGTGTGGACGCGTCACGCTGCTCTTCGGCGCGCGTGATTCGCGGCGCAACAGCGCCGTGGCCCTGCACCAGTACCTCACCGAGCGCGTGTAAGTCTCCTGACAGGACGCTGTCAGGAGCGAGCTGTCATCCTCCGTCTCATGGAGGACAGCATGAAGCATCCGGTGATGTGGTTCGAGGTGCTCGGTAAGGACGCCAACAAACTCACGCAGTTCTACAGCGGTCTCTTCGGCTGGACGTTCGGCGGCGATCCCGCGTCGTACGGCCTCGTCGAGAACGGATCGCGCGGTATTCCCGGGGGCGTCGGCCGCTCGTATCCCGGCACGCGCGAGTGGGTCACGTTCTACGTCGAGACGCCAGACGTCACTGCGTCGCTGGCCGATGCGGAACGTCTCGGCGGTCGCGTCGTGATGCCGCGGACCGTCATGCCGGGTGTGACGCTCGGCATCTTCGAAGACCCCGAGGGGCACGCGATCGGCCTCGTCGAATCCAAGGCGGCGTGACGCGTGGCAGAATCGCGAGATGCGCCGCGCCGACCGGCTCTTCCAGATCCTGCAGGTCCTGCGGCAGCGCCGGTCGGCGACGACGTCGGCGCATCTCGCGCGGCGGCTCGGCGTCTCCGAGCGCACCATCTACCGCGACGTCCGCGATCTGATGCTCGCTGGCACGCCGATCGACGGCGAAGCCGGTGTCGGCTATCGGCTGCGACCGGGCTTCGATCTGCCGCCGCTCATGTTCGACCGCACTGAGATCCAGGCCCTCGTGCTCGGCGCGCGCATCGTCCGGCAATTCGGCGACGCGGCTCTCTCGCGCGCCAGCGACGCGATCCTCGCGAAGGTGGCGGGCGTGCTCCCGAGAGATCTCGTGCCGCTCCTCAACGACACGCCGCTGTTCGTCCCTGGGATCGTGGGCGGCGGCAAGTCGGCGGACGCGCTCGGCGTTGCGCGCGAGGCGCTGGTCGCACACCGGCGGCTGCGGATCGCGTATGCGGCGAAAGACGGACACGCAACCGAGCGGACCGTGCGTCCGCTCGGGATTTTCTTCTGGGGCAGGACATGGACGCTCGCGGCGTGGTGCGAGCTCCGTCAGGACTTTCGCAACTTCCGGCTGGATCGCGTCAGCGGACCGCCCTCGATCGCCGATCCATTCGACGAGGAACCGGGCAAAACGCTGCGCGACATGCTCGCGCGCTACGGACGCGACGCCGTGCGGCTGCTCGACACCTGACGCGACAGGAACTGATCGATTGCCGCGAACGCGCGCTGCCATTCGGCGGTGCTGAAGTTGCCATGACCGCCGCCCGGAATCGTCACGAGCTCGTGCGGCACGCCAACCTTGCCGAGCGCGTCCTGCAGCTTCACTGAATGCTGATACGGCACGAGCGGGTCGGCGTCGCCGTGGATCGAGATGATCGGCGGCAATCCGGCGCGCACGTACGTCATCGGCGACGCGGCCTTCGCGATCTCCATCCGGTTCGGCTGATTCCCGATCCACTGCGTCGTGTACGCCCAGTTCTCCGGAAACGGTTTCTTGTTCGGTCCTTCGAGCATGTCCGGCAGATCGGTGATGCCGAAAAAGTCGACGATCGCCGAGACCTTCGCCTCGTCGACCGTGTAGCACAGCCTGTCGAATCCATCGCTCGGCTTCAGCATGCCGGTCGTCAGCGCCAGATGTCCGCCAGCGGACGCCCCGGCGACCACGATGCGCGATACATCGAAGTTGTACTGCTGATCTTTCGCGTGCGCGATCACCCACTTGAGCGCGCAGCGGCAGTCTTCGATCGCCGCCGGCGCCAGCGACACGTTCGCGAGCCGGTACTCCACGTTGACGACCGAATAGCCGAGGCCGATGAACGGCAGCGCCGACAGCGCGCTGGCTTCCTTCGTGCCCTGCACCCAGCCGCCGCCGTGGATGAAGATGACGACCGGTGATGCCGCCTGGCCGCGAATCGCGTAGACGTCGAGCTTCTCCTCGACGCCGTTCGCCTTCAGATAGGTCACGTTGGGAATGGTGCGCACTTTCTGCCAGAGCGCGACAATGCCCTGGGCGTCCGGCGTCGGCAACTCCACCCCACCGCGCCCAGTCCGCGAGGCGGGGGCTCCGGCCTGCGCGAACGCGGATGTCGACAACGCGAACGCTACGATCGCGAACAACACGCGTTTCATCATCGTCCTCCGTGCTCATCCTTCGACAGGCTCAGGATGAGCGGTCCCGCTCGCCCTGAGCCCGTCGAAGGGCGAGCCTGTTACGGAAATTGCGGCGGCGCGACGCGCTTCTTCGTCGCCTGCTCGAACGCATACGCGAGCTCGATCAACTTCGGTTCGCTGCACGCCATCCCTGTAAAGCTGACGCCCATTGGTCCCGGCTTCGCGTTGAAGCCCGCAGGGAATGGCGGCGTCGGATCGTTGGGAACCATGGCGAACGGAACCGTCACGGTCGGATAGCCCGGCTTGGCGGCGATCGCAGCGCCGTTGGCGCCAGGAAACAGGATCGCGTCGAGGCGCTCGGCTTTCATCACCGCATCGATGCCGTTGGTCGCCGACAGCCGCAGGTCCTTCGCGCGATCGGCTTCGTAGCGCGCTTTGTCCTTCTCGACATCCATCTCGTCGGAAATCTCGAGGTTCGACTGGCCGTATTTGATTGCGCCCGCCTTCTCGTGCGCTTTGTTCCATGCGATGAGGTCACCGAGCGTCTTGAACGGCGCCGTGGCGCCAAGCGATGCGAGCCACTTGTTGAAGTCGCGCTTCATCCCGTACTTCAACACAACAGAGCAGTCCTGATCTTTACCTTTGGCGTTCGTGTCCCCGGAGCACTGACCCCACCGCACGAAGTTCTCC
>Ga0126381_100006175_pt1 | contig 13254 bp, 15 predicted proteins | sample PanSoiMetPlot_28_FD_96465 | JGI IMG/M metagenome (GOLD analysis project Ga0126381, IMG submission 96465) | Tropical forest soil microbial communities from Panama - MetaG Plot_28 | ecosystem: Environmental > Terrestrial > Soil > Tropical forest > Bulk soil | place: Panama | collected 2016-02-17
CGATAGCGGGCCGGCATCGACTTGATAGCAACTCGGTATTTCCGCCGGTGCGCGCGGTCTGGGAATTTGTGCGCGGCCGGTCCGCAGGGACCGTCTCGCTCAAACCCCAAGGGAGAATCAGCATGTTGCCTTCCAAGCTCACCATCGTGGCGGTCGGGATTGCCGCCGTGTTCGCCGCGACGGCGGCGCGCGCCGTGGACTACGAGACCGCTCACATCGACGAGCGGCACGCCATGTATGTTGACGCCGGCGGCAGGACCCAGATGCTCACGATCAACGACACCGGGCACGCGATGATGATGAAGAACGCGCGCGCGCTGGCGGCCGGCGCGATCATCTATCGCAGCGGCGGCAAGCTCTACCTGCTGGAGGACAAGAAGATGGCGAACGGCAAGATGATGTTCGCCGACATGCAGTCGTGGACCAGCGACCGGCTCCTGGTCGGCGCGGCGGGCCGGTGAACGGCGGGCTGATCGCCTCCATTCGACTTCAGATCGTGCGGGCGGCGGCCTTGGGTCGCCGCCCGCATGCGTTTGGCGAGTTCACGAATCGGACGGCGATCACTGCGACTCGATGGTGCCGTTCGGACTGGCTTGATCCACGACCGTTGGCAGGTGCGTCGAGAGCAGGTTGAGCGTCTGATCGATCGGCAGACCGAAATGCTCAGCCAGATGCTGAACCTGCGCATTGCCAAGAGCGGCGCGAAGCTGGTCGGCCGAGATCGGCAGATTACTGCCGTTGCCCAGCCACGACTTCACCTGCTGGTCGAGCCCGCCCTGTTGCAGTTGCGAGACCAGACCTTGCAGGTCGCCGAGGTTGCTCTTCGCCAAAGCCGAAAAGATCAAACCCGGGCCCGCCCCTTCGGTCTGACCCATCACGCCCTTCAGCGCTCCGCTGATTTGGTCGAGGATACCCATGGTCGTTCTCCTTCACGCAACGCCCGCTCGAATAGTGCGGACACCTGTCTGGTTCTTCACGGATGCTTTTCGTTCTTGGCCGCGCGGAAACCGCCGGAAGTCGCGTCCCGCTCGCACATGTATGCGCCCTGCTTGGTGTGGCCGTAGTCGCTGTGGCCGGCGAAATGATAGATCTTCGAGTCGGTGTTGACCCAGACGACCGTATCGGACGGGCAGCGCGCCTTGGCCCGGGCCTCATCGGTGAACTGAGAACCGCCCGCAGGCGCGACCGCAGTCGTCGCCGGAGTCGTCGGCTTCGCAGCCGGCTGTGCGGGAGCAGGCTTCTGCGCAGCCGGAGCCGGAGCCGGCGGCGGCGCGGTCGTGGCGGCGGCAGGCGGTGTTTTCGGCGGCGTGGCAGGCGCGGCTTGCGCTGGCGTGGTTGCTGCCCGGCATTTTTCAACGTAGGCCTTTTCCGTGATGCCGGCCGCCTGGTTCGCGGCGCGGTTCGCTTTCCATTCGTCCTCGCACGCCTTTACGGTCTTCTGCTGGGCGAACGACGGCGATGAAAGTGCCGTCAATGCGATCAGCGCAGAAAAAATCGTGCCTCCCAAAATGGCTCTCATCTTGCGGCTCCTCGGTTGCGTTTTGGATGCTTCGGCGTCGTCCGGCCGCTCTTGCATCGGCGGCTTGCGCGCGAGACTTGATGTCCTGTCTGCCCGCATCGCCCCTGTTTGCTCGCGATTTGAAAGGGCCAGGAGAACTGACGTCGCTTGAACGAAAAGCTAGGACCGCCTCTGATCCGGGTCAACTCAACGCTGCGGCAAGCCGGTAGTCGGTTGCCTCGTCACCTGGAAAAATTTCTTGCCTCCATCCCGACACGTTTCATAAATTTCATAAACAGGATCGGTCATCCTGGCAGATGCACGGCCCGGACGTCGCAGCGAGAAGAAATTCCATCGACGGGAGACGCTCATGAAACTGATACGAAAGCTCGGATTGGCAATTGCAACGGCGTTTGTCCTCGCAGCAGCCTCGGCGCTCACCATACCGATCGGCGGGCCGTTGGCGACCACGACTGCGCATGCACAAGCGCTGCTCGACATCAATTCCGCTTCCAAGGCTGACCTCGACGGCCTTCCGGGCATCGGCAGCGCCTACGCGGACAAGATCATCAAGGGAAGGCCCTACAAGGGTAAGGATGAGCTCGTGCAGAAGGGCATCATCCCGCAAGCGACCTACGACAAAATCAAGGACAAGGTGATCGCGAAGCAGAAGTAAGCCGACGCGGCAGTCACTCTCGATTTCAGGTGGCGGGCGGGCCGGTTGCTGGTGCACCGGGTCGCCGCCCGCATGCGTTTCGGCGCCTCGCATTGTTGGCAGGGGAAAAGCCCCCTCGCGGGGCGGGCGAGGGGGCCTCTCGGCGGAGACGAGATGGGTCGTCTCTCGCTACGCTGCGCGCGCCCGGGGGGAGGGGGACGGCGCGGGCAGGACTACCGATATCGGCATCAGGCGGCGCGGCGGCCGCGCGAGCGCGTCACGGAGCTCTCCTGGGTGGTCGCAGCTGCAGCGGGAAGCTCGAGCACGAAGGTCGCGCCCCTGGCGGATGGGGCGAGCCGCAAGGTGCCACCGTTCTGCTCGGCGAGCTCGCGCGCGATCGACAGACCGAAGCCGCTTCCGCCGGACGACGCGACACCGGCGCGAAAGAGCTGCTTGCGCACGCTCGCCGGCAGGCCGGGGCCGTCGTCGGCGATGCGCAACACGATGCTCGCCGCCGCGCGCTCGACCGTGACGTCGACGGTCCTGAGCTTGCCACGAGCGCGCGCAACCGAGGCCGCATTGTGCAGCAGGTTGAACAGGATGCGAAACAGCTGGTCGGCATCGGCCGCGACCGGAAACTGACCGTCGGCGTGCACCCGGATGCCGAAGCCCGCGGGCGCGATCGGCGCGACCAGCTCGGCGACCTGGCGGATGGCCGCCACCGCCTCGACCCGGCGCCGGCGCGGCGCAGCCTCGCCCCTCTGGGTCTGGGCGAGCGCCTGCTCGCACATGGCGGTCGCCCGTAGCATCAAGGCGTGCGCCGCCTCGATCGCCTTGTGCCCGGCGGAACCGGCGAGCCGCTCGAGCGTATCGAGATGCAGCCCCACGGTCGTGAGGGTGTTGCGGATGTCGTGCGCCCACTGGGTCCCGGCCGACGCCGGGGTCCGAAGGGTGGGGCTGACGAGAGCGAGGTGCGACATCGGTGGCTCCCATTTGGCGGCGCCGGTGCGGCGCTGATGCCGCGATATCACCACGGGGCAGGGCGTTTGCTCCAATATCGATGCGCTCTGGATTGAATAGACCAAAGCTATCGGCACGTTCGTTAGATTGCCGGTCAGCGGGTTGCGCCGCACGGCGGCGCACGGATCGAAGGAGCGGGCCATGGCCCAGCACTATGACGCGGCCATCATCGGTTCCGGCCAGGCCGGGCCTTCGCTCGCCAATCGTCTCTCGCAGGCCGGGCTCCGGGTCGCCATCATCGAGGGCAGGCATTTCGGCGGCACCTGCGTGAACAACGGCTGCATGCCGACCAAGACCCTGGTGGCCAGCGCCTATGCGGCGCGGCTGGTGGCGCGCGCCGCCGAGTACGGCATCGCGATCGACGCGCCGGTCACGATCGACATGAAGAAGGTCAAGGCGCGCAAGGACGCCGTCGTCACCACGGCGCGGACCAATATCGAGGCGTGGCTGCGCGGCATGAAGGGCTGCACGGTGCTGACTGGCCATGCACGCTTCGTCTCGCCGCGCGAGATCGCAGTCGGCGGCGAGACGCTGTCGGCCGATCGGATCTTCATCAATGTGGGAGGACGGCCCCTGGTCCCGCCGATCCCGGGCATCGACCGTGTGGGCGCGCTCACCAACGAGACCGTCATGGATCTCGAGACGGTGCCGCGGCATCTGATCGTGCTGGGCGGCAGCTATATCGGGCTGGAATTCGCCCAGATATTTCGCCGCTTCGGCAGCGACGTGACGGTGATCGAGGCTGCCGACCGGCTGGTGCCGCGCGAGGATGACGAGGTCTCGGCGGCCATCCGCGACATTCTCGCGCGTGAGGGGGTCGATATCCGGCTCGCGTCCAAGTGCACCGGGCTGGCGCGGACCGACGCCGGCCACGTGGCGCGCCTCGACACGCCTGCGGGCCCCGCGGAGGTCGCCGGATCGCACCTGCTGCTCGCCATCGGCCGGAAGCCGAATACGGATGATCTCGGGCTCGACGCCTCGGGCGTGACCGCCGATGCGCATGGCTTCATTACGGTAGACGAGCAGCTGCGTACCAATGTGCCGTGGATCTTCGCGCTCGGCGACTGCAACGGCCGCGGCGCCTTCACGCATACGTCCTACAACGACTACGAGATCGTCGCCGCCAACCTGCTCGACGGCGGAAAACGCCGGCTCAGCGATCGGATCGCAGCTTATGCGCTGTTCATCGATCCGCCGCTCGGCCGGGCCGGCATGACGGAGCGCGAGGCGAGGGCGGCCGGCAAGCGCCTGCTGATCGGGCGTCGGCCGATGACGCGCGTCAGCCGCGCGGTCGAGAAGGGCGAGACTCTCGGCTTCATGAAGGTTCTGGTCGACGCCGACACGCGGCGGATCCTCGGCGCCGCGATCCTCGGCACGAGCGGCGACGAGGCGATCCATTCGGTCCTCGATACCATGTACACGGATGCTCCCTACACGACCTTGCAGCGCTCCGTGCACATCCATCCGACCGTGACCGAGCTCATTCCCACGGTGCTCGGCGAGCTTGCGCCTGGCTGAGACGGCGACCCGGTACGCACATGAACTTTCATTGCCCTTTCCCGTCGGCGCCCGTGCTATTCACTGGTCTGGCGGACGGAGCGCAGAGCAGGCTTAATCGCCCGAGGACGACGTGACTGACCCGAAAATCCCTTCCGGATCACTGGCAGACGCCTGGCGCGCGGCCGCCAATGCCGATGTGTCGCTGGGCGAACGGCTGGCGATGTATCGCGGCGCCAGCAGCGCGCTGCGGCCGGATTTTGCCAAGGCCTACGACGAGCTGGTCGAGCGGCTGGCAGTGCTCGATCGCGGCGATGTCGGCCCGCAGGTCGGCGAGAAGCTCGAGGAGTTCAACCTTCCGGACGAGCACGGGCGGCTCGTCTCGCTGTCCTCGCTGCTTCAGTCGGGTCCGGCGGTAATCAGCATCAACCGCGGCCACTGGTGTCCCTATTGCAAGCTCGAGCTGCGCTCGCTCGCCGCCGTGCACGAGCAGATGCGCGAGCTCGGGGCCAGCATCGTGTCGATCATGCCGGACGTCACCGAATACACCGGGGGATACTCCCGGGCGAACGAGTTGCCGTTTCCGCTCCTCACCGACATCGACCTCGGATACTCGCTGTCGCTCGGCCTGATCTTCTGGATCGGCGCCGACGTCCGCCGCCTCTACGAGGAGGCCGGCATCGACCTCGGAAAGTATCACCGCAGCAGCGGATACTTTCTTCCGGTGGCGGCGAAGTTCGTCGTCGGCCAGGACGGCCTGGTCAAGGCGCGCCACGTCAATGTCGAGTTCCGCCGGCGCATGGAGCCCGAAGCGGTCGTGGCGACGCTGCGCGCCCTCAAGGCATAGCTATCGCAAGGCCGCGATGAGGTCTTCGACCGCGGCGCGCCGGCGGTAGTCCGGGTCGAGGAAGCGCGCCTTGATGCAGCCGTCCTGGCCGACCACGAACGTGGCCGGGATCGGCAGCATCCAGCTGTCGCTGCCCTGGTAGCGCGGAAGATCGCGGCCGAGCCCGACCATCATGTCGCGCATCTCGCCGCCGATCCAGATCGCGAGATTGAGCGACATCGCGTATCCGTTGTCGATGTCGGACAGGATGGGAAACCGCACGTTGGAGTCGAATTTCATCTCGGCGGCGAACGGCGCCTTCTCGGGTACGATGGCGACCATCCGGGCGCCGAGCGCGTCCATGCGCGATTGCGCCCTGGCCAGCGTGTTGATGCTGATGCGGCAATAAGGGCACCAGTGCCCGCGGTGAAACGTCACCACCGCGGGTCCGCGCTCGATCAGTTCAGCGAGGCCGACCATGCGTCCGTTCTCGTCGGGCAGGATGAACGGCGGCATGAGCTCGCGGGGCCTGGGCGCGCTGTCGCCGGCCCCGTGCTCACGCAGGCGCTGCACGAACCGGTCGACCGTGTCGGTGAAATCCGGACGAAGGTGCCGCACCGATTCGGAGAAGGCGTTGAGCCGCTCGCCCATCGATCCATCGAGATCGCGTGCGCGCGCGAAGGCCTGACGGAGATCTTCCAGTTCGGTTCGGGCCACCATGCGAGACATCCTGGTCGGCGTGGGCGCCACCGCGCCGTGATTCATAAGCGATCGTGCGGCGCCCGCACCAGCGATTTCCTCCGGCTACGTCTTGCCGCGCAGGAAGGCGGAGAGCGCAGCCGCCAGCGCGAGCGACACGCCGATCGCGATCACGCAGGACCGCCAGCCGAGCCGGTCGAAGACCTGGCCGAGCAGGGCTGCGCCGACCAGGCCGCCGAAATAGTAGGAGCTCAGATAAAGCCCGCTCGCGGCGGCGCGATCTGTCATGGCGGCGCGGCCCACATAGCCGGTGGCGATCGCCTGCGCGAAGAACGTCCCGGCCGCGACCAGGGTCATGCCGGCCAGCACCCATGGGAGCGATCCGGCGAGCAGGAGCGGCAGGCCGGCGGCTGCGGCGACGAGGGCGGCCCGGAATGCGGCGGGAGCGCCGACGCGCTCGACTGCGCGGCCGGCGAGGGGCGTCGTCACCATCGCGGGCGCGAACACCAGATAGGCCAGGCCGAGCATCATCGGCGCGACCGACAGCGGCGGCCGCACCAGCACGAAATTGACATAGGTGAACGTGCCGATGAAGGCGAACAGGATGATGAAGCCGATCGCGAAGCTCGCGCGCAGCGACGGATTGCGCAGATGGCCGGTCCAGGCCGCCAGCGGCGAGTGCATCGGACCGTCGCCCGGCATCGGATCGACGCGGCTGAGGCTGACCAGCACGACCGCGGCGCCGAGCAGGTTGAGCGCGGCGAACAGCCAGAAGTTCACCGCAAGCCCGAGCAGGTCGGCGACGCTCGCCGAGATCAGGCGGCCGATCAGGTTGCTGGCGACCACGCCGGTCACGTAGGCGGCGAGCGCGCGGGCGGTCGCCGCCATGGTGCAGTGCTCGGCCAGGTACGTCATGGTGAGCGTGAACGCGGCGGCCATGAACACGCCCTGGACGATGCGCAGGGCCGTGAAGGTGGTGAGGTCCGGGGCGATCGAGAGCAGGGCGGTCGGGATCGCCAGCAGCGCGAGCGAGATCCAGATGCCGCGCCGGCGCGGCAGATGCCGGCTGACGAGGCCGACCAGCAGGCCGGCCGCGGCCATTCCCATGGTGCTGGCATTGACCGCAAAGCCCATTGCGGCCGGCGTCACGCCGTAGGCCTTGGCGAGGGACGGCAGGATCGCCTGGGTGGCGAACAGGTCCACCAGGGTGAGAAACCCGATGAGCCCGGTGACCACCGTGCGCAAGGTCTCCTGGGCGCGGTGGCGCGTCATCATCGATGGGGCGGTTTCGGTCATCATGACGTAGGACATGGAGGCCTCGTCGGTCGGATCGATGGGGTTTTCGCGCGTGTTCGTCCGGCACGGCACCGCGCTGCGGGGGCAACGGCGGTGCCATGCCGTTGCGGACACGGAGATGCGATCACATCGCGTGATCGGTGGTCATCTTGGCCTGGAACAGATCGGCCGAGATCAGCACCATCGTCTTGTCGGTGTTGTTGCGCCACCAGTGCGAGATCGCGCCGAATTCCGGGATCACGTCGCCTTCCCGATGCTCGATCGGCACCGCGCACGAGCTGCGGTACTCGGTAATGGCGCCGCTGATGATGTAGATGTTGGACGGCCGCGCGCTGTGGCTGTGCCACGGCACGACGCCGCCGGGCTCGATGGTGAGCTTGCGGATGCGGATCTGGTAGCCGGCGAACTGGCTGCCGGTCTTGGCGAGATCGATCGCCGAGAGCACGACGTCGGTGACGCCCCTGGGGGTCGTCGCCTCGGGGGAGGCCGGCTTGGTCACGTCGACGCCGCGCTTGTCCGCGGGACATTCGCCCGCGAAAGCCGGACCGGCGAGTACGGTGCAGGCCGCGAGTGCGGCAAGTCGTGAGAGGATCGTCATGGAAGGTCTCCTGTGGTTCGTCGGGTGGGACGCGATCGAGGCGTCGCCTGCGACCATGCGGAGACCGGGGGCAAATGAGAAATGCCGATTGGCTTCGGTTTCGATGTCCGCCGACTATCGTGTGGCTCGTCATGCGGCGCCATCGACGAGTCAGGAGGCGGCGCGAAGCTGCGCCTTGCGCGGCGTTGCCCAATCGGCGGCGCGCAGCAGCTTCACCAGGGCAGCGGCCGCCAGCGATCGCTCGCGTCCCGCCACGGCGTAGAGCGAGACGGTGCGGCGAAGCGCCAGCCCCTCGACCGGCAGCTGCTGCAGGTCGCTGTTGCGCACCGCGCTCTGCGGCATGATGCTCACCCCCACATTGGCCTGCAGCAGCGCGACGAGATCCTGGTCGGACAGGATGTTGTCGCCCGATTTCTGCTCGATACCCTGCGCCTTGAGCACGGCCGCGAACTCCGACGCGTGCTCGCAATAGGGGCGGCCGATCAGCCGCTGCCTTGCGAGGTCGGCGAACTTGAGCGCAGTGCGCAGCGCCAGCGGGTTGGCGCGGTTGACGGTCAGCTCGTAGCCCTCCTCGAACAGCGGCCAGGCGTCGAGCCGGTCCCAGCTCGCGCCGATCGGACCGGCGACCGCGAGCTCCGAGTCTCCCCGCTTGAGATGCTCGGCGACCTCCGGCGCCGTGCCGCGGAAGAAATTGAGCTCGAGGCCGGGAAACACCCGCACCAGCTCGGTCAGCGAGGGGGTCAGCAGGTTGAGGTTGATGGTTTGCGACAGCGCCAGCCGCAGCGGCGCGCTGGTGCCGGTCTTGTACGAGGCGGCCAGCGCCTTGGCGGAGAGCGCGCTCTCGTAGGCCTGCGTGAGCGCCGGCAACATCAGCTTGCCGAGCTCGGTGAGGTGAGTGAGCGACCGCTCGCGCCGAAACAGGTCGCCGCCGAGCTCCTCCTCCAGATTGCGAATCGCACGGCTCAGCGAAGGCTGGGCGACATGGCACTCGTCGGCCGCCTGGGTGAAGTTGAGCGTTCGCGCAGCCGCCAGGAAATAGCGGATCTGGTGCATTTCCATGCCTGGCCCCTCGTGCAGTCCTCGGGTCTCCGGCCGTGAGACCCCAACCGACGCGAGGGATACTAGTACGGACTCCCATACCCGGCGGCTATCGAAACCCGAGCCTATCGGTATTTCACCGCGCGCGCGGCGACGCGTACTGGTGTCGAGTGCCGGACCAAGGAGGCCGCCATGATGGATGTCATCGTCAAGTCATCGGAGCACACGGCTGCGCGCATGGACTTTTCCGGTCTTGCCGGCATCGTGACCGGTTCGACCAGCGGGATAGGGCTCGGGATCGCCCGCGTCTTCGCCGATCTCGGCATGGACGTGATGCTCAACGGCTTCGGCGATGTCGCCGCCATCGAGCAGGCCCGTGCCGCCATCGAGGACGATTTCGGCGTGACGGCAATCTACTCGGCGGCCGACATGAGCAAGCCGGCGGACATCGCCAAAATGGTGGCGGACGCCGAGGACCGGTTCGGCAAGGTCGATGTGCTGGTCAACAATGCGGGCATCCAGCACGTCGAGGCGATCGAGACATTCCCGGTCGAGAAATGGGATGCGATCATGGCGATCAACCTGTCGGCGGCGTTCCACGCCATCCGGGCGGTGGTGCCCGGCATGAAGCGCCGAAGGTTCGGCCGCATCATCAACATCGCGTCGGCGCACGCGCTGGTCGCCTCGCCGTTCAAGGCCGCCTATGTGGCGGCGAAGCACGGCATGCTCGGCCTCACCAGGACGGTCGCATTGGAAACGGCCGAGCACGGCGTCACGGTGAACGCCATCTGCCCCGGCTACGTGCTCACGCCGCTGGTGCAGAAGCAGATCCCCGAAACCGCCAAGGCGCGCGGCATCAGCGAGGAGGCGGTGATCCGCGACGTGCTTCTCCACGCGCAGCCCACCCGTCAATTCGTCACCACGGAGCAGATCGGGGCACTCGCCGCCTTCCTGTGCACCGACGCGGCCGCGTCGATCACCGGCACGGCGCTTCCGGTCGACGGCGGATGGACCGCCCAATGAGCGCGCCGCAGACCAGTCACCCGACCGGCTGCACGCGCGAGCAGGTCGCGGCGCGCGGCGACCGCAAGCCGGTCAATCTCGCCCTGCAGGGCGGGGGAGCGCACGGCGCCTTCGCCTGGGGCGTGCTCGACCGCCTGCTGGAGGACGACCGCGTCGCCGTCGATGCGATCAGCGCGACCAGCGCCGGCGCGATGAACGCCGTCGCCATGGCGATCGGCGTCTCGATCGGCGGCCGCGACGGCGCGCGGGCGAAGCTCGAGGAATTCTGGACCGCGATCTCGGAGGCTGGCCGGATGTATTCGCCGGTCCGGCCGATGCCGTGGGAGCGCTGGCTCGCGATCAACCATTGGCGCAACGACTTCTCGCCGTCATTCCATGTGTTTCAGGCGATGACCCATCTGTTCTCGCCCTATGAGCTCAATCCGTTCGATTTCAATCCGCTGCGCGACGTGCTCGCCTCGGTGATCGATTTCGAGCGTCTCAACGCCTGTCCGCTGGCGACCCGCCTGTTCATCAGCGCCACCAATGTGCGCACCGGCAAGATCAAGGTGTTCGAGAACGCCGACCTCACGCCCGAGGTGGTGCTCGCCTCGGCCTGCCTGCCCTACCTGTTCCGGGCGGTCGAGATCGACGGCGACGCCTATTGGGACGGCGGCTTCATGGGCAATCCGGCGATCTTCCCGCTGATCTATCGCGGCGCCTCGAACGACGTGATCGTGGTGCACATCAACCCGCTGGTGCGCAGCAAGGTGCCGCGCACCGCCCCCGAGATCTTCGACCGCATCAACGAGATCAGCTTCAACTCCTCGCTCATGCGCGAGATGCGGGCGATCGCCTTCGTGTCGCGGCTGGTCGACGAGGCGTCGATCGACGACGGCCGCTATCGCAAGATGCTGGTGCATTCGATCCGCGATGACGACGAGATGGTCCACCACGGGGTCGCCACCAAGCTCAACCCGGACTGGGATTTCCTCGTTCACCTGCGCGACGTCGGGCGCGAGGCCGCCACCCGGTGGCTCGCCGAGCACTTCGACGACATCGGCCGGCGGACCACCATCGATCTGGCGGAAACCTACCTGTGATGTTGCTCGTCATTTCGGACGCCGCGCAGCGCGGCGATCCGGAATCCACCTTTTCGATCCAAATGGATTCCGGGCTCGCGAGCTGCGCTCGCGCCCCGCAATGACGGCCGTAACCGGCGCCTTCAACGCTGCCACGGCCAGCGGCCTTCGATCTCCAGCACGAGCGTCCAGCTCAGGAAGGTGCGGACCAGGATCAGGCCGGCGAGCAGGCCGAGGCTCATGAAGGTGAGATTGATGGCGATCGATTTGACGATATCGGCCGCCACCAGGATCTCGAGGCCGAGCCAGAGGGAGCGGCCAAGCCGGAGCTTGGCGCTCTTGTCGCAGGCGTCGTCGGACATGCGACGCCGCCAGCCGCGCACGAGGCCGCCGAGCGTCAGGACGACGCCCGCGACGATGACCAGCACGCCGAGGATCTCGAAGCCGTTGCCGACCAGGCGCAGCGCAGAGGCGACGATCGATTCGATCGTCGCCATCGTGTCGGTCAGGTCCGCCAGGTCCCCCATGGCGCGCGTCGGCGTCAGCGCGACGTCACGGTCGAGGTGATCGAGCGCACAACCTCGGTCGCCATCTTGAACTGGGCTTCGCGGTTGGTGATGCCGTGACGCCGGGCGATCCACGCGAAATCCGTCCAGGCGGCCCAGACCGTGCCGTTCTCGTCCTGCGTGACGAGCAGGCGAACCGGCCAGTCGAGCCCGGCCAGCGGATTGGCGGTGATGAACTGGGTCCCGAGCGGCGGATTGCCGAACACCAGGAGCGTCGACGGCCGCAGGTCGATCTTGGCTTCGGCCGCGAGCCTGGACTGATCGACCTCCATGAAGAAGCGGATGCCCTTGTCGGCGATATCCTTCTTGAGGCGCGCCACGGTCTCGGCGACCGGATAGGCGCTTCTGACCTTGACGATGCCGTCATTCTCGTCGGCCGCGGCGGATGCGAGCGGCGAGGCGCCTGCCAGCATGGCGACCACGATGGCAGCGGAAAGCTTGCGGAGGGTCATGGTGTCGTCCTTTCGATGCATGGGGGGCGGACGCCCGACATCTGCGAAAGGATGGGTCGAGATTGTTCTGACGGGAAATACCGATTGGCTAACTATTCCATAGCGGCGCCCTACTGGCTGTTCCCCGCGTTGCCATCGCGGCGCAAAAGCTGCATCCTCCCCGTGCAGACCATCGACGGTGGGCCGTCCGAGGATGTGTCCATGGAAATGCACCAGGTCCGCTATTTCCTGGCGGTCGCGGAGTTTTTGAATTTCTCGCGGGCGGCCAAGAAATGCGAGGTCTCCCAGCCCTCGCTGTCGCGCGCGATCCGCGCGCTGGAAGCCGAGTTCGGCGGTCCGCTGTTTCGCCGCGAAGGGCGCAACTCGCACCTCTCCGATCTCGGCCGCATGGTGCATCCGCACCTGGAGCAGGTCTATGCCGAGTCGGTCGCGGCGCAGCGGATCGCCAGGGATTTTTCCAGCTTCAAGAAATCGCTGCTCAAGCTCGGCATCATGAGCACGATCGCGCCCGATCAGATCGTCGATCTGATCGCGGCGATCCGCAAGAAGCACGCCGGGATCGAACTCGCCTTGTGCGACTCCGACGCCAAGGACCTGCGGGCGCGCCTGCTCGGCGGCGAACTCGAGCTCACGATCGATGCGTTCCCGGGCGAGACGGACGACCGCATCCATCGCCTGCCGCTGTTTCGCGAGCAGATGATGATCGTCATCCACCCCGAGCACCGGCTCGCCAACCAGCGGGCCATCCGGGTCAAGGACATCAACGGCGAGTCCTACATTCATCGCAACAATTGCGAGTTCGCCGGCTATGCCGACCGCATCCTGCACGAGCAGGGGGTGACCTGCACCCCGTCCTACTGGAGCGATCGCGACGACTGGACGCTCGCCATGATCGCGGCCGGGCTCGGCTTCGGCTTCATGCCGGCGCATTCGGTGCGGCATCAGGGAGTTCGGGCGCTGCCTGTGGTGGAGCCCGAGTTCTGGCGCGAGGTCAACCTGGTGAGCGTGCGCGGGCGTCCGCATTC